>Ga0114996_10000744_pt1 | contig 45189 bp, 46 predicted proteins | sample ArcticOcean_MG_C_4_FD_87039 | JGI IMG/M metagenome (GOLD analysis project Ga0114996, IMG submission 87039) | Marine microbial communities from western Arctic Ocean - ArcticOcean_MG_CB4_134 | ecosystem: Environmental > Aquatic > Marine > Oceanic | place: Arctic Ocean: Canada Basin | collected... | reverse complement strand
TTAACGTTCACCCGGAAACGTTGACAGAGCTAACTACGGCGGGGGTAGAATCGTTAGGTACTGTGGGCACCGGGCGTCCACGTAATACATACGTAATTGCCCACGTGCCATTATCACTTTGGTTTAAAGGGTCTTTTAGGAAATCCCAGGAATGCCTTCCGGCTTAAAAAGAGTCGGGGATAGGATAGAACAATGACCATGTTGAATATGAAAACGACACGACTAATGGTGATTCTGGCCGCTGTGATGCTGATGGCACTAAGTGCAACGTCAGCATCACAGCGGCCAGGGCAAGCCAGCTAACACGGACGTAATTGTTGGCTTCAACAGCGCTCCCGGAGCGTCCGAGCGCGCCCTTATCGATGGGGTAGGCGGCGCGGTCAACGGGACGTTCAGCATCATTCCCGCCATGTCCGCAACCGTCCCTGCAACAGCCATCAAGGGCCTTCAGGCCAACCCCAATGTTGCTTACGTTGAGGTAGATGGCTACAAGGAACTTTATAACGACTCATCAGTGGGCGAACTCCAATGGGGCACCAACCGAATTGACGCTGAAGCGGTCTGGGATGCCGTTGGTGGCAACACCGGCGCAGGTGTTCGTGTTGCAGACCTGGATACCGGCATCGATGCGAGCCACCCTGACCTGGCAGCCAATGTCATTGAAGCGTGGTCCGTGGCTGGCCGCAAATCAGACGCCTCCAATCCTAAATTAGGCGCTGCGGATACCAATGGACACGGCACTGCAACAGCAGGTGTCATTGCGGCCGTCCGCGGCAACGGCGGTGTGGTAGGCGTCGCTCCTGATGCGGACATCATCGCAATCCAAGTCTCCAAGACATCACGGCTCAAGCTTAGTGACATCGTTGACGGCATTGAGCTAGCGATAATTCTTAATGCTCAAGTAATCAACATGAGCTTCGGTGGCGGCGAGTCCAGCGCTGAAAATGCTGCACTGCAAGCAGCAGCCGCCGCCGGCATTGTGCTGGTGGCATCGGCTGGGAACAGCAGCGGCGGGAGCGTCGGTTACCCTGCAGCGAACCCGAACGTCATTGCCGTATCCTCTGCTGCTATTAACGACAGTCTGTCTTCATTCAGCGGTGTCGGTTCTGAAGTGGAACTTATTGGCTCCGGTTCAAACATCTACACAACATACAAAGACGGCACGTACGTCCATATCAACGGAACGTCATTCTCTTCACCACAGGTGGCGGGCGTGGCGGCTTTGGTCATCGCTTCCGGCGTGACGGACGCGGCCGCTGTACGGGCGAAGTTGAGCAGCACGGCAGAGGACATCGGCCTATCGGCAACGCAGCAGGGCAACGGCCTGGTGCGTTGCTGAGAACGCAGTGCTTGGTACTGCGTTGGGAGACGACCTCCCTGGTGGGCCACCACCTCCGACGCCTACTCCGGCGCCTGAACCCACGCCCACTCCGGTACCAGGCGATGGTGCTGTCTACCATTCCTCTGACATTAGCTCGGCGGCACCGAAGAAGGGTCCCTGGTATCGACTTGCTGCGACAATCACGGTACGGGCAGCAGACGAGAGCCTTGCACCTGAAGGTGCTACGGTGACGGGCAGGATAACCAGGGTCGGCAACTCGTTCAGCTACACGCAGATCGTGAACGCGAACGGCCAGATATCCTTCGGCCTTAGGACGCAACTGGAAGGGACGGAGTACACGGTGATTGTGGACAGCGTTTCTGACGGCGGCGGAAGTTCCTTTGATGCTGGCAGGGAGTGTTCTTCCAGAACGGTGACGATAGGGGCTGGCCAGGGCTTATGCATGCCTGGCGGGTCGTACTAGACTTCTCGTAACCGCACAGTAGATAAGTCAAGGAAGGGCCCCATAGCGGGGCCCTTCCTCTTTTGGCGCAGGGCACGTAGTAGAATGAAACGACCTACCACGACAAGGGCACAGAAGAGTCTATCGGCTTGCTGCATCCGTAGTAGAGATTGCGTGGCATCCGTTCAGCGCAGATGTTGCATCTAAGATTGTGAACTAGTTAATGAGGGAAGTATGTTGGCTACACGGAAACGTACGGTTCTCGGCATTGCGGTGTTGTTGGTTGGGATTCTGGCGGCATGCTCAAGCGATTCAACCACCGCTGCTGCGCCTGCACCGGTCGGCCCGTTGGCCACGGACTTCACTTTGTCGCTCTACAACGGAGCGGAGTTCCTTGACGGTGCCAACGAGGTCACCTTGTCAGGACTCGAGGGTAGACCTGTCATCGTGAACTTCTGGGCACCCCTCTGCCCACCCTGTCGCGCTGAGATGCCAGACTTCCAGGAACTCTGGGAGGAGCTGCAGACCATTGGCAGCGACGCCATTGTGTTGGGCGTGGATGTTGGACCCTTTACCGGCCTCGGCGACCGCGAGCAGGCCATCGAATTCCTGGATACCATCGACCTGACGTACCCGACTGGCCTGACCACCAGTGCTGACATCGTTCGGGACTACAAGGTGCTGGGCATGCCCACAACGGTCTGGATCCACCGGAACGGCGCCATTATGCGGACGTGGACCGGGGCCATCACAGGCGACAAGCTCCGTGAGGTCACGCAGGAACTCATCGACCAGTAAAGGCTTCGAAACCCCTCGAAACCCCCCTCGATTTGTGCCCCTCTGCGCTGTTATAATCCCGCGCAATTACCCTAGACTGGCCCTACACCCTCTACAGCAGGCAAGCGGGAAGGTCTCAGTGGAGGTGCTTATGGCGTTTGAAGACAGGACTCTGGAGTGTCGAGGCTGTGGTTCGGAGTTTGTGTTCTCCAGTGGTGAGCAGGAGTTCTTCCAAGAGCGGGGTCTGGTCAACGACCCTGTGCGATGCCCCTCATGTCGTGCCACTCGACGAAGGACGAGGGCCGGTGTCGGCGAATACGCGCAGCAGATGTACGCGGCAGTGTGCGCCGAGTGCGGTGACAACACCGAACTCCCCTTTGAGTCGAAGCCGGGCGTTCAGGTCTACTGCAAGGACTGCTTTGCCGTCGCTCAAACCAAGTAACCGCCACAGGGCTCTGGGCGTTCGATGAACGTTGCAGTCTGCGTGGTCACGCTCTCCCTCCTCGATACGCACTCGCTTAAAGAGAAGCGTGGCGTCATCCAGTCCTTATTGACCCGACTGCGAGCTCGATACAACGTGTCGACCGCTGAAGTAGAGGCCCAGGACGACTTTCAACAGGCGGTTCTTGGCCTTTCATGCATCAACACCGCAGCAGCCCACGCCCAGGAGACGGTTGATAGCGCCGTCAGGTTCATCGAAAGCGAGATTGTCGGTCGAGCCGAGGTGGTGGACGTGCAGACGGAAGTGCTTGGCGGCTTCGACGAGCTTTAGGTGTGTATGTATTGGAGGCTTTAGTCCCCGCCGGAGCGCGTATGCTGGGGACTGGCCTGCGGGCCAGAGGAGTCGGTGTTGTTAACAGGCAGAACGGGTCTTAAGTCTCCGTCGGAGGCAATACGCCTTTAGTCCCGTCGCCGCAGCGACACATATCTAGGGCTTCTGGAAATCGTGCAGCAGCACACCATCGAGGACGTCTGACCGGCCTGGCGCTCCGGGCCGGGTGCACATGGTAATGAAGTTGGCCGTGGTGACTTCTTCTACTTCCTCAACTGTGATGCCCTTCAACTCTGCCAGCTTCTCAGCCACGTACCGCACGTCCTTGGGCTCCGTCCAGTTCTCTCGCTTGCCCTTGAAGGGCTGAGGGTAGGTGTCTGTCTCCAGCACGATGTTCTCCATTGGCAGCGATGCGGCTATTTCCTGCAGCGCCGGCTGCCTGAGCAGTGGTTTGGCCAGGGAGATGTACATGCCAAGCTCCATGCAGACCTTGGCATCTCTGGCGTCGCCCTGGAAGTAGTGCATGGCACCGCCGACCTGCCATCCTTGTTCCTGTCGAAGCACCTTGAGAACCTCGTTGTGGAGTTCAGGTTGGCCAGGAATCTCACGGGAGTGGAAGATCACAGGCAAGTATAACTCAACGGCAAGTCGAATCTGCTCTCGGAACGCCTGGTACTGCATTGCAAGGTCAGGCGCACCTTTATCGAAATCGAGGCCGGTCTCGCTGATCGCCACTACGCGTGGTGTGGAGGTTGCTGCATCCCGAAGCTGCCCGTACATGGCATCATCGATGGGGTCGGTGATGTCCATGGGGTGGATGCCAACCCCTGCCAACAGGATTGGGTGGGTCTTGGATAGAGCCACGCAGGCCTCGGACGACGCCAGGGTGGTACCCGCCAGCACGATTGCACCCACACCTGCCGCCTGGGCGCGACTCAACACGCCGTCCAACTCACCGTCCGGAAAGTCGTCCAGGTGGCAATGGGAATCTACCAGCATTGTTGACTCCAAAGTAATCTCGTCTGCGTAGTCTATTCTATATCCGGTGCTTGGGGTACGCTTAGGCGGTAACTATACAGACGTACTTCAGGAGACCGAATCCTTGATTGCCAAGACCCTGCTCCTCCTCATAGCGATAAGCGTTTTGGCCATCGCTTGTGGCTCGCCCGAGCCCGAGTTGGTGGTTCTGCCGACCCCAACGTCGGTGCCGCTTGCCTCGTCTACATCGGTACCGCTTCCTATCATGCTGCCGCCAGCGCCAATCGCCACGTCTGACCCCAAAGCGCGTCGAGGCGGGGTGCTGAACATCGCAGCACGCACCGTGGTGGACGACCTGGACGTGCATCGAGAGTTCTCGCCGACCCTGGCGGCTTTCGGCCCGGGCATTGTGTACAGTCGGTTGCTGCGATTCACCACCGGGCCCGACGTTCAGACTCCGAGCCTGGCGGTTGAGTGCGACCTGTGTGAATCGTGGGAATGGGAGAGTGCAACGAGGCTCCGCGTCACGCTGCGAGAAGATGTGAGGTGGCAGGCCATAGCGCCGGTGAACGGGCGTGACGTGACCACAGCCGATGTGGTTGCGAGCTTTGAGCGACAGCGTACGCCGGGCTGGCCCAACGCCGCCTTGCTGCAGAACATCGAGTCGATGGACGCTGATGGCGACGACGTGGTGTTCACGTTGAAATCGCCGGACGCTGATTTCCTCCTGGCCCTGGCCGATGGTCACTCCAAGGTGATTCCGGCGGAGTTGGCGGCGCAGGACGACCTGAGCGATGGACCGTTCATCGGCAGCGGGCCGTGGATCATAGACACGATATCTCCTGGGACGCGGTATGCGTTCTCTGCCAACCCTAACTACTTCGAGCGCGGATTCCCCTACTTGGACGGGTTGAACGTCTTTGTCCTGCCGGACCAGGCTACACGTCGTGCTGCCTTCTTGACGAAAACCCTGGACGTTGACGAAGTGAAGCCGGATGAGTGGTTGGCCTTTCAGTCACGCAATCCGGAAGCGGGAACGATCCGATATTCGCCACCTGGCGCTGGTATAGAGCTTGGCTTGAACGTGGAATCGCCTGCCCTGCAAGACATTGATGTGCGGCGGGCGCTGTTCATGGCCCTCGATCCATGGCTGCTGAACCAGGAGGTCTGGCGCGGCCTTGCAACCGTGTCCGGCGGCTCCCCGGCGATAGACCCAAGCTGGCTGTTGAGTGAGGCCACGTTGCGAGAACACCTAGCCGACCCCACCCGGGCGCGTCAGCTGCTTCAAGGCGCCACGCAGACCCTGGAACTGCTTGTCGCCGACTTTGGGGACAACTACCTTCGTTACGGAGAAGGCGTGCGTGACCAGCTTGAGGCCGTGGGGTTTACTGTCACGCTGCGGACGCTGAATCCCACCGTCTACAACGCCCAGGTCTGGCGCGACGGGCAATTCCAGGCGCATCTAGGCCCAACACCTCCGGTGAACGTCCCCAACAGCTATCTATTCGGGCTTGTGCATAGCGCCGGGCGATGGAGCAAGACGGGCTACAGCAACTCGACATTGGACGGCCTGATACTTGGTCAGGGAGCCGAGTTGGACGGAGTAAAACGTCGCTCCATGGCGAAAGAGGTATCTGAGACTCTGCTGGCGGACGGTGTGCGGTTCATGCCTGCGGCACAGGTTCAGGGGTGGGGTTGGTGGCCGAGGGTCAAGAACCTGCACGTGAACTTTGCCAACTATGAATACATCTTCTGGTCGAGGGTCTGGTTGGAGGAGTAGCCCCGGGGGTCTGCTAGTAGTCTTTGAGCGACTGATCCAGCGCAATCCATGCCAACAACGCGCATTTCACCCGGATGGGATAGCTGCGCACGCTGACCAGGCTGGCTAGATCGCCGAGCTGGCTCGTTTCTTCGGCAGTCAGCACTTCACCCTGCATCATCCGTTGGAACGTGGCAGACAATGTCTTTGCGTCCGCCGGAGTCAGGTGATGTATCGCCTCAGACAGCATGGAGAGCGAGGCCTGGCAGATGGAGCAGCCAACCCCGTGGATACCCACTTCTTTCAGGACGCCATCGCCGATATGGGCCTGGATGGTCGTTTCATCGCCGCAGAATGGATTGACCTCGGTGGCTTGGATGTCTGGGTTGTCCAGAGACCTGTTGTTACGCGGGGTGCGATAGTGATCAAGAATCAGCTTCTGTTGGTCTTCACCAATAGCGCCCCAGCCCACAGAGGGTGTTTTCCCGGGAGTAGACGTGTCTTCAGGGGTTTCGCTCATATTTAAACCTGTTGTAATCATTGTAATGTTTGAACGCTGGCACCAGAGAACACTCCTAAGAATGCTCCCTGTAAACTTTTGTTCATCACTATTCTACACGAGACGGAGTCAGCTAGACGGCTAGCTCACTCTTGTTGACTTGCAGCCACCCTGCCGCTTCACTTGCCCTGATGGCCTGCGTCCGGTTCTTCACGCCCAGTTTCTGGTAGAGGTTCCTCAGATGGATAGTTCACCGTGTTCTCGCTCACCACCAATTTCGCTGCGATTTCCTTGGTGGGTGCGCCGCTGGTCAGGAGTTTCAGCACTTCGCGCTCTTTGGCCGTGACGTCAGGGCGGTTCTCCTGCGATGGCGGATTAAAGGGCGGTGTCTTCAGGCCAGTCCAGCATCTGAACTTCAGCAGTTGCTCCGGCAGGCAACTCGGTGAGGTCCTCCGGGCAGATTGCGAGTCCGTTGGCTCTGGACATGGATGTGAGGATGTTGCTGCCCTGCGGCCCCGTCAGCGATGCGTAGTAGCCGCCGTCTTCTTTGGTGACAATCGCTCGAGCGTAGACGCGGCGACCATCGAAGTTGTGGATGGCATCGCGCAGGACGGCTTGGACGGTGGGTTTGGCGAAGTTGGTGCGACCCAGCATCTTCAGGATGGCCGGTCGACAGAACTGCTCGAAGGCCACCAATGCGCTCACCGGGTTGCCCGGTAGGCCGATGTGGGGTACGTGTCTACCGTCAGGGGCGTTGAGCGTGCCGAAGGCCAGAGGGCGGGCAGGTCGCATACGCACCGACCAGAAAGCAATCGCCCCTCTCTGCATGAGGACGTCTTTGACGAAGTCGTAATCGCCCTTGGATACCCCTGCCGAGGTGATGAGCAGGTCAGCTGATAGCCCTTCTTCCAGCTTGCGTGTGGTGTCTTCCAGATTATCGCGAGCGATGCCAAGCATCTTAGGGATGCCGCCGTATCGCTGTATAGCTGTGGCTATGCCAAAGCTGTTGGAATCGTAGATCTTGCCGCCGCCAGGCGCCTCGCCGGGCAGCAGCAGCTCATCGCCTGTGGACAGCACCGCCACGATGGGTCGACGCAGCACTCGAGCGCGGTCGCGGCCTACTGAGGCCAGAACACCGATCTCGGCTGAACGCAGAGTGGCGCCGCTGTGAAGGACGGTATCGCCCTTACGAAGGTCTTCGCCCGCCGGTCGCAGGTTTGTGCCGCTCGACACCTCCTGCATGATGGCGATACGCTCCAGGCGTGTGCCCGATGCTTTGCGCTGAACCTCGTCCGTGTCCTCAAAGGGCACTACGGCATCGGCACCGGGGGGTATGGGCGCGCCGGTCATGATGCGAATGGCTGTGCCGGGCTGCAGGTCACGGTCAGGCATTGTGCCTGCAGCGATGTAGCCGATGACGGGCAGCTCTACCGGGTCGGTAGCTGAAGCGCCGACGGTATCGGCGAAACGCACAGCAAAGCCGTCCATTGCCGAGTTGTCCATAGGCGGTAGATCAAGGGGGGAGGTGACGTCCTCTGCCAGGGTCTGGCCAAGGGCATCCAGCAGGGGCTGCTCTACTGCTTCCAGCGGCGATACGTAGCCGAGGATGCGCTCCAACGCTGCCTCGACGCTGAGCATGTCCTCACGATGGTTGCTGTGGTGATGATGTTCTGCCATGACGCTAGTGTACCGCTCTCTTGTTACTTGGGGGCATTTATGCTTGGGACTGGCCTGCGCGGTTATCCTTGGTCGCTAGCACCGATACAAGGTGGGAACGGGCAGAGTGGTTCATCTTCGAAGCTGTTTATGACCAGAATGACCGCGGATACGATGATGACGGCGAGTGTTACAACCAGAATCGCTGTGAATATTGTTGGTCGCTTCCTAGCCATGCCACATTCTTCCTTTTGCGAGAGTTTGCCCACCCCGAATTCTGAGCCATCAGGCTCAGAATGACACGGTACCCGTCAGGTTGTGTAGGTGCAGGACTCGTCCTGCCAAGGCTCAGCCTTGCTGGCGTTGAGTGGCACCAAGCTCTTTTTGGAGTCGAGCCAGCGTCCGCTCCATGGCCTTGGTGACCTCTTCCGCCGTCAGCGTGCGGTCTTGGGCTTGCAGGAACACGCGGTACGCCAGCGACCTGACGCCATCTTCCACCTGCTTGCCTACGTACACATCGAACAGGGTTGCCCGTGCGACGAGGGGGTGCTGCTCAATGATCGTCTGCACCTTGGCGGCTGGTACGTCTATCGGCACCGTGAGGGCCAGGTCTCGCAGCGCGCCGGGGTAGATGGACGGGCCACGGAACCGACGTCCAACTTCGGGTAGAGCCGCAAGCAACGCTGCCAGGTCGATCTCGAAGTAGACTGCGCCTTCGGCCCGGACATCGAAGTGTTCCAGCACCGTAGGGTGGACCTCGCCAAGCTGTGCGATCTGTTGGCCGTTCGCGGTCACCGTGGCGCTGCGACCGGGGTGGTAGAACTCGTCGTCGGTCGATTCGTAGCTGGCCACGACACCCAAACGCTCGAATAGCGTTTCCAGTACTCCCTTGGCATCGTAGAAGCCGGTAGCTGTTTCTTCATTCGACCAGGTCGAGAGCGCGCCGGGGCCGGCCATGATGCCCGCAGCCACTTCCGGTTCGACAGGGAATCCCTCGCCGTAGAACAGATACTCTCGCCCCACTTCAAAATACCACTGGGGAACGTTGTCATGACGTTGGTTTGTGGCTAGCGATTTCAGCAAGCCGGGCTTCAGCGTGGTGCGGAGGTATTCGTGCTCAGGGCTCATGGGGTTGGCGGCACGGAGGAGCACAGGCTCCTTATCGTTGGTAGCCGTGCCCTTCGTCACCTCGATGGATTGACCGCTGACCATCGAGTAGTTGATGACTTCCTGCAGTCCCGCAGCGGCCAGAAGATCGCGAACCTCTTCCTTGAGATCGCGTGCCGGATCCGGCTGGCTGAGGGGGATGGGTGTGGAGAGCATGGTTGTGGGGATGCGTTCGTAGCCGATGACCCGCGCAATCTCTTCCACCAGATCTTCTTCAATGCTGATGTCGGCGCGCCAGGCTGGCACGGTGGCCTCTACAGCGTCAGTACTGATGGCGTTGCAATCAAACCCCAGGGTGTTCAGCGTCTTGGTCACTTCGTCCAACGGGACGGTGATGCCGAGTACTCGCTCTAGTCGAGCGAGCGTCAACGTGACTTTGGCAACGTCCTGCTGGCCCGGATAAAGATCGATGATGCCCTTGGCAGCAGTGCCGCCTGCTACTTCAATGATGAGCTTGGTGGCGCGATGCAGTGCTGACGGAGGCAGCTCTGGACGCCAGCCCTTTTCGAATCGCGCGGAGGCCTCTGAACGCAGCTTGAGCGCATCGCCGGTGCGACGGGTGTTGAACGGGTGCCAGCTAGCTGATTCCAGCAAGATGGAGGTGGTGGCTTCCGTGACCTCCGTGTTCGCGCCGCCCATGACTCCCGCCAGGCCGATGACGCCGCCGGGGTCCGCGATGACCATCATTGGTGGCTGCAGCTTCCGCTCGATGCCGTCCAGGGTGGTGTGCTCCTCGCCTGCTACGGCCTGTCGCACGATGACGTGATGGACTTTGACCTTATCGAAGTCGAAGGAGTGTAGAGGCTGGCCGTATTCCAGCATGACGTAGTTGGTCACATCCACGATGTTGTTGATGGGCCGTTGGCCTGCGCGGTTGAGCCTGTCCTGCATCCATTGCGGTGACGGCCCAATAGTTATTCCTGTAATGAGGGACGCTGTGTAGCGTTTGCAGTACTCCGGGTCGGCAACTTCCACCGTGATCAGCGAATCTATCGGCTCGCCGTCTTCCGGGTAGCTTGTGTCCGGCTCCGTTATTGACGTGCCCTGGAATGCTGCGACTTCTCGCGCCACGCCGAGGATAGAAAGGCAGTCGGGCCTGTTAGCGGTGACCTCAAGGTCGAGGACAGCATCGCCCAGGTAATCGGCCAGTAGCGTACCCACGGGTGCATCGTCAGGAAGCACCAGGATGCCGTCGTGCTCCTCGCCGAGGCCAAGCTCCAGGACGGAGCAGATCATGCCTTCAGAGACCACGCCTCGAATCTTGGCTGGCTTCAGAGCCTCGGTCTTACCGGAGTGGGTATCGAACATCCGAGCCCCCACCTTGGCGAAGGCGATGTTCTGGTCGACAGCCATGTTGGGTGCGCCACAGACTACTTGAAGCTGCTCAGCCCCGATGTCCACGGTGCAGAGGCGCAGCCGGTCAGCGTTGGGGTGCGGCTCCACCGCCAGCACGTGGCCCACGTAGGTGTCGTTCCAGCCGCCAAGCTGCTCCACGCCGCCCGACTCCACGCCGGCCATGGTGAGGCGATGGGCAAGTTCGTCCACCGGGACGTTCACGTCTACGTATGCTTTCAGCCAGGACAGGGGTACTTTCACGTATTACCTCTAGGTTTGTTTGCTAGAACTGCCGTAGGAACCGGGCATCGTTGCCGTAGAAGTATCGGATGTCATCGATGCCGTGTTTGAGCATGGCGATACGTTCGACGCCCACGCCGAAGGCGAAGCCGGTGTACACGGACGGGTCTATGTTGGACATCTCCAACACCCGTGGGTGCACCATGCCCGCGCCCATGATCTCGATCCAACCACTGCCACGACAGATGCGGCACATATCGTCGGAGCCCTTTACGTTGCCAGCGCCATCGCAGTTAAAGCAGTCGATCGACATGTCCACGCCGGGCTCCACGAAGGGGAAGAAATCGCAGCGGAACCGCACTCGACGCTCGGGCCCAAAGATGAGCCTCGCAAACTCGTACAGCGTACCCTTCAGGTTGGCAAAGGTTATGCCTTGATCGACAGCCAACCCCTCCACTTGGGCGAAGTGCCATTCATGGGTGGCGTCGGTTGCCTCGTAGCGGTAGACACGACCTGGCACCACTACGCGCACCGGGGGCTTGGTCACTTCCATGACCCGCGCCTGCATGGGCGATGTGTGGGTACGCAGCAACATGTCCTGCTCGCCGTCAGCGTTGGTGTGGTCAAGCCACAGGGTATCGAACATGTCCCGCGCAGGGTGATCCTTGGGGATGTTCAGCATTTCAAAGTTGTAGTGGTCGGTCTCCACTTCCGGACCCTCGACGATCTGGAAGCCCATAGTGCCGAATGCGTTGGTGATCTCTCGCAGCGTTTGCGTGATGGGGTGGATTCGACCGAGGGCGGGGCGACGGCCGGGCAGGGTGACGTCCAGGCGACCTTCTACCGATGCCTGGGTGAACTGCGCCGACTTCATGTCCTCTATGCGGGCCTCAAGCTGGCTCTCAAGGAGGGCTTTGACATCGTTGGCCATTGCGCCCACGGTGCGCTTGGAGTCGGTGTCTAGCACCGCCATGCCCTTCATGATCATGGTGATGCGGCCATCTTTGCGGCCCAGGTACGTTATCCGCCACGCTTCAATGCCGTCGGCGTCCGTGACGGCGTCAAGTTCCGCAACGGCGATGGTCTTGAGGTTGTGCAGCGTTCCTAGTATCTCAGGGGCGGTGGTCATGGATGCCCTTCCCGAAGTGACTTTTTCCGTATGCCATTATAGGGTGCGAAGCACCCTAGCCGCAATTTGGGGCCCCTGAGGGGCTTTTGATGGAGGCGTAAATCCGCAGGATTTAGCGACTCAACCCCCTTTGGAAAAGCGAACCAATGTTTTATAATGTTGTTGTGCCCTCTGCATAAACATTCTCGGCAGAGGGCAACAAGGAGGCACTATGGGCGACTTTGTCGGCCAGGTCATAAAGCCTCACCGGGTCTCTGTCGAGTAGAGGGTCAGCTCGTTACTGGCCGCTCTTGCATGTACCTTTGGCCGGCTGCGCTATGCCAAGAGCATCTTTGGGTGCCACTAGCTGGGGGGACTGGTCGCCAGGGCTCCGCGTGAGCCCAATCGGGCCGTGTGGATGATTACATTGGCTTGGGAAAGTGCTTGAGCACGATTCCTTCCCGGTTCTGCATTTGCGGAATATTGAAGGATAGCCAGCCCTGCATGGAGGACCGCTATACGGATGGCGGTTAAGCGGGTCGCCGAATCAGCGACCGATAGGAGCAATTAGGGAGGATATTCAGACTGGAAGGTGGCACAGGTAACCCCTGGTAAATGCCACGGACCACGAGGGTACCTTGGTGGGTGAGCCCGGAGCTAACGGAACCCGGTTCTTCTAACTTTGGTTAGGACAACTGGGGGGAGCCGGTAGTAGCCGGACTTATTTTTTGTCCAAGAGAATCCCCGAGTTCCGGCAAAAGCCCTTGAAGGGGCTAGGGGTGTTACTTCTTCTTAGCTTGAGAGGATGCCAGATAGATGATGCCTGGCAGCATAATCACAGGGAAGAACCACCCAGGTGTATCAAACACAATCAACACCCCTAGCATTGCTATGCTGAAAACCAGAACAACTGCCCTTGAGCGATTCATGGGGCCAGTATATCAGGCCAAGGTGACGACTACACCGCCAGCAAATGCCTCTAAGAGGCGTCGCGGAAGAGCTGCCAGTCCTCCTGGGGTATCTGTAGCTTCTCAAGCACATCTCGGGGCAGATCAATGTCTATTTCCGCCGCCTGCTTGTAGCGTCGTATGTTCCTGAGCATTAGCACGGCCAGCGCCTTTGCCTGGGCCAGGGGCATGCGAACCTGGTTGTTGTACTTGTGGGGCTCGTCAGAGCGTACGGAACGCAGTCCGAAGGTGATTGCGTAGCTCCAGTCCGTCAGATGGGTCTCAAACACATCTGAGAACGATTCATCAATCTCGCTGTGGTCGCTGGGGAGTCGCTGCGAGTTTTCCATGGCTTCCTCCTGGTGCAGTACCAGCTTCAAGCATAGGGGAAGGCCATGCGGTTCCTGAAGGGGGGTAAACTTGTAATTCTGTAGCTAATTGCCGATGTATCAGGCGGATATGATGAGTGCCTCTATTTTAGCCCTCTCATCGTCGGGCCACTCGCTGGGGTCCTCTTCGTGGGCCACAGAGGCGTGGAGCTCAATGTGTTCCCATAGTTCGTCCTTGGTCTCCGCCGTGAACTTTCCGGGGCAGGGGGCCATGCCGGGGTAATCGCTGCAAGGGTACGTGAACGCCATTGTGTGCCTCCTGACTACGTAGGTGGAAAGCCACCCTAGATCTTCTCCATCAGCTTGCTCAACAGCGCCTTCAGGTCTGTGGCCTTCTTCTCGTCTTCCATCACTGCCAGGAACAGCACCGCTTGGCCGGGACCGTCGCCCGCCTGCTCAATCTCCAGATTGCTCAGCAGCGTGAAGGCTTCCTTGGCTTCGTCACCAACGGAGATGTGGCCTTTGTCGATGCCGTCAACGACAGTCAGGAACACCTCTCGAGAGATGCCAAGGGCGCGCTCCGGGGTCAACATAGTCGTGTTCCTCCATTGTATGGTCGAGGTTTGGTTGTTGCGAAAAGGGAGCCGCCAGATCCTACGGTTCTTCTATCCTGGATACGAGTTTCTCAACGTGCTGGGCAACCTCATCATCTTCCATCAGGGCAAGGTAAACCACCGCCTTGGAGGGCTTCCCGCTGATGTAGCCTTCAACGTACGTTGTGTAGGTCAGGGTCACCAGGCTGTTGTTTGGGTGCGTGTGCAGCTCCGGCATGTGGCCCGTATCAAACCGTTGCGCCAGGCTCTGAATCACCGAGTTGGCCATGGCCTCTGCGACCTCTGGGGTTATCATGCCGTTATACCTCCATTGTAGTTCAATGAGTATACTCGCCAACGCTGGTTGACGGTGGCCCGCTTCCGAGTTTAACAATTGACCCCAAAACCGACATAAAGGGATTGAAAATTGGGAGTGCCATCCAATTGAAAATCGATTAAATGTTCTAGCTAGTGCATCAGCAACAGTGCCACGTCCAGATGCAACATGAAGATGCTGTTTACAGTCGTTGACTCCGTACTTTTTGCGGATGTATAACCTTCCCAACGCGTAGCAGGGCTGGGGTTGAAAAGCCCCGGAAACTGAATAGTATTGACTATCGGGAGTCCCCGGAAAGAAACCCCCACGTTGCTACGCAAAAGGGTGGAGAGCCGGGGGCTTCCTTTTTTGTGGGACTCGATGCCAGCCTCAAGAGCCACTAAGTGGCCTCCCACCGATGAGCGAGCCCGGTTGGCACTTCTTACAGTAATCGGTCAGGTGGCCATTTGACGTGATGTGTGTGATGTTTGTGCCACACGTAGGGCAGGGTTGGTTGCCTTTGCCGTGCACCTTCAGGAAGTCCCGGACTTTGCGGTGGATATCATCGCCCATGCGTTCTTGGAGCACCGGAATGGCGTTTGCCGGCACGGTGTAGACAGCGTGGTGCAGTGCCGCCAATTCCTCTTTGGAGAGGGATGTCAGCTTTTTGAAAGGGAACAGCCCCGCGGCGAAGAGCACCTCGTCCACATAGGCGTTGCCGATGCCTGACACGGCGCCCCCGCGAGTCAGGACACCCTTAATCTCGCCACGATACGGCTTGAGATGCTCTTTGAACTCCTCCAACGAAAGAGGCTCGTTCAGCACGTCCGGACCCTGATCGGTGAGGCGAGGGATCTGAGGGAGTTGGTCAGGCGTCAGGTAGTAGACCATGCCAATCTGGTCGTCGTCGGTGTAGCGTAGCTGCTGTCCATCAGAGAGCGTCAGTACTAGGAAGGTGCGTTTGGCCACTCGCACAGAGGGAGCGCAGTGCTGGAGCGCACCGCTGAGCATGGGGTTCACTACCAGCAATCGCTCAGAACCGTCTGAGCCTGTGGTCAATCCCAGGCCAAGGAACTTGCCTCGACGCCAAAAGGTCGAGAACGAGCGTCCTACAATGTCATCCGGCAACGCATCAGGCTCAACAGCCATCGACCGCATGACGATGGGTCGCAGCACCTCAGCCTTGGTTATTGTCAGGCCAGTGAGGTGGCTCTCCAGGTAATCACGGATGACGTACAGATCCGGCGCTTCCGGCAAATCCAACTCCTCGCTGCTATCTGTACAGGTAGTGTAGTATTTATAGAGAGTACCTGAAAGACCACCACGGGGGAGAAGCAGTAGAGACGCGTGGTTAACGTAACCGCATGACAACCATAGAGGACATCATATTGAGCCGCGATTGGCGCAATATCGCGTTGTTACGCCCGTTCTTGCCGGACGATTTCTGCTCTCAGGCTGCTAAACTCATTCTCAACGCCCCAGGCCGGGCTCTCATAGCTACCGGTTTCTACATTACCAGGGCAGGTGCTTCTGAGACGGATGGCCCGCCGGGAGCCTACTTCATTGGTCGGGCTCTCCAGGCTATGGGCTACCAGGTCACCTACGTAAGCGACCACTACAGCACTCCGCTGTTCGAGGGCTTGGTCGATCCTGACGACGTCGTCGAGTTCCCCATCGCAGATGCAGGGACCAGTGAGGCGTTTGCGGTGGACTTGTTGGAAAAGCTTCAACCATCGGTGGTCATTGCCATCGAGCGGTGCAGCTTCACCACGCCGGGCAGGTACCTGAACGCTAGGGGCGAGGACACCTCCGAGTACCACGCCAAGCTGGATTACCTCTTCAAACACCACGACAACACAATCGGTATTGGCGATGGCGGCAACGAGATCGGCATGGGGAACGTGGCCGAGCATATTCCGGCTATCGACAAGCTTCCCGACGATCCGGCTACTACTACGGTGTCGCAGCTGATTATCGCCAGCGTCTCCAACTGGGGTGGCTACGGGCTGATAGCGGCTCTCTCCTTGATGGCAGGGTGGAACCTTCTCCCATCCGTTGAGGAGGAGAAGGAAGTCATACGTACGATAGTGGGCAACGGTGCGATAGATGCCAAAGCCGGGGAGCCAGTATTCGCGGTTGATGGCTTCTCCCTCAGGGAAAATGGCCAGACACTGGCTGAGCTTCACACCATGCTTGATGAACAGGGAATCATCTCGACAGACGGGTAAGAGCAAAATTAAAGAGGCCCCTCATATGAGGGGCCTCTTTTTATTGTCCGTTAAGGGTATCTTGGATCAGGACTTCGCCCTGCCCTTATTCCAGGAAGTCGCGGAGCTTGCGTGAACGTGTTGGGTGGCGCAGCTTCCGAAGGGCCTTCGCCTCGATCTGCCGGATGCGCTCTCGCGTTACACCAAAGTCGCGGCCAACTTCTTCCAGCGTACGGCTCCTGCCGTCTATGAGGCCAAATCGTAGCTCCAGCACACGCCGTTCCCTATCGCTGAGGGTGTTCAACACGTCCTCAACCTGCTCCCGTAGAAGCTGATACGAGGCTGCATCGATGGGTGCCAACGCGGCTCGGTCTTCAATGAAGTCGCCCAGGTGTGAGTCCTCTTCCTCGCCGATTGGCGTTTCAAGGGACACCGGCTCCTGAGAGATTCGCAGAATCTCTCGGACGCGTTCCGGGGTCTGCTCCAGGGACTCGGCAAGCTCCTCATTGCTGGGCTCCCGACCGAACTCCTGAATCAGGCGTCGCTGCTGTCTGAGCAGCTTGTTGATGGTCTCAACCATGTGCACCGGGATGCGAATCGTTCGAGCCTGGTCGGCGATTGCTCGCGTGATGGCCTGTCGAATCCACCAGGTGGCGTAGGTGCTGAACTTGTAGCCCTTACGGTAGTCGAACTTCTCGACCGCCCGTATGAGGCCAATGTTGCCTTCCTGGATGAGATCCAGCAGGGACATGCCCCTGCCGATGTACTTCTTAGCTACGCTGACCACCAGGCGAAGGTTGGCTTCTGCCAGGTGACGCTGGGCTCGTACGCCGTCGTTGACCGACTTGTTGATGTGATTGCCGATGAGCATTTCAAAGGGCAGAAGGTCTTCCAGAACCGTACCATCGGTTATCTGCTGAGCAAGCTGTTCAAGGGTCGTGTTCTGGCCCAATACCTCAATCACTTCAGGGGCCAAAAGGCGACTGTTCAGGGACAGGCTGATGATCTCCTTGGCAATGTCCAACTCTTCAACTTTCATTGCAGGGGCGAGGGTCTGGACGATGTCCATCTTCATTTCGTTGTCGATGGATGCCCGAAGCTTCGGGTCTTCCATAATGACGTGAAGGTTTACGGGGTTTTCAGCTTCAACGTGTTTGGCTAACTCTTTGGTCACAGGCCAGGTTTCCACCAAACGTCGAAGAAGTTCTACAGTGATCTGGCAGTTTGTTACTGTGCGTCCTGAATCATCACTCAAGTATTTCCTGAGCAGTTGAATGTGCTTGAAAGCTTCCATGCGTCGGGCCAGGCTTCGCTCGTCCTGGGCAGTCAGCAGACTTACCCGTCCGATTTCACGAAGGTACATCCGCACCGGATCGTCGATCATCTCGGCGGACTCTACCTCTACCTCGTCCTCCCACTCAACGTCCTCTTCTTTGCGAGCTTCTTCCAGCTCTTTGGACTGGGGCTCATCCGTTGTCCATGAAGAGGCAGCAGGCTTGCCGCCGTTTGTCTCGTCGGCTAGCTGTGTGCGGTCGCCAACAGGGATACCGATGTCCGGAGGCAGGGCAGTGCCTTCTTCCGACTCCTCATCTTCGCCTTCATCGGCGGTAAGAGAAGCGTCAGACTTTGGCCGTCCACGGCCCCCTGATGATGGTTTCTTGGTTGTCATATCAGCCTCCTGCTGGTCTTCCCTTAATATCCCCTACGGACCCTGGTAGCAAAGAGTTCACGAAGACGCTCATCCTGTTTCCTGAGTTCTTCAGTCACCTGAGTGGCGTCCTCTCCCTCTTCTAGGGCTTGGCTCAGTGATGTTGCTATCTGCGTCCGCATTTCCCGTAGGTGTCGTTCTTCTAATCGGCGGACACAATGCGATAACGCTTCAGTTCGTTCCTTTTGATCCATGGAGGGGAAGTCGCGGTCGACGAGCGTTTCTAAATGCTCCCGTAATGGGGCATCGACTAGCTCACGTAGTTCTTCAATTATAGAGCATTCTGCCCATTTTAGATAGACCTCACGGTTCTCGCTCTCATGGAAAAACTCCGGTTGGAGGGCCTCTGCAAACTCCTTGAGTTCAGGGTCTCTCAGCAACAGAGCCAGGCTATACGCCTCCAACTGATCCTGCTTGAAGGCCGCCGCTGCCACTTGCACGTTCGGCGGTGGTATTGGGCTCCGCTGGCGGTGGTTCTTTGTGGTGGCGGCCTGCAGCAGAGATTGACGTTTTAATTGCAGCGCTTCTTCCAACAGATGTCTGGTCAAACCAGTTAAGGCTGAAAGGCGCTCCATATATCGGTCTTCTTCAGTTGCACTCTCACGATATGTGAGCCACTCACTAAATTCCCTCAAAAACTCCTCCTTACCATCTGTGGAGGTCAGATCGTATCGAGGAGGTATTAGTCGAAAGAAAAATTCTAGTCTTGAATCTGCGGTGGCAATGACCTCTGGCCATTTCTCGGGAGCCTGGCGAATAAGGTCGTCCGGGTCTTTGCCGATGGGTAGGGTTGCAATCCTGACGTTGTCAACGCCTTTCCAGGACGACTTGAGGCTTCGGAGTGTGGCCTCCTGCCCTGCAGCATCTGCATCCAGTGCCAGGACGTAGTTCTTGGCCAGCCTGGTCAGGTGCTCCACCTGCTGGTTCGTCAACGCTGTCCCCATAGAGGCCACAACGTTGGTGAACCCGTGTTGGTGGGCCATCAGCGCGTCCATGTACCCTTCAACGATTACAGCCTCGTCCTTGAGTCGGATGCCTTCCGATGCCACGTCCATTCCCCAGAGGATGGTCGATTTATCGAACAAGGGGGATTGGGGCGTGTTCAGGTACTTGGGCTGCCCACCGTCCAGCTCTCGACCGCCGAACCCAACGGTCTGGCCTTCTGCGTTCTTGATGGGGAACATGAGTCGACCGTGGAACAGGTCCCGCGTGCGGCCTTCATCGCTTTTGTGGAGGAGTCCCGCCTGCAGCATCTGGGCGTCCGTGAAGCCCTGGCCTGCCAGGTGGTTCTTCATGTCCTCCCAGCCAGTGGGGCTGAGGCCCAGACCGAAGGCGTTAGCTGTCTCTGTGGATACACCGCGCTTTTCCAGGTAGGCGCGAGCGTCGGCCCCGTCTTCAGAGTCCATGAGGTGTCTGTGGTAGAACTTGCCCACCTCCTCATTGGCTCGAAGCAGGGGGTTCATGGCTTCCTGGGCTCGGCGCGTTGGTGCCTGAATGCCGTACTTGTCTGCTAGCGTCCGCAACGCCTCGGTGAAGGTCAGGTTCTCCGCTTTCATGATGAAGCGGATGGCGTCACCACCTTCGGCGCAGGCGCCGAAGCAGCGCCAGCTTCCACGTTCAGGGTTGACGACAAAGGACGGTGTCCGTTCCGTGTGGAATGGGCAACGCGCTTTCAGGTTGCGCCCGGCCTGGGTCAATGCCGTGTAGCCGGATACAACCTCAACGATGTCTAAGCGACTTTTTACGTCGTCCAGCAGGCTCATTGTGCCCTCAGTGGTTTTGTAGGCGATGTGGAAGGAGTCACTATTCTACCCCCACATCCCAAATTATCTATGGGTGTCACCATTCAATTTTTGAAGAGTATCCAAAGCTTTCAGAAGGTCCGGAGGCAACGGCGCTGTTACTTCCATCGATTTGCCTGTTGAGGGGAGACTGAATTCCAGAGTCTCCGCGTGGAGGAACTGCCGCTCCACTAAACGGGTCTTCCTGTTGCTGTACAGGGCATCTCCCACCAGCGGATGGCCAATGGATGTCATGTGAACGCGTATCTGGTGGGTGCGTCCGGTCACGGGTCTGGCCTCCACCAAACTTACTTCATTGAATTCTTCCAGTGTGGCGTAGTGGGTCGTCGATTCTCGGCCATCGGCCACTATCGCCATACGCTTGCGGTTCCGCGGGTCTCTGGCGATTGCCCCTTCAATGACCCCGGATGCAGGTTTAGGGTTACCCCAGACAAGGGCCAGGTACCGTTTGTGGATAAGCCTCTTCTGAAGCTGCGTAGCCAGGGAGTTGTGGGCTGCATCGTTCTTGGCCACCAGCATCAGGCCGGACGTGTCCTTATCGAGTCGATGCACGATGCCTGGTCGCTGCACGCCGCCGATGCCCGAGAGATTCGGTCGAAGGGCTAACAGGGCGTTGACCAGTGTGTGGGACGGGTGACCCGGCGCGGGGTGCACAGTGAGACCCCAGGGCTTGTCCACCACCATGAGATCATCGTCTTCATAGAGGATGTTGATGGGGATGTCTTCCGGCTCCAGATCCAACGGTACCGGTGCCGGTATGGTGAGGGCAACCAGGTCTCCGGGGTGCACGGCTTGCGAGGGCTTGGCCGGCAGTCCGTTCAGGGTTCCCATGCCGTCCTGTATGAGCTTGGCCAGTCTTGACCGCGTGACGTCAGGGCAGCAGGCCGCCAGGTAGCGATCCAGGCGCATCGCCGCCTTGTTGGCTGTGAACCGTCGCGTTTCAGTCGTCATTTCCTGCGGACTCCGCTGCGATGGATGGCGTTGCTTCGTCGACGATACCGTCAGGATCGACATGGTTGTTGAGTGGAGCCTTTACAGGGTTATCCCTCTCGAACAGGAACATCACCACCAGGACTGTTATCCCGACAACGATGGCAGAATCGGCCAGGTTGAATATTGGCCAGGGTCCCACGTCCAGGAAGTCAGTCACCTTACCGAGCCATATGCGGTCTATCAGGTTTCCTATGGCGCCACCGAGTAGCAACCCGAGGCTGAGGCGCACCAACCGCTCTGAGCCGGAGTGGGCATGATAGAAGTACAGCAAGATCCCCACTCCTACGAACGACGCGATGGTCATGATGAACGTTTGGTCTGAGAACGTGCCGAACACCGCTCCGGTGTTAGTGGCGTAGGTTAAGCGGAAGAACCCCTCGTCGGGAACCGACTCATGGAGGTGGAGGTTCGCTCGAATCAGGGCCTTGGTAATCTGGTCGGCGATCACGACCGCCGCGAACACCGGTATCAGCAACCAGTCCTGGTAGATTTTTGGTTTCTGGGGTTTTGATGCAGGTTCGGTCAACGCACTACTTCCTAATGTGGTTTCCAGCATCTGTCTCTCAGGGTAACACGCTGATCGCACTTGAAGTACAGATATAATCCAGTGCCCCCTCCCCCATTGCTTAGCATTGTCCGCTGGATTGAATCGCGTAGATCACGTTCCTCGAAAATACTTAACATAACGCCATTATTAGTAATCAGGTTCACCCGCGATCGAAGAGTCAACGCTGACGTACTCAATCATGCTCTGGCGAAGGCTTGCCCTTGGGTAGCAGATTTGCAGTCGAGGAAACGCTGCGATTTGCTACCCATTTGAACATTCGTTGCACCGTCCATCTGATTTAGGATAGCAGCCAGGATATGGGCATGTTGGACATACGAGGGGCGTGTGAGTCGGACTTTGATACCGTTACCAGTGAAGACACAATTGTTCGTAGAGATGAACCGACGAGTGGAAAGATCCTGTGGGGGGAAAGGAGCCAACTAGAATCCCATCACCTGGATGAGGATTTCCCGCTGGCGGGGGTGGTCCAGCTCAATAAAGAAGATGCGTTGGTAGGTGCCTAGTTGCATCGCTCCGTCGATGATAGCGATGGTCTCGCTGGTGCCCAGAGTCAGGTGCTGGCAGTGGGCGTGGCCGTTGGGGCACTCATCCTCATTCATGTTGACAGTCCGGACGGTGAAGTCGTTGTGTCGGTAGTCCGCATCGCGAGGGGCGATGTGCTCAAGGGTGCGCGCCAGATCCTCTAGCAGGAGCGGTTCCATTTCATTGATCTTGATGGCTGCAGTCGTGTGCATTGAGTAGACCAGGACATTACCCGAAGTAACGCCGGTTTCCTGGACCGAGTCGACGATCTGGTCAGTGATATCGATGAAGTCTGGTGCCTCGGACGATTCCAAGATGATGCGGAAGTTGTGAATCCGCATAGTCGATTCCACTGTCGGAGCAGTGGAAAGGTGACCATTGTGACTCACCTGTTGTCGGATCAACGTTTCGCCTTCCCCTCTAATCGGCATGCTGAGAGAATATGCTTTGGTTGCCTTAACATGTCTGGAACGTGGATACGGTACCTGATTTGGTAGGTGGATGTCAACGAAATATGGTGAATTTCGTGGCTGGTGCGATGCAACGTATTCCTCATTAAATATAGTCGGCCTCTCCATGGTCACCGGAGTCCCATCCAGCCCCTTCAGACTGGCCTTGGTTCGACGATACAGGAGTCAAACCTAAGCAAGAGTCCGGCCTTAGCGTGATTTTGGATAATGATTGAGAAGGTCCTAATGATTCAATGCAGATTGCGGGAGATGATGGCGGAAAAAGGCCGTGACGAGCGACGGCGAATTACGTATGACCTCATTTTGGCTAACACAGGGATATCTAAGTCAACATTGAGCCGAATGAGTAGTGATAAAGAGGGTCGGATTGGCGTGGAAGTAATGAACCGCCTTTGTCAGTTCTTTGATTGTCAGCCAGGGGACCTGTTTGTCTACGTGAAAGAGACTAGCTAATGAACCCGAATTGGTTCAAGGCTGAAGCACTGTCTTTATAAATCTACTTTGCCTCCATTGGGAGCTATTTCTTGGAGCGGCGAGGCGCGAGCCATTTTGTGATTGAAAGTCGTCGATGCAGTCCAAACGGTAGCAGCAGCGTGGTCTGATCGAGGGCGATACGGATCAATAGTGGTTTTCGTAGAGGGCGAGCAGCTAAATAGGCCACGGCCCCAAGTATCGGTATCAGGCTCAGAAATAACACGACTGGGCCATGTACCCCCGACGAGCTGCTAGAGGTTCGGGCGCTTCGCCAACGAAAAATCCTTAACAGATCACGAAACCAAAAGGCAAGAGTCCAAGCAAAACGGGCCAAACTGCGGACTCCAGGGATTGGTACTGGAATCGCTATGGTCAATACCAGATGGGCTCCTAAATGATGCATTGCCGATTTTGCTTGCGGCTCTGAGATCAATGAGTTGAGATCCTCAGCTTGGCTGTCGCTAATAAGTTGCAATTGTTCCCAGCGATTGATTCCATCGCTTAAATGTTGGTTCGCAGTTTGGTCCGCCGTTGCAAGCAACTTGCCGAAGTAGTTATAGACACGCTTCCAATCCAATAATAAATAGCTAAGTTTGGCTAGCCGTCCCCACAATCGAGGCTCAGCTTCCTTCCAAGAGCGCATTTCTTCCTCCGCGGAACCCATTGATTCCACAAGTTGAGAAGTGAGCTCATCTCCTAAAGCGATTTGTATCTCTGGAAGATTCGTGTTTACGTATAGCTTCAATTTTGCAAAATCGAGATCGTCAAAAACCGGGATCGCCCCATGCTTCCAGGAAGAGCGAAACTGTCCTCTGCCGGGAAGCGGTGTTACGAAAGCCGATTCCAGATCAATTATGGTCAATTTACCTGACGGTGTTCGAATCAAATTGGTAGTGGCATGGGGATTGACCGGACTCACCTGCCAGACCGAGAGCCCAATTCCAACGAAGAATTTGGATACGGTTCTGAGAAAATCGATACCCTCACTACGATATTTCAGAGTCTCGCCTTGAATGTATTCGGTAACCAGCCCGTATTTGCCATCTGATTCTTGAATCGATAGGGCTGGAGCCACGAGGTTTCGACCGAATCGGAATTGTGTCAGAAGACCAGCGATCGTCCTCCGATGTACGGCAACTTTTAAGCTGGAGATACGGCAATTGTAAGGAAACCTAGATTGATAGCAAAACCAGTAGAGCCATCGAACAATGAGTGGTGGATCGAATACTTTCGTCGCTGTCCCAAGATCAGGGTTCAAAAAAACAGTGCTGGCAACTGACTTTGCTATATAGGAGCGGTCCTCCATAGTACCGGTAGTCCTCTCATCCGTTCCAGATGGAATCGGAAGGAGAGCGGTTAGGGGGGATTTTTGATCGTTGTCTGAGCGAAATATGTTTCTCATTAGAGTTTGCTCATCTTAAGCGAAGGGTCACAGACTGTCGACTCAAAACAGGCTTATCGTTGCTTGAATCCCAGTAGCTTGAAAATTCCATTCATTCATCGCTGGAATATTTGAGCGCCTTGGGAACCATTGCTCTCGATCCTTTACCTGTGGCCTTGTCCGTTATTGCAATACGACCCTAGTGGAGCGAGGCTAGCTGGACGCTAGCTGGTGTAGCAAATTATAGTCACAATTAGCTGGTAACCGCCTGGTGGCTGGAGTTGGTGAGTTCAGGAGGTCTTCTTTTGATGATCGGCACACTTGCGTGTGATGACCCCTAGTGTATCGACTCGAAAGATTTAGATAATGAAGCGAACTATCAGGCTAAAACACCGTTACACTCTTGGCCAGATTTCGAGGGCGGTCTATCGAAAGAGATTTTGCCCGAGCGCAATTGTAGGCAACGAGTTGCAGGGCTATGGTTGCCAAAATGGGAAAGAAATGTGGTTCCGTAGTGGGTAAATAGACAATATCATCCACTATCGATGCGAGATATTCATCATGACTGTCAGTGAACACAATCGTTGGGGCACCACGAGCGCGCATTTCCCTAATGGCTTGGAGCACACGAGGATAGGTATCATCTTTTGGCGCTAATACAATCACCGGGGTTTCGTGGGTCAAAAGCGCGAGAGGCCCATGCTTCAACTCACCTGCAACAAGGGCTTCTGCGTGTAGATAAGCTAGTTCTTTCAGTTTGAGGCTCGCCTCAAGCGCGACTGGATAGTTGATTCCCTTGGCAACAAGATATGCACTGGTATGGGGTGCTAGCTTTTTCCCAATTGAGTCTAGTTGGGGTTGAAGGCCAAGGACCTGCTGGGCTTTGGAGGGTAACAGGCGCAATTCTGTCATAAGGTCGTGCAGGCGGTTAATAGGCGGAGGAAACAGATGCAACCCTATCAGGAAAAGATCAATGAGTTGGCTCGTGAAGGTTTTGGATGCCGCAACACTGATCTCAAGACCAGCTTCCGTATAAATCGTCTGATCTGTGATGCGGGAAATGCTGCTGTTGTGCGTGTTGGTTAAACCCAGCGTCGAGTAGCCTGCTTCGTGTGCTAGGCGGGCTGCATGGAGAGTATCCGCAGTCTCACCAGATTGTGTTACGAAAATTCCTAGGTGAGACTTGTCCCCAGGCCTCATGTGAGAAATCTCTGAGGCGATGCGCGCCGACGTATTGACTGACCCAAGATCGGACAGGAAGTGCTCTCCAATTAGGCTGGCGTGGTACGCTGAGCCACATCCAGCAATAAAAATCTGATCGAATTTGCCTCCGTTCATTGACTCCAACCCTAGAGTAACGCTTGGATCGATGCTGGACATGTGTCCGGCCAATGAATCACGTATCATCTTGGGTTGCTGGTGGATCTCCTTCAAGAAATAGTGCTCGTACCCCGCCAGGCCCCTCTCCTCTGGCTGTTTCGATACGTGATGTACCGTGCGGGTTATCGAGTCCCCGTTTTGGAAAACCTTGACTTCGTTCGGCGTTACGGTAGCAACATCCCCATCCTCAAGATACAAAACCTGGTCTGTAAATTCGATGATAGCGGGCACATCGGATGCCACAAAGTTTTCGGTTGGACTCAAACCAATAACCAACGGGCTCCCCATGCGAGCTGCAATCAATAAATCACTGTCCGCGAATAGGACCACAAGGGCGTAGGAGCCTTCAAGATCCTTGAGCGCACGAACAACACTCCCCATCTGTCCTTCAGCAGCGTAATTTTCAATCAAATGGACGATCACTTCGCTATCGGTGTCGGAAGAAACAATATGGCCTTGGCCTATGAGATTTTCGCGCAGAGATAGATAGTTGGTAATATCACCGTTATGGACAATGGCTATTTGGCCGTTACAGTCGACGTGCGGATGAGCATTCTCCTCTGTAGGACTTCCCACCGTAGCCCACCGGGTATGGCCTATGCCAGAAACCCCCTCTTCGATAGGAGGCATGGATTTGAGATTCTCTACAAACCCGAATTGTTTTAACAAAGCCACACCGGTGGAATTCGATATAGCGATACCACAAGAATCATAGCCGCGATATTCGAGTCGTTCGAGCGCCTCTAAGAGAAGGGGGTAAGCGGTTTTTAGACCGGTATAACCAACTATTCCGCACATTGTGAAAGAACCCTCGATATATTCAAACTGACTAGGATACCTCTATAAAACACGCGTTGATTCCGGGATCGCATCTTGGATGAGTTTCATGTCACTGATATCAGCACCATGGCCGATCATGGTTCCTGGTCGGAGAGTCACTCGTGTCCCAATTCTTACATTAGCTGAGATTAATGAACCGCAGCGTGCCTCAACATGAATACCATTCATGTTTATATTTGCGTTGTCGCTCATAGCCGAGAGAAATGGGCCCATGGATGTGCTTTCCCCTATGATCGTATCTGTTAGATGGGAGTGGCTCCCTATTTGAACTGAATCTCCAACGATGCAATTGCGCAGTTGGGAATACGCTTCAATGACCACGTTGTTTCCAATGCTCGTGTAAGGAAAGATTACTACCCCCGGCCCTACCTCGCATCCCTCGCCAATAATCACAGGCCCGATAATATAGCTGTTAGAACGAACGACACTGCCCCGCTCGATTCTTACCTCGCCTTTTAGGGTTACGCCCGGCTCACATTGACCATTGCACTCTCCTTTAATGCTTGACAGGGCAAGACCATTCAACCGTAGCAAGTCCCAGGGATAAACCGCATCCCACCAATCTGCAGTGGTCTTACAGGCCGAAAATTGATTGCCATCCTTGATCATCTTGTTGATAGCATCGGGCAAACTTAATTCTTCAGAAAGGTAGGAGAATATCTCTCGGGTCAGCGAATATACCCCCGTATTGATCCAGGGACTCGCTTGCTCTTCAGGTGATTCCACCAGGTTAGTTGCCATGTCGTTTTGGACTTCTACGACCCCGTGTTGGTCGCCTCGTGCTTGATCTGTTACAAGGATGGCATTCTCAGTTGAGCGAGCAAGTTCACCGATTGCCGCAGCGCTGATAATGTTATCCCCCGGTAGAACAAGGAAATGCTGTGCAGCGGTCTCTTGGGCAGCATCAAGGGCATGTCCAGTACCAAGTTGGTTCTCCTGCACCACGTACTGTAGTGTGACCCCCATACGTTCACCGGAGCCAAGATAGTCTTGCACCATCTCTCGTTGATACCCAACCACAAGGACGATGTCACGGATACCGTTGGCTGCCAGCGCCTCGATAACAAATTCTACGATGGGTTTGTTTCCAACTGGGAGCATGACTTTGGGTCGTAACGCGGTGAGGACAGAAAGCCGCTCACCTCTTCCAGCCGCGAGGATGATGGCTTGTGTAACCGTGGGCTGCTGACCGGAATTCAATGAATCATCTCCTCTTCAAAAGGCTATGGGCGATACTGCTTCGATAGCTAGCATAGTAACGGTAATGCTGTGTCAATGCTATTCATCGGGTAAATTTCTTCGTCTAACTATCATTGGAGTGCTTCTCTTCCTCATCCTCCCCGGGAATTACAAATCAGAGCTTCACAACTTCATATGCAAACGTAGGCCATTGCGATGAATTATTAGCGCCCTGCGGCTCGCATCGCTTCGGCAAGGGCTTTGGGTCTGCGGCCTCGACGTTTGATTACCCCGGTTAGTTGGAGGGCCTGAAGCCCTTCATTCACTGTTAACGCAGGGTGCGTGTTGATGTCGAACAAGTCTGACCAGGTGTAATTCGCCGCCAGCACGGGCCCTATTTCCTTTGCTTCAATGATGCTGATGACTTGTGGGCTTCCTTGCACCCAATACTCTGCTATGAGTTCCAATCCTGGGGGGTACGCCCACTTAGCGCGACGTTGGGATGCCTCGTCGATCTGCTGTCGAGTCAGATGAGGCTTGTAGGTCATCAACGTCACAAAAAGCATCGGCTCCCTCAAGGGATTCGCAGAATGAGGCCAGTATAGCAGGGGCTTTGATGGAAATGCGTTGCGTCCAAGCTTTGGATACGCCCAACGCAAATGCGATTGAAGTCGGCAGACTGGCTAGTACTCAGGAACTCGAATTAGCTTGAAATGCCCACGAGCTCCGCCCGTTCGTGCCAATCCCACGACACAAAGCGCACACACTTACACCGAAGGATGGTGACGATGGTGGATGGCAGCACCGTGGTGGAGGCCAATGTGCCGCTGCCGGAGGTGCAACGATATGCGCTGGACCTGCGCTCGCTGACCCATGGTCGGGGGTCGTTCAAGATGGAAGTCGATCACTACGAGCCGTTGCCGCCCAACATGACCCAGAAGGTTGTTGATCAGCACAAGGAGGCGGAGGCGGCCAAGGCATAACATCTCGATTTGGCTGCATGACGCACATAAAAAGAGAGCCCCCGATTTACCGGGGGCTCTCTTGCTGTTGCTTGTTTATTCTAGGTATTGGCAGACCACACGGTGTAGTAGTTCTCACCTCGGATGACCGCCACCATCTCAGCTCGCTCCAACCGACGTAGCTCCTCAAGGGCGTTCTCACACTCCTGAATCAGCTCCGGGTTACCGGTGTCGGACGCCCGCTTCAAGAGCTGATCGTAGATGCCCATTCGGACAAAACTTTCCACACTCTTGGTCCAGGGGAACATGGTCACGTTGGTGGGACGGGGCAGGCTGGGACGCTGTCGACGTATGTATCGGAGCCTGTCCTCTGGCCCCCGAGACTGTGAGGCGATGCGGATGATGGGTGCGTCGGTGTCGCTGGGACGTACATCGATCACAAGGCTCTTACGAATCATTCCGAACAGGATGGAGATGACTTCTGCCTCTTTGATGCTGTCCAAGACCCGTTCCAGGTCTACTTGAAAGTCATCTTCCACGGTTGTGCTCCTCTGATGGGCTACTAGCTAATAACTCGGGTTGATACCACCTTCCAGGCATCATGAAATGCGACGGGTGGAAGGATGATTCTCAATCTAGCATGGCCCTATATGGGTGTCAAACAAGGAATGCCCGGATTGTTGCTGCGACTTCAGCGGGTTGCTCTCTAGGCATGAGATGGCCTGCCTGGGGTATGACGCAAAGCTGGGTGTCTGGAATCATCCGGGAGAGATACTCCATTGCGCCGGGAGGGCTGATCGCATCGTCTCCACCTCTCATCAGGAGCGTTGGCGCTTGGATCGAACCCAGAGAAGACGAGATGTCCGTCCTGTCATCAACAAACCACGAGGGGGTGGCCTCAGGCATCTCCTTGGTGAAATCAGGCCGCCAATCTTCTGCATTGAACTGGGTCATGTCCATGCCGCCGGAAGTGCCAGCGAGCACCAGCTTCTCAATGAGGTCTGGCTGCTCCAAAGCCATCAGCAGTGCAACGACCCCTCCCATGGACTGAGCGATGATATGCATTGGCTGCTGAACCTGCTTGAATACAAAGTCGACTAGATCAGTGAGTTTTGAAACGGAGGGGTCGTGAGGAGCATCACCAAATCCTGGCCAACCGATAAACACCTGCTTCAAAGGTATATCTAGCAATTCAGCTACAGGTTCCCAAAAATCGGCCATTCCGCCAGCGCCTGGTAGAAAAATTATCTGGTCGGCCAATACATCTCACCTCAACTTCTATGGCGTATATCTTCACATATTAAAGGGTTCTCAAGCTGCCCGTGCTATGCTGAACCCCTATCTAGAGAGCGGTGAAAGCACAGTCGATGCAGTTACCAGGTGCCTTGCAGAAATTTAAATGGCTGGCAAAGGTGATAAGCCTGCCCGCCCGGTTGCGCTGGCGACGGTGGCTGGGGTTCACTGCCCTCCTCGTTCTGGCCATGGTGATGATGCGCGGAGAGGTCTTCGCCCTGACGCCCACCACTCGCGCCACAGCTTCCAGCAGCTTCTCGCTGGAGGGGTGGGTCACCAAGAACCTCACAACCAAGGCACTGGGCGGTCTGTTCGACTTCCTGCCGGGGCGAGGTCACTCCGAGGAGGAACGCGAATCCGCCGTACGCAGGTACTTCGATCTTGGTGACCGGGTTCGTCGCATGGAGGGGACACTGGCACTATCGGTGGCCAGTGGAGGCGTAGGAGGCGAGGACAACCCGGAAGCGGCGGCCCTTGAGGAAGAGTTGGATGGGTTGCGTGAACAGCGCGATGCCCTCAGCGGGCTGGTGGAGGCTGAGCTTGAGAAAGTCGTCGCAGAGGTGCTACGGGAGCAGGACCTGGGCAGGACCTGGGGTCCCTTTGAGCCGCTGTTCCCTCCCGTGTCGTTTCGGCTTGAGCGGTTACCGAAACTTATCGTCGTCTCGCCCAGGGATCGCATAGCCACCCTGGAAGTCCACCTGCTGGAATCAGGCTTGTCTATTGCTGAACGGGAATCGCTGGAAGCAGAAGTCGGCCCTGACCAGAACCGCTCCGCCCTGGTCACCGGCCTTGGCGGGTTGGCCACCTTCCCATCGTTGGTCTCGGACTCCCAGTCGCTACGGTTTTCACTTCAGACCATCGTCCACGAGTGGCTTCACCACTATTTCTTCTTCCACTCGTTGGGGCAGTCGTATTTCGATTCCGCGACCATGACCACCCTGAACGAGACGGCTGCGGACATCGGTGGGAAGGATCTGGGCGACCTTGCGTTCATTGCCCTTGGCGGCGAGATACCTCCAACGCGCGACGAAGACTCGACCGAAGCTCCAATCGACAGCGACCACTTCGATTTTAATCAAACGATGCGCGAGACCCGACTGCGCACGGACGAGTTGCTTGAAGCGGGCATGATCGACGAAGCAGAGGCGTACATGGAAGAACGACGGCAGATATTCCTGGAGAACGGGTATCCAATCCGCGTCCTCAACCAAGCATACTTCGCGTTTCACGGCACCTACGCGGAGAACGCTGCCTCCGTAAGCCCTATAGCAGGCGAACTGCGCAAGGTGCGGGATGACAGCGACGATATCGGCAGGTTCATCCAGCGTGTCAGGGGCTTTGGCAATTACCAATCGTTCCAGGAGTATGTGGAACAACTACCGTAACCAGTGCGAGCACCTGGATAACCGTCAGGAACGTGGGTCCATGGAGTGTCCTGGTTGCTCTGGCTTCCTGTGTACGATACCCTCCACTACCAAGTAACCCTGGCCAAGCAATCCTGGAACATAGAGAGACGCGTCATTCAAAGAAACAGCAATTTCCTTATCACATGCCGACCCACCAACGTTTGGGGGCCTGTGGCTCTGGTTGCCCTGATTGCCGCGATGACCGTGCTTGCCCTTTTCTCTCGTGACCGCGCATTCTTCGCATGGGATGTCACCGTTGCAGGGTGGGTGATGGACATACCGGGTCCGGGAGTAAATTCGCTCATGGAGGCTGTCTCATGGGCCGGGGTTAAACCCGCCATCGTGGTCATGGTTCTGACAGCGACGGCACTGGCAACACGGTTTTTGGGCTGGCGTGCGGGGTTGCTGGTGTTCTCTGTGCTGATCATCACGGCGGCGAACGAGGAATTCAAGGAAATAATCGGCCGCCCCCGCCCTAACGACGTGGATGGTATGGGAAACAAAAGCTTCCCCAGTGGTCATGCGTTGTACGCATCGCTCCTGATGGGAGTGACGTGGCTGTTGGTAGCGCCTAGATTACCCAAACAAAGCCATCGCTTGAGCATGGCCGGTATATTTGTGGCTTGGGTGCTGGTGACGGGAGTGTCCCGCATCCATCTGGAGAAGCACTGGCCGAGTGATGTGTTGGGCGCCTACCTGTTGGGTGCCGCGTTAATACTAGTCATGGCGTGGGCTATTCCCGTATTGAATGGAATCCGACGATCCTCTCATGAACCCTCAACCGAAGAAGGGGAGGCCTCTTGAAGAAAACCCTTGCCCAGCGGCTGCCCTTCTACTACGGCTGGGTCATCGTCGCCTTCGGCTTCGTCTTTGGCGCTTTCAACGTCGGAATGACGTCCTGGGGTCTGGGAGTGTTTGTCACGCCTATGCAAGAGGACCTGGACTGGGACAGGAGTTTGGTCTTCCTTCCGATGTTGGTGGGTGCATTAGTCACACTGCCGCTGGGCATCGTCCTTGGCCCACTGGCCGATAAGAAGCACGGGCCGCGGCTCATGGCCATCATCGGTGTGATCTTGTTTGGTATATCCCTGCTGTACATGAGGAATGCAGGGAACGTCTTTGGCTACATCCTGATCTTTGGTGTCGTAGGTGGGTTTGGGCGTTTCACGGTTCAGATAGCGCTGGTGGTCGTTCCCAAGTGGTTCGTGCGCAGACGAGGACTGGCCCAGGCATCAGTCTCGGCAGGGTTCTCCGTAGGGCCGCTGATCTTTCCACTCATCCTGCAGAGCCTCGTCGATAGCATTGGTTGGCGCGATGCCTGGTTTGTGATGGGTATTGCGCTGCTTGTTTTGGCGCTGCCGGGTGCGTTCCTTATCATCCGGTCCCCAGAGGATGTGGGGCTACTGCCGGATGGCGATAAACCAGACGATTCGCCTGCCGATGCCCCGGTTGCCGCCAGAAAAGCCTCACCTCTCCGGGGCAACTCGAGGGAGGTCAGCCTCACCCGCAAGGAAGCGTTGCATACCCGCCAGTTCTGGTACCTCGTGGTGGCGATTGGACTGGCGACCGTTGGAATCCGGGGGATGATCCCCAACTTCCAGCCGTTCTTCATTTCCCTGGATTTCAATGCGACCACAGCAGCAGCATCCATCACTGCCTATGCAGTCCCAGCCATCATCATGGGGTTTGTGTTTGGCATCATGGCTGACAGGCAGGGTCCGCGAAAGCCCTTCTTGATTGTCTGCTGCATTGTTGCCAGCGGACTTGTGCTGATCTCTTTGGTGTCCATCATGCAGAACGTCGTCATGATGTTTGCTGCAATGATCTACCTGGGGTTCGGGCTGAACGCCTTCTTCGTGGTCAGCCAGGTCTTCGTTGCCAATACGTTTGGGCGACAGCACATCGGTGCCATCCGAGGGGTCATGCAGACCGTCAACAACCTGGCTACCTTCGGCGGGCCATGGCTCTTCGGCGTCATGTACGATATCTCGACCGAGTACGTCGTGCTCTTCTCTGTGGCAGTGGGCTTCTGGCTTATCACCATTACCATGGGCACACTGGTCAAACCCCTCGTTCGACCGCCGGCTCAGCCAACGCCCGAAACATCCTGACATCGCCGCGCCCTTGACCCCAACATTGAGCGTGTGTCTAATGAGGGTGTTGGAGTGTTCCTGATTCAGCGGGATTGGGTGGTATCGACGCCTGTGGCAGACAACCAGAACGACCCTGCAGCAGCAAGAGACCTGCTATTAGAAACAGGGGAGGTCATAGCCTGTGACCTTGTTCCTCTTGGCTCCAACTACACGTTCCTCGTGAACCTCCAGGGTGAGGACGGGGAGCAACTTAAAGCCATCTACAAACCTCGCAAAGGCGAGGTTCCCCTCTGGGACTTTCCCGGCGGTACACTCCACATCCGTGAATATGCTTCATATCTGCTAACAGACACCCTTGGGTGGTGCTTCATCCCCAAAACCATCCTGAGAGAAGGCCCGCATGGCACCGGCTCTGTGCAGCTCTATGTGGAGCACAACTCTAACGAGCACTACTTCACGATGCGCGAAGAGCACCACGACGAGCTGCGACGCGTATGCCTCTTTGATCTCCTGACGAACAATGCCGACCGGAAGGCGGGCCACACACTGCTGGGCGAGGACGGGCAGGTCTGGGGAATCGACCACGGGCTGACGTTCCATCCCTTCCCCAAGCTGCGGACGGTGATCTGGGACTTTGCCGATGAGCCTGTGTCGGAGCGTTTGATCAACGATCTGCTTGGGCTGCAAACACGGATAGATAACCTCGATGCGTCTATGGCTCCTCTACTGAATCTCCTTGACCCCAAAGAGGTTGAAGCGCTCAGCCTCCGACTTGCGGCCATCTTGGCCAACCCCGTGTTCCCAGACCCTTCCAATGCCCACATCCCCTGGCCTTACATGTAGACAGCCATTGGCTGTTCAGCTACGGCTTCGTCTTTGGTGGTGGGCTTGTCCCCCTACGTATGGAGGGTATACTAGGAGTCGCATTACCAGACTGGATTTACTTGAGGAGCAACGTATGCCATCGTTCGATGTGGTTTCAAAAGTCGATCTCTCTGAGCTAGATAACGCCATCAACGGCATCGGTCGCGAGGTCAAACAGCGCTACGATTTCAAGGGAACAGCGTGTGAGATTGAGCGGTCTGGTGAAAAGGTGACCATCCTGGCCGACAACGAAGTGCTGCTTCGCCAGATGCAGGAACTGCTGGCGACGTATTGTGTCAAACGCGGCGTGACCCATGAATCGCTGGAGTACAAGACTCCGGAAGCGGCTGCCAAGGGTGCACTTCGACAGGAAGTGACCATACGGCAGGGCATCGAGCAGGCCATCAGTAAGAAGATCATCCAAGCGGTCAAAGGGTCTAAGCTCAAGGTTCAACTGGCTATCCAGGGCGACGAGCTTAGGGTGACAGGCAAGAATCGGGACGACCTTCAGGCCGCGATTGATCAGATGAAAGAGATGAAGCTGGGTCTTCCGCTTCAGTACGTAAACTTCAGGGACTAGCGACCCCGGCGGTTCACACGACGGATTGGGTCTCGCCACTTCGGTTGTTCGGTATCAGGCTCCTCATCGCCTTCAACATTGCGAACTGCCCTGCTGCTCAGCTTCCGCGCAATGAACGACAGCGGCACAGCCAGCCCGGTTGTAATGATTAATGCCAGTGCGCCTTCTACCAATGCCTTCCCCGCGAAACCACCCTTGAACAGCACGAAGAACGTCACCATGAACCCCAAAAACATGACGAACCAGAACAAGGTTCCTATGATCATGGCGATGCCGGTCATTGGGCCTCCGTCTACGGGAAGTGAGTGTTTAGGTTCAACGGGCTTTGGGTTTGGATCGAGTCAGTGCCTTCTTGGTGCTGCGTATCAATCGTGTGCTGAGGGACAGGAGGAGCAGGCCGTTGCTGACAAACCCCACCATTTCAGGGTTTCCGGATAGAACTGGATTCTGCCATTTCCGCAACGTCTCATGGGTGATAGACCCCTCGTTTGCAGGGTCTTTGAAGGTTGTCAGTGGGAACCAACCGTTCCCGTTGTGGCTGTAGGACGTGCCGCCCGCCTCTTGTACAAGGATTATCCCGGCTGCCACGTCCCAGCAATAAGGGTTCCCGTGGAGCGTGTACTGATAGGTGCCGTCTGCAACCATAGCCAGTTCTGAGGCGGTGCTGCCCACGGACCGCTGCTGGCCCCCGTTGGCTGATAGTTCTTTGCTGGGCCTGAACCTGCCCGGAAGGAAGCCACCGCGTACTACTACACGTCCCGCTACAGGCTTATCACCGGGCGCGACCTGCAATCGAGTCTCGCCTTCCCAAGCGCCGCCGCCTTTGCGGGCATGGATGATGCGACCCTCTTTCGTTTCCGGCCAGGGCATGAAGATGGCGCCGACCACAGGGGCTCCGTCTTCAACAAGGGCAATGGAGCAGCAGAAGGACGGCAGCCCGTTTGAGAAGTTCGTCGTCCCGTCCAACGGGTCTATGACCCACATGAGCCCGGACGCCCCCGATTCTCTGCCGCCACCCTCTTCGCCCACGAAACCATGGTCGGGGAACCGCCGGGCGGTCTCCTCTGAGAGAAAAGCCTCTGATGCTTTATCGGCCTCTGTTACCGGGTCCTTCCAGCCCTCTTTGTCCTTGTACTCCACAGACATCGGTCGCTGGAACCGATCCATCAGAATTCGGCCAGCTTTTCCGGCAAGCTCTACAGCCTGCTGTTCGATGTCCTGGAGTTCCTCGGGGGAGAGGGCCATGTGCCAACCTCGTACAAGATATCTTCATGGTACCACCTCAAGGCTCAGCCTTGACCCGGAGTACCTGACAGTAATTGAAACGAGCTTAAACCTGGCATTGTAAATGACGAGCCCTGCCTGATAAAAGTTCTCATCCCAAGATTAGTCGTGAACCACTGGCACCCGTAAGGGCCCGTAGGTGCAGGGTCAGTCCTGCCGCATGCACATGGGCGCATGGTGATGTCCTGCTGGTATACTGGCGACATGCCGATTCAAGTGCTTTCCCACGAAGTTGCTGCCCGTATCGCGGCGGGTGAGGTCGTAGAGCGGCCAGCCTCCGCCGTGAAGGAGCTTGTGGAGAACGCAATCGATGCTGGGGCAACCTCCGTGCAGGTGGAAGTGGTGGCAGGCGGCCTGGAGGGCGTCCGCGTTGTGGACAACGGCCACGGCATCCCTGTAGCCGAGGTGACGAGTTTGTTCCAAAGGCACGCCACCAGCAAACTGACCTCCGCCGACGACCTCAATAGCATCCTGACCATGGGGTTCCGTGGCGAAGCGTTGTACTCGTTAGCTGCCGTGGCGGAAGTGTCCCTTCTCACTCGCACCGCCGACCAGGAGGTTGCGACGTTTGTGGAGGCCAGTAATGGGCGAGCACTTCGGCAGGAGCCACGAGGAGGTCCGGTGGGCACCACCGTGTCCGTCGAGAAGCTCTTCGAGCAGGTTCCCGCACGGAGGAAGTTCCTCAGGACAGCCACGTCAGAACTTTCGCGCATCCACACAGTCATGACCCACTACGCGCTGGCCCATCCATCAATCCGCTTCAACCTCGACTCCGATGGGCGAAACGCCTTCTCCTCGCCCGGAAACGGCGATATCCGTGAGGCTGTGGCCGCCGTCTACAACCGTGAGATCGCCCAAGCTTTGCTGGCTATGGAGCGCAACAGCGATGCCGGTATCAGCGTGACCGGGCTGGTCAGCGCACCGGACCTTCATCGCGCCAATCGTAGCTATATAGGCCTTTACGTCAACCAACGCCCTATCCAGAGCCGGACGCTTACGTACGCCGTCACAGAGGCCTATCGCGGGATGATGGCCGGCGACCGCTTCCCGCTGGCGATTCTGATGGTCAATGTCCTCCCAGAGGATGTGGATGTGAACGTGCATCCAACAAAATCAGAGGTACGCTTCCGCGTTGAGGGCGATGTGTTCAGCGTCCTCCAACGTGCCGTTCGTGAGACCATTGTGGCGGGGTCGCCGGTGCCGGAGATAGGCATTGCTGCATCGAACCCGGGTGCATCGTCGACGCTAGCTGCGAATCGATTGCCAGAGCGTAGCCACGGAGTGTGGGGCGGCTTCTCGTCGGGCTCAACTGTCGATGCAACCACGCAATCACAGCTCGGTATGCCTGAACCTGCAGCGCAGAACGCGTTTCCCATGATGGATGCGCTGCCGACGTTGCGGGTGCTGGGCCAGAGTCAGGAGACCTACATCGTGGCCGAGGGGCCGAACGGACTCTACCTCATCGATCAGCATGCTGCCCACGAATGCGTGATGTACGAGCGTTTGAAAACTGCCGCGGCCACGCACAACCCAGAGGTGCAGGGGTTGTTGGAGCCAGTAACGGTTGAACTGACGTCGTTTCAGGCGGAGACGGTCCACGAACAAGGCGAGGTGCTGGCCCAATACGGCTGGGACCTGGAGCCTTTTGGCGATAGGACGTACCTGCTACGTGGCGTTCCTGCAGTGCTGGCCACTAAGGGGCCAGCGAAGTCGTTCATCGAATTGCTCGACGGTGTTGGCGAGGCTGTGGAGTTCTCCACCTGGGAAGATCGCATTGCTGCCACGGTTGCGTGCCATGGATCGGTGCGGGCCGGCCTGGTGCTCAGCCATGAGGAGATGGTGGAGATGGTTCGCCTGCTGGAAAAGACACAACAACCACATACTTGCCCACACGGTCGTCCGACGATGCTCCACCTCAGCGCTAACAACCTTGAGCGCTATTTCAAACGGACTTAACCGGGTTTAGGCCCTGGTCCCGTGTGACCTGGCGGTTACCCAACGGGGTTTCTGCTGCTCCTTTTGGTTACTCTCCCTTGAAGCGCTTCCGACTATATGGGAAGGTTGACTGTCACTGTTGAGCCCTCACCCCGCATCGCGACAAGGCCATCGCGTCGCAGCCCTTGAAGCAATTTCAGTAGCCACGGTTGGTCGTTAGCAATGTAGTCAGGCTTGACCGCGGCCCCCAACGTTGGTAGGTCGCACGACTCCCCGTCCGCGAGGCCCCTGAGGTGGTCAACCACCCTGCCACGATAGTACCTGCTTGAGCCCTTGAATTTCGCTGGCTTCGTTTTGTATGGGGCGCGCGATTCGGCTACTGCGCCATTTGTCGCCATGAATGCCCCCGCGGCCAGGCAGTCGAAACGAATAGGGCACAAAAGGCAGGTGGGACGCCGGGACGTACAGACTGTTGCGCCAAGATCCATCAGCGCCTGGTTCCAATTCCACGCCTCACCATCCGGGAGCGCTTGCGCAGCGATGTTGGCCAACTCTTTCTCCGGTGCTCCCTCCGGCCCGTAGAACACTCGCCCTAGCACTCGACGGACGTTGGTATCGATGACAGCTACCTCTTGGCCCAACGCAAAACACGCCAATGCAGCTGCCGTGTACTCGCCGACACCGGGCAACCCACGCAGCGCCTTCAGGTCGGATGGCAGCACACCCTCGTACAATTCTGTGACCTGCTCCGCCGCCCGTTGGAGATTCATAGCGCGACGGTTGTAGCCCATGCCGGCCCACGCTCTAATGACATCGGCGGCAGGAGCGTCGGCCAGATTGTGGAAGGCGGGAAATTGCTTGAGAAAGGCTAAGTAGACGGGGATTACGCGGTCTACCTGGGTCTGTTGAAGCATCACCTCTGACACCATGATGGCGTAGGGGTCACGCGTTGTTCGCCATGGGAGTGCGCGGCTTTCTGCTTTGAACCACGCCAGGAGAGCATCCTGGACGGTGGTCAGGGTAATTTTTGGTAAATCCGGCACCTGCTCCTCCGTGGTGATGCTTTGGCCAGATTCTACCGTAAAATACTTGCGCTCGCCGTGAGTCCCCTGTATCGTTTCTATGTGCGGCCCGCTAGCTCAATTGGCAGAGCAAATGACTCTTAATCATTAGGTTCTCGGTTCAAGTCCGAGGCGGGTCACCACTTCACCACTGCATTTTGGAACCCTACACTTATGCCGTAACCCTTGGGGATGTGTCGGAATTGGCAGACGAGCATGACTTAGGATCATGTGCTTAACAGCGTCCGGGTTCGAGTCCCGGCATCCCCACCACCATAGCTAATTCGTATTTGAGAGAGTCGGGTAATCCGGCTCTCTTTTGCTGTCCAAAACTGGGTTTGTCCCACCTGATGTCCCTCCTTTGCCAATGGGTTCCAGGGGGATATAGTGAGCGTTAGTAGATGCCTAATGAAGTGATCTAAATATAAATAGACAGTGTGAAATGCTGTAAGTAGGGTTTAACATTCTCTATCCCAAAGGTTGTGTGGGTTCGAATCCCACCCTCGGTATTACTAGATAATCCGTAGCTAAATGAATTTACGCCCTTTATACCTACACCGCACCAAAGACGGAACGAGAAGTAAATGACGGAGAAACAAGAAACATTTGAACATTCGTGGCAGGGGCGATTACCTTTTTTTTATGGGTGGGTAATCGTAGCAGTTGCTTTTTTTATGGGGTTCATGGCCGGCGGTGCGTTTTGGGCTGCTAGTGTGATTGCTATACCAATGCGAGAAGACCTTGGATGGAGTTTATCATCTATTTACCTTGGCTTAACAGTTCGAATGTTAGTGGGAGCAGGAGGCATGCTCCTTTTGGGGAGATTTGCAGACCTTAAGAATGGTGCCAGATTGGTCGGTGTGGTTAGTGGAGTTATTGCCGCAATATCACTAGCAGCAACCAGTTTAATAAACTCCCAATGGGAATACATTCTCTTTTATGGTGTTATTGGCGGGTTGGCTACCTCAGGGACAGGGTTCCTAGTGATGTCTGCAGTAGTCCCTCGTTGGTTCCTACGGTACCGCGGGCGGGCCGTTGCAATGGCCACGATGGGTACTGGTGCAGCTGCGTTTACCCTTCCTCCACTGGTAGCTTTTATTTTAGAGTTTATTGGTTGGAGAGGAACTTGGGTCATTTTGGGATCTTTAACCTTTCTTTTTTCCTGTCTTCCTGCCTTATTAGTCTGGCGACAACCTGAAGATGTAGGGCTTCTTCCCGATGGAATACCGGCAGACCATTCAGCTCAATCCTCATTAGTCCCTTCTGTTCGAAGCTACACAGCTTCTGAGGCCATTCGCACCAAAACAATGTGGATATTACTCTTGGCAATAGCAGCAGCAAGCTTATCTCCGAACGGGGTGCCATCGACTTTGGTTCCTATGTACATTGACAAAGGGTTTTCTACCCACCTGGCTGCATTAGGATTCAGTATTTATGGGTTATTTAGTATGTTGGCTCGGTTTTTCTGGGGGTATTTAGCAGATCGGTACCACATCCGAAATATTTTAATAGCTATAGGGATTTTCACTGGAATGTCGATGCCTTTGATGCTGGTACTCCAAGGAAATTCCGCCCTAATCTACGCCGCATTTATGGGTTTTGGTATAGGCGGCTTTGTAGGTACACAGCAACTTGTATGGCCTAGCTATTTTGGCCGTAACCATCTTGGTGCAATCGCGGGATTGTCGATGCCGGTCACTTTCAGTGTGATGGCTATTGGCCCTTTATTGATGGCTCAAAGTTTTGATCGAACTGGAGGGTACGGGTTTGGACTTGTTTGCATGGGCATATCTTGGGCCGTATGCGCAGGGGCTATGTACGTCGCCAAACCCGCGCCATCAACAATTACATGAAGTCATTCCCTGAGCTGCAACATCTATATTTATATAATGTTAACCAGGAAGCCAGTAACCCGATTGAATCAAGAACCATCCCGTCATTGTATGTGAACTCATTCCTTTCCTCCTTATATCGTGAGTCCGCAGACATAATATATTTCCGGTTACAAAGTAGGAGTGGAACATGATTAAGGAGGAGCCAAACGTGCCTATATTCGATGTAGTCCTTATTTCACCGGAGATACCTCAAAACACGGGAAATATCATTCGTCTTTGTGCGAACGTCGGCGCTTGCTTGCACCTTGTTGAGCCAATGGGTTTTAATTTGGAGGATTCGCGCTTGAAGCGTGCCTCTTTAGATTATTCTGATATTGCAAATGTTGTTGTGCATGAATCATCAGCTCAGTTATTTAATTCCCGTTCGATTAATCGCGTTTTCGCGGCTACGACGAGAGGTTCCGTGCCGTATACTCAGCCAAACTATCAACTTGGCGACACCATCATTTTAGGACGGGAGAGCCTTGGACTAAGTGATGACATTATCGAGAACATTCTGCCTGACAATAGAATCCGTATACCAATGCAACCTGCGAATCGTAGCCTTAATTTATCAAATGCAACTGCAATTATTGTTTATGAAATGTGGAGGCAACTTGGATTCCAGGGAGCGCCATCGATAATTAACAATAACAACACTTACTTTTCATGATTCCAGCGATGATATAGCTCATGAACAATCAAGATGATGAACTGAGCTACACTGTGCCGTAACGCGTCATGCAAGAGGCGCTTCAACGGTTTGGAATCCTAGAGTAGATGGGAATATTTTGGGTCGCCTACGCAGGGGATATATTCCCTGCCAAGTCGAAGATTCCTCAGGGTTTTGGGGCTCCGCAAATCACAAACACAGATAAGAGGTAAAATCACACGATGGATATAATTTGGCCAATCATTGGTGGATTGTTTGCGTTGATGATACCTGTCCTGATTATCGGCGGGATTATCTACTTGCTTTCAAAATTAGGCGGTGTTACTTCAATCACATTTTCTTTCCGGGCCGCACTGCGAGTTTATTTCTACGTTGTCCTTTTGATAAGTATAGGGTTATTTTCCATTGGTGGGTTATCAACCTTGTTGAAAGTTGGATTCGGAGAGATTGTCGGCCCAGAATTCAGCTATGGCGAGGTATATCAAGAACATCACTATGAACAAGAGGAGAGGCAACGGGAAGATTATCCGGCTCATTTGGATGGTGATCCGCGAACGCTTCCTGAACGGATTGACCTTGCCATCCGCGGGAATATTATCAACGGATCGAGCATGGCCATGATTGGTTTATCTCTTCTCATTGTTCATTACTTCGGACGGAAATGGATGGAAACTAAACAAGAAAGCTCCGATATGATGAGGAGGGTTTACTTATTTGTTGGATTGATAATTTTCACGTTAGTCACTCTCATATCGTTGACCGCTGGTATTCCAGAAACATTGAGATATGCGTTGTTAGGAAACGAACTAGGTGAAGAATCCCCCGGAGAAACCCTGTCTATAGCGATTGTCGCATTACCAATTTGGATTTTCTATCTCATTGAGACGATAAGAAAAGAACGGGCTAATAGGACTTAAATTACCCAGAGGCCGGGACGATACAAGACACAAACGGACTTCCATTTGCAAAAGGATGGAGGCAAAGCGAACTTGATTCGAGCGGTTCTTCGAGGTGAATCATGTTCCAGCCTGTTTGAATTTAATCCCGCTAAGCGTAATAAGTGCCAAGCAAAGACACCCTGTAAGCCAGATCACTGCTGCAATTTGTCCCAGCCCTAGAGTCACGGAAATTATGCCCCAAGAAAATGGTCCAGCGACGGCAGAAAGACGGCCCGACATACTATTTAAACTAAAGTACTCTCCTACTCGACCGGGACGAGCTATAGAAAGAACAAACGGCCTTTCGGCTACATAAACCCCGGCAACCGCGATGCCACTCAAAATGCCCACTATTCCCCAAATCCAACTGGGTAGATTTAGCAGGGGTATCAAAGCAGTTACACAAAGTAAAATAAATAGACTTGCGACACCTGTTTTGAGAATTGCCAACGAGCCAATGGTATCCACAAGTTTTCCCCATATAATGCCACTTGGAATCCCAGTCATGATTCCAAGTAGCATAACGATATGTACTTGGCGTTCCGTCAGTCTTAATGTTTCGATTCCGTATAGAACAACGAATGCTCCAGCAGCATTGATAGCCCACATGTACCAGAATCTTGCCACTAAGAATCTTGTCCATGTGGATTCCGTTCGCAACGTTCTAATGGCCGTTATTATTCTATGTAAAGAGAGATGAGCGAGCGAGCATATACTTAATTTCTCTGTTAGGTGTTCACCAGGTTTATTCTTGGCAACCAGCATCAACGGTAAGGTAAGTAAGAGCATTAATATGCTCAAAATTCGGATCACATTTAAATGTCCTAAAGTTTCCATCCACATAAACGAGATCAGCACGGCAGCTATAGCTCCAAGATACCCGAGGCCGACACCTAATCCAGCTATCAAGCCCATGTTGTTGGGGTTACTCACATCTTCCAATAATGCATTATAGAAAATATCCGCCATATGAATTGCTATAACTCCTAAGACGAAAAATCCGATGGAAACCTTTAAGCCTGAAGTTCCAATGAGTAATCCTGCCGCAATAAAGAGAATCGTAAACGTAACTAGGAACAACTTGCGCTTACCAGTTTGATCTGAAATCGTTCCTACGACAGGGGAGAGAATAAATACAATAGCCATGGCTATTGCTAGGGTGAAGCCCAAAGTGGCATCGTCTCCATCCATCACTTTTGTTATCCAAAGTGGAAATAGAAGGCCCATTACCCCGGTAAAAAACACAGTATTCCCTGTGTCGTAGGTAACCCAAGCTATTACAGGAATGTTTTGGGATTTGAGAAACGGTAGCCTAAGTTTCATGAGGAGATGATATACCTGCGGTCAAACCAGAATCATAGAACAATGGCCAATGTGACCAGAATGAGAAACGCAATCAGCCATGGCCATAATAGGGATGGATATCCGACATTTTCGGATACCCATCTTCGTTTTACAAGAAATTTCGCAAGCGGATATATTTTCTTGCACGCCACGTAGATTGCGCCAATCAGCAGCGCAAAGCGGACTACCTCTTCGGCAACATCCATGGCGAGATGATATACCTGAGGTCAATGTTGCCACGTCCCCGGCCTTAGGGGAGTGATAACCCCGTATACACCTGCATAAGGGAAGTGGGTAGGGTGAAAGTCGGACTTTGTTTATCATGAGCCGTTTTACCCCCCACCCCATAGGCCAGTCCACATCCGATTCATGTATCATTGAAAATCTGCATTTACACGAAATTTAGGAGGTGTCTCATGAGTATTACTGTAGTAGTAGCGCTGAAAGTCGAAGATTATGGAAAAGTTGAAGCATCATTTAATCAAAGAAAGGATGCTCGCGAAGCTGCTGGACTCGAAGTCAACCTATATCGGGATATGGGTGATGCGAACCGGGCCGTCGTAATTGGTAGCGCGCCGTCAAAAGAAGCCTTTTTCGAGTTTATGACTAGTCCTGAGCAACAAGAGGCCATGAAGGAAGCGGGTATTCAAGGCCCTCCTGACCTTACCTTTCTGGAAGGATAGGACTCTAAGGTGTGGGGTCTGTCACAAGGGCTGTTACAACCCGTTACAACCCAACTTGTTACAACCCAAAATGTTCTGAAGTACTCAACCATGGAGGTGGCTACTCTAACCACTCTATATAGGGGCGCGCGCGCATCAATGTACCCCCCCATGCCACCCCTACCCCAGCTTTAATCCAGATAGGGGGTCTGTACACCCCAACCGATGGATGACAATAGACAAAATGATACGGTATTGGTAGATAAGAGAAGGATGCTAGATATGGTTAGACAGCATTAGACGGTATTGTTAAACGGCCACCAGACTTGAAAACAGGTAATGGGCAACTATTCAAGGGTTCGAATCCCTTCCCCTCCGCCAAAGCTGAGTCCTAGCTAAGAGAGTCGGGTAATCCGGTTTTTTTGTTTGCCCACAT
>Ga0114996_10000740_pt1 | contig 45299 bp, 36 predicted proteins | sample ArcticOcean_MG_C_4_FD_87039 | JGI IMG/M metagenome (GOLD analysis project Ga0114996, IMG submission 87039) | Marine microbial communities from western Arctic Ocean - ArcticOcean_MG_CB4_134 | ecosystem: Environmental > Aquatic > Marine > Oceanic | place: Arctic Ocean: Canada Basin | collected... | reverse complement strand
TCTTGCTCATGGCGTGTCCTTGTGCCCCTATCGGGCCGCTGAAGTGTGGTTACCTCAGCAGGATACCCCGCTTTTTCTCAACTCTTCAAGAACACAAGTTTTGACAATACCTCTCGAGACTGTCTATCGGACGGCGTTTTGAAACGCCCCGTCAGATTTGGGAGACCAATCTTCGTTCTGGTGAGCCGCTGCCAATGAAGGCATGAAATCCAAGTCGACTCGGCCATCAAACTCCGCAACCACAAGGTAGGGCTCGCCTTCCATATTCGGGTCGGGCTTGGCATCTGAAACGCGAGTCTTGATAAAAACTGTTTCATCGTTCGTCTCGAACACGACGACGAAGAACGGCATTGTGGGGGGATGCCCAATCCAAAACGAGATTTCGCTGGCGCTCAACTCCCGACAAGAGACCCGAACGAACTCTGCATCACCCAATGGTGACTCGCCATCCCAGGCGGTCACAATCTGGGTGCTGAACTGGTCAGGAGGTGCACTCTGGTTTTGATCCATCGCATCGAATGATCGTACGACTTCGGTCTTCGTATACTCCTCGTGCAGGCGATCTACGAATTGCGAAATGATCTGTTCGTCAGACATCCGAGTTATCCTTGCTTCCGGATTCATGTGTCGTGATCTGTTCGAGCGGTAGAAGGGCGGCCGCTCGATTTCGTTTTTTCAGTAACCGCAGGTGGGGGCAAATAGTGACATGTCAATCAAGTACCTGGAGTCCAACATTCTTTCGTGTGGCGAGATGTAGTGACAATCCACTAGAAACCTACGTCGTTAGCGTCAACTGTCAAACAGAATCGACGTTTTTTACACCAATCGCAATCAGAATAACCGGTTGAGTGAAATCCCCGCCCGCTGAATAGCGGCTCGAGCGACTCGGCCGATTCACACGATAACAACGGTCCTGCAACGGGGTAACATTGAGTCGGTCGCCAAACTCATACAGTCGGCAGAACCCGCAAGAACCGAACAAGATGACTTGGTATTGATCTCGCCGATCGCTTTATCGTAAAAGGCGGCGACCGCACGGAATCGATTCCAGGCAGTCCATTCATTGAGTCAGCAGCGTTGCTGAATTGCTTACGGGGTACCGACGTGGCAGATCACCAACTACCGTCCGGCCAGGAACGTCCGTACGTTGGCGTACATATGCAGTGCTGCAATGTCTACGTTCGTGCCTACGTTAACCACGATAACAGCGCATTCGTCGGTTGGTGTGGTCGTTGCGCAAAACAAACGCGGATTCCAATCGTGGAAGAAGGCGGTAGCACCGGGCGTTTTTTCGGTGCACAGTAGAGACGGGGCCAACTTGGAATTGCCGGTTCAGCGAGGCGCAGCCGTTGTCGGCTTCCGGTTGAATTCTGCCGGATCGAACGCGTCGCGACGTTGTTCGCGCACAATCGCTTCGAGCAACGCGTCCCCGCCGGTCGCCTCTCTAGCACGATCGGCTTTTGACCTGGAAGAGGCTGCGTTCCCCGGCCGAGCGTTGAGAATCGACTTCGGCGATTCTCCTCGCAGAGTGTCCTTCCGGCGCAATGTCGAACTCGGTTGTTGACCCGGCTGCAACGTGAATTTGCCTCTCGTGGTACGCGATTCGGCGTATTTGTCGCGGCGACGATCGCCGGAATTGGCCGTCCTTATTTCAGCCGGAGATTCGGCGGCGATACGACGCACCCAGTTGCGGAGCAGTTGGAATTGATTGGTGTCTCGCGATCGCGAGAATATTGGACGCCCGCCGCGACCATGATTTTCAAGCGGAACGGTCAACATTCGGCTGCCGTCGGCGTCGCTTCGATCGATGTATTGCAGCGTCGCAGCCAGATTTCGTTGTGTCAGCACACGGCTGCTGCGGCGTCCCAGTCGCACGCGTTCCAACTGAAACGCAGTCCGGCTTCCCACGCTGTGGCAGCCCGCCATCGCGCAACTATTCATCATCAATGGTTGAACCTTGGTGACGAATTCGAGGGCCGCATCTCGAGAAAGACCCGCCAGCGAACTTGTCGGCGGCGACTCAAATCCATCGCCGGTTTGCGACCGCTCTTTTGTGGTCGCTTCCTGTGGGGAACTCTGCGGCTTCAGAATGACTTCCAGCCGACGGAGCATGTTGCGAGCTTCCGTATGGTTCGGGTTGGCCTTGAGGGCCGCCCGCAATTCAATTTTTGTTTCGTCATAGAGTTGTTGCGTAAGACACCAACCTGCCAGCGCAACGTGGGTCTCTGGCGACGGATTGGGAAACGATTCCAGAAATCGGAGGTACGCATCGTGCATGTCCGATGCGCGCAACCGAATCCGATCGAAGGGAACGAGAATACTGCCGCCGGATTCGGTTTTCACTATGAAACCGCCGGCCCCCTGGCTGATGCGACCGGAAATAACGCGGCCGTTCGTCAGCACGAGGACATTGCGGTCATTGGAACCGGCTGCCACCTCGCCTGCGGAAACCACGGTTCCCACAAGAACTACCAGCAGGAAGAACTGAAAATAGCGCCGAATTGTCGCTCCGGCGGCGCATCGAGGGAGTGAGCGCAACACAGGTTTCACCCGAAAGGAACAGCGGAGGGATGTTGAAATGAGGGGGAGAGGCGGGGAGAATAGTCGCGATCGGCAGGCCGGTCAAGGCAGGTTTCCATCCGGCCAATGCGTGCGCGCAATACACAAGTTGTGGACCTCATTGTGCGACGACGAACGCGGAGTCTGTCCCAAAACCTTCTCGTCTTCTTTTCGCAGCGTTTCTTTGCCCTCCTTTGCATCTCCGCGTGAAAAAACCCAACGCAGAGAATGCCCGCAGCGCCCCTGCCGATCCGCACCGTTTTGCGGCTATTGCTGTTTGCCGCGTGTCAGTTCCATAAAGGCCGTTTCCAGGTTGACCTCTTCCTCGCGGAACAGGGTTAACCGATAGCCCGCTTCAAACATCATTTGCGGGAGGAAACTGTAGTCATCAACATTTTGATTCAGCGTCACTTCAATCGTTTCGCCCCGCATCGACACCCGTGCGACGTCGTCGTGCTGTTCCAACAGCGCGGCGGCTTGCTCCGAATTCTCCGTGACGCGAACTTCGAGCATCTGCGATTCGCGGGCTTTCTTCATGACCTCATTGACGTAACCATCAACAATTAGCACGCCTTTTTCGATCATGCCGACCCGCGTGCAGACGTCGGCTAACTCCGGCAGAATGTGACTGGAGACGATCACGGTCTTCTTCAATTCGCCGAGGCGTTTCAAGAGATTGCGGATCTCGATGCGTGCGCGCGGATCGAGACCGCTGGCCGGTTCGTCCAACAGCAGCACCTGCGGTTCGTGTAGCAGCACGCGTGCCAGACCAATTCGTTGCGTCTGCCCGCGAGAAAGTTGGTTCACCATCGCGTCGCGTTTGAACGACATATCGACGAGTTCCAGCTTTTCTTCACAAATCTTACGGCGAGCGGGACCGTCGATGCGATAGGCGGCTGCGAAAAACTCCAGGTATTCGATGACAGACATATCATCGTACACGCCGAAAAAGTCGGGCATGTAACCCACCAACCGCCGGATTTCCTGCGGGTGAGTATAGATCGACTTTCCGCAAACGTAGGCCTCGCCGTAATCGGGATTGAGCAGCGTGGCGAGCATCCGCATTGTGGTCGTTTTGCCCGACCCGTTCGGGCCGATGAATCCGAACACATCGCCTTCTTCCAGTTTCAGATCGATATGATCGACGGCAATCAGATCGCCATAGCGTTTTGTCAGTTGTCGCGTTTCTATCACAGCAAACCCAAATTGTTCTTAGTTGATTCTGTTGCCAATGCCTGGTCAATACGTTTCAGCCGTCGTGGGAGCAAGGGGGCATTGTCTGTTTGGATGACTCAAACCCTTACTTGCGCTGCAGGCTGGTTTCTCTCTGATAGGAGTTTTTTCGCAGTGCTCTACTTTTTCGATTGTCTGACGGGAAGCACGATTCGCACGAAGGTTGAACGCCTTGTCGATGTCAGCGGTTTGTCGTTCCATTTGAGATCAGCGACCGGAGTATCAACTCGAGCAAACAGAATGGCCCGATCCAATTCCAACAAGCCGGTGTAATCAAAATGTCTGAGGCTATCGCTGTTGAGTTGTGTATACTTCTCGCCACCGGCGCGGCGATAAAACGTAATCATCCGCAGAATTCCAGCCGGTTCGCGGCTGAACGGGTCGTACGTTGATTGGGCGAGCCGGTATTCGGCTGTCTTCCTGTTGCTCGCGTCGGAACCCTTGACCGCCTTCAATCGCGTTTGCGTCAAGTAACCAAGCAGTTCCTGCTGATGAACGGAGGGGCCATCGGGCGACCAGGCGGTGTTCGGTTCGATGATCGCTGCCTCGCCGGTGCGCGGATTGACTTTTGAAAAGTAGACTCCCGGGCCATATGCCAACATCCATTCGCGCAGTGGTCCGCCCAGATGATGTGTTAGCGTTCCCGATAGCAGCCCGAAGCCCCGGCTGGTCAAATCACTTTCGACCAGACCTTCACTGCGGTGTGTTCGCGAGGCGGTCAGGCTTGCCGTCGACCACATTGCCGTCGGCAGATCGTCGATCCCCGCACCCCCTGCGGTGTAGCGATACGAGGGCCGGCCGAACTCGATGCCGCCGGATCGATACATGCCCCCAAAACCGGTCTCCGGCACTCCAGCCCAACTGAGACGAAACGGGCCGTTTTCCCGCGCGACGTCAGTGTTGGCAGCGGTCGTTTCATCCGGCTGAAGATTGTTGTCTTCCGCTTGAAGCGAGCGTGGCAAGACGGCCACCTGATTTCGCACGGTACTGGGTGTGTACACGGTCAACCAACTTTGTGAACGTACAAACTGTGGACCATTGGGGGCCGCGTCGATATCGACAAGATCGATCTGGTTTAGACGAACGTCCTGGCTGTTTGTTGAATGCGCCGTCCATATGGCCAACGCTGCCGCTACGCAGACCAATATTGGAAATGACACCCAGGTCATTCGTGGATTGCGAAACACGCGGTGCACGAGGAAATAATCGGCCGGGCCGATCAGCATCAAGTAGACGATCAGTAACGTCATCACCGTCCAGGTGGAGATCCGATCCAAACCGGGGAAGTCTTCCGATGCCGACTGCAACTGCGTTGCCAAATCGGAGACGCCGGTTTGCGACAGCCGTTGTCCCCGGTTGCTGCCCTGATCGGACGCTGGCGGAAATTCGTCGAATACAAGCCTCTGCAACACATCGGACAATGGTTTCCAGTCGGACAGCGGTGGCACGTCGAGATCGACGCCCAAGAAAGTAATCCGTCCGAATCCACAAGCGGATCGCACCACCAACGGTTCCCGCTCTTCCGTCACCAACACATGGCCGGCGAATGTCGGCGTATCGGATTCGTTGTCTCCAATATCGATTCGCGCCGCGGTCACCGGTTGACCCCGCCGGACGGTAATCGGCGTCGTCCCTCTGTCGAAGCTCTCCAATCCTCTGAGTTTCCGTAATTCTCTGGTCCCCAGCAGCGGAATGAACTCACTCACCCATTGGTATATCGATCCATTCTGAAAGGCGGTCGTATCGCGCCCAACCGCCAGAGTCAGGCGGCCGCCGGAATATACCCAATCACGAATCGCATCACTTTGCGGGCGCGTAATTGCCGGGCTGCCGTTGATGATGAGAATATCCAAACCTTCATAGGCTGAATACTCGGTCGGCAGATCGGCTGCGTCGTCTAAATTGACGATCTGCACGGGCCGTTCCAGTTTCTGGAGGTCGGAAAGGCCCGCCGGTTGTCCCAGCACACCCACGAGAACGACCGACTGTTTCAGCGCAGGCCGCAGCGCGGCTATGTCATCGTCGCCCGTTCTCAGTAGCCGTTCGACTTCGTTGCCGTCACTGCCGACACGCACGCGCAGACTGCCATCCAACCGTCCCGTTCGGAAAACCGTCTTCAATGTTTGCAAACCCGCGTTGGCAAATTTCGTTGCGGGTCCCGGAAACTGTGTCGGGTTTCCGTGCGGATCGGGGACTTCGATCGACCAATGCACCGTGCAGGGACGCTTGACTTTTATTTCGACAGAAATCGACGTCCACCGTCCGACCTTGAAACTTCCACCAAACCCGACGCGGATCTGCTCGATACTCAATTCCGACGACGATTGCCTGGGAGTTTCAACGGCGAGTGCTGGCGTCGCCATGCCCGACATCACCGAAATGGCGGTCAACACCAACATCGAGCGATGGCAGCTGAAAAAATGACGGCAGGCGAAATGATGCACGAGGGATTCGATTCCAAACTCTTCTCCCTCTCCCTGAGGAAGAGGGACGTTTCTTGCGGTTTCAACGCTCGCTCAGCCTTCGCCACCAAAGCGAGCGGGACCAGCGATCTGTTGAGGCTAAGGTTCAGCCATGAACGAACTCGACAGCGATCTCAACCCTTAATAATACGCAACTTGGCCACCATCTGTGAGCGTTCCAGTAATGTTTTTCGGAATTGGCCGCCGAGGGGCCTCAATCCGGAAGCAATTCGATCAAAAACTCTGCAAAGCGTTGTAGTGTATCGACGGAAATTGTGTGCATGCCATCGAAAGGCAAGAACTCCACCGAAAGGCCGCCTTCGATCAGCAGATCTCGCAGCCATTCGGCCGCGACGAACGGCAACAGTGGATCTTGTCGGCCGTGGCTTTGCAAAACGGGAAGTGGTCCCCGCTGAGAGGCCAGATCCCGCCATCTGTCTTCACACAACAGGGTACCGGAAAGAACGCATAACCCCGCCAGTCGCTGTGGAAAACTCAGCGCAACGTCGGTGGCCAACATCGAACCCTGTGAGAAACCTCCCAGGACGACCTGCGCGGCATCAATTCCATCGGTCTCGCAGACGTCGCTCACGAAGGCGGTCAGCAGGTTTCGCGCCGAGTCCAGCCCGTCGGGCGTTTCGGTTCGGAGATGTCTCATGTCGCCGTTTTCAACCGCCGCCGCCATACGTTCGATATTTAACGGCCACCAGGCCCGCCCGCCATACATCCCCAAATCATCGAGCGAAAGCGGTGCCTCTGGAAAATAGAACCGCACTGATGCTGCCAGTTGAGGGGCGGAATGAAGGAGTTCCGGCCCCAAGGCGACCAGATCCGTCCCCGGCGCACCAAATCCATGGCAGAGAACAACGGCTAAAGAAGGGCGCACGCCGGGAGCCAGCGTATCGACGACATGACACTTCAGGCCACCCAGTTCCGTTGTTTCGACATTCATCGCTGCATTTTCCTCGTCTTGTGATGTCCGTGCCAATGTGCTCAGGCACGCGGCGCAGATTCTCTGCCTCACGCTTGTTGTAGGGCATCATTTTGGGGCCGAGAACCGCTTTTCGCAATTGCCAGCGGTCAGCCACGAGAAAATCGGATGGTTTGATCAAGGCCATGACTCGGCATGTGTCGTCAATAAGACAGCATCCAGACAGTGTGTAAATCAAATGTGCGACAAAACGGTTGTTCCGCAAGAAACATCTCTGGAAGAATGGAGACAACGTAAAGTTCATCACATATAGATGTTATGGAACACTTTAGGCGATTATTGTAACTTTGGCATAGTCATTGCGTTTCTTGATAACCAGTTCGCGGACAGAACTGAGGAAGGGGCCAGACGAGCGACGTCTGCAACTGATTCCGCCAGCACAACCATGACAAGGACCAAGCCATGAACAAGCTCAGCTCAACAACCATCGCCGCACTGACGATAACCGCCGGACTGTTCGCGGGCGATGCTCGCGCGGATCACAACGAGACCATCGACGAGCTCGCTGTCAGCTTGATGCGGCAGACCGCCGCCGCCACTCGCGAGGTCCGGTTTGGCTTTCGGCGTTCTCCACAATTCAAGCACCTGTACCAGGACGTTTACGACATGTACTGCGCGGCCAAACACGTGCACGACGTCTCACACAATTCCCCTAACCGCCAGCACTTGTTGAACGACGTGCAGGAACTGGACGAGCTGATTCACCACACGCAGGAATTGATCGAAGAAATGTCGGGACGTGGAAACGGTCACGCGACGCATGGACATCGCGGCTACGGTGTACCCAACCAGTACCACCTGCGACGATTGAACAGTTTGATGTACGGCATTGTCGAAACTGTACATGAACTGCAGGACGTGGTGGGTTACAGCCAATCGAACGGACCCGTTCTGAATGGTCCGCCGGTGGTTGTTCCGCCCGTCGCGCCTCCTGCACCTGTTGTTTTTCCGCGTTCACCCGTCGGACGACGAAGTGGGTTTGAGATTCGCCGCAGTGGCCGATCGGGTCGCCTTTCGTTCTCACTGCGAATCCGCTAACCGTCGCACGGCCAATATTGGCCCACTGCGACGAAACGATAGCTGCTCGCCAAGAGCAACGACTCCCCGGGGTGTTCTCATCCCTCCGGGGAGTCGTTTTATTTTTCGTCTTCATGGGCGTCGTCGGGCGGCGCGATCATCTTTGTGGCGTCGATCAGTATTCCACACAGGCCGGCAAAAATGAACGCCCCCATACAGACCAGAAACATGTTGTTCCAGTCGTTGATGCTTGGAGTCTCGCCCAGAAAATAATTGTAAATCCGTGGCGAACAGGCGGCACCCAAATTGCCCCACATGTTTCCCCAGCCCAGGACAGAGCCGACGTATCGCCCTCCCACATCCTGCTTGAACGCCCAACCGGCGGGAGTTCCCATGTCGGTGGACATCGCAACCAGCGAAAAGGCAAACACAAATGCCCACGGAGAATTGAAGACGGAACCGGTCGGGCTGTGGGCGAAGCAAAGGCAAATCACATAGGCCCCCGCCGCGGTGAACCGTGTGAACATCATCGGGCCGCGACGTCCCCACTTGACCCCCAGCCGTGCTGTCAGCACATCGGTCAGCTTTCCTCCAATCAGCATGCCGACAAAGCCGACGCCAAGCGGAATCGACGACATCAGTCCCCGCTGCAGCAGTGGCACATGATGCACGTCGTCCAGATATCGCGGCAGCCACGTCACCAGAAAAATCCAGCCGACGTTGGTTCCCACTTGCATGAAGCAGTCGGCCCACATGCTCACACTCTTCAGCAGCGCCATTATGGGCACTGTCCCCGGCTTGCCGTGTGGGCTTGGTGCACCGGCGGGACGGCCTGACGAAATCAAGCGGCGTTCTGCATCGTTGGCCCAAGGGTGCGCCTCGGGCCGGTTGCGGACGCAGATCCAGAAAAATCCGGCCACCAGCAAGCCGGCTGCACCATACACGTACATCACCGGCTTCCAACCCTTGACGTACAACTTGCCGATCTCACGGCGAAACGAAGCTTCCAGCAGGAATCGATTCAGTCGCCGCTGTTCCTGGATATCCAGAGTCTCACCGGCTTCGCCCTTTTCGATATAGTTGCGCGTCTCTTTTTCAAGCTTGATATTTTCATAGGCCTGCTTGTCATACAGGTCTGGTTCGCTCAGCAAACCATTCATTGCTGCGAGTATTTGCTCTTTATCGCCGGCGCTGAGTTTCATCTCTTCGAGCGAATCGGCCGCCACTTGTGCGGCTTTCCGGGCATCGTCTGTCGGATTCGATTTGGCGGCCTTCTTGAGGGCAAGCAACTCCGTGTCGCGCTTTCGGAACTCAATCGCGGCAGCGGTGAGTGTTGGGCGCACATCGTCCGGCAGCAACGACCAGACGTGATCGCCGACTTCATTCGGGACCGTTAGCCCCTTGACCGGATCTGTAGTCGGATCGGTTGGGGCCAACTTGGCCGCCAGACGGGGACCATGAAGAAGTTCCTTCGGCTTCAGTTCGGTGGGAGTGCTGAGCGGCACGAAGAGGAGAATGAGGAACGCCGTCAGTAGCGGTGCAATGAAGCCGCCGACGCGGCCGCCGAACGCAACGAGCGCACTGGCCGTTCCGCGATTTGAAAAAGGGACCCATTTACTGACGACACTGGCGCTGGTGGGATAAGCCCCCGCCTGCCCCAATCCGCAAAGTAGCCGGGCTGACAGCAACAGGATGAAACTTGGGGCTGCGCCAATCAGCGCGGTGAACAACGACCACGACAAAATGTAGACGACCAGCATGATCCGCGAACCGTAACGGTCACTCAACCAACCGGATGGAACCTGGGCCAGCGCGTACGACCAGAAAAACGCACTCAGAAAATCGGCAATCTGCGACTGCGTCAGTTCAAGGTCTTCGCGGATAAACTCGGCCGCAAACGAGACGCAAAAGCGATCGAGATACAGCAGCATCGCCATCGCCATCGTCGCCAGCACGACAAAATGTCGCACATGTGTGGCACCGCGGTGCGGGGACTCTTGGGCCGTGTCGAAATCGTTGTCGATCATCCGGCAAATTGCTCCCGATGCGTGCAGCCTCGCGGCGGGTGAGAAAGGTCGTCGCTGCACGGTAAACGGGCGCCCGGCGGCAGTCAAGCCGATAGAAATTGCGGACCCGGTCCCTTGAATTGCAAATTCGCCTAAGCCCCGCCGCGAGCCGAGGGGCTTGCCCCCTCGGGCGTTGCTCACCTGATCGCGATCACCGTCAACTCGACATGGCAAAAGTGAAACGTGTCGGCGCGGTTGCGTGAATTGAAAATCCAGCGGCGCACAAAAAAAGAAAGCGTCTCGAACATATACATGTTCGACACGCTTTCTAAAAGTGCCATGCAGCAAGTGCGGGCCAACGCCTGCCACCGTGGCGACAATAGGTAATAGCACACACCGTGCCAATTTCTATTGAAAACAAGACAATAGTTGTAAGATGTTTGTTATCAGTTACTTGTGGTGAGTTGTGAAATTTCGGGGGAGATCGACGGCGGTCAAAAATGGTGGCATAATGCAACACGTGTTGCATTATGGTGTGTATCATTTTGCGCATTGCGATGGTTCTGATCCGCTTGATACTTCATCCTACAAGCTTGAATCACCCTCGATCATGAAAAAACCGTGCCATGGACCGCTGATCGTCCGTCTGCTTTCCGGTGCCGAACTTGTCTTCCTGCATGTGGCTGAGATACTGTGATGCGTGGAGCGGCAACTCGAAGGTCGGCATGAAATTGTCGCCAGAAGCTGAATCACACCGAGTTTCCTCAACGGCCGCCTTGACGAAGCCACACTGTCTGCAAAGGCCAGTTCGAATGGACGACAAGCAAAACGTGCCGGCTGATCCAAGGTCAGCCGCACCTGTTACGGTGCCACGATTCGTTGCCGCGAAACGGCAGAAGCGTCGGCTGGCGGTGTTGACGGCGTACGATTACACGTGGGCCGGCATTGTGGATGCGGCTGGAGTCGATGCCATTCTGGTCGGCGACACACTGGGCATGGTGGTGCAGGGACACGACACGACGCTACCGGTGACTCTCGACCAGATGATCTATCACGCCGAGATGGTCACGCGCGCGGTGAAACGTGCGTTGGTCATCGTCGATATGCCGTTCATGACGTATCAGGTCAGCCCCGAAACAGCGATTGCCAACGCCGGCCGGATCCTGAAAGAGACCGGCGCAGCGTGCGTCAAAATTGAAGGGGGAGTCAATCAGGCAGAGACAATTCGCGCGATGACCGCTGCCGACATTCCCGTGATGGCGCACGTCGGCTTGAAACCGCAGTCGGTACGAATGTTGGGCGGCATGGGAAAAATTCAGCGCGACGAACAGCAATTGTTCGCCGACGCCCGCGCAGCACAGGATGCCGGCGCGTTCGGCATCGTATTGGAACTGATTCCGCGACAGCTCGCCACCGCGATCACGGCGGAACTTGAGATTCCAACTATCGGCATCGGTGCCGGCCCCGATTGTGACGGGCAGGTGCTCGTGCTGAATGACATGCTCGGTTTGACTGACGGTTTTCAGCCGAAATTCCTTAAACGATATGCGGAATTACACGGCGAAGCGGTGCGGGCGGCAGCTCAATACGTAACGGAAGTTCGTGAAGGAACGTTTCCCGACGACGCGCACAGTCACGAGTAAAAATGGCGAGCGTTTGAGCGAATACCTCACAAAAAACGCAAAAATAGGAGCCTGAAGCGCAAGCAAAGGGGCTTTCTGGCATCACCTTGGAATCATCCTTCGCTTGCGCTTCAGGCTCCTGTGACCAACCGCGTCACAAACAAGTGACGTCGCGTGACCGTTCGTCTTCAATGAGCCGTCCGCTGTGAAGTTGACCGTCCATGGCCGACTCGCGCCACGGGCCGGGTGCGTCGTACAAATTCGGATCAAGCTTCATGTCGGTGATGAGCACGCCCGCTTGATGCCGTTTGAGTTGGCCGGTGATCGCCCCGTCAGGACGGACAGCAAAGCTGGCCCAACGTGACGGCCGTGTGGTGCTGTTGTTCGCGCTAACCCAGAAGTGATTCTCCGCCGCGCGGCACGACATCGTCGCCGGCACAATCGTCCGCCAGATGTCATACGTTGTGTCTTTGACAACCGTCGTTCGCGCGTTGTGAAACGACTGAAAGAGAACCTCGACTCCCTGCCGCTTGTATTCGCGATAGAGTTCCGGAAAACGGTAGTCGTAACAAATGAGAACGCCGCAGGTGATTCCGCGCACGCGAAACGTGACGAAGTTGTTTCCCGGCGAATAATGTTTCAAATCGAACGTCGGCCGTTTGCCCCCCAATCCGGTGCAAAACCGTTTGTCGTAACGATTGACGATGCGGCCGCGCGCGTCGATGACGTAAATGCAATTGTGCGGTTTGTTGCCGTCGGTCAGTCGATGCGTCGATCCCAACAGCACCCAAATTTTGTGTTGTTTCGCAGCCGACTGGATCTCTTCGGTCGCTGCGGTCAAGGCGTCCCAATTGAGCGCGGCAATATTGGGGATATCGACGCCCGCGTAACCCGAGAGAGCGCATTCAGAAAAATGAACAACATCGGCTTTCTGCTCGGCTGCCTGACGAATCTGCCGCAAGAGCTGCCGACGATTATGAGCAATGTCAGGCTCAACGGAAAACTGGCAAGTCGCAACGCGAATCGATTTCATGATTGGAATCCGGGTAGTGGGTCGTGGTAAGAGAAGGAAGTGGTCTTTGTGGTTTTAGTAGTTCCTCATCCTTCATCATTTACAATTCATCGTTTCCTCCCACATCGCTCTTGCGTGGCAGTGTGCGTGCAATGAGCCAGTCGGGCAGCCAACGCAGCAGCTTAATCAGCGGGGCCATCTGCCAGGGAAAATTGTAAACCTTCTTACGGCGATGCAAGGCGCGCACAATCTTTCGAGCGGCCGCGTCCGGTTCCTGCAACCAGGGCATACGGAAACTGTTTGCGTCGGTCATGTCGGTTCGCATGAAACCGGGGCAGATTGTTGTCACCGAAACACCGTATTCCCGGAGTTGAATCCGCAGCCCCTCCAGCAGCGTATTTACGGCCGATTTGCTTGCACAGTAACCGGCGGAGCCGGGCATGCCTTTGTAGGCGCCGGCGCTGGAAACAGCCGCAATGTGCCCCCGGCGTTGCTCGATCATCTGCGGCAACACGGCGGCAATTGAGTACAGCACACCCAGCAGATTCACGCGGATCATCTGCTCGATGTCGTCAACTGTGAAGGGGTCAAGAAAATCCGGCTTGCCCACGCCGGCATTGGCAAGCAGTAGATCGACGGCTCCCAGTTCGCCACGAATTGAATCAAAGGCCGCCAACAACATCGCCTTGTCCGACACGTCGGCAACTGCTATCGCGGTACGTCCTCCGGCATGGCGAATTTCATCGGCCAGCGTCACCAACCGGTCTTCCCGCCGCGCGATCAGACCGACGCTCCAGCCTTGCCGACTCAATTCACGGGCCAGTTCTGCACCAAGACCGCTCGACGCGCCGGTGACAACGGCAACTTTTCCCGGAGGTTGATTCTCATGCAGGGCCATCGTTCTCTCGCGTTTCTGCTCGGCACATCAATTCCAAGAGAGAATGCCCCGCCGCGGGTTGGCACTCACATCGGGTTCAATGTTATCGTGTGGCCTGTTGATTCGCGATCAATCGTGGCACCCATCACAGAAACCCAGTTTTTTCAAAAAACCGGGTTTCTCGCACCGAGACAAACATGAATAACACATCACAATCAGTTCTGAGCAATTCATTCCCTGCCCAGCCCGAGCCGACCGCGCGGATTGAGACGCAGCATCGGCGAATTTTGACGGAGTTGCCGGCGCCGGCAACGGTGAAACGGCTGGCCGATGCGGCACGCGTTTTTCCGCGTGTCAACTGTTACCAGCCGCCCATCATCTGGGATCGAGCCGAGGGATATCAGGTATTCGACGAAACGGGTAACTGTTGGATCGACTTCAGTTCGACCGCCGTCATGACGAACACCGGCCACGGCCATCCGGAAATTCGCGCGGCGCTGCGTCGTCATGTGGACGACGGACTGCTGGCACAGTTCAGTTTTGCCTCGGACATCCGTGTGCAACTGGCCGAAAAACTGCTTGCGGTGGCTCCACCCGGTTGCGAAAAAGTCTATTTCTGGACGGTCGGTTCCGAAGCGATTGAATGCGCATTTCGGCTCGTTCGTGAGTGGGGCCTGCGCAGCGACCCGGTCAAACGCCACGTACTGACGTTCGTCGGCGACTATCACGGCTGGACGCTCGGTGCGCATCAGTTATCGGGAACCGATGCACAGAAGCCGTGGCTGCCGAATGCCGATGACGGTATCCACCATCTCCCGTTTCCTCGGCTGACGGCCCAAACGGCGAACAATACCGACGCCGACTGGCGAAACTGCTTCGACAAGCAGATTCAACAGTTGGCTGATGACGGCGTTTCCTCAACAGAAATTGCCGCCGTCTTCATTGAAACGTTTCAGGGATGGGGGGCGCTGCCACTGCCGGTGGCTTTCGTGCAGCGAATGCGTGAATGGGCCGACGAACAGGGCGTATTGCTTGTCTTCGACGAAGTGCAAACCGGTTTCGGCCGCACGGGCAAATGGTTCGCCCACGAGCATTACGGGGTGCGTGCCGATTTGATTTGTGTCGGCAAGGGAGTCACATCAACGTTGCCGTTGGCGGCCGTGCTTGGTCCCGCCGAGATACTCGACGTGCTCACGCCGGCCGAGATCACAACAACACACGCGGCCCATCCGCTCTCGTGCGCGGCGGCGCTGGCAAATCTGAATATCCTCGAAGAGGAACAGTTAATCTCAGAAGCGGCCCGTAAGGGAAAGATCGCGCGTGAGGAACTCGAAGCACTGCGATCGCGCTTTCCGCAGCACATTTCCGAAATCAGTGGAACCGGCTTGCTGTTCGCCATCCATGTGGCCGATCCGCAGACTGGGGAACCAAGTGTCGAACTGGCCCGCGAATGGACGTGGGCCGCGGTGAAGCATGGCGTGATGTTGTTCCAGGTGAACCGCTCCACACTCAAAGTCGTCCCGCCGTTGGTCATTCCCGATGAAGCGCTCGTGGAAGGCATTCGCGCGATGGGCGATGCGCTGGAATCGATCACTCGATCCCACGGGGCGTAGCCCGTGGGCTTTTGAGCCGCGACACGATGACCGTTCTCGTTTTGCGATGAATACCGTAAATCATGCCGGCGTCACTGCGGTCCCAGGCAATCCCCTGTCCCGCTGCTTTGATGGGGACGACATCGACCAGTTGCAGCGTTGATCCTTTTTTCGGAATTCGCAGCGCGTACAATTCCGCGCGGTCGTGACCGGTCACGTACAACAGTTCGTCCGGTCCCCACGATCCGCCGGAGTTGCTGAACGGCAGAAACCGGTCGATAACGGCTGCCGGAAAGGTCCATGTCGCCTGAGTTTTCCAGCGGTCGTTCAACTTGACCAGCCGGGTGCGTTGAACCGTCTTTTTGTCGCCATAGAAAGCAAACGCAATCCACCAGTGGCCATCGTGCCGGTCGATCCACGTCATCGCTCCTTCTGTGTCGTTGAATTCGCGGCGACCGGTGTGCTTGAGTGTCTTGGCATTCCACATTTCCACCGAGTTTTTCGTGGGGACGGCGGGCCAGTTGGAATGGGCACAGTACAACGTACCTTCATGAACCGTGCCGCTATTCATGTGCTTCAACGGTGAGCCGGCCGGAGCCTGCCAACCATCGACGCGTTTGCCGGTCAACTTGTCGTACTTGCCGACGGCCCGATTCGTGATCGCAAAGAAATGCGTTTTATCGACGGCGACTGCCTGATGTGCTTCGGCGGCCGAAAACCGCCGGAGTTCTCGACAAACACGTTCGTCCCCGTCCTCCGCGGCGGCTTCATTCTGTGGGGAAATGGCGGCCAGAATTCCAGCGACGATTACCAGCAGCGGCGGACCAATGCGACGACCTCGGCGGGCGGTGTTTGTCATGGTTGAAGTGATCTCCTGTTTTGGTATGCCAATCAATTCATCATGACAGATGATGCGGGGCGCGTGTTGAATCGTTATTGCGGCATCGTCATTTCGGGGAAATCGGCAGGCATATGGTTCTGCGCCTGCTGGATGCAGTGTTCGAGCGTGGCGGTGAGCGTTTCCACTTCGGCGGGCGACTGTGCCGACACCTCGTTCGTTTCCCAGATGTCATCCGGTTTGACGAATAGTTGTGGTGCGATTTCAGAGGGTTTGTCGTCGGCCCGATCTTGAATCAGGTAGCGCTGCGGCGTGCGGATACCGCAGCTGCTTGTGCCGTCTCCCAGGCAAATGTATTCGCGTTCCCGGTTTTCGGTCAACGTCGTCGATGAAAGCAGACTTTGCCCTTCGCAGGGAAGTTCGCTGGCATCGACCTGAAACCAATCGAGCAACGTCGGCACCAAATCGACCGTTTGCACGAGTTGCTGTCGGCGTGTTCCCGGTTCCACGCCAGGGTGCTGCACGAACAACGGCGTGTGAATGATCTCTTCGGGCAGTGACACGGCCGGCAGTGACATCATCGCTCGCTCGCCGGCGGGAATGCCCTCTCTGGCGGTCACTATGAACAAGATCGCATCTTCACCGGCCCGTTCGCTGATCGCCGACAGCAATCGGCCGAGAGAGCGGTCCAACAGTTCCACGTATCCTGCCAGAACCGCGCGCGCGACTTGCCATTCTTCGATGGAAAGGTTCGCAGCGCCACTTTCGTCCAACGCAGCGCCAACAAGCGCCTCGACGAAATCGTCAAACGACTCGTCGGGTAATTCTTCAATGACGATTTCTGTCGCGTCCGTTTCCGGCTCGGCGATGCTGTCGTTTGATTCGGAGTCGGATGACTTCTCGCTGGATGACTCTGCCGGAATGTCCGACGGTGATTGCTCATCGTCTGCATCGGCCTCCGCCGCGAAGCTGCGAGACATCGCGGCGCGTGCAAACGCTCGTGGCGGAAGCCACTCTGGCGGAACGCCCTTTGAGTGCAGCCACAACAGTTGGTCTGAAGTGCCGTTGCACCACTCATCGTTGAGCGTGATCTCCGCTTGCGAAACGAGTTGTGCGAAGGGGGTGGCCTCGAGGGAAACCGCGAGTCCGTCTTGCCCTGCAACACGAACGGCGGTTCCACAATTTGCAGAGGGAGTGTGAGAATCGTGTTCGGAAATCAGAGTCGTATCAACGCCGGCTCGGTTGAGGACATCGCCGACATTGGGCATGGCCAGTTGACGGTCGGCGGGGCGCGGAAAGTGATAGCAGCCGGTTGTCCACGCGTGCGCCGGCGCGGCGGGATCGATGTTTTCGGCGTAATGTTGGTCGTAAACAACCGACTTGGACGCCAGCTGATCGAAATGAGGCGTCTTGACTAACGAGTGGCCGTAACATCCCAGGAAACTGATGGGCAATCGGTCGAACGTCAGAATGACTGCCTTCATCGCACCCGTCAATTAATTCGATGCTACGGATTTTTTGCCAGATCGATTGGCGTCGAGACCGCCTGCTCCACTTCATTGAGCAGTTGATCGAGCCGAAACGGCTTGTACAGAACCGCCTTCAAGCCTTCCTGCCGCGCCTTGACGATGGAATGCGTCGGGTCGTAGCCGAAACCGGTCATCAGGATGACCGGCAGGTGCACGTGCATCTGCCGAATCTCATGAAAACATTCGTAACCGGTCATGTCCGTTAAACGGATGTCGGCGATGACCACGTTGTAATGAAAACTGCGGACCATCAGAAACGCTTCTTCGCCGTTGTGCGCCGTCTCGACATCGCAGCCGTATCGACCCAGCAACTCGTGAGCGGCGCCCCGCACCGAGTCGTCGCTATCGACAACCAGAATTCGCTTTTCACACAGTTTGGGACGCTCGGGACGCGACGGCAGGGAATGCGCAATGTCGGGCGTCATCGAACGGCCGACAGTTTGAATCAACTGCTTGATGTCGCGCGTATGTTTCAAGACGCGTTGCAGCCGATCACAGACATCCGGCTCGTGACCGATGTAGCGTTCGAGAACCCAGGCGGCGTCGTTGATAATCTCATCGACCGGTTGAGCGACTTTGCGGAGAATTAACTTGGTGTTCTCTGTGGCGGTCGTCACCTTTTCGGCGACCAGCAATTCCAGCGTATTCAGCGCAACGGCCACTTCGCGGCTGAAGAGTTCCAGGAACTGCAAATCGTTTTCGTTGAACGCGCCGGGGTGTTTGCTTTCGACGTTGAACGTTCCCAGAATTTCGTCGTGCAGCACCAGCGGAACCGTCAGCGAACTGCGGGCGCCGGGCGCACCGGGCAAATACAGAGGATCGTTTTCCGTGTCTTCACACAGGTAGCTCTTGCCGGTGTTCGCGACGAAACCGGTCACGCCATTGTCGCGGGCGTCGGCGAAGAGGTCGCGGTCAGCGGCGACGGGTTGCATGCCAACCGCTAACAATGGCTCCAACCGTTTCGATTGACGATCGAGCAACCGGATTTCGACGGTTTCAAACTTGAGCAGATCCTGAGTGTAGTGCAGGATTTTTGATTTGAGCAGTTCAATCCGCTCGCTGACCGACATGTCGAGGATTTCTTCGGCCGAAAGGTCGCCCAGTTCCAAACCGGCCTGATAGATGGCGTTCAGCTTCTGGCGCTGCAGCACTTCTGCCGAAACGTCGCGGACAACCACCACCAGAAATAGCGGCGAATCTCCATCCTCGTCAAAAACGGGTCGAGTATGCACCTCGAAGTACGATTGATCGCCGACGCGCAGAGAACTCCGGGCCGGTTCGCCGGAACCCAATGCCGTATGGAACGGGCAGAAGTCGGGACCCAGAATCTCCGGGGTGCCGAACGCATCGTAAAAACTGCAGCCGATGGCCGATTCGCTGCGGCCTGTGAGTTCTAACAAACGCTCGTTCGACCACAGGATTCTCAAATGGGGGTCCAGCAACACGATGCCATCGGGAACCAATTCGAGAATGCCGCCCGATTCAATCAGACTACTTTCTCGGGAAACCGCGTTCCCCAGCAGCAACACGCCGTCGAACTTTTCCTGCCGCAGTTTCTCCAAGGCATCTGGCAGGTTCTCAACACGGACCACTTCATTCTGCTCGCTCAACTCCTCAATGACTTGAGTCGCCGGTTCGTCACCGCGTCCGAATACGAGTAGCCGGGAATGTTCTGGCACGGGAAGTTTCGCTCCGCTGAGTGCGGGATTGATGCTCAAAGTGGTCGTGTTTCTTTCGGCAATGCGTCAAATAAGCCGGACATCCAGAAGGGGCAGCAGTAAGGTCTTTCGTCGCAGTCGGTTGGTTTCAACAATTCCAAGGAATTATATGCAGGCCATAAACGGGCGACAACCCAGCCCCAAGCTGCGCAGTCGACTAACGACTTTCTCTCAACCGCTCGATTTCCGGTGATCCAATACTCTCAATCGCAGTGGGATTGTCTCCAACAGGTTCAAACAACCCCTCGCGATACCTCTGCCGATAAACTCTTTCTAACCGTTTCATTCAGTCATCGACGCACACGCCGCAAGAGATTGACGTCCTTAACTGAATTCTGTGAGTTTTGCTAACTTCGGTGGAAGATGTACGGCTTTGCCCGTTTGTTCGGCCACGATTGGAATAGCTGCCCCATTCTGCCCACACGAATGCCACTGTAACTTTCGCACATCTGATGGACGGTCAGATGCCGGAGCGAATGAAAATCTCGTCTCCGTCCTGTACGACGTACTCTTTTCCCTCGACGTGCTGCAACCCGGCGGCTTTCAGTTCGCGTTCCGATCCGAGACGCAATAAGTCGTCCGCCGACCAGATTTCGGCACGCACGAAACCACGCGCCAGATCGCTATGAATTGTGTCCGCGGCATCCAAAACCGTTTCCCCTCGGTTCAACAGCCAGGCGTGAACTTCTTTCTCGGCACACGTATAGAATGTGATTTGGTCGGTCACTTCAAAGATTTTGCGCAGCAGCAATCTTCGCGAGGGTTCGGCGAGACCCATTTCTGCCCCGAATTCAGCCTGCTCTTCTTCCGGCAGGGCCAGCACTTCCAACTCCAGGCCGGCGGGTGCAGCGATGACAGCGTGACCGGCCGCCTCGATGTCGGCCAGCGCTGCCGCATCGATATCGGAGTCGGCCGTATTCAACACGATCAGACGGCGCTTGCGGGTAAGCAACGCGAATGACGAAGCCGCTTTCACCTGGGCTTCACTGAATTCCATATCGGCCAACTCATCGCCATTTTCCAACCGTTCGGCGATGGGCAAGAGAGCGTCAAGCTCAGCCTGCAACTCGTCGCGGTCGGGGCGCGGTTTGGCGGCATCTTTTTTGAGCCGTTCAACGCGATTACTTACGACTTGCAAGTCGGCGAGGATCAGATCGTCGATGAACGCCGACGCTTCCGCAATCGGATCGCATCCGGCGAATTGTCCAATGACCTGGACGAGTACACTGGCCTCACGGATGATACTTAACCGTTGTCCGTTGCCTGACTTTTCATCACGACTGAGGCCGGGCGTATCGAACAGTTCGATTTTCGTCGGCACAATTTTCTTCGGCTGATAAAGATCCACGAGCCGGTCAAATCGCTCATCGGGAACGGAGGCAACGCCCACCTGACCGCTGTGGGTCTTGGAAGGATCGGGCTTAAGCCCTGTCAGCAACTCGAACAGGGCGCTTTTGCCACCCCCCTGATATCCAACAAGGCCAGCTTTCATGGTACGACGCAATCAACAGAATTAAGGTGAATTGAAACAAAAAAACCGTGGGACAGCATTCCCACGGATCTCAAGAAAACATCTGCCCGAATCCCGTTGGCTCGAAGGCATTTTCGTAATGTTCGATTTCCGGCTGGCGTGAACCTTCCGGCCAAACGATCGTTACGACGTCGAACCGCGCCCGGCGTTCCAGCAAACCGTGACGCTTGAGGTAGACCAACGCCAAGGCTGTCAGCTTCTTCTGCTTGGTTGGCGTGATGGTTTCGACCGGATGGCCTGCGGCGTTGGAACGACGGGTTTTGACTTCGACGAACACAATCGTTTCGCCGTCGCGGGCGATGAGGTCGATTTCACCCAGCCGACCAGAACTCTGACGGGCAAGAATCCGGAATCCACGGCCATGGAGAAACTTGGCGGCCCGCCGTTCGCCTTTGTTACCGAGCAGTCGGTTGAGCAGGCCAGCCATGACAGTCCAATCGCCGCGTTAACGCCGCATAGTCTTTCTGCGGTGCGTTGCGTCTCTGCTATTTTTTCTTCCGCACGACGCGGCGTTCTTTCAGCCGTGTTGCTTTGCCAACGCGGTCGCGGAGATAATAAAGCTTTGCGCGACGGACGACGCCGTGACGCTTCACTTCGATTGAGGCAATCTTGGGGGAATGAACGGGGAAAATCCGTTCGACACCCTCACCGGCGACAATCCGACGCACGGTGAATGTCTCCCGCGTGCCACTGCCCCGGCGGGCGATGACGGTTCCACTGAAGATCTGGACCCGCTCCTTTTCGCCTTCCAGAATCCGCGTGTGGATGTCCACATTGTCGCCGACCTCGAATTCCAGCGGATTCTCTCGCAGGCTCGATGCTTCGACGCTCTTTAGCAACTCATTCATGTGTCCGCTTTCCTGTCCCTGCTGTGGCGTCCCGTTGCCGCCCAAATTTGAGCGTCAGAACTTCGCCGTATTTCACAGCTATCGGAAGGCTTACGCCCCCCGCTCGTCCAATTGTCGTCGTTTTTCGGTGCGCTGCCGGCTTTGTTCGTCTCGCCAGCGTGCAATTTCTTCGTGATTTCCGCTGAGTAAAATGTCGGGGACCGGCATGCCGCGAAATTCTCGCGGGCGGGTGTACTGGGGATATTCCAGCAGACCGGATTCCGAAAATGAGTCGTATTTGCTGCTAGTTTCGTCTCCCAGTACCCCCGGAATTAACCGGATGACTGTGTCGATCACCATCATGGCGGGGACTTCGCCACCGTTGGCAATGAAGTCGCCTGCCGAAATCTCCAGCGGTTTCAGTCCGTCGCGAATCCGCTCGTCAAATCCTTCGTAACGACCGCATAATAACAACAAACGCTTGTGCGTCGATAGTTCGCTTACCAACTTCTGATCCAACCGACGCCCCTGTGGCGTTAGCATGATTAACTGTCCCGGCTCGGGCCCATCGGCCTGCACCGCTTCGACGCAATCGAACACCGGTGGGCAGGAAATTAACATACCCGGACCGCCGCCAAACGGCTTGTCGTCAACCGATTTTCGCTTGTCTTTTGTCCAATCCCGAAAATTCCACAGTCTGACATCGACCAGTCCGCGATCGATCGCCAACTTGAGCAGACTCTGATCGAGATAGCTGTCGAACAACCCCGGGAAGAGTGTCAGCACGTCGAACCGCATTGACCGTTCACGCTCCCCTTCGAGTCGCTGCTAACCGCCTCTTCAGGATTCGCCGCCGTCGGTTGCAGCATCTTCCGCCGGCTTCTCTTCCGTTTCGGCCGTCGCTTCTGCAGCTTCCTCGGTGGTCGCATTGGCATCCTCTGCAGGAGCTTCAGGTTCCGGCTCGGGTGGTGCTTTGGGCGGCGTTAGCGGCGGAGGCGCAGATGCCTCACCCCACTTGTTCGCCTTGACCTTCTTGATCAGCACGGCAACTTTGTCGCTCGGTGTTGCGCCGACCGACATCCAATAGTCGATCCGCTCCATATTTAACGTCACGCGCTGCGACTTGTCGCGAACCATTGGGTCATAATGTCCCAATTCCTCAATGGCACGACCATCGCGCGGCTTGCGCGAATCCATTGCGCAGATGCGAAAGAAGGGGCGATGCTTACGCCCCAATTTCTTCATCCGAATACGAACCGCCACTCGCGTCTCCTTGTTTGTCTCTCGATTTCGTACGCCGTCAATTTCCGGGAAACCGACGATGTTACCAATTGCCCCATTCAGATGCCACCGGCGGGGATGGACCAATCGGTGAGATTTTCGATATTTCAGCGTTTTCGCTTGTTCTTTTTCCGGGCGTTGCGGGCGTTCTTCCGTTCCTTCTTCCGTTTTTCGCGGATCGTGTTGCGATCAACGGGGCCGCGTTTGCTGCGTTCTTTCTTCTTATTCATACTGGCGTTGGGGTCCATTGCGCCCATGTCTTTCAGCTCATTGATCGCTTTCATGCGATCACGCATGCCCATTCCAGCCATTTTCTGCATAATTCCCGACATATTGTCGAAGTCTTTGAGCAGCCGATTGACGTCCGACGGATCGGAACCGCTGCCCTGGGCGATGCGGTTGCGGCGGCTGCGATCGATCTTGTCGGGGTTTTCCCGCTCGTCGAGCGTCATCGAGCTGATAATCGCCTCGATGTGCATCAGATCCTGATCTGGGTTCATGTCGCCCATCTGCTCGGCCATTCCGCCCATACCGGGAATCATTTCCATGATTTCGCCCATCGAGCCGAGCTTCTTGATCTGGGCCATTTGCTTGCGGAAGTCGTCGAGGGTGAACTTCCCTTCCTGCATCTTTTGCTGTTGGGCCAGCATCTCGTCTTCGTCGAGCTTGTCGCGCACCGACTCGACCAGCGAGAGCACGTCGCCCATGCCCAAAATGCGGCCGGCCATCCGGTCGGGATGAAACTCATCCAGCTTGTCGAGTTGTTCGCCGACGCCGATGAACTTGATCGGCACGCCGGTGACGGCCTTCACGCTGAGCGCCGCACCGCCACGCGTATCGCCGTCGAGTTTCGTCAGGATGACGCCGTCGATTTCCAAAGCGTCGTTGAACGCCTTGGCACTATTGACGGCATCCTGACCGGTCATCGCGTCGCAAACCAGCAGTGCCTGGTCGGGCTGCAGTTTGCGGTCGATCAACTCCAACTCGGCCATCAGTTCGTCATCGACGTGCAATCGGCCGGCGGTATCGAGAATGAGGACGTTGACATCGCCCTGCTTCTCCGCTTCTTTGAGGGCATTGCGGCAAACGCGAACGGGCGTGCTTTCGCTGGGCGGTTCGCTGTAAACCGGAACACCGACCTGTTCGCCGATAATCTTCAACTGTTCAATGGCCGCCGGTCGCTGCAAGTCGGCAGCCACCAACATGGGATGCCGCCCCTGCTGCTGCAGCATGGTGGCCAGCTTGCCGCAGGTGGTCGTTTTACCACTTCCCTGCAGTCCACACATCATGAGGACCGTGATGCCCTGACGTTTGAGACCGAGCGAATGATCGACCGGCCCCATCAGCCGAATGAGTTCGTCGTGGACAATGCCGACGATTTGCTCGCTCGGTTTCAGCGACTTGAGAACCTGTTCGCCAACCGCCTGCTCGGTCACGCGATTGACGAAATCGGTGGCGATTTCGTAGTTCACGTCGGCTTCGAGCAGTGCCTGCCGCACCTGCTTCATGCCTTCGCGAATATTCCCTTCGGTCAGCTTGCCACGACCGATCGCACCGAGGGCATCCGAGAGGCTCTTGGTAATACCTTCAAACATATTCGACACATCCTGCAAACAGGCTCAATTTGGGCGAAGCCTGCCAGACAACAGAGAAACACGAGAACACGGATTGGTATTCTATGACCGCAGGAATCCAATAACAACGGGAACGACCCAGCGACAACGAGGAATACCAGCCCGTCGCGCAAGCAAGGGTTTCAGGGGCACAACGCGAGCGAAAACTCTCGCTTGCGCTGCGGACTGGTTTACTTCCGCGAAAACATCGCGTCTCACAACAACTCGTCGACATTTTCCGGCGGGCGACCGAGGATCGCCTTGTTGCCCGCAACCACAATCGGCCGTTCGATCAGAATCGGGTTCTCGATCATCACCTGAATCGCATCGCCCCGCGAAAGTTCCTTGCCCGCCCGCCCCAATTCCTTGTAAACCGCTTCCTTCGTCCGCATCAACTCCCGCGGCTCCAGTCCGAGTTTCTTCAACACACCGTCCAGTTCGTTCGCCATCGGCGGCGTCTTCAAATACTCAATCACCTCCGGCTCAACACCGGCGTCCGCAATTCGCTGCAGCGTCAGGCGACTCTTACTGCAGCGGGGGTTGTGATAGATTTTCATGTCGTAATTTGTTCCAAATTCGCGATATCATAATGCATTTTGTCCCAACGGGGTGGCTGAGGTCGAAGCGAAGTTTTCTGATCGCAGCCCCCAGAACGAGCGCTCGCTGGGGGCTCGAAGACTCGACCCCAGCCACCCGATGCTGCAAATAAAGATGCCAGGCTACACCTCCCAATCCAACGAACGCTCCACCGCGTCTTTCCAACGGCTGTGGAGTTTGTCGGCCTCCGATGTATCCATTGCCGGGGTGAACTCGCGGTCGAGGGCCCAGTTGTTTGTGACGTCGTTTTCGTCTTCCCAGAAACCGACGGCCAACCCGGCCAGATACGCCGCACCGAGTGCGGTGGTTTCCTGCACGACGGGACGTTGGATGTTGACGCCCAACAAGTCGGATTGAAACTGCATCAGCAGGTTGTTGGCCGATGCGCCGCCATCGACTTTGAGCGTTTGCAGTTTTGCGTCGGCGTCTTGTTGCATGGCATCGAGGACGTCGCGGGATTGGAAGGCCATCGAATCGAGTGCCGCCCGTGCGATGTGCGCCCGTGTGGTGCCGCGGGTGATGCCGACCAGCGTGCCGCGCGCTCCCTGATTCCAATAGGGTGCACCCAGTCCGACGAATGCCGGCACCAGCAATGCGCCGCCGGAATCGGGAACCTCGGCGGCCAACTGTTCGATCTCCGGCGCGCTGTCGATAATCTTCAGCCCGTCGCGTAACCACTGCACAACGGCACCGGCGACGAACACCGAACCTTCCAGACAATAGGTGACCTTGCCGTCCTTTCCCCAACCGATGGTGGTGAGTAGGCCGTTGTTGGACGCAACCGGCTTCTCACCCGTGTTGAGCAGCATGAAACACCCGGTGCCGTAGGTGTTCTTCGCCGTTCCCGGTTCAAAGCAGCCCTGGCCGAACGTGGCCGCCTGTTGGTCGCCCGCATCACCGGCAATGGGAATCGATTCGCCGAACAGGTCGGATTCGGTTTCACCGTAGAGTTCGCTCGACGGCCGCACTTCGGGCAACATGCAGCGGGGAACATCGAGCAGCGACAACAGTTCGTCGTCCCACTGCAGCGTGTGAATGTTGAACAGCAGTGTGCGACTGGCATTGCTGTAATCGGTGATGTGACATTTTCCGCCGGTCAGCCGCCAGATGAGAAATGTGTCGACCGTGCCGAACAAGATGTCACCGCGTTCGGCCCGTTCGCGCAGACCGCCGATGGTGTCGAGCAAATGTTTGATCTTGGTTCCGGAGAAATACGCATCGACAACCAACCCCGTCTTTTCGCGAAACGTGTCTTCGGTCCCGTCGGCTTTGAGCCGCTCGCAAATGTCGGCAGTCACGCGGCTTTGCCAAACAATCGCGTTGGCAACCGGCTTGCCGGTCTTGCGATCCCAGAGAATGGTCGTCTCGCGCTGGTTCGTCACGCCGAGAGCTGCGATGTCGGCTGCCGTTGCGCCAGCTTGTTCCATTGCGAGTCGGGCGACGTCGCGCTGCGTTGACCAGATGGCTTCCGGATCGTGCTCCACATGTCCCGGTTGTGGGAAAATCTGCTCGAATTCCTGCTGCGCCGACGCCACCGGGCGGCCATCGTGCCCGAACAAAATCGCGCGGCTGGAGGTTGTGCCTTGATCGAGCGCCAAAACATATTTCGACATGGGATGCCCATTCTGATTCGTGTTGAGAAAGGTGGGATGGTGTGAATCGTATCAGGCCGATGGGAATTCGTCGATTGGTGAGTCGTCCGGTTTGACGGTGTCGGTTTGACGGTGCCGGTTTTCTGCGCAATACTGGGAGACGTGCCACGTCAGCGTTTCCTTCGCAAAAAGGTAGAGAACATGACCAACCGAGGTTCCCTGTGTGCAGTCGTCTGTGGTTTGTTGTGCTGCTTTGCGTTCGGCTCCGCAGCGACGGCGGCGACTCGGCCGAACATCATTCTCATCATGGCCGACGACATGGGCTTCTCCGACATTGGCTGTTACGGCGGAGAGATTCAGACGCCGAACCTTGATCGACTGGCAGCCGGCGGGTTGCAATTCACACAGTTCTACAACACGGGCCGTTGCTGTCCGACGAGGGCAGCGCTGCTGACCGGGCTGTATTCGCATCAGGCGGGCGTCGGCCACATGATGGGCGACGACGAGTTGCCCGGGTATCGCGGTAACCTCAATCGCACGTCGGTCACCATTGCCGAAGCACTGCGGCCAGCCGGCTATTCCACCTACATGGCTGGCAAATGGCACGTTACGAAATCGACCGCTCCTGATGGACCGAAGCACAATTGGCCGCTGCAGCGCGGGTTCGATCGGTTTTACGGAACGATTCACGGCGCGGGCAGCTTCTACGATCCGAATTCGCTGACACGCGACAACACGCAGATTTCTCCCGCCGCCGATTCCGAATACAAACCTGAGACGTACTACTACACCGACGCCATCAGCGATCACGCGGTTCGGTTTATCACCGAGCATGCCAAAAAGAACGGTAAGGCCCAAAAAAACGGTAAGGCAGACAAGAAAAAAGACGACAAGCCGTTCTTCTTGTACGTCGCCTACACCGCCGCCCATTGGCCCATGCACGCGCTGGAAAAGGACATCGCGAAATATCGTGGCAAGTACGATGCCGGTTACTCCGCCATTCGCCGGGCGCGATACACCAAGATGAAAAAACTGGGGCTGCTGGCCGATGGCTGGAAGATGACAGAGACGGTTGGCAATTGGGATGCGGTAAAAAACAGAGATTGGGAAATCCGTTGCATGGAAGTCTATGCGGCGATGGTCGATAACATGGATCAGGGCATCGGCCGGATTGTGGCTTCGCTCGAAGCGCAGAAGCAACTTGATAATACCTTGATTCTGTTCCTGCAGGACAACGGCGGTTGTGCGGAATCACTGGGACGCAGGCCGCGCGGAAACGTGAAGACACGCCCCGCGAAAGCACCGTTCGCCATCATGCCGGCTGGCGAATTGCAACGGGCGATGATCCCGCGGCAAACGCGCGACGGGTTTCCGTTGGTGATGGGACCGGGCGCGATGCCTGGACCGGCCGACACGTACATCGCCTACGGTCAGGCATGGGCCAACGTGTCGAACACGCCGTTCCGTCGCTACAAGCATTGGGTGCACGAAGGCGGCATCTCAACACCGCTCATTGCCCACTGGCCGACGGCGATTACGAAGACAGGCAAGATGACCAATCAGCCGAGTCACCTGATCGACATCATGGCGACGTGTGTCGATGTCGCAGAAGGCGACTACCCCAGGACTGTCGGTGACCGAAGAATCACGCCGCTGGAAGGAGCGAGTTTGAAGCCGCTGTTCGGCGGCGCAAAGTCAATCGATCGCAACCCGATCTTCTGGGAACACGAAGGCAATCGCGCCGTCCGTGAGGGCCGTTGGAAGTTGGTCTCACAGTTCCCCGGCGAGTGGGAACTGTACGACATGCAGGCCGACCGAACCGAGTTGAATAATCTGGCAGCCAAGAAGCCGGAGATGCTAAAGCACATGACCGCCCAATACGACGAATGGTCCGCACGGGCACGCGTCGTACCCTGGAAAGAGTTGCAACAACATCGAAAAATGCGCCGGAACAAGAACAAGTAGAACCAGTAAAGTAAGGAGCTAGTTAATGCACTGGCGACGCCGCAAACTGAACGTTGCTTGTTCAGCTTTCCTTTTCATTGCGATGTTTGTGGTTGGCTGCCGTGGCCTGCAAGCAGACGTCGGCGAATTGCATAGCGAGAGCGAACGCTTGACGCAGCCAGTTGTGCAAGGCACCGGCCAGGAAACCGCAAAACTGCGCGAAGTCGGATGCGCCGACGAAGGTGCTGCGCAATTGATGGTCGATTCCGGGTTTGAGTCACTTGCCATGGGAAACGTGCAGGACACGGGCAAGGTCCAACGTGGTTGGGAAGTTCAGAGACACGGTCGTGACTCGATACGGCAAGCGTTGAAGGTTGAGGTACTCGATGGTGACAACCAAGCGAAGTCGGGACGGCGGTGTTTGGCGTTATCAATTCCCCAAACCACAGTCGGTTTTGAATACGTAACGATCGGCCAGCGGCATCGGTTGGAAGCCGGTGTTGAATACGAAGCGAGTGTCTGGGTTCGCTGGCCCACGGGACCTGATGATCCGCCCGTCGCGAAGCGAGGAACGCAAACTTCGTCGGCGATCGTATCGTTTTGGGTGCGGCACCGTGACGGCAAGGGGCACTTCGCGGGTCGAGACGTGTGGTTGATGGACAATCGCTGGCAGCAATTGAAGTTTCGCTTCCGACCAACCGAGTTGGAACTCCCGTCGCTGATATATCTCTCCCTGCTACCTCATCAGAAGCCGGTTCCGACCACCTTGCTCGTCGATGACTTTCAATTGGCAAAGACGGCAGATTCCGCCGAGGTTGATACGCGCCAAGAACAACTAATCCTTGATCCCGATTTTTCCAAGCAAGACGAACGAACCGTCAGCCCGCCGTGGTACTTCGCAAATAGGAACGGTGCAGGTATCCCTGGAGTCGTGGAATCGGAATCAGGAAATCGTTTCGTGCGGATGAGCATGGGCGAAGCAACGTCGAATTTCGAGTCGGCTCAACTCTGGCAGCACGTTCACCTTATCGAAGGTGCGACTTACGAAATCAGTTGCTCGATGCGTTGGGACAACTTTGCGAAGGGTGTCGATGCGCCGATGATCAACTACGGAATTTACCACGACAAATCCAATACGTGGTACGGCCCTGTTGATCAGGTGTTGAAGAAGACTGACGATTGGCAAACGTACCGCTTTACGCACACCCCCACCGATTCAGGGCCGTGGAAGCTGTACGTCCAAGTCAACGGCTGGGGCAACTTCGGCAATGGCGTGACTGTTTCCATCGACGACATCCGCTGCCAACAACGGACCGCCAAATGATCGCTCACAGCACGAGAACGACCGGACTCTAACTCATGACGCTCATCGTCTTCTCAGCAGCTTCCGTTTTATTGATTCGGAGCTTGGGAACCAGAAAAGTAAAAACAGAACAGAGGACATCATGCCGACATTTTCATTCCGAGCCATCGCAATCCTGTTGACCGTCTTCGCGTTCCATGCGTTCGCACCAACTGCTGCGAAAGCCGCCGACGGGCCGCCGAATATCGTCTTCTTTCTCGTCGATGACATGGGTTGGAGCGACCCGCACTGTTACGGCAACTCTTTTCACGAGACGCCGAACATCGACCGTTTGGCGAAGCAGGGCATGCGTTTTACCAATGCGTATGCCGCCTGCCCGGTTTGTTCGCCCACCCGCGCGAGCATTATGACGGGCAAGTACCCGGCCACGCTGAACCTGACCGACTTCATTCCCGGCCATTGGCGGCCGTGGGAGAAACTGGTTGTTCCCAAAATGAACCTCGCGCTGCCGCACGCGGAGATCACCTTTGCTGAGGCGCTTGCGCAGGGTGGGTACGTTTCCGGTTCGTTCGGCAAATGGCATCTTGGTGGAAGCACGCACAATCCCGATTCGCAAGGGTTCGACGAATTCGTGGTCACCGGCGGCCGTCATTTCGCACCGAACTTTCGTTTCACGGCACAGCCGCGATTGAAGGGTGATGACCGGCCGCGTGAAAAAGAATACCTCGGTGAGTTTCTCACGCGACGAGCCGAGCGGTTCATGTCCGATCATCGGGACGAGAGGTTTGTGTTGTATCTGTCGCATTACGCGGTGCACATTCCGCTGGAAGCAAAGCAGAATCTCGTCGAGAAGTACGAACAGAAACAACCCAAGCCGGCCGGACGAATTAATAATCCCACCTACGCGGCGATGGTTGAACACATCGATCAGAGTCTGGGGCGGATCGTGCGGACGCTGGACGAACTCAAGTTGGCCGACAACACGTTGCTGATTTTCTTCTCTGACAACGGCGGGCTGTTCAAGCGGTTTGACGACGCGGGAACCGAAGTGATGCTCAACACGCCGCTGCGTGCCGAGAAGGGGACCCTGTATGAAGGCGGCATCCGCGAACCGTTGATTGCCCGTTGGCCGGGAAAAATTGCGGCCGGCAGCGAATGCGATACGGTTGTCTCCAGTGTCGATTTCGTGCCAACGATGATCGACGTCGCTGGCCTGAAGAAAAAAGTAAGGCACAACGTCGATGGTGTCAGCCTGCTGCCGTTGCTCAAGCAATCGGGCGGCATCGACCGCGACGCGATCTTCTGGCATTACCCGCACTATCACCACACCTCACCTGCAGGGGCGGTGCGGTCGGGCGATTATAAGCTGATTGAGTACTTCGACGATGGCCGTCTCGAATTGTACAACTTGAGCAAGGACATCGGCGAGCAGAAGAATCTCGCCGACAAACAGCCCGAAAAGGCAAAGGCATTGCACGCGAAACTCGCCACCTGGCGCAAGTCGGTCGGCGCCCGCATGCCGACGAAGAACGCCGACTACGATCCAGAAAAGTCGCACCTGTGGAAACGCCGCCCGCGACCGACGGTGAAGAAGAAGTGACGTGGGTTGGCGACAGTTCAATTCTTAATGGTTACTTGCAATGCCTCAATACGCACAATACCTATTGTTACTCATCGCCACTTCCGTGGTCAGCGGCTGTGCAGGTGGTGATACACCGGAGAAGAAAGTGTCGAACGCGCCAGAACAGGAAATCTCTCTTTTGACCGAAGACGATAACAAACGATTACGCGAACAGCGCGCCGTAGTCGAACAATGCTTGGACAATGAAGACTCAAAGCAAAAATACAAAACCGCTGCGGGCAAGCTGGGTACGATTCGCGCTATTCTCGAAGGTGGTGTATTCAAACGCGAGCAAACATACGAACTTCAATGCCTCGGGACCGTTCTCGGCGATGCTCTCGTGGACGAATTGGGTATGGAGTGGATCATGGTGGAGGATGAATATGGACGCGACGCTGCTGTCCGAATGCCAGGCACAACAATAATTCTTTATCCCCTCACGATGATTTCCAAGCGCGTCGAACGTGGTGAGGATGTGGACGTGTTTGATCTGTTTAACGGCGTTGCGGCTCAGGTTGATGAGCTACAGCGTCAAGGAAGGTGAGGAATTAGTTGACTACTGGCAAAGCACACCCCCTAACTCGAACTCCCGACAAGCGGCATTGCTACAACAGGGACGCCGCGCAACAATGATCATGACCTGGTGGCGGAATTGGCGGCGGCGACGGATATTGGCTCGCCCGTTTCCCGAGGAGTGGGAGGCGTTGCTGCAACGTTACGTTTGGCATTACCCACGGCTCACGGATGGCGAACGAAGCAAGTTACGGCAGCTGGTGCAGGTGTTTGTCAACGAAAAATTCTGGGAGGGCTGCAAGGGACTGGCGGTCGATGACGAGATGCGGGTGACGATTGCCGGGCATGCCTGTTTGCTCACACTTGGTTTTGGCGGGCTGTTTCTGGACGATCCGCAGACGGTTTTGATCTATCCGGAGCAGTATGTCGCAGAGGGGAAGACGCATTTGCCCGGTGGTGTCGTTTCGGAAACGTTGGGTGTGCGGCTCGGTGAGGCGTGGCAGCGCGGGCCGGTTATCCTGTCGTGGTCGAGTATTCAGCGCGACATGGCACATCCGCACGACGGCCACAACGTCGTGCTGCACGAATTCGCCCACGTGCTGGACATGCTGAATTTTCACGTCGATGGAACGCCGCCGCTGAAAGATTCGGGCGAATATCGGAACTGGAACGATGTGATGGTGGCAGAGTATCATCGTTTGATCGATGACACGCAGCATGGCCGCGCGACGTTGCTGGATGAATATGGTGCCACCAGTCCGGCGGAGTTTTTCGCCGTCGCCACCGAGTGTTTCTTCGAACAATCGTTACTGCTGCAAAACAGGCACGCGCGGTTGTACAATCTGTTGCGGGATTTCTACAAACAAGACACGGCGGCGCGAATGAGTGGTTGAATCAGTGGGTTGACGCCCAACCCCTCGCCAGAATCGATTGCGTCGCTTCTACGTCGTTTCTTACAGACAGCCAATTATGCCACACGTTGTTGAAGATGCGGAGCCAGCCGATTTTCTTGGAGTCGCTGCGCTCGATCGGATTGCCTGGCCCGCTGCGCCGGAGACGTTCATCCCCGATGGGGAGCACATCTGGCGTGTCTGGCGCGATCATGGGACGCTGCTCGTCGTGCGGGCGGCAGAACAATCGCCGCTTCCGGATACTGCTGACATTGCCGGCGGGCTGGTGATGTTTCCCACTGCGGAAGGCGAGACTTTTCTGCATAAGATCATGGTTCATCCCCTCTGCCGCGGTCTGGGAATTGGCACGGCTTTGATGAACGAAGCGCTCAGTCGCGCCAAGACGTCCGTTCTGCTGACCGTCGATCCGGCCAATGAGCACGCCGTCGCGTTATACCGGGGTTTCGGGTTTGAGGTTCGCGAGACGGTCGTTGGGTTTTATCGCCCGCACGAAGATCGCCACATTATGGTTTTCAGGCCGTGACACGCACTGCGCCGCTCGATCCCTCGGGCCGCAGCCTGAGGGCTTTGAGACGTGCCATTCGCGAACTCGGTCTCAATAATTGCCGACAGCCGGGAAAACCGGTCTGTGAGCGAATTGCCGGGGGCTGCTACAATTCCGGCATGACTGCGGAAAAACGAGAACCGGTTCTGATTTTGGGCGGGGGAATCAACGGCGCCGCCGTTGCCCGCGAGCTGCTACTGAACGGGGTGCCGGTCTGTCTGGTTGATAGTCAGGACATTGCCTGCGGCGCGACGTCGCGGTCGTCGCGATTGATTCACGGTGGGCTGCGGTATCTGGAGTACGGCGACTTTGCCCTCGTGCGCGAGTCGCTGGCCGAACGCGGGCGGTTGCGTCGGCTTGCGCCGCAATTCGTTTCGCCGCTGCGGTTACACATTCCCGTATCAAGGCGAACCGGCGGCTGGATTCGTTCGGCGCTGCGATTTCTGGGAGCCGACCGATGGCCCGGTATGCGACGGTTTCTTGCTTCGCAATTTTGTGCAGGACCGCGTGGGGTGTGGTTGGTACGATTGGGATTATGGTTGTACGACCGCTTTGCGGGCGACGGGGAGTTCGAGCGTTCGCGCATCGTTTCTATGGCAGCCGCTGGAGTCCCGCAGGTGAACTCCGAAGTGTACCGTTGGCAGTGCGCGTATACCGACGGCCAAATGCTCTACCCCGAACGTTTTGTCGTAGCGTTGTTGGAAGATGCGCGGCAACTGGCGAACGAGAAGGAAATCGAGTTCCACGTGCTGACGTACCACTGTGCCGAACTGCAAGGCGATGCCGTCCGCCTGCAATCGATTCTCGACACGGAAGCGGCTCCCGAAACGATTCATCCACCGTTGATTATCAACGCCACCGGTGCTTGGGGCGATTTGACATTGGGCGAACTCGAGCAGCCGTCGCCACAACTATTCGGAGGGACCAAGGGCAGCCATTTTCTCACGCGCCATCCACAATTGAGAACTGCAATTGGCGAGGGCGGAGTTTATGCCGAGGCCGATGACGGCCGGCCGGTGTTCGTGCTGCCGTTTGGGACGAGTGTCTTGATTGGCACAACCGATGAGCGATTTGATGATCGGCCGGAACGAGCCGTTGCTTCGGCAGTTGAATTGGAGTATCTGCTGGAATTGGTCAACGATTTGTTTCCAGAGGTTGGGCTGACAGAGAATGACATCGACATGCACTATGCCGGCATTCGACCATTGCCGTATCAACCGGATGGCAGCGCCGCCGCAATTCCGCGGGGCCATGCAATCAAATGGAACGAGCAAGGAGCGGTGCCGGTGTTGACGTTGGTTGGCGGCAAGCTGACAACCTGCCGCGCGTTGGCTGAAGACGTTGTCGCGTTACTCGCCGAGCGCTTTCAGCTTTCTCCCATCATCAGCTCACGCGAGCGCCTTGTCCCCGGTGGAGAGAACTATCCCGTCGATGAAGAGTCGTTGTTGCGCGAGCAACAACGGTTGGCTGCGGAATTTCGGACCGAACTGGCGACCATTCAATCAATTTGGGCGTTGTGCGGCAGCGGAACACGCGAGGCGTTGGCGGAGACGAGAAATGAGAACGATGACCGGTTTGTTGGCAGCGGCTTGCCGCTGTCGTTTGTGCGGCGGGTGATCGAGCGCGAATGGGTTTCAACGCTGGACGATCTTCTCGAACGACGATTGATGCTGTTATTCGATCCGGATTTGTCGGTCGAGGATCTACAGCACCTTGCAGACTGCCTCGTCAGCACAGGCCGGATCGATCCAGACGCCGCAGACCATGCGGTCACGGCGTCGATAGAGCGGTTGGGTCACATTTTCGGCAAACAGGTCACTGCGCGAACGCCGCAGCTTTCGACCAACGACGGTTGAAGGTTGCGTGTGCACATCTTTCAACACGCAAAACCGCGAGATGCACGGTTGCTGACCACACGACCGTTTTCTAGCGAAGCGGATCGTATTTGCAGACGCAAAAGCCGACGGCGATTGTTCCGCCGATTGCGGCTGCTGAGGCCAGCAATGACGGCGGACAGTCTTTCAGAAGCATTGTGGCTGCCCCCGTCCCAACGGCTGCGCCGACGGCGATCACCAGCAGTGTCGAAATGGAAAGAACATTTGGAAAGACCCATCGAGGCGGCAACGTCGGCCGACGAACTCCCAAGCCACTATTCATGCTCATTTCCCAAGGCTGCACGTCTTCAGCCGGGGCCTTTGATGCAGCGGCGGAAGCGGTTTTCGCCGGTTTGAGGGGGCTATCGCCCGCTGGTTTCGGATTCTGCTTGGTCGCCGGCTTTGATGGCTTGGGCAGAATCTCAAGCGGCGCGGGCTCGTCGGCATCCGGCTTATGCAGAACGAACTTGTTGCGGCATTTCGGACACCTACCTTTGCGGCCGAATAGAGACGAGTCGTAGAATTGCAGCACAAAACTGCACTGTGGGCATGATGCGGAGTACTGTTGCATGAGACGGATCACTCGATTTGAGCGGCAGACAATTCACTTGAAAACATGGTAGTTGTGGCACTTGAGACAACTGTCGCCGACGCGTTGACTTGTGTGGCACTCTGTGCAAGTCTTCTTTGAGATCGGAGCGAAACCGCTGGTCAGTGCACTGTGGGGATCTGTATTGGCCGCAAACATTTCCCGATAGTTGACGAATTCCGCCCGAGCGAAGTTGATGTCTTTCTGCTGTGAATGGCATTTACTGCAATTGTTTTTTGATAGTAGAGTCAGGTGGGGCGCGTGCGAGAATTTTGTGAATGACTGCGAATCGGGGCTAACGTGCCGCCCGACCCAGTTGATTTCGAGTCGGCCATCGTCCTGCTTATCGACAGTGTGACAGCCCAAACAACGGAAGGAAGCCGTCGGCCCCAATTCGCCGAACGGCGATGGCCGCGCGGCACTCTTTGCTGCCGCCGTGTCGAGAAGATGCGGGACGCGTCCGGCAAGATCGAGAATGGCCCGCACGAGCCGATCGGAATGACCTGTGACGCGGTATCGAAGCGCGCCGTCGGGCAAACTTGCGTACCAGCCCGATGAGGAATCATTGGGGGTTGCGTCCGGCGGAACGACGATTGGTTCGTGCTTCGGAGGGTTGCCCTCTTGTAAGAGTCCGATTTCCTGGTCAAGATTGGAAAACCAGCTTGTCTGGGCCGTCTTCAATGCATTCACAAAGGTGGGGTCGCGGAACAGCGATGCAGAAAGCGTTTGTAATAATGCCGCATCGCCATCGGACTTAAAGATGGGTTTCAAGTAGTTCAGCCGTTTCTCGTTAGCCAGTTCGTTACTGGTGCCGAGCCGGTGGATTAGCCGTTTAATGCTCCAGACCTTGCGCTGCAGGGCATCGGCCTGTTGCGCGTTCAGGTCATCTGGGTTCTCGCTGCCATTTTGACGTCGTTTGCGCAACTCGATGAGATCCTTGCGTGCCTTCAAGTAGTCGCGATCTGCGCTGAGCAGAATTTCCATCAAAGGTAGGACAGAGTTTTCGTTCGACTTCGCCCCATTCGCAGCCGTCAGTGTTGGCCATTGACCGATTGTCGCCCCATCCGCGGTGAGCAATTTGCTGTCCTGCATGGGGAGTGCCAACAGTTGAACGCCGGGCAGGTCGTCTTCCTCGATTTCGGCCCCATGACATGCTGCGCAGGAATGTTCAAAACCCCGGATCGGCATCATCCGACCCGATGAATCGGGCTGGTGGCATGATCTGCAGGATTGTGCCGACGGGTTAGCGCCGTCACCGTAATCGCGAAGCCCCCGCGGAAGGATGGCGCCCGGTTTAACTCGTTCGAACGACTTGAAGTGTACCTGGAAGTGCGTCACATGATCGAAGTACAATCGCGAGCGACGCTGGTAAGGGAACCCGTCGAATTCGGGGTGCCCATCGGAAAAACTGTGAAATTTGGCCGAATGACAACTCTGGCATTGCACGTTGGACATTTGCGTGAGATCGAATTTCTGTCCGCGGTGTTCCTGATGACACAGCGCACATGCCAAGCCGTTCTTCTCGTCGAGCGGGTTTCGTGCAGCCTTGTCCAACAGGGCGTAGACGAACGGCTGCTTACCGGGTTCGCTCGCATCTCGCATTTTTTGACGCATCGATTTCAAATGCTCAGCATCCATCCCATGCGCCATCAGCGGTTGCGAACCGAGCTTATCGTGACACTTGAGGCACTGCTGGCTATCGTGTGACTTGGGCTTGGAATCCATAACGGCACCGACCCATTGAGCGAAAGTGCCATTCGCTGCGGTGTGGCAGCTGGCACATTCCTTGCTCTTGGGCCTGTGCTGCAGAGTCAATTCGCCCGGTGAACTGAACGAATTGCCCCACGAGCCACCGAACATGATCAAACAGCTACCGAGTGCCAAGACCGCAACCGTGAAGGTAAACAGCTTTCGCCGATTCCTGAGCGTGCGCACGGGCTGGCATTCAACAACGCGTTGCGAACAGTTTCCGTCCGGGCGAGGTCCGAGGTCGCAACGGCCGCCAAAGTTCTTGGGGCGTGCGCACTTGTAGCGGTCGCCGTCCTTGTAGGGAACACACTCACGGTGAGCCTGGCAGGTTCCAGAGCAGTCGGGACCAATATGGCACGACTCGCCCTGCGCCGTCCAGCCGCACTCCCATTCCTGGTTCGGCCGTTCGTAGTTGCTTTCGCGAAAATCAAATTCCTGCAGCGGGTCGATCATTCAGCCCCTCCGGCAAATGCATGGACGAGCACCAGGTGAAACACCGAGAAGATTACCAACGCGTAAGTGAACGGAATATGTGCGAACAGCCACACTTTTAACGTCCACTGCAATGCGTATTGGTGGTCGAGGTCGTCTTTCGCACAGATCAGATCGACGATGCGCTGGACGGCGGCACGCTCATTTTTGTTCAGGAAGCGTTCGTGGCTGCGAATTTCTGCGAGCAAATCGTTTCGCGGACGGCTCGATTGAAACAGATGCTGCCAGAAATGTTTAGGTCCGTCGAAAAAGTGCTTGAGATGCTCGACGTAGAACTCAGGGATTGCCGTTGTTTGCGTCTCAGAAATGCAACCCAACACAATGTTTTCAACATCGTCCCGAATGCGCTTTGTGAATTTTGGAATTCGCTCGAACAACACCTCCTCGCCGCGCGTCGTCAGTCGGGCGGGAATTGCTCGCGAGATTGCCAGACCACCCAAGCCGCTGAAAAACACGATAAAATATAGCAGCGTCAGGCTCAATTCGAACGGGCCGTTGGGCACTCGGAACTCGGCGTGCACGATGAAAAGTACGAACGACAGGAGCCCACCGTAAATATGCACTTGCAACCATCTCGATGACGAGCCGAGTGGAAGGAACGTCAGCCGCTTGCGGACGTTGTACGCGGCAAGTGCCAGGATGAGTCCCCACAGCGTCCATCCGGAGGCGAATGACGTCGGGTGAATCGAGAACGATAGAATCGCGTAGAGCGCAAGGATAACCGCTGCCAACAAGGCGAACACGCCAAGACTGCACCAGCGACGGGCGGCAAGAGACCTCATCGGTTAAATACACTTCCTAGGGAATTGAGATCGGTCATGTTAACGCGATAAAGGGCGTCGTGCGGACAAGCGTTCTGGCAGGCCGGTCCGATTCGTTGCTCGACACACAGGTCGCACTTGGTCGCCTGCTGAATCGGCAGTCGTCCATTTTCGTCGCGTATCAAATTACCCACGCCATCGCGAACTTCCACCATCCGAATTGCATCGTAGGGGCAATTGTCGGCGCACCGCGTACAACCGACGCAGGTTTGGTCGCTGATAACGACCTGCCCGCCGGCGAGGTCACGGGAGATCGCACCGGTCGGACATTCAATCATGCAGACCGGATCGGCACAGTGCATGCAGGCATTGGCAATCATGTACTGGCCATGAATTGGACCATGCCTGAGAAAACGGGGATTGTTGTCGTGCGCATTGGAACACGCACGCACGCAGTCGTCGCAGCGGGTGCAGCGATCCAGATCGATGATCATCGTCGCCGTTCCCTGGACAAGTGAGTTGTCCACCGCGAACTCGATGATGTCGCTGCCAATCTTCGTGACGGTTTTCGCAGCGGCTGCGACATCCAGCGGGGGCGTTTGAGGGCTTTTGCCCGCAACGCCTTTTTCCAACACCAGTCGCTCAACCAACTGGGTCGGAACTGTGACTGTGGTGAGATAGCCGATTGCCCGCAGTGACATGCTGAGCGGAACCGGTTTTTTGGTCTTCCACCCTTCCTCAATTTCACTGAAGCCGTACATTTGCCCGGGTAGAAGGTATCCAAGCGTGCGATGGCCGTTGTGATAGCGTTGGCTCAGCCGCGCCAAGCCACTACAGATCAGGGTGACTCCGTTGGGGTGATCTCCCTCTTCCGCCACCAACGGTTCTTCGGTCAATTGGCCCTCGGTTCCTCCGCGGGCCAAGTCGCGATACTGCTTGGACAAATCGTACGTTGCGAACGTATTGAATTCGGCCTGATCGAGCAGCTGCTGCATATCCTCTTCTGCGGTGTTTGCAAACGAGGGCTCGTTGCGAAGAATGCCCTCGAGCGCATTGTTGCGAAATTTGGTTTCGATGTGCGTTCTCATCGACGCATCTTTTCGAAAGATTTCGCGTAACCCCTGCCAGCGAAACTCGACAAGCGTCGCTTCGCCCTCTGCAAAGACCGTCGCGGTTCGAGGCATGCGGCCCAGTGCCGCAATCTCTCCGAAGAGTTCGCCAGCTTCCAGGGCAACGGTTTTATATTTGTCGAGAAGCCTGGGGATGTCCTGCAGGTAGATGCGCGTCCGATCACCGCTGCCACGACTGCCGACTTCGCCCGACAGGGCCGGTTGCGACAAATCGCGGAACTCGGGCTCTTTACGGTTTGACCACAGCTGTGCGATCGCCCGAAAGAAAGACTTCCGCTTCGTGACAGGCCGGCCCAGTTTTTCGGGTGGGAGAAACTTTCCGGAGGCCATCAACTCGACCCGGACCGTTCCCGACAGAATAAAGAACGCCGAGTTCCCCCAGTCGCCCTCGCGAATGATGATGTCGCCTTCCTGGCAGGAGACGAGTCGCGCGTCGTTCTGAATGATGCCTTCCAGCGTGATCGGACCACGAAATTTCTTGCGGTCGATCTTGTTGAACGGCGCGACAGACAGGATCCGCTCGACAACGTCGTCGGTCATCTCGTCGGAAAAGGGAACGTCCCATCGCTTGGGGCGAGGGATAATCGATCGACCCTGGCTCATAGTTCCTTCGATTCACCACTAGAACACAGAGACGACCCGGTTCGGCCTTCAAAGCGGGTTGAAAATCCGTTCGACCCGAAAGGCTCCAGCCTGGGGTCGTTGTTCTCTCTTGACTGAACGCTGCTAGAAAACGCCTCGCGAAAAGTCCCGCATCGCACAGAGCCAGCGAACTGGCAACCCATACCAAACAGCCTTCAACCGCGACGCGAAGTTTGATCCGACGAACACACTCCAGCCACCGCGATTCGATGACGCGGTGGCGTGGCGTGATATTCGGTCGGTGTTAAGGAGTGTGGGCATCCCCTCGTGGTTTCGCCCTCTTGGCAATAACGCTGTCCAACTTGCCCAATTTCGAACCGTCGTTGTTTTCAGCCAAGGCACTGGCTGCCGCTGCAATTTTCGGTGCAGCTGCACTGGCACCATCCTGGCTCTTGAAGTTCAACGAACTGATTCTCCCGATATCTTCAATTGCCTGCTGTGCGGCTGCGACCTCTGCCGGCGCATCGTCTCCCAGCGCCTTGGCGGCTTCTTTCAGGTTCTTCGCAACGGCTTTCACCCGTTTGGCGTGGCCTTTCGCAAAGGCTGTTTTTCCGTCGGCTTTGGGAACGCCCTTCAGGTAGTCCAATGTCACTTCAAGATCGACGAGCATCCCGATCAGGTATTTCATACGCTTGCGGTTCTCTGCCGATGCCTCCTTAGTATATTTCATCCAAGCGGTGGGTGTGTCGGCATTGACCGCCTGATCGACTTGGAAATTGTGGCGAACCTCTCCGCTGGTGCCGCCGACGAGTTCGAACTTCCACTTTTGTGTCGAGACGGGGTGCCCCGCATTGACCAGCGCCTGATTGGAAACGACGTGACAACCGACGCAGTTCTTGGTGATACGGTAGATGTTGGATGCGCGAATCATGCCGGCCTTATCACAATTCGCACGGCCAGCGGGACCGATGCCCTTCTTCCCGTGCGCCTCAAGCCATTCTGGTTTTCCGCTTGCACCACCGTGGCACGACTCGCAGGAAACACTGCTGATGGCTTCTATGCCTCCACCGGCGGTTTTGGGAGTGGCATGACAGCCGACACAGAGCGCATTTTTTAAGACATTGGCTGCAGGGATGCCGGCTGCTTTAGCAAAAGCCGGTATCTTGGGGTGGTTCGTGATGAGTGTGATGGAGCTATTGTGCTTCGACTTCATCAGTGCATCGACTTCCGACTTGTGGCACTTCACGCATGACATCGATCCGGCCACCGCGGTCGGGTCAGTTTTACCTGAAGCGGGATCGCCACTAACCACAGCGGCACTCAACGCCTGCACGGCAGCCGAAGGCGTATTTGCCCCTTCGGTCGATACCAGGCCAAAAAACATCGCACAAGTCGGGGCGGCGACAATTGCCAACCCCGACAACGTGCGTACTAAACCATGCGACCACAGAGGTGTGGTAGTTTTCATCGAACAGGCTCCTGCTTATTAGGTCAGTAAATCATCAGTGTGTGGAACGTGTCGCCGAAAGCGGTATCCTGTCGCATGGCGTTTTCCGAAAGATCACTCCAACTCGTTTGGAGTTGCCCACGAAAGTTATACTCAAACTGACTCTATGGCGTGCGGGAGTAGGCCTTCCCTTTCGCCTCGACCACTTCATCATTCATGAATTCATCGACGCCTGCAAGCTTCGAGCCATCTCTGGCAGCGAACTTCATTGCAATTCCTGCAATTGTCTTGGCTGCTGCCTTGGCTGCATCTCGCGCATCCTGCTCGCCAAAGTCCGCGTCCTCGACTTCCGCGCCTTCCAGCGCCTCGGTTATGGCTTCGAACTCTTCAAGTTCGGCATCTTCCAGAGCTTCGGCGATACCCTCAAGAATCTCTGCCGAACCACCAATACGTTCAACATAGGCCCCCACGTAATCGCCTTCTCCGTCGGTGGCCGAGCCGAGTGCGTTCAGGCTGACTTCCAGATCCGCCAAAACTCCCACAATGAATTTGACTCGCTTGCGGGCCGCAATATTTCCGCCGGTGGCTTTTTGCCACAGCGAAGGGCCTTGGCCGTTTGCCGTTTGATCCATGTGGAAATTATGCCGCGACTCGCCGATCGACCACCCGACCAACTCAAATCCTCCGCCAATCTTGTGGCCGGCGTTGACGAGTTTCTCATTCGTCACGCTGTGGCACAGCAGGCAGTTCTTCGCGACTGCGTAAGTTCGCGCTGTGCGAACCATACCGGCATCTTCGCAGAACTCGATTCGCGCTGCGCGGTGTGCATCAGTTTCCTGGTCGATAGCCGTAATGTTTGGTCCATAGACGGCGTGGCGGTTTAGCCAACCGCCTTCGCTTCCAGCACCGCCGTGGCACGATTCGCAGGAAACACCAGAGATTGCCTGAAGCTGCCCCTTACTGTTTGCCTGTGTCGTCGAGTGACAACTTGCGCACATCGAAGTTTGAAGGGTCTCTTCGGTAATTTCCATCGCCTCGGCATACTCTTTCGTCTTGGCCTCGAAATTGGCAAGGTAAGCAGCGGCCTTATAGTGTTTGGTTGTCGTCCAGGCGAGGTACTCGGAACGATGACAACGAATGCAGGCCTTGGCACCCATGACCATTGCCGGCTTGGTCCACCCATTCGACGGAGCAGCACCCAGTGCGCTCTCTGCAACAGCTTTTGCGACGGCAGTTTTCGCGGCAGGGTTTGCCCCAGACGACCGCGAGGCGACCAATGTCAGCAGCGAGAGCCCCAAGAACAGGCATGCACCGACGATCGTACGTCGAACACGGCCTTCCATTGCCGATGTAGCAAGACGTTTCATTGTATGTTTTCCTTTTCAGTCAACGAGTCGATGTGACAGAATCTCGAATTTGAAATGTACGTGGAACTTCAGGCGTCGAGTACGAGTTCACCATCTGGAACGGAAACGCAGGCCAGGCAAGTTCCCTCTTCGTGTTCTGTTTCCTCGCCGGCCGCATTGGCGACCTTGCCCGATTTAATTGCCACCAGACAAGAGCCGCAACTACCCGCGCGACAGCCGGAATCAATGGAGACGTTGTTGCCCAATGCACAATCGAGCAAATTCTCGAACGAGTCGTCCCATTCGACCGAGACGCCAGCTCGTTCAAAGGTGACTTTGGGGCCGGCCACGGCCTTGGCACCTTTCTTCGCGGCGGGCTTCTCTTTCTTTGATTTTCCAACCGCTTTTCCCGATGCCGGTCCAAAGGCCTCTGAGAAGACCCGGTTGCTCGGAACCCCCCATTCTTTCAGGTCGGCCAGCACGCTGGACATCATCGGTGGAGGGCCGCAGATATAGAAGTCATAGTTATTCGAGTCGAGTACGCGCTTCATCAGCGAAACGGAGATGCGCTCGGCAAATTCGTAATCGGGACCACGTGTGTCCTCAGCCAGGGGCTGACTGTAGCAGACAACGATGCGCGTCCGATCGTGCTGTTGATTCAATTCGTCGATCTGTTCCTGCAAAGCGTGGTCGTGACGATTTCTAACGCCGTAGAACAGCCAAACGTCTCGTTCCGCCTTACATTTGACAATGGCCGACAGCATGCTGAGTACCGGCGTAATGCCAACGCCTCCGCCAATCAGAACGACGGGACGCGTCTGATCGGGGTCGAGCGCGAAATGGCCGCGCGGTGCTTGCACGTCCAGAATTTCGCCTTCCTCAACGTTATCCAGAAAGTGATTGGATATCAGGCCGGGGGGGGCATCCGGACTGTTTCGCGGCGGAGGTACGCGTTTCACCGTGATCCGGTAATACTTCGGGTCGGGCCCGTCCGACAGGGAATAGCAGCGGGTGACCGGCTTCGCCTGACCGGGAACATTGACGCGAAATGTGAGGTACTGCCCCGGACGAAACTGCGGGAGTTCCTTACCGTCGTGCGGTACCAGGTAAAACGAACAGATGCTCTCCGCTTCTTCAACCTTGTGCTGGACGACAAACTTACGGTTGCCGTTCCAAAGCAGTTGTGTCTGTTCGCGACGGACCCGCAGTGCGTTGGCTGCGTCGATTCGCTGTTGCAACAGATCGAATGAGAGCCGCCGTTGTTGGCCACTCCGACGCGTTTGTTGGACCTGCCCGCACAGCAATACAAGCAGCTGTACCGTGACGATTCCCACAATGACCGCACCGACCGATTCCATGCAACTTAACCTATGCAAATCGCCTGAGGGGTGATCCAATCTAACAGTGGTCGTCAGTTTCCTCTAAACGATATCCAAAGTCAAGAACATCCCGTGGTTGTGTCGCGACATGTTGAAAATGGGTTCTTCACCGATTTTAATGGGTGTTTTCAGCACGGTTTGAGTTTCAGTTTTCCACAGAAGAACAGGATGCGGGTGCGGTAGTTCGCAAAGTTGCGGAAGCCGCGGGCGTTCGACT
>Ga0114996_10000739_pt1 | contig 45305 bp, 50 predicted proteins | sample ArcticOcean_MG_C_4_FD_87039 | JGI IMG/M metagenome (GOLD analysis project Ga0114996, IMG submission 87039) | Marine microbial communities from western Arctic Ocean - ArcticOcean_MG_CB4_134 | ecosystem: Environmental > Aquatic > Marine > Oceanic | place: Arctic Ocean: Canada Basin | collected... | reverse complement strand
TGTGTTGGCAGGCGAAAAGTCCTTCATTTCGCCAACGACGATATCCTGTGTCTCATAATTGCGACGACGACGAGTTCCGAAATCGATGAAGATACAGTTACCGAGAGACAAATCGTTAGCCTTCTGACGAGCAAGTTCGTGCTGACCGTTCATCGACCAATCGGTATCAATGGTTTTGAAGTATATTTCGGAAATGGTAGCCATCATCTTGACTTCCCACATCATCTTCTCGCTTACGATACCTTTTGCGCTCCAAACGAGGTCATTATCCTCGTCTAAGCGGCATTCGATACCGTTTGGATCGTAACGAAAGTTGCGAAGGGCATCGAGATACCAAGGCTTGAGGAATGGGCATTTCTTGCCAAACCATTCGATCTCTTCATCTGTAGTACGAAGCTCGGGAAGAACGTTCTGAATCTGAAAATTGAGAGTGTCAATGAAGTCCTGATTGAAACGATGCGCTCCACGGTTTTTGAAACGATATTCGCCAACGGCATCAGGGAAGAGTTCCATGAAAGCCATCTGCTGAGTAAATTTATAAAGATCGTCGTCTAGCATACTTTTGATTATTGGTTCGTCAATTAGATTCATTGTATAGTCCTTACGATGTCCATCCTTTGTGTTGCTTTCGTTTCCCCTGTACAACCTTATGCATATTAGCTACTGTTAATCCGTGCTCTTCGCAAAAGGCTGTCAATCCATTTTCAGTAATGTAGCATAAACCATCGGGAGAAGTCAAGATGAATTTCTTGATATTTGCCTTTTCCTTTTTATGATTCTATAATGCCGCCTACCATGGGCTTTGGGGGAATGCTAACTGCCTTGTTGTCCATCACGACTTTCGTTGTTCTTTAAACAAATCATATGCTTTTCGGTATTCCCAAAAGATCATACCTTCGGACGATATAGGCTCGCCAATTTCCAGATTGTGTTTGGCGCAAATTGCCTTGAATTCCTGCGGCGTAACTTTGTCAACAACCAACAGAGTGTCTATGACATCTTCGAGCAAACCAAGATTTGCCTTTAACAATTCTTCAATCTGATCCTTGCATTCTTTAAGAAGAGCATCAATCATTAGGTTCGATCCCATCTGATCATTGTTGGCAAGATCTATTTCTTGTTTTGCTACGACAGAAGCGTAAGAACCCATTCCCCATTTTCTGACCATACGAGCAGCCATCTCCGTTGCTTTGATCAAATCTGATCCGCTTCCGCTTGTTACGTTATCTGCTCCAAAGAAAACCTTTTCTGCTGCCTGCCCTGCGAGCATGATACAAAGTCGTCTTCTCGCCATGTCTCTAGAGTGACAAGATTGGATAGTATAAACAAACCCATCCGTATCATTAGAAGCAGGAGTAGCAACCAATTGAGAAGGCGCAACCTTGAACAATAACGAAAACGCAACAGCATGTCCCGCTTCATGCACAGCAGTCAATGTTCTTCGATCCTTATTATTGCGTCGTTCAGACTTGAGCTTGTCAATAACCCCGACATAATTTCGTTTAACCTTGCTGCCATTAATGTCGGCGCGAATAGCACCTTTATTGTAGTAAACGTATACTGAATCAACTTCCTTCAAGATGGATTTCAAAAGGAAATTCGGTAATGAGTTTTCCAAGATATCTGATATAGTGGAGAACAATGGTCGAGTCCCTTGCGTTGGGAAAACTCCATTGTTGTAAATCAGAGTTTTGATAGATTGGTCAACTTTGAGTTTCTTACCAAACTGTTGCTCAATTCTACATCGAATCGCTTCTACCTTCCTGTCAATGATCGTTTCAAAAGAGCTTCTACTCAATGAAGGATAAATGATATGTCCGTTCCCCATGCGAGAGATCTGTTCAGGCTTGAAACGTTGCGTCAAAGCTTCTTTGATGTCTAGAATGTTGATCTTTTTCGACATCTCATGAAGAATGTCTGCGTCGGCATCAACCTCTTTCACATCCTTGGCAAAACCATAAGCTTCATCTAGGTTGCCTGATATGAAAATGAGACATTTCGTGTAGTCTTCTTCTTCAAAGATTGTTTTATCCGTAAGACGTTTCGTGATTACAGATTTTTTCTTGGAGTCCGGCCATTTAGAAATCTCATCAATTGACTCTTCCAAGCGTAGAACGGATTTGAAGTGGTTCAACTGATAGAAACTGTTATCACCATCTTCGTCATCATCTTCGTCATCATCGATTAGAGAGATTTCGATTTCTGATGCAGCAACCCCTGCGGCAGGAGAAGCGGGTTTCTTTGCAGGAGCATTCTCTCTACGCTGAATGTCCCAAAGCATACTCATCAGACTTTCGACTTCAACTTGATACGGAAGTTTACCATCGCTCAGAAGAGTCCACACATCTTTGAATTTACAATCGTGAATGTCATGACCTTCTTCATCGATTGTTCGGAAGGCTTGTATTTCATCCATAAGTACAACAGATGATGACCCCGACTCAAGATGAGAGTTACGCAAAATGGAGCCGATGCTATTACTCCAAGGATAAGAGGGGCAACCTTTATTGGAAAGGGTCAGTTCACAGAAACGATCTTGAACTTCCAAAAGTTTAACCAATCTTCTAACAAGATCGGTTTTGCCGACGCCAGTTGGACCCCAAAGGCAGATGATAGAAGGACGGCTAAGTAATTCGGGCATCACATACCAAGTCTCGATGTCCTTGATAACCCTGTCTATTATGTCGTCTATTCCTACAAAATGCTTCTTAAGTTCTTTTTTGGCTCGTTGTAACTTTCTCTGCCTGCTGCGAATGCGCGAAACCAGATTAGTGTCATCCATGGAACCTCCTTATATCATCTTTAAAAATTCATCTTGCGTAACAATCTGCACTCCTATTTTGCTGGCTTTGTCGTATTTGCCTTTCATGGTTTCGCCGTCCCAAACAAGAGCGGTGAGGTTCTTCGATACCGATGCCAACTTACCCCCATTATCGGGGACCATTCCTTCCATTTCGCTGCGAGTAGGACTATCAAAAGATCCAGTGAAACAAAATGTTTGTCCCATCAATTTATCGCTCGATTTCATGTCAATTTTGATCGTGACATGCTTAAGGAGCAGTTTGATTTCAGGACGGACAGCTTTCCAACCGTCAACGAACCCTTGAGCCTTCTTGTCGCCAAAACCGGGGATCGCTGAAACTTCAGCAACCGTCAGATTATCGATATCTTCGACTGTCGGAGCGATAGCAACAATGTCTGCTGCTGTTCTGCCAACCTTGCCGATGCCTAACGCTTCGATGAACTTTGTAAGCGTAACCTCATTGACAGACTTTACGGCATCTACCATGAGCTTGTACTTCTTCTCCCCAAATTGTTCCTTCAGGTAATCATACTTCCTGAAAGGATGATCTGAGCGACGGTCATTGTCAAGCATGAAATAGACTTCGGGCAATGACTCGATAATAGCGCGACCTTCCCATTGGAGATCATCGATATCTGTCAGACGCCCAAGCGTTCCGCCCTTGACACCTTTGATGCCCATTTTATCGAAGTAATGGACGATCTTCTTTACCAATTGACCTTTGCAATTGGTGTTGGAGCAAACTATATCAACTTTGCCTGAATCCCATCCGACAGCATCGCCGCATTCGGGGCAAGTATCAGGAATCTCAATGTCCTTGTCGCCATTCTGCTTGACTTCAACGATTTGAGGAATGATATCACCCTTCTTAACGATTACAACCTTAGCGTTGATTCTGATAGCATCCTTGCCAACAAGAGCAGCGTAGTTATGAAGAGTTGCCCTCGTAATCATTGCTCCGTCAAGGTCAACAGGCTTGAGGACAGCAACAGGAGTAAGAGCGCCTGTACGTCCAACACCGTCTTCAACGTCAAGTAATACCGTTTCAGCTTCGAGAGGCGGGAACTTGACAGCGCGATTGGATTTAGGTTTGCGTCCCCCTGCGGTTGAACCCATTTTCTTTGCAGCCTTGATGTCATTCAATTTGACAACTACACCATCGATCATAAACGGGAGCGCAGCGCGATCAATCTCTTTCATGTAACGACCAACAGCCCTTACTGTCTGCGCAAATGTTAGACCGGACTTTGTACGACGAGTAGAGTCTTTGAGGGTAGTGAACCCTTGCTTAACGATGAAGCGGTTCTTGTCAACTTCTGTGTCGAAGTCCATTTGAACGACTTCATAGGCTACAAACTCAAGCCCTCGTTCCTTGGTGACTTTAGCATCGATCTGATTCAAAGAACCCGAAGCGAAGTTACGGGGATGCTTGTAACCCTTGCCGTGCCAATTCTTGTAGAAGTCATGACGATCCTTGAAACATTCGCCGCGAAACTCAACCCGCCCCTTATGAGGAATGGACTTGAGAACGCCCTTAACATAGATAGCGTTCTTGGTAACGTCGATACCTTCTGTCCCATCGCCTCGCGTTGCTGCGCGAACGAGTTTGCCGTTTTCGTAAATAAGTCCGAGGGACAATCCATCAATCTTATACTGAAACACAAAAGAAGGTGGTGAAGGATAGGTCTTGTTAACCCAATCTTCAAAAGCGTCAATGTCTAAACATTTAGACAAGCTACCCATGATAACGTCATGCGCAACCTGAGTCCCGTAAATATGCTCGTCAGCCATGCCGCCAACTTCTTCGAAAAACGAATCATTGGGTGCGAGAGATTCGATTTCGTAATATTCTTTGTCGAACTCGGCGTCTGAGACAGGGGAGGTTCCGTTAGCCTCATAAAGATTAGCGCAATGACGCAAGAATGCGATACGATCTTTGACTGGTAAGCTTTTGTCTACCTTTTTCTGCTTCGTTACATCCATGAGATTGTCTCCTGTATTTTGAAATCCAAAGTTCAGAGGTATTATACAACTTCCCTATTGTTTAGAAAGAGGATATCATATATAAGCAGGTTTTGCAAGCAAAAAAAATGGGGGGAAGCGATTGCCTCCCCCCCATTTTAGATTGCATAATATTTTTAGCTCAGACTGCGTTCTAATGCGCCTTTAACGAAATCAACGAAATCTTCGTCAGTCACTTCATCTGCTGAACGATCTAGCTTAGCAGCTATTTTCTCTCGCGTAGTGCCATTTAGATTAAATGACATATTTGCATTCGTATCGTCTGTCGGCAAATAACATCCTGCGAAATCCGGACTCCATGGTTCGGTTTCCGATATCTCGAATGGGGTTTGTCCTACGATGCCGCATGATAGATCTTCTGCTGCGAATTTCTGCTTTGCCTTATCTTCTGCTTCTTGAACTGACTGCGCTGTATTCACAATTCCTATCGTCATCACAGACTGGAAGTAGCTGATATAACTGCGTAATTGTCCGTCTTGTTTGAGCTTTTGTCGTGCTCTAGTTGCCATAATAATTTCTCCTGATTGGAAGTAGTCTTCAATTTTTGTAGACCAAGTTTTTTTGCTAATTCCTGTCTACGTATATTGTAAGACAAAAAGCGTAAAAATCAAGCTAAAATCAGATAAGATCAATGTCTACAACGTTTAGCTCGAAACCAAAGAATCTGTTAGCAGGGTCTTTGGTTTTTTGGGGAAAGCTAAAAATCACATTAGCCTTGCGACCCTCGATCTCGGCTCCGCAGGGGGGAGCAAATGTCTTGAAGTAGTGCGGAATTTTAACCCCGTCTTTCTCAACATAAAATTTGAGCAACCGCCATGTATCCTTTTCGATGAAGTTTGCCTCTACGACATTTACATCTTTCAATTGGAACAATGGTTCAGGATTATTCGCATTGCAAAACGGATACAACTGCAAAATAGTCTTACAGACATCGGGCGTAACCGCTTTTAGTTTCAATGTGGCATCAAAAAGATTATCAGGATTGTCGCCTAAAGGATGCCCCTTGAGGTACTGCTTACATGCTTCATTGAAAATTCGTGGAGCCTTGGAAAGGCAATCGTCTTTAAGCGTTACTCCAACTGCTCCTGCATGACCGCCGTATCCTTCAAAAAGCTCAGGACAAAGGTCAAGTATCTCTTTCAAGTTAATTCCGTGCGCAGTACGTCCGCTACCCTTCCATATGCCATCCCTATATCCTATGACCAAAGCAGGCTTGTCATAAGTATCTGCTAATCTCGCAGCAACAATTCCAACAACACCAATATGCCAATCTTTACCATAAACCAATATGCCATGCGAAAATTGCTCTGAGTCTACGATGTCTCTTGCTTCTTCCTCGATCTTGCTTTGGACCTGCTTGCGCTCGGTATTGTATGAAATGATATAATCCGCTAGCTTCTCTGCTGATTGAACGTCCCTTTCAACCAATAAACCATGTACGATATCAGGATGGTACATTCGCCCTACAGCGTTTATTCTTGGCGCGATACGGAATCCAACATCTTCCTGCGTCAAAGCAGTAGGATGTATTTTGGACTGTTTCAATAATGCATTTAAACCAGCTCCCAAGACATGATTGATGGCATATTCTGTCAACCCGTTTCTGACGATGATACGATTGTCACCGATTACAGGGCTAACATCTGCAACGGTTCCGATGGCAGCATAGGTTAAAAACTCAATAGGATCAACTCGTTTTGTAATCCATCGAATGCCTCGAATGAATTGGAAAACCTCTCCGCAAGCGCACATCTCATTGAATCCATCTGACAAATGCCAAGTAACCAATGCATCTGCATTTGTCGCTATACTACCTTCTTCGCCAGTATGGTGATCAATGATGATAATTTTGCCAATCCCCATATCTCGAAGTTGTTCTATTTCTTTGCGACTGTTCATTCCGCAGTCAGTTACAATAAGAAGATCGGGAACAACGTCGATGGACTCTGAAAAGGCAGCAATTGTTTTCTCATTCAAACCATAACCATGTTCCAACCTAGACGGAAGGAAAACGTTACACTTTAACTCAAAGACATTGCAAAGCTCTTTGAGCATTGTACTGCTAACGATGCCGTCGCAGTCATAGTCTCCAATGATGGCAACCGTGCCTTTGTCCAAGGCGACATCACAAAATATTCTAGATGCCTTTTCAACGTCATGCAGTTCATGAGGATGCGAAAGATTTTGGTATTCGGATGCAATGAAAGACTCTGCATCTTTCTCATCAATATCACGCTGAGCGAGCAAACGAGCCAACATTTTCGGCGTTCCTGCCTCTAATAAATTGGCTTCTTTCTTGCTGCTATATGTTCTTTGTACCCACATTCTTATGACCTTTTTGTTAGAGTTATTATACAGTAAAAAATATACATAAGAGGAATAAAAGGGTTTCATTATGCATAAGTGCATAGCTCGTACATGCGTACTAGAGCTTACGTTAAGTCCCACCGCCCGGTGTAATTATCGTTGAATAGTGCTGTATAATAACATCACCATGAGAAAAGGTAAGACTCAGAAGAGTAGAAGGATTTCCAACCAATCAGGGAAGAATCTTTGTCAAGTATGTAATGAACCCCATATCTTGCAAACACATCACATTCTTGGGCGCGACATCCCAAATCCAAACCACCCATCTAATTTAGTTGACATTTGTGCAAATTGCCATGGCTATATTCATTGGGGCAAAATCATCATTGAGCGATGGGTTATGACTTCCTCGGGGAAGAAACTTATGTGGTACAAAGAGGGAGAGGAAAGCTTTACCGGCGACAAAGCCGTTCCTCATATCATTAAGAGATGAGTTTCTTTGCAGCCTCTTCAACCATTCCTCGGTCTACTGTCGGTCTCGGCATAACCGTAAACTCTACATCCATCTCTAAATCCATTTGTGTCATGAGTACACCTTTCTTCCTGCTTCCATTATTTGACGGTACAATTTATCTAATTTTTCATGATCATAATTCTCAGGTAGATTGCACCTTTTAAATGCATCCTCCGTCTTCTTTTCAAGAACTGATAAACGCTCCATCAATTTGTCGTAAGTAAACTTTTCGTTACGAATGTCTTTTAGAAACCGCAACAACTCTCCTTCGCATCTCACAATAGGCTCGCCATCAGTTAATATATTAAGACCTGAATAAAGAAGACGAAAACAGTGTTGCATATTTTTAACATCATAATCAATTTCTTTATTTTCTTGAGAAGTCCACCTATGGATATTCCTATTTTTCTTCCAATCCCAATACGAATGCCAATCCTTAACAGCTTTGTCATATTCACTCTTGTCATAGATGAGTAAGCCAACAATGTTGCCCCATTCGTCTTCTTTAGGAATAGACTCTGGAACCAACGTGTCATTTCCCCTGAAAACACCCTTCGGATTGCCCAACGAATAGTCGTACAACCTGAATGCATTCGGTACGTGCTCCAAAGAAGCAACGTGATATTGTGATAAATCTATATCGGTTTCTTTCAGCGGAACAGGACGAAATGGATAAAGACCATTGACAGTCCACCCGTTTTCTTCCGAAGGATACTTTTCATAATCCTCCGCAGCCATATTGTCCTCTTGCATATACTGAAGATCTAGATTGTTCAACAGAATCACTCTGCAAAAGTCTTCCTTGACAGGCATGGTTTCAGGCTCCGGATTATGAACCTTTTTGTTCTTACCCCTCGCTTTCTTTATCTGATTGCGAGCATACTCTGCATGAGAGCAGTACGCCTGTTTGGTAATAAAGAGACGACGATTCTCCAACAGTATGTCCATAATTTCAGGGTGACGGAGTTGAATAACGTCCGCAGGCATCCACAATAACTCAATCATGTTCGGGTTGGCGGTTTTCAACAACTCGAATGCTTTGTAGAGACTGTAGTAAGTATTGTCGTTTTTGTCATCGCTGATATGACCATCCTTCTGAGTTACAGGAGGATTCAAACCAAGATAAGCTTCAGGCGGAACCCAATAAAAGCCCTTTACGTCAATATCTGAATTTTCATTATGGAGTCCGTATGCCCTACTCCCAACTATAGTTTCATAAAATATTAACCCTGATTTTTTTAGATCTTCAATATCCATTGTTTTTCTCCGTCAATGCCCGATGTAAAGTCCATCTTTTCAATCTTTTCCTCATAGACTTAGTTGTGATACCCATTGTGTCCGCTTAACGTCTCTCCAACGAGCGCCACTGACATGACGATAACCGTCAACTACAATAACATCGCTTTTATCTTAGATCCAAGCCGTCGATCCCCAAGGCTTCTTGCGGACTTAATCTAAGAATTTGTCGAACTTTCCAACAACTTCTTTCTCCATCTTGTCCAATTACGCTTATATGCAGGACTCCAACTCTCACCAATTTCTTGACAACAAAGCGGACAAATGGAATACTTCACCGCTCCAAAAATCTGAGCAGTTGTTATGGATTCTTGAACCCTTTCGGACAAGATTAACTGTTTGCAGCAAGAGCATTCCAATGCCTGTACCTCTCGAAGACCTAATTGGAGTCCCATCATTCAGCTATCATAGCATAATGGGGGCAGATTGCAAGCAGAAAATCAGTCGATCTCGCGGTAACGCACATGGGAGAAATGAAGTTTCTCCGCGAATCGTTGCATACGCGATTTAGGGGCTGAAAACTCTATGCCATCCTTGAAAGGACGCATCTCAACGCCATGTTGACGGGCAACACGCAAAACATTACCAAAAAGAGAGAACCTTTTGTGTAACCTATTATCCTTAAGTACTGCATTGACAGTTACTTGCGCAAAGATTTTGACGATATCAGGTCGCTTAGTTTTCATGTATTATTCTTCGATAAAAGGAGAGATAAACCCTTTTAAGGAAAGAGTGTTTATGTTTAACCTTAACCCAAGGGATGATTTGTATGGCGTACAGCAAAAAGCAACTCTACAAAATCACTAAGCGTCTTTACAAAGAGTTAAAAGAAAATTCAGAATGCATTACAATGCGCAAAATCAGAGGAGTTCACGGTCTATATGATTATGGAACCGATGAAATAACCCTAGACTATAGAAAGAGTCTTATCCCTACCCTCGTTCATGAGTACCTACATAAATGGAATCCTGAGAAATCAGAAACGTGGGTATGCGAACATGAGTCGATGATTATCAATGCATTGACTACTCGTCAAATCAAAAATATCATCCGTGCATTTGCGAATGCATTGTTCAATTAGACATCAGAATGGGAATGCTTTTTGCGCCATTCATCTAAACCATCAATCGTGTCTTTAACAATCTTCCAATCGGTTCCCCCAACAAACCCCGCCTTATCCTCAAGCATAACGTCAAAATACATTTTACTTGAAAATGAACATAATTCCGTGTCTTTACATTCAGGGTTTTCGTTTATATAGTTAACAACGATATGCTGATCAGCTAACCAATTTACGATGTCTGAAATCGAATCGCTATGGCTCGAAGTGTACAGAACGATACACATATCATCCCTTTTCGACAACCATTGCAAAACCTCTTCGGCATTCGGGTAAAGATCCCTGTCATCGTTATTTCGAGTATAAGTACCGGGGATGATGACATCATGAAGGTCAATAGCCCAATACATAGGATATTCCCATTGTGATCCTTTGTTTCGTCTTAGTTTCTTCTCAAATGCTTTTTCAATTGCGTTCCTTAACATATTTTCCATCCTCATAATACTGTATCAAATTCGATTACGAATTGAAAGTCTTATTTTTTAGTACCTTTTCAGTTCCTCTTCAAGTTCTTTGAAGTCAAAAAAGATGTCGGTTGCGAACTGATACATGACATCTACCCTCTTCGGCTCTTCGTCGAATAGAATGTATCCCCGCTTACCTTTGCCTAAGGCGTAACCCATCTCCAAATGCCCCGACTTACCGCTAGGCATAACCATAACAACATCCGTCGAACGCATGATATGCTTATGATCAAACTCGAAGATGTGGGTCGCAGCCCAATCCTGTAAAGTCTCTTTGTAGTTTAGCCCTTTGCCTTTGGCATAGTCTCTCAAATAGTCATCAGCTTTTGGTCCGGGAGAATACCAGCTATCGAAAACTTCCCACTTCTTGTTAATTGCTCGCAACTTGTTGGCTATTTCAGGAACCTGAGTATTCCTCAAACTACCGATAACATAAATTACTCGTTCGGCATCCTGTGTCTTGGTTTCTTTCATTGTATCTCCTTAGCTTTTCATCCATTTGGGCAATCCGCCTTCAAGTGCAGGGATTAGCGAAAGACGCTCTTGCGCCTTAGCGTGGTACTTCTCTGACATCTCGAATCCGACATAATGTCTTGCCATTTTCTTTGAAACTGCGCATGTTGTTCCTGCGCCTGAAAACGGGTCAAGCACAGTATCCCCAACATACGTTAATTGATCGATCAAGCGCCTCGGCATCTCTTCGGGAAACATGGCAGGATGATCGTATTTTTTCATCATGCCGGTTTCAGGTGGGAACTTCCATAAAGCTCTTGAGTTGCGAATAAAATTATCTCCTGTAACAGAAGCCTCTCCGCTACCCTGATGTTTTGTCGTTCCTTTACCAACAACAATGATAAACTCAAACTGCGTGGGGAAAGACGGTTGAGATGGAGATTGCCAAGATCCCCAAGCAGTCGATGCCCCAATTTGATTCTTATCCCAAATGATCGTAGTCATCATTTCATAAGGCTTAAGGTCTGCTTTGTGACCGTTGCCATTCGTAAAGATTGCTCCTGATTGGGAAGTACCTCTTGCTACACATTGCGTCAATATGTACGTGAAATCCGCATGCGTTGGTACAGAACCGTTGGCTCCATCCCCAATGTTGATGCAAAGCCTGCCGCCCTCTTTGAGAACGCGGTTGCAATTGTAGAACAACGCCGTGATCCACTCTAAGTATTCGGTGTATGGCATGTTGTCATCGTATGTATCGTACTTGTCCTTCTTGTGTTTATTGTTGCCAAGATTGACATTGTAAGGCGGAGAGGTAACTATCAGGTCAATGGAATTAGACGGGATTATTCCGATCAGATCTTCCCATTTCCCGCAATATAATTGATCGTGGATTTCTTCGATGGTTTGCATGTCTTCGACGGATTTCATGAGTCATCACTCAGTGCATGGTTCTTTACTCATGGAATCTCCTACAGCCTGCTTTCAGACTTCGCGCCAGAACCAATCTTTTCCAATACCGAATCGTGTCTGAACGTAGACAGGTTGTCGCATCCCGCATAGGAGAGACTTGTTTGAGTGCTCTCTCTTGCTGTTCGCAAGATGTATTTGACTTTGCCCTTGAACTTAACCATTTTGACAACGCCTTCAACAAATGCATTCTTGCCGCCATTCTCGGTTTTACGTTCTCCGCTAGCCGAGCCTCCGTAGACTTTGTAATGTTCTCCCTCTTCGTTTTCATAAACATGTCCGGGAGTTTCAGAAGTTCCTGCTATCATTGAGCCGACCATGACTGCATTAGCATACTTGAGCGCCTTGGGAATGTCTCCGTAGTTTTTGACTCCGCCATCAGAGATCATAACGACATCAGGAAATGCTTCGCGTATGTTTGCGATAGCCTTTAGTTGGGGAACGCCAACTCCTGTATTACGTCGAGTTACGCAACTCCCACCGGGACCAATACCCACCTTGATAATGTTTGCGCCCCATCTAGAAAGATCAATTGCTCCTTTAGGAGTAGCAACATTACCCGCAATGATGCATATAGAATTCCCTGCTTGTTCGCGCATGTAACCGATCATCTTACGAACAAGTATATGATGACCATGAGCTACATCTACGGTAAACAGTTTCGCTCCGTTGGCATATAAAGCGTTGAAACGTTCCTGTTCTTGACCTGAGACGCCAACTGAAACTCCAACTGCATAGTCTGGAGTCATCCATTTGGGCATCGAAGTATGTCCTTCGCCTTCTGTAAATGTTTTACATTCGGATAATAAGGTCCGCGCTTCTTCAAAATCAGCAACGTTGTCGGCTACCGTACCGAACCTATGCAGTATGCCCAATCCCCCTTGCCTAGCCATTGCAACAACCATTTTCGGACCTGTTATGTCCTTCATGTTGGCTGATACGAGAGGCAAATCCAACAGGAATTTCCCCATGTTGGTTGCTGTACTAATTTCTCGACGATGTTCTATCTCAGAATATTGAGGAACGAACAGAACGTCATTAAAGGTTTCACCTATGTTTTCAGACATTTTACTTCTCCGATGGTTTACTTCCTTCTATTATACCTCAAAGCTCTAGGCTTCCGATGCTATTTTCGCTGGCATAACGCTCAAAAGCGTCTTGTGGTAAATCACTAATTTGCTCTTCAACTGTATCCATGTAAGACGCATCATCTATTTTCTGAGCTTGCTCGAATATCTCTGTCATTAACTCACTAGACATTTTGTACTCTTTACTTACTCGATGCAGAAACCCGCTCATCTTCCCTGTAATGATTTTCTTGTTAGAAGCTTGGACGACTTTTTTGATATCCCATAATCCTTCCTTGAGGATAAAAGAGATCATCGGAGACGGCAGATGTTCAGGATTTTTAGAAATACGAACTGTATATTTCGAGTTCAGACCTTGCCCTTGTCGCGCAATCATAATGTCATGAGCATGAAGACCGCTCAATCTTTTCAATGCCGCATCTTCGCGGTCTTTGGACAGAGCGACAATTCCACCAAGTATCTGATAACAAAGATTCTTGCTCAAACAAATGATAGAAGGGCTAGATGTTGGGAAGGTCGCGTTTGTATCAAGAACAACTGCATTGGAAAAAACTACAGGTTGCCATCCAACCTTTTTACACATGTTGTTAATAACCGAAACCGTCTCAACGACTTTCTTACCTGCGGCAGAATGCCCTTTGATATCCTGTGTGCCAGAAACATGAAGTTTCTTACGAATGGAATCAGGAGTCTTATTCAGGATACGCTGTACGACTGCTTCAGCCGTTGGCTCATGACCCTGTAGGATTTGCGTAAGTTCACTGGCGTTCATGAACTCATAGAACTTGAAATTAGGGGCGAGGAATACTCTGTTGCCATGCACGAAAGGACCGAGAAGACGTAGTTTGTAACCCGTCCCATCTCTGAAAGAAAGAATGACTTGGGGGGATTGCCCTTTATAGAGTTCGTCCCAAAGATCAGAGGTTGTATTTGGCAGAGAGATCTCTTCGATGATTTTTTCAGTCGATTTGTTTTTCATTGCGCTCTTCTACTAATCGCGTCTAGTTTCCCCAATATGTTTTTTACTAACTCGCGTTCCCCATCTGTTTTAGCCGTGGATAACGCTTCGTTAATGATGTTGATGAAATCATTGGCAGGAATTGTGATCAATTCGCCAGAGTTTTTCATTTCTCCCAAAATTGATGCTTGCAACTTGAGTAGATCTTTAAGCTGCCCCATCAGTCTTGAAGTTTCAGTGCTTTTGAGTTTTTCGATTTGGGCTACGCTTTCATCCTCTGCGGGGATGACGCTATTGATGCCCATAAGTCTTTCTGAAATGATTGAAAAACAAATAGAGATACGATCCAAGGTAGTAAGGCTTTGTCCCGTATACCGCTTAATACGATCAATGTATTCAATTTTCTGAAGCTCTCGAATTGCTCGGTCATAGTGAAACCGCATATGGTTCTCAACAACGCTTTTGTTGATGTCGAGTCCCGACTTCTCTTTAAAGAGCTTAACGGTTTCGTTGTAGTTTTTGGATTCGAGGTATTTCTGCTCTGTCTCTTCGCGGGATGGGCTGGAACAAATGACGCACGTAGGTTCGTGCAGAATCATTCCATCGCTAAGGTTCACAGCTTGCGAGAGGAGTCTATCTACTTGATCGTCGCTAACTACAGGCTTGATCTCCTGCGGCACGATTGCTTCCATTGAATCTTCTGGTTCCATTTTGCGCTCCTTAAAGTTCATAGTTATTATACAAACTTTTACTGCTTATCGACGATAGTCTTAGCAATATCAGTAAGCAAATAACTTAATGTGTTTGGGCGCGAGTCAAGTAAAACAGACAAGAAGTTATCAATCTTTTGTTCAGGAAGGGAGTAGTTCTTATCTCGGGCAAATGCCTTCAAAGCACGTACAACGTCTTTTGCCTCTTTGCGTTTATTAGAATAAACGATCAGGTCATGAGCGTTATTGATTAACGTCAATACTGACCTAGTGGTTTGGGATATTTCTTTTTGCGGCATTATGAAACCCTATCTACTGAGACGATTCGCTCTGGCTCAATAGAAGGGTCAGCGAATATCTTGCTCTCAGCCTTTTCCCATGCTTCTTGATCGGTTGAAGCATGTATTTTGTTGTTTATGTCGTAAGAACTCCAAACCTTTCCGTATACATCCTCGAACTGAAAGCTGTATTCGTAATGCCCTTCTGATTCAGGCGAATTTGATTTGGCTGCTTGGACATAGCTTTCGGCTGAATCTCGATTGATACCATCGATGACTAGAAGTTCCGCACATTCGGATTCAGTTACTCCATCTTCAAGATAACCACTAGCCTTAACTATCGTTTGGTCATGCTCTTCAACGGCAGATTCCGTGTGTAGACGTAGCTGTTTATAGAGTTCTTCTACAAAGGCTAATCTTCTAATATCTTCTGAAGTCGATCTTACTTTCATACCCTTTTATTCCGCAAAAACATCAGAAACCCTCTTATGAGATGGGGCTTCCAATATCTTCTTCCCCGTCCGCATCTTGAATCTCGGTCTCTTTATTCTGTGCGTTTTGGGGAACTTCCTCCTTAACGGTGGAAGTTTCTGCGGAATCTTGGGAAAGATCTTGTTCGTTCAATTCCCAAGAGATATGATAATCTTCAGTTTCGCTTTTGTTAACCCATCTTCCGCCCTCAAAGGCTTTGACGGACATTTTGCCAGCGCTAGGCGTGTAAACATAATCTATTGCTTCGTTTCCAGTCCATGCTTTTGCGATAATTCGTCCAGTGGCTCGGTAGTCAACGCCGTCTTCATTCCCTGCAAAAACAATGTTAATCTCTGTTCCATCTTCTTTTATCTTAGCTTCTTCGACAGAGCCAAGCTTATAGCATTGCATGGTTCTCTGAACAACTTCTTCGGCATTCTTAACTACATCAGGCAGTTCAAGACCCGACACATAATTCAGAGGATCAAAAGCCTCTGCCGTGCCGCCTAAATGAACTATGCAAGAACCAACTTTGTTGATTTGATTTGTAAGATTGTTAGCCAAAGAACTATTGAGCTTACATCCCCCGAAGGCATCGACAAGGTTATCTTTGATATCATAAAGGACGAGGAGAAGTTTCTCTGAAGATGCTGTTTGTTGCGCAGCAGGTTGGTCAGGTTGTCCTGCCTTCTTGACCGGCGATATTGCGACATCGCCGTGCGATTCAATTTCATTAGTCATAGCTGCGACCTGAGAAGGATGGGGATCGCCCAACGTATGTTTCAAGCCTTCTGCTAATAGATCACCAGTAACGATAGGCTCAAGGTCTTCGCCACCTACCAAATCTGATAACTGTTCCTGTTCGGATCTTTCTGCCATAGTAACTCCTTATTCGATGATGTTCGTTCGAAGCTCTTCTACGCCACAATTAGGACATCCTGTCTCAGTTAACAAAATTGAAATAACAAACCCGCAACTCTCGCATTGTACAGCTTTCATACCATAGTTGTTAACATCCTGAAGAGCAGAATCTATTGCTTCTAAAGCTCTTTCATGTATTGGTCTACCAAATGGGGTTCTGCTTACCGCTTGTTGTTTAACAAGAATTGTTTTAGCTTGATCTATATTCATAATACATTGTTCTTTATCTATTATACACATTCCTAGCAGGATTTTTTAAAAATTAAAAAGGAATATCTAGATTTATCTAGAATTATACACCCATGAAAAAGAAACGATTAGAGTTTAATGTAATCTTGAGTAAAAAAGATAGGGAAGTGATAGACGAATTGAAATCATATGGTATCAACGTATCAGCATCTTTTCGGATTTTCATACGTAAACATCTACAAAAAGTCAAAGAGGCTCATGATGACTAAAATCTGCTCTAAATGCAATCAAGCAAAACCATTATCTGAATATACAAAAAACAAATCTACTGTTGACTAACTTGTAACCATTATGGAGTAAAGACAACTGGAAAAAAGGAGACAAATTCGATGAGTAAATATTCTCTTAACAAAAAAACCGGGAAAAACTATTGCGATGAATTATGGAGAATCTTAATTCGAATGGAATTTGACAATATGTGTCCCGTTTGCGTACAGAGAGGAGAAACTAGTCCAGAAAAAGGACTAAATGCCCATCATTTAATTTCAAGAAGAGTTTTTAAATACCGATGGAATTTAGATAATGGAATTATCCTATGTCCTAAGCATCATGAATTTGATCTTGAAATCTCTGCTCATACCGCACCTTGGGCAATCGAAAAATGGGTCAAGGACAACCTTCCTGAACAATATCTTAAGTGGGTTGAGAACCGTCAAGACCTTGAATGCGAAGGAAAATACAAATACGAAGAAATCTATCATCGACTTGAAAAGCAGTATAAAGCTAAAACTGGCGAATACCACATGATCAAACGCATTAGCACGTATCTCCTGTCAAAAGACAAATCTCAAATCGTTCTCGCCCGTAAAATGCAGGGCAAAAGCATTTCTGAACTTGCCACTCAGTACGGCGTTACTGATGGTCAAATGAAAAAATTCTTGGAAACATAATTTAGACTTCCAATTCGGCTATATCGCTGCTGACTTCTCTCGAAGAGTTATCTGCTATTTCCTCTTCTTTCCATCCATTTGATTCTCGACCATTGGGATCTTCTGAAGTAAATGTCTCCTCAATCTCAACTTCCCATATCTTACGACTTTCTTCAACCGCTTCGCACAATTTGGAAACTCTGAAGATTCCATCCTTGTAACGAACAGGTAGGTTTTTATACATTCCGTGCATAATTTCTCGTTGTTCATAAGAAATATCATCTTGACAAACTCTCCCAATCGCTGTATGGATTTTGAGTTGCTCCCCTTCTTTCATAATGTATCCAAAACTCTCCGCAGGATAAGCTTGGAAAACCATCGTCTTTTTCTTTTTCTTCGGAATATAAACCTCACAATGATTTACTTGTTAAAGCAGCAACCGTCTCTTGCAAATCCTGCCGAGGGTTCTGCCCATACCTTACCTCTTTCAGTTTATTAAGCGCGAATAGGTAAACTCTAATACTGCGATCAACCAATCTCTGTTTCATCTCTTCATCTTTGTACTGATTGACATGCGGTGCGATTAGGTTGTTACGCAAAAACTTTGTGGTCAACTCAGCCATAAATTCCATAGGGATAACTTCTGCTCTAGCCGCTTTCTTCGAAGGATTAACTTGCCAATCGCGCAATCCGCATATCTTGGTGATATACTGCATGCGATCTTCGATGTCTTTTAGCCCTTCAGACTGTTTACGCTTCTCCGTAGGAGTTAATGTTTGTTGATGCCAAATCGATGACGGGTATTTCCCCATTTGCATCATAGATTTTGTAACTTCTCCCCATGATTGCCCTTGGCTCCATAACGACGAAGCTGCCAACTGCCATCTAGCTTTACGAACCATAATGTCTGCCAAAACATTCTCATTAATACCCATATCTATGAACTGCTGTAACATTGTCACAGACTTTCCATAAGAACAGCTATCAAGAACGTTACCGAATTTATACAGTATTGCGTCATCGGCAGAAGGGTAAGCGTTCTCCAAAATAAACTCTTCTGTTACTTCGCTAGGACAGGTTAAAAGGAGTTTACTAATTTCTGTGTCTAACATCCCTCGGCTGCGTCCAACTATTTCCGCTAACAGCAAAGCATTCTGAACAGATATTTTCTTTTTATCTTTTTTGAATCGAGATTGGATAAACGTAGTGCAATCGTTATCGTCTTTGTCTGAAAAGCTTGTCCCATTGTTGACGATTTTATGGTGTTCGTTCTTTTTGAGATCGTTAATCCAGTCGCCCCATGTCTTGCTGAACGTCTTTTTCTTGGAATCAATCTTGATCGTTCCCTCTGAATCCCATATGATGACTTTCAGTTTAGACGAAGAAAGTTGTACGAGGTCAAGGAGGAAGTCTCGTACAGCTTTCTTATTGGGGAGATTCTCTATGAGGAGCACCTTTTTGCTAGATAGGAAATCGCCCTGTCCTGCGGCAGCGCGGATAGCATCTGCACTATCTTTGCTCGCAGAGAACGTCAACCATTTGTAATCTTTGTACTTACGCTTGGCTGAATTGATATTGTTTCTAGAGAGAACCCTGTCTCCCAGAATCAGTACTGGAGACGGCATATCCATCGGTTAGTCCTCGTCAAGGTTGTACTTCGATCTCTCTACCGCCATAGCGTAATAAGAAACGTTAGGCTGACTGGGACTCAGTATCTTAATGCTATCTTTGTCCTTGTCTTTGGGGACGAGAATTTTAATGTCGTCATCTTCCAAAACCTTGAGAACATCCAAGATGTGCTTGACGTTCCAAACTCGCTTGAAATCTTCTGAAAGTTTAGGAACAGAAACATTCGCCTTGCAAGGAGAATGTCCGCTTTCCGAAACGCCTTCCAATGTCAATTGATCGCTGCTGAATGCGAACAGGATAGCATTCTTGTTGACGAGCGATACGGTATTTAGACGGTTCGCAAGAATACTCCTTGGAACGGCGCAAAGATCTTTGTATTGCTTGACCAAGAAAAGATCAAGAGGCGGATATTTTTCAACCATATCCTTTTCAGCCGTTGCCAAACGCACCATAAACCCGGGCTGACTGATATAAATTCGATTCTTTGCTTCATCTCGGTAGAAGGCAAGCGGGGCAGCATTAGAAGAAAGCTTGCAGATTTCTCCAAGTAGCTTAGCGGGAACCAAGAGGTTACGCTTCCACGCTCCTGACATTCCATTCTCTTCTATCTCGGCTGCGGTAAATGTTTCTTCCATTGTTATCTTGTCAGCGTTTGGCATATGCCAAACGGCGCAGCGAGCGCAATCCGTAGTGACGATATACATCTTGTTGTCTTTATGCTGAAAAGAGATCGTGTCAAAAAGATGGTCAGAATCCTTGGGCATAGCGACAAACGAAATGTTCTTTAGACCATCATTCAATTGTTCAAGCGGCAAGAGGAAAAGAGGCTTGCTCTTCAAATCATAATCAATAAGAGGAACTTGCGCTGAGTCAAAACTATCAAGAGACCATTTTGAGCCTGTCTTATTGGCATCCCTCGAAGCAAGTCCCAGAGTACCCGTTTTCTTAATTGATGCCTTCGATGCAATGTCGGCTTCACCTGTGACTACATTGATCATTTCAGGAGAGTCAAGCTCCTTAAAAAGCAGACAAATCATACAATCGCCCTGACGGTTGACCCAATCATAAAGATCTTTGGCAGGAACCATAACGATCCCTGTTTCCTTAACTGCGATTTTATCAGTGATAGGTTCAACGTATCGAGACGCAACCAGCGCCGTTGCTGATTCAAATGTTATCTCGTCTTTCTCAACCTTAATTTTGACGGACTTAATCAGTAAAGATAGAGTACTGGTATCTGACTGAGCTTCATCGGACAAAGCAGCAAATGCGCCTCGCTTAAGTGCTTCCATCAAAGTTTCTTGCGATATGGTTACTTTCATTGTTTCTCCTTCTATGGTTGGTTTAATCAGAGATATTATACAGTTTTTAGATCATGAACAAAGGTATATCTTCTATCTTTCCGCTATCCATCAATTTTTGTGCCTTGTTTCTAATACGCACTAACGCATTGTCAACAGACTTAGTTGGGTGACTCTTCTCCGCTTTAGTAGATAAGTCATTTGCTATCTCTGTATATGATGAGCTAGTTAAATACTCTTGCAATACTTCCCGTTCAAACCCTGAAAGCGTTCTACAAAGATTGCTCAACGTTACATAATACGCTTCTTTTACTTCTGTTTGTTTATCTACAGCGTCATTGCCATCAGGTATGATGTTGGCATATGTTTGCGAATCCTCGCTATTAGGGTTAGGGCTACTGTCTAATGAAATAGCTTGGTTAATCGATTGATCTTTCAACCTAGTCTTTGAAGCATTTAGTATCGTAATCAGATGTCTTCTAATACACATTTTAGCAAAATTCAAAAAGCTCATTCCTCGTCCCCGCCTAAAACCGGGGATTGCTTTGAAGCGCAGAGCAATCAAAGCTTCTTGATAAATATCTACCGTTTGCAATCCCTTGATATAAGGGAATTGCTTTAACGCGACATTAATCAGAAAACCGTGCATGTACAAATGTACCTTGTCAAACAAGGCTTGATTTTCAATGTGGTCTTCCGGATGCCGACGCATATAAATCGCCATCTTGTCAAGTTGCGGTTGAACCTGCTTTGGCGTTCCAATAAGCGGCTCTGCAACTTGCGGCAGTTTAAACAGTATGTCTTCTACTTCTGAGGTTTTTGCTTTTGATCCCTCATCTACTTCAACTTCTACTTCCTCTAGCTTTTCCTCTTCAGCTTTTTGTTTTCGAGGTCTTCCTCTTTTCTTTTTAGGTTCCGAATTTTTTGGTGTCCCGTTCGACTTCCTCCTAGACATTCTAGTTGTATCTCCCTGTTATCAGGGGGATCAGAATGGTCGATGTACTATTCTACTATTTTCTCAACAATGCTGTGCAATGAATTAGGGTTGATTCTAACACCCACCTTTCGTTAATACTAAACTCAAGCTCTTTTCGCAACGTAGAGAACTGCTTAGCTAATTTATCAAGCTGTCCCAATTTAATGTTTTCACCGTTCTTCTTGAGTAACTCCAGTTCCTGCTCTGGCAAGTCTAACCATTTACAATCTCCGTTATTCGCCTTAAGAAGCATAATGTTCCTGTATGCCTCAGAGATCTCAAAAGCGATCTCTTTAGTATCGACGTTTGACATAATGAGATCATTTACTTGATCCATTACCAACGGTATATTGCTACTGACCATAGCTTCGACAATCTGAAATACAATCTGCCGATCTGCCATGCCAAAATATTTCTGTGCATGTTTGCCAGTTATCTCTTTTTGACCAGCCAGCGTTGCGATTTGTTCTAACGCAACAACGGCGTCTCGCATACTACCTCTACTCTTCTGCGCGAGAACAAATAGAGCTTCATCGGTAACATTTACTTTTTCCTTATCACTAATATAACGTAATCTACCTACGATTTCTTTGGAAAGCAAACGACGAAAGTTAAATCTTTGCGACCTTGATGTAATCGTATCGATTACCTTATCAGGATCAGTTGTACAAAAGATAAATGTCAAATAGGATGGCGGAGCTTCTGTAATCTTCAGAAGCGCTGATACTGCGCTACCGCTCAATCTATGGCACTCATCTATTATATAAACCTTTCTCTTAAGCTGTGACGGTCCCCAATTGGCTCCGTCAATCAAAGCCGTTATATGTTCTACTTTTCCGTGCGCTGCTCCATCCAACTCAATAACATCCATAGCTACTTCCGCAGGAACAGTCTGACATGCTAAGCATTTGCCGCATACCTGTCCGTCCTTGACGTTTTCGCAATTCAATAGATTCGCAAGGATTCTAGCAGAAGATGTCTTCCCGCAACCCTTGGTCCCAACAAAAAAATATGAATTAGCAAACCGATCAATCTTCGATGCTTGCTTCAGGGTATTTACCACGCTAGTCTGCCCAACGAGGTCATCCAGTTGAAATGGACGATACTTTAAATGCCAATCGTCTCTTGCCATCGGTAATTCTCCATAGTTTATGTGCTTCTATTATACAGACTTCGAACGATTCTGTAGATGGAAATATTATACAGCAACTTACTTGGCTGCAATACGTTTAATTTTACCGTGGATTTCAGCTTCAAGGTCTGTACTGTCAGCATTGATTGTATCAATGCCATCGGATGACTTTGCATCATCTGTGCTTACTACATAGGGGACTATAACGCCTTCGATAACATCTTCTTGACGTAGATCGTCAACTAGAATAAGATTTTTGTCATCGGGAGCCGACGCAAGGACAAGGTTAATCCAATAACAATCGCTGACATTGTATCCCCGCTGCCTTATTTGGGCAATAGTCTCTTCAGGGAAAACACTACCGGGCAAAAGGTACTTTGCCAACTCCGTAGTTTTAGATGAGATAGATGTTCTGAAAAACCCAATGTCAGAAAAGACCTTTGCGACCTTTTCACGAAGGGCTAAATCATCTCCCATCAAACCTATGACTATCTTCTTTCCCATTACGATCCTAATGCGTAATCTACTCCAACAAACGGCAGATTTGAAATAACAGGACCAATTGCTCCCGTCCTTTCCTGCGGTTTAAAAACTACACGTAACATAGCGCTAAACCCGTCTGCCGACAAATTTATGGTTGTCGCGCCTGTTACACCTTCTAGAAAATCTAAGTCAGACCCTTTGTTATAATAAGAAATTGAACCCGTTACTAATTGCATTCCTACCCTTAGCAGAATGGGGTTTAAATCAAGAGCGTTATTTCCGCCAGCCGTGTATATAGGCTTACAACTATTATTGACAGTGAACGTAATAGACTGAATAGCATCAGAAGACCCACCGCTAACAGAGACATTCAAATTATCCCATGTAACAAGTTTTTCAGTATTGGTGTAAGCTGCCCCTCCTCCTGTGTCATTTCCTGTTGTCGCCATGATGTCTGCGCTAATCTGACATAAATCACCTGCTGTTGCAGAAAAAGTGTAAGTGTTTACTTTGCAATAAGTATAGGAACGCCCCAAATCGCAGTTGTAGTCAAAGTCTAAAGAGAAATCATCTCCCAATTTTGCATGACTAAAAAGCGGCGATCCATTAAGAGATGTCAAAGGATACGTTATAGCGCCTTGATAGATCTTAACGCTCGGTCTCCATATCCGTTTCTGAATATTGAGAGCGCCGACATCCTTCTTCACATCATAAAGACTTGCCGGTATAGAATCTCTCAAGCCTACGATATGATCGTAAAAAAGAGGTTCTTGTCTCGCATTGACATTGAAATCGGTACAACGAACTTTTTGATTACCAATGGTAGCATATCCCATGTAACCGGCTGTTATATCACCTATTGCCATATTAATCTATGTCCGTATCATCCTCGTCAGCCTTTTCAGGCGACTCAGTAAACTTGCAGCGAGGGTATAGACTGCATCCAAAGAAGATGCTTCCGTCTCTCTTATTCTTTCTTTCCAGAAGCTCTCCATCCCTTCCCGCCTTCTTACATTCAGGACAAGACTTGCCAGTAGATTTAACCTGTTTTTTCTGCTTTACAACAAACTTACCTTCATCCTTTTCAACATAAACTGTCTTGCATTTTGGATAAGAATCGCAAGCAAAGAAATCTCCGAACTTACCATGACGCTTAACGATATATCCCTTCTCGCATTTCTTGCATTTCTCTCCAGTTGTAACGTCAGCCTTGCGAGGCGAGTCTTTGTCATTCTCTCGCGCCTTCTTGATCTCGCTTTGCAAAATATCATAAGTCGCCCGAATGACATCTAGATGACCTTTCTTGCCGTCAGCTATCTCTACAAGTTTGTCTTCCAGCTCTGCGGTAAAATTAACATCCATGAAAAAGTCTTTGAAGTTCCCCTCAAGGAAGTCGAATACTAAAATTCCTAATTCCGTCGCGCTCAGAGATCCCTTCTTCCCCTTCTCTTTATCAACATAGCCACGTTTCTGAATCGACTCCATAATAGATGCGTAAGTAGAAGGTCTGCCAACCCCCTCCGATTCCATCTTCTTAACCAGACTCGCTTCGTTGTATCGTGGCGGGGGCTGCGTAGTATGTTTGGTACGTTTAATATCCTTGAGATCGAGCTTCTCTTTGGGATCGACAACAGGAAGTTCCTCTTCTTTGGTGCTGGTATGTTTGTAAACCCTAGACCATCCGTCGAACTTGATCGTCTGCCCCTTGGCTATCAAAGTCTTTTTGCTATCTGTGTCAACAGTATACGTGACTGTATCCAATACCATCGGAGTCATCTGACAGGCGACAAAACGACTGCGAATCAGTTTATATAATTTCTGCTCGTCAGGGTCAGAGATGTCATCTCCAGCATCTTTGATGTTAGTAGGACGAATACATTCGTGCGCTTCTTGAGCCGCTGCCTTAGACTTCTTTTTGTAATGGTTGGGCTTGGCAGGAAGATAATTACCTTTTACTGACGACTTGATTAAACTCCTAACCTCTGTCATAGCTTCGTCTGAGATGCTGAATGAGTCAGTACGGATATACGTTACCTTACCTTGTTCATAAAGCTTCTGCGCGAGAACAGTTGTCTTCTTGATTGACCAATGCAGAACAGATGTTGCCGCTTGCAGCATGGAGGGAGTATCAAAAGGTGGGTAAGCGTTTAATTTGCGTTCTTTGCGTTCAACGTTAGAACAATGGAACTTCGCTTTTTTAAGCTTCTCGAAATCTTCCTCCGAAACTTCATCCTTTAGATATCGATTGTCTTTGTCTTTGGTAATAACTCTCGCCCAAAAATCTCCCTTCTTACCTTGGAGTAATGCATCGATGTACCAAAAGTCAGTCGGCTTGAAATTCTGAATCTCTTTTTCTCTTTGAGCTACTATCTTAAGAGCTATAGATTGAACGCGCCCTGCGGAAGTCCCTGATCGAACAGAGAACCATAGAAGAGGAGAAATCTTGTATCCTACGAGTCTATCTAGGATCTGTCGAGCATGTTGAGCATGGACAAGATCCATGTCAATGTCGCGCTGGTCTTTTATGGCTTTTTGAACAGCATTTTTAGTAATCGAACCAAATGTGACTCGTTTGCACTTTTTCTTGCATTCCTTGTTAAAGAGTTCGTAGATATGCCATGATATCGCTTCTCCCTCTCTATCGGGGTCCGTAGCAAGAATTATTTGGTCAGCCTTAACCGCTGCCGTCTTGAGATCTTTGACAACCTGCCGCTTATCGGATGAAACTTCGAATGTTGGAGCAAAATCATTTTTGATGTCGATGTTCATGCCTTTTCGGGGAATGCTACGAACATGACCCACCGATGGCATCACCTTGTAATCGCTACCAAGGATTGATCTTAATTTCCCACATTTACTCGGGCTTTCTACAATAAATAATTTCATACTTTTCTCTTATTTTGTCTAACCTTTTACCGATTTATTATACAGATTCCCTTTGAAGTTAAAGGATATAAACCCCATTATGTGGAAATATTTTATTAGTATGAACAAGTATGAACAGATCTTCGAGAATGCTCCAATAAGTATTTGGGAAGAGGATTGGAACGAGGTTAAAATACTTCTTGACGAGCTTCGTACCTCGATCCCTCCTGAAAACCTTATGACATATTTTGACGAGCACCCTAGTTTCGTGAAACGTCTCGCCAATGCGATCAAGGTTCTTCGGGTCAACAAAAAGACCCTAGAAATCCATGAAGCAGAGAGAGAGGAAGAACTGATCAATGTGTCAATTGTTGATACATTTTCAGATGAAAGCTTTTTAACTTTCAAAGAAGAAATGGTCGCTTTGTACAGAGGGGACAAAGAATTTGAGATGGAAGCCCAAACCAAGACTCTCAAAGGAAATCCTCTTTACGTTATCGTCCATATACATTTCCCTTCGAAAGATGATCACTACGATAATGTCATAATCGTTATGCGTGATATCACTCCAGACAAGAAAAATCATAAAGAATATCTTGAGACAAAGGCTAAATTCAACAGATCGTTCTACCAAGGAGTAGTTGGGATGGCGATTACTGATGTTGATGGACACATAATCGAAGTAAATGATTCGTTCTGCGAATTCCTCGGGTATACCAAAGAGGAGATGCTTTCTCTCAATATATCTAGACTACAAGATCTTGAACATGGAGATCCTGCCGCCGACATGTCAGCATTATTGGAAAATGGTGATAGCAATCTCAAAGGGGAACGATTGTTGATCAAGAAGAATGGAGAAAAAGCGTGGGCTTACATCGGATTAAACTTGATGAAAGATGAAAGCGGACATCCTCTTTACTTTGTTGGGCAGGTTGTTGACATTGACCAAGAGAAGCGAAGCTCTCTTATCCATGAAAATAACGTCCTTAAATACAAACAATTACTTGATTCTACCCACGCCATCTACCTCATCCTTGATGAAGAAGGAGACATAAAAGAATTTTGTGAAACCTTTCTAGAATTATTTGGGGGAAATTACAACAAAGCTTGCTTGGACGGCAAATCGTTGAGAGCACTCATCTCAACAGAGAGCATGCCAGTGTTTGATGAGGCATGGGGACGCATAAATGAAGGGCATACGGTTAGTTGCGTCGAAATAGCGCTAACAAAAGGGGATTCTTTTAGATGGGTAAGCATGAACGCTAGCATGCTTCAAAACGGAGGAAAGAAGATTTTTATCCTCTTAACAGACATAACTGCAAGAAAGCGCAAGGAATTTGAGCGACTCATTGCTAAAGAGAAGCATAGGGATAAGTTGAGAAACAATATTACCGACCTGAGAAACACAATTGAAAGGATGGGTAACAGATGATGGCTATAAATTCGATAATAGGTGCTGCAACCACAGCAGGAGGGGTTAATGTAACGCTACTAATAGCTATTTTCGCTGTTTGCTTGACCGCTATGGCTACGCTAATAAAGCTCTTTGGACCGAAAAGTAAAATTAGTGACGAGAATCTGCGAAATTCTCCCTATCTTAAAGACCTTGAAAGTAACGCTAAAGAGAAAGAAGAGAAATTCAATCAACTCAAGGATCTAGTAAACTGTCAACATACCGAAGTAGAAAAGCTTAAGATAGAAAGCAAAAATAGCTCTAAAACGCTAGAAGAACTCAAGCAAGACAACCGTGATCTAGTTCAAAGGTTGGATCACTTACTCAAGCAGTTCATGGAATACATGGAGGGTTAACCCTTCCCAATGGTATTAACTACTGCTTGACACATTGTTAAAAACTCCTCATCTTCCATTTTACCCAACATCCGATTGATATCTTTATGAACCCATCTAACGTTGTCTTTTGAATAGCCTTTGAGTGAGTCAATACGATCTAGCGAGGCTGTAGTTCCGCCGCGACGGTGGTCTTTGATAGAAGAGGCGAATTGTATTTTAAATACAGAGACAGGACATGTCCCCTTCTGCTTTTTGTATAAACGAAAAATATAATCTTGGGTTAGATTATCATAAAAATCTATACCTCGCTTAGCAGCATTCCATTTGATATTGCTAAAATGGTACTGAATCCCTTTATTTTCCACAACATCTTTTATATTTGATAGGAGAACCGTCTGCTTTTTTCTTTCCGCAAGGACAAGAGTCATTACGACCAACTTTATCCTCTACATTTTGAATGCTAACGTTTTTGACACCGTACTCCGGGAGTACAAGACCTGAAAGATGATCCATTTCGTGCTGAACAGCTATAGAACTTATAGAGTTTTCACGCGTGGTATACTCTTCAACTGTCTCAGGATAATAGAAATAGTCGGTTTCCTCTCTATATCCGCCCTCATCGAAAAGACCCCTTTTGATAGTATAGTGGTAAAACCTTTTGGTATTCAGGTACAACCCGGGGAATGATAGACATCCTTCTCCTGCAAATGTAAATTCGCCTTCGCAATCGACAACTTCAGGGTTAATGAAATTGTCAAAAACCATTTCCTCATCCTGCTCATGTTTGATCACAAAGATTCTCTTAGGAATCCCGATCTGTATAGCAGATAGACCAATTCCATTGTCATATTTACCCAAAACCTCTTCGATGTTTTTGATTATCTCGGGGGCTTCTTCTTGCGTAGCGGGTTCTGAAACCTGCTTAAGCACTTCTAGATCTTGAATGATTTTTAGCATTAGACGTAACGAATGAAAGCATTATCGCTGTACTGTTTTGCGAATTCTAACAAGTCTTTCATCTCTTCCTCAGTATAAGGTTCTACCTTGTAAGCGTCTTCTCCGATCATACATTTAGCTTGACGGAAGGGTTGCAACATCCATCTTTCTTCCTTCCTAAGCAACATGCCAATTTCTTCGATCTCTTCTTTGCCTACTAAAGGGCGATACATGGTTGTTCGCAATTCATAATCAAAAGGCTCATATGTCCTTTTCCTTGTCATGCGAAGCAAGAATAGAGAATTCATGACATTAAAAATGGCTGAGGATTTCTCACGCAACGGGGCATACACAACCTCGTTGTATTTATGTATACCCGTTTTGACATCCATCGTTACATAGTGAATGTGCGGCAGGATCTCAATCAGTTTCTCGGGCAAAAATCCATTGGTTGAAATTGCTATCTTACAACCCCAACTCTGCATCTCAATGAACATGTTAATCAGACTTAACGTTGGATGGACTGTAACTTCGCCACCGCTTACATTGATCCATTCGCATTCGTTCTCTTTAACGAAAGTTTCAATGTCTTCAATTGGGACTTCATTAAGACTAGCAAAATCAAGAACGAGTTTAGAGTTCATGCAGTAGTCACATCGGAAATTGCAAGCCCCTAGAAAAACCGATGGCGCAAAATTATCAGGACCAGCTTCGCTAGACTTATTGAAGCCATATATTTTAGGGTACATTTTCATTAGAATGGAGTATCTTCAGGATCGTTAGGTTGCATTTGAATACTAGAACTTCCGCTCACTGTCGTCAATCCTTCTAGCATGTCAGACAAACTGTCTTGAACAGACCCATCAACATGCATGGACCAAGAACCGGCGCTGCCATATGTTCCCGTCCCAATTTGAGAGTTTACAGGGACTCCTAACTCGTCAGCTAATGTTTGACTTCCAACCATGACAGGAATTTGTTGAGCATTATGATTTGCCAACAAGGAATCAACGTAGCTGTAGAAATTATTACTCCCGTAGGCGTCATCCCAACTGCCATCTCGATATGTATAGACTGCACGGTTTTTAAGAGTTTTTGATTTCGACATCGCCTCATACAAAAGCTGACGATGACAATTCGCTTTCCCAGAGGTATTCTCCCAACAACAAAGGATGTAAACTTGATTTGGCATCAGAGACTTAACCCAAGAAACGATATCTTCTCTGCGCTTTTTGATAAGACCGTGAAATTTATCAACATACTCGCTCCATGATCCGCCGTTCTTGCGATCTTTCAGCATGTCATAGGTAGGACAGAACAAGTCTAATCTCTCCAAATCGAATGGTTCTTTGCTGATATTGGGCAACTTGGCAAGCGGAGGATGCGATAGAGCGATAGAATATACCCTGTACCGCTTCGGATTAAGCTGTACCTTAAACAACTTCCCATCGTTCCAAAACATAAAATGTTTTCGGGTCAGGAGTTTGTTTGCGTCCCAAAAGTTCGTGAACAATATTACAGGTTTATTCATGGTAGTTGTTTCATTGCTTCGAGTATGCCGCTGTAAGAGAACCCTCGTTTACCGAAGAATTTAGTATCACCAATAACGCATCCCGGTATATCTTCGATGCCATGTTCTATTGCCAAATCGATTGCCTTTTCTGTATCGCTGTTTACCTCTAATATTTCAACGTCTTTTTCGGCTTCTTTGATAGCTTTCTCCAAAAAACGATGCATACGCCTACAGTCTCTACAGCTATTAGCGTAAATAAATAGGATCTCCATTATTATAACTCCTTTCAAGGGATTTTCAACAGATTTCTATAGAAATGGATAATATGTTGCAACTCAGATTCGTCACAACAATCCTCTTCAACAAACAATCCTTCCACGCAGTCTCCCTCCAAAGCCTTACAGTAATCCTTGACGGCTTGTTCAAAAAGCTCAAGCGACACAGAGCCAATAACTCCGAATTGGTCTCCAATTTCTATTAGCTCCTTAACGTTGGGGAACCAACACTGATGGTTTCTAAGTTGTTTATGTATGAAATCGCGCAACTTCTGAACGCGATTATCTTCTTCAATTTCGAACAATTCCTGTTGTACAATATTCATAATTTAAGAGTCCTTAAATTTGGAAGAGTGTTAATGGGATTTTTGAACCATGAGTTAAACTCCGTAAATGTCAAATCTCCCCAATCAAAAGTCATACCGCATTTCGTACAAATACACCAAGCGCAAGGTTCTTCCTCGCCATCTACATGATAATCAACTTCTAGTTCTTCACCACAAGTACATTTAGCAAATATCTTTACGCTGTCATCGACGCTTTGATCAACATACTTGCTATAGACACCTATCATCGTCAATGCCACCGTTGTTTTTACGGGCGATCATTCTTTTTCAGATTTTACTAATTCGATCTCTTGTCCTTGGTAAATCTCGTTCATAGTAGAAGCGTATTGGCGCATTTCTTTTTGTATGTCTTCCTCTGTTCGACCCCCAAATGTCGCAATGTCTTTACGATGAATTTGCATGCGCTGTTGCGTTCCATCCTTTTCAAACAACATCAATATTGATTGGGCTTCTTCGACATAGGAAGCTTCTATTAGTTTAGCTTTCATAATGTTTTGGTAATGTCCGGCAATTTATCTTTGAAGTTGTCTCTGATTACATCTTTCAGTGCAACTATCTGATCTTCCATTGTCTCTCTGTCGGCAGCAAGAATGAAAGCGGTCAACTGAGACAACCAATCTTCTCCAAGAATTTTCAGTAACAACCAATCGTGGAATGTTCGATAATTCTCTTTCTGCCGTACTTGAACGTCACTGAAGTCGCCAGTCGTTTTATCTAGTTCATCAAGCTGTTTGTACAGCCCTTCAATTACCTCCCTTGTCAAAGGCGAATCTTCGCTTTTTCGCGTAACGAGGGGGCATTGTTTAGCAAGCGGAAGCTCTTCTCGCTTCAAGCCGTACTTTTCTTTATATGATTCAGCAAACTTGTCAACTCTTTCGTTATACATATCTTCTGGCCAAATACCATACATACGACAACTTAATGGGCGATCTTCATAAACCGTACACATTCCGTCTTCATTGAGGAGCATACATGGTTTAACCAACGCATCTTGTCCCCATTTACCATAATCATAACGGAAGAAATACTCTAGGCTTGTACAAATGATGTCCAAAATCTCTGCATGCGATTTCTCTTTCCATACTCGCGTTGCGATCTGTACGAATTCGCTGTAGTTTATTTGAGGCATTGCGACCTTGCAACAGGTACATGAATGAGCGCAATTAGTTTCCAAACTAACTGTGTCGTGATAGACGCTTTGCAGGACGCTTTTGAGATTGGTCCTTTTCTTGGGTACTCTTTTCTTAGCGGTCTTGCCCTTTTTATTTGACCACTTCTGTTTTTCTTTTTTTGACATTATTTTCTCCTATTCTATGCGCCTAATCTTGCTGAGTCCAAGCGCCCCAGATGCTTTTTCAATTACAATGCTACTATTCAGCTTGCTTTGGATTTCTGGATTATGTGTTATTATAAGCACTCTGCTGAATTTATCTTGAAGTTTTTTCAACATTTCGAATACCGCTTCGGTATGGTTATTGTCAAGAGGTCCGAATATCTCATCCAAACAAATCAATTCAGGCTTTTGAGATGATCTTGAAAAAGACAACAACGCCAAACCAATGTCTACTGCCAAGCGAACAATCATTTTCTCTCCTCCGCTCAACATATCATATGTACTTGCCGTTCCGCCTGTGATCGCCATATCAATTTTGGATCTATCATTGATCCCCATTTTAACGCTCATCATTCCTCGACTCAGAATGTCCAAAAACTCTTTGATGTAAACATTTAGCAAAGGCAAATACTTTTTGACAATACGAGTTTGAATTCCATCCAAACCGTAAACGGTTTCAAGTATCAAATAGCGATTAAGCAGTTTAGTCTCTTCAGAATACTCTTTCTGCTTTTCTTCTAACTGTACAACTAACTGTCCATGATGTGTTAAGTCTCTATCCAAGAACCCAAGCTTTTCGCTAGTTGCGTTCTTTACTTCAGCTACCTTGGCAAGTAACTGTTTCAATTCGGACAACTTATTTTCTATCTCTTTCGTATCTTCCTTGGCAGTCGAATAATCATCTTTCAGTTTGTCAATGCGTTTGTCTATAGCTTCAAGCTCCGCAGAGAATTTCGCTGTTATTTCAGCAACCTTTTCGATATATTCAGTGTGTTTCTCTTTAGCCTCTTTTAGGCGAACCTGTAATTCTTCTACCTCTTTGGTCAAATCCTTTTCAGAAGACTTTAGCGTTTCAAAATTCTCTTTACGAAGCTTGTGCGATTCAAGTTCTCCAAGGATCTTGCCTTCAGCCATTTCGTATCTTTCGATTTTAATCTTGGCTTCATCCATTTTTGACAACTCTGCTTCCAACTCTTTCTTTTTAGAATCCATCTTGGACAGGACAGTAAGTAGTTCGGCAATCTCTTTTTGATTGCTGTTTATTTCGCTCAAGATGTGCTCTTTAGGAACTTCGCTCTTACATTTTTCGCATACAAATCCATCTCCGTCCTGAACATGCTTGATTTGCCCCTGTAAGGCGTCTATTTCGTCTTGTATGCCGTTAGCCTTGGACTGATGCCCCGCAGCTTCTTTAATCCATTCTTCGCGCTTCTGAGAGCCTTTCTCAATGTCTTCAAGGATTGACGGCTTATTGGACTTAGCTTGCTCGATTTTCTTTAGCTTGCGATCTATCTCATCTTGATCAAACTCATCAATCTGCCTTTGAACATTCTCAACATCTGATTGGGATTTTGTGAGCTTAGACTCTTTGTCTTTGATTTCTCTTTCGATTCGCTCAATGTCTTTCTCTGAGGAATCTCTCATATTCTCCCAATCATCAACCTGTTGCTTCTTATCTTTTTCCTTGGAAATCTTTTCTTCCTTGACACGATGTCCTTCTTCTTGAAGAACAGAAACGGCTGTCAACTTTTCACTCTTGCTGAGTAAATCAATTTCTTTCTGAACCTCTTGCGTCTTGTCATCACATTTGTCGAGTTTAGATTGTCCCTTCTTTTTGAGTTCAACCAGTACGTCTATGATATCCTGAGGCATTGAATCATCAAATTCAGGATTTTGCTTATCAGTATACTTGGCATGCGCCTTGCAGAACATGTCTTGCAAGAAATCAATATTTGACTTGATGCCTTCGACCGTTTTCTCTTGAGCGTTCTTCTTCTTACGAAGCAATTCGAGACATCCAACAACAACATTTTCCAAACGCAACAAGCTAATCAACATCTCTTTCTTGATCTTGTCTGTTCCAGTCAGGTATTTACCTGCATCGTTCTGACCGAACATTTGACTGTTGACAAAGACATCATAATCCATAGTAATGACATCTTCGATGGCGTCTTGCGTATCGTCTTTTCGGTGGCTACCCCGTTTATCTACTTCAGCCTTTTTGATGCATTCAAACTCATGAATAGGTCCAGAGTTGTTCCCCGTCTTAGATATCTTCTGACCACGCTTAATGCGATATACTGATCCGTCATCCTCTAGAAACTCCTCTACATATGACTCGCGCAATCCCTTTGGATACTCTCCGTCAAACTTGGTTATGACAGCCAACCCTGCTTTGCCAATCTTTTCAGTGTTTGCAGTCTTCCTGACAATCTTCTCGTAATGGGCGTAACAGATTCCCTCCATGATAGAAGATTTGCCTACGCCATTGGATGAGTCGGGATCTCCATCAATAAGACCAATGATACCAATCTCTCTCTCTATGCCACGCTTCTTTACCCTTTCAATATGTCCTATGGGATCTGCCGCTACGGAATTATAGATTTCGTCCATTGTCAATTCGCCGTTGGCAAGGTCTTTCTTTTGCTTGTTGGTCAGATCGAACACAATGGTGTTGTCGGACTCGCCAAAGCGAATAAAGTTATGAAATTTCATTGCGTAGACTTGCATCTTATTATTCCATGGTCTCTTTGTAAATATCGTGCGCTATTGAAATAAGTACCTTCTGCTCTTCGGGATCATCCTCTTTTTCGGCAATCATTTCTTCGACAACCTTTAAAACTAACTCTTCGTTCAAATGTCCCTTATCGATAAGATCTTCTTCAACCTGACTTGCTGCTTTTTCTTCAGCATCATCCGTAACCTTTTGTTCGGAATACATATGGACTGGGAGGATCTTATTCCGAATTTGCTTTTGGAGGTCGTCCAGCATTGCAGAGTAGTCGGTTAACTCTTTATGGGTTCCGACAAATGTAATGCGAACAACAGCGCCCTTAACGCCTTTGGTCGGCAATTTTTCTACTGCTTTCAATAGCTCTTGACTGTTGCCCCTTAGGTCAATCATGGAACGACATTTAGGGTATTCGATGAAACGAACTTTCCCCATGTGCTGATCAACATGATTATCGTCATCATAAACAACGTAGCCTTTCGTCTGATCACACTCAGACATATCGGTTCTCTCAATGCTGCCTGTATACATCGCAACACCGTTGTTGATAGGAAGTATCTGATGTTGGTGGTAATCTCCCAAGAAAATATACTCCGCCTCTAACGTATCAAGATCTGCCAAGCTTATATCATCGCCGCCTCTATTGATCAGGCTCTTTTGCTTATTTGAATCTTTGCTTGAGTAACTTTTGAGGACAGCGCCCTTGACGCCAAAATGACCGAAGAACATTTTCTGTTTGTCCTGATGCTCTTCTTCGATAACCTTCTTGCTTTCTTCTACGAACTCATGAAACTGTTCTCGTATCTCTTTCTCTCCTCTTTCGACTTTCAACGAGTAGGGGAAAAGCATAAGAACCTTATCGCCTACTGTTGTCAACATCGGCTCTTCTACAACAGTACATCCGTCAAGCTCCAAAGTCTTGAGTGGAGACAACGCATGATGTTTACGGCAAATGTCATGATTACCTACGAGAATAATAACGGGGATATTAGCGTCGGACAGTCGTTTTAACTGACGGTTGAAGAAAGCTCTGACTTCGTTGGACGGATCATATGTATCATAAACATCTCCTGCAATTACCATAAGATCAGGTTTGATTTTCTCGATGTTTTGTGTAATGATAAAGTAGAACGCCTTCATGAAATCAACGGTACGAAATGGTAACGTTGGGTACTTCTTGTCAAGTACGCCTTTGTACAACGCTCTATTGAGATGGCAATCGGCAACTACAGATATTTTCACGATATCTGCCATCCTTCTTGGTTAAGTTCCCTAGCTAATATTTCAATCTGAGTTATGAGATCTGAAAACCGGCTGTTAAAGCTACATGGGAAGTTTTCATCGATGGTTACGATTTCGCATTCGCACATTCCATCGTACCAAGGGTTTTGGCATTGTACGCACCCACCATTTTCTTTGGAAAATTTCTGCCAAGCTTCGATTAAGTAATGATCATGTATTGTTTTCATCTAAATCCTATTGGGGAACTATGATGTATTATACAAAAAAGAGGGGCAATAGGATAAACCCATTGCCCCTCTCAGGAGATACTTGTTAATCCATTTGATCAATTACACTGTTTTTCCAACATTTTATTTTCAGAAGCCGTAAGCTTCTTCTGTATGAACTCAAATTTCCCACCAATACTTTTCACATATCTTCTTTTCTTAACAATATTTCGTAGATAAGAAATATACGATATATTGCGAGAACCTTTGTGAAATGCTGTTACTTCTATGTACAAGTTTTCAAAAGGTATATAAAAGTCATAACGACGATTCCCCATGCCTTTCCCATACAGTTTATTATACAATATTTTGTCATATTTACTAGAGAGCTTAAGATAGTGGTATGCCTCTACTTTCGAATCAAATGTCATCCCATTCTTCAATTTAACCTTAGAACATTTCGGGCATCCATTCCCTCCGCTTGTCCGGCTTGAAACTGTAGCCTCCCATTCATTCTTGCTGCTCCATTCACTCGCCAAATCTATATTATTTATTGACAACCTGTTTTCATCGGTTATTCTATTCGAACCCATTTGCCGACTCCCAAAAAAGAAAACCTTCTGCGTTCATTGCGGAGTCGGCAAACTCTTTTGTGCAATGAACGCTAGAAGGTTTCTCAAGATTTTATGTGTTAAGTTTGCCGACTCAATTTAATAATTCGACAAAATAATCTCAAAATCATTTTATTGAATATCATTGGAAAATGCGTAGAAGGCGATGCCTGTACGCTCATTGTCGCCCATCTTGGTTACGATAAAATCATCCCAGCAATAAAGGTCCGGACCTCGCGTAGCTGTAAAGCCTCGGGCAATTGCCAAAGCTTTACATCCTTTACCGATACTGGCATTACCGAAACAACGTATTACGCATTCCTTATTTTCTTCTACTGCGTGAGTTATAGCTCCAGCTAACTTACGGACTTTTACTCGCCTTTCCTCAGGGTCGATATCCTTTGGATCAGCTTTGACCATAAGAACGCTTTTTATCTTATCGAGATCAACTTCTTTCTCCTTGGGCTGCGCAAACGTACAAAAGACAATTCCCGTTAATGTGCTATCTCCAATCTGAGCAGTTAAAAAAGCTGGAGAGTAGGCAAGCTGTATGTTGTGGGTATCTGCGATGTACGATTTTGCTATAGCCAAGGCTTTCGTTGATTTTCCAATGCAGGCGTTCCCAAAAGCTCTTACGTTAATTTCCCCGCCTGTACGTAATGAATGACTGATTGCGCCTGCTAACTTTTTAACGTTACGCTTACGATCTTCAGCGCTAATGTCAGGGGGATCTGCGGCTACCTTTAAAGACGGTTTGTTATCAATCATTTCTGCAATCTTGTTTGCGTTTGCAACCTCGCTGTGAAGTTTCGTTTTGTCCGGTTTTGCAACTTCATTTTCTGTCATGTCGTATTCTCCTTTGTGTAATTTTTCTGTCAATGGTCTAGACATAGTGTTAGACTCATTAACATTATACAAAAGAAAGTGGATTTATGACACAAAAAGTGGTTGTAGTCACCAAAAGAGGGGTTCGAATTACCGAACCCCTCTTCTCTTCTTAAGATGTATTGGAAACTTACTTTACCCCTTCTAATCTCCTCTTGTAAGTATCCTTATTCTTTCGAATCTCCCTCAAAGACCGCATGAACTGATCGGTCTCTTCTGTTTTCTTGAGTTCGACTTCATATCTTAGGCGGCTAGTCCCTTCTACTTCGTAGCCCAAAAGCGTAAAGTCTGCATCTACTTCTGTTTTGATCAAGTTCGATACCATACGATTGCATTTACGAGAACCAAACCTTTTAGCTTGAGATTTAGAAACCTTGATGGTTCCCTTGCGCGTCTTGTACTCTCGAATAAGCGAGACCAAGCTATTCCCCTCACCAATTCTAGAAAGGAAACTCTTGAAGTCCGAATTGTTATGAGACAAGACATTCAGTGTTTCTTCCATATACGTATTGGTTAATACGTAATCGGTTTCGGTAGGTTCGTTGGCAGGGATTACATCTTTGAGAGTAACCTCTGAACCATCGCTCGTATTGTATGGATAGTCCAACGACAATACCATGCCGATAGCTGGACCTTCGTACTCTTCAGGCAAACGTTTCTTCGCATGTTTGCTGTTCTTGATATTTTTGAGGCGATTGAGCAAGAATGTGAATAGGCACGTGTTAAACGTTCCTCTGCTCTTATCGTACTTCTCTGCTGCTTTAACAAATACTACAGACAGGTCTTCGAACAAGTCTTCGACGCTGTAAGTAAGTCCGGGGTAGTAGTGTTTGTTTGCCCAACTTTTTATAGTCGGAATTCGCTGCGTGTAAACTTCCTCAAGGATCTTAAGATCGCCAGTTTTTTGAAACTGTTCTACTGATGCATCCTCTTGGTCTCGGTCAATAACGACGATTTCTTTTTTGTCTTCGTTTGAGTTGTTCATCCAATTTTGTTGGCGTTTAGGTTTTGTATCTTTTGTATCGTTGGCTTTCTTTCTAGGCATTCGGTTTGTTTTGGTTTTGGTGGTGGTGGTTTTAGCTTTGCCCATCTGTCATCTCCTTGTTCTTTTTCCAACAGGTTTCCCTGTACTCACAAACCAAGCATTCCTGACTACTGTCGCTGTCATACGGTCTGCTTGGTAATTGTTGTAAAACTTGTTGTTCCATAAGCTTTTTGCATTTTGACTTTACGCCTTCAATAATAGGCTTATGGATGATAACGTGCGATAAAAAATATTCTCTTGTCTCTCTGTTCTCGCAGATCAAGATGCCGTTCTGAACTTCAGTCAACCATACGGCAACCATCAACTCGAAAATCTGTTTGCGTAATCCTCCTGCTTGGTTGGCTTCAGTATACTGCTCTGAGCTTAGAGAGTCTACCAACAGAGCGCTTGTAAATGTCTCGCATGTAAAGACTGCATCTACATTGGCTACTAAGTTGTAGTTGGTATCTGCTGCTAAAATATTTTGATCCAAAATTTTGATTTTTTTGGACTGCGAAAGTAGATCTATCCATTTCTTTTTCGTGTATTCTAAATGGTATTTTTCCAAGAAGTCAGGCTGCGTTTCAGCGGCAAAGCCCTGCGCCCGATAGTAAATTCTTCTTGGACATTCGGTTAGATGTTTAAGGTTAAATACTTCGTGATCAAAACTAAAATTCCTTCTTTTTATTTCACTTTTTATTGCATCTTGAGTTGCTGCTAGGAGTTTAGTATCTTGTTTTAGGAACTTATTTTGCATCTAACAACCTGCCGCTATTACCTTTAGCAACCTCAAGGCAAATCCTTGCAATCTCTTCGTCATCCATTACCCTTTCCATTTCCAAAAATCTAACAATCCCCTCTTTACCGACAAATGACGCTGGATCTTCGCTTATTGGCAAAGTATCTATGGTACTAATCGATTCACAAAATGAGTACTTTGAAAGCGTTGCGGTTGACATTCGTTTAGCTTTTGTTCCTGACTCATTGGGATCGGAATCAAAACAAAGACAAACATTGTTGCTGTAGCGAGCCGTTAGCCCAATCTTTCTCAAGGTATAGGCAGTCCCCATGACCGCTACAACGTTTTTCAAACCTTGTTCAAATAATACTAGACCGTCAACATAACCCTCAACAATGTAAACCTTATTTTTCTTGTAGATTTCTTTGCGAGCCTTATCTAATAGAAATAAATGATTCCCTTTTTGAAATGGATTTGGAAGATTCCACCAAGGATGCCCGGGTTCCGTAGTAGGCTTCCTTGTTGCGAAAGCAACTACATCTCCGAACTCCGAAAAGATTGGAACGATAATCCTTCCTCGAATATGTCTTGTAATATCCCAACGCTCATCTACTACTTTATGTGCTGTACCGTAATATCGAATCGGATCAGGTATATCGAAGTCGTTCCTACAGTAACCTATTGTATGACATTCCCATCCTTTTTCAAGAAGATTCCTGTCTTTCAGTAAATACTGTCGAGCCTCTTCAATTCCCTGACCTGATCCGTTAATTAGATCTTTATTACAGTGCTGTACGAATCGCAACAGATCAGACATAATGCCCTTCTATTCTTATGCTAGCGCTTCGTCTTCGTCTTCGTCTCCTAGCTCAACGTCCAATTCGTCAGTAACTTCTGCGTCACTAATTTCTGGAGCATCTTCCTGTTCGACATCGACCTCAGCGCCGTCCATTGGAGAAACGATTTTCGAAGGATCGTCTCTTATTGCAATGATATCAGGATCTATTTTATCCTCGTCGCCATGTTCGTCAACGTATGCTTCGACATAAGCTTCGATAATTTTTTCAACCAAGTCCTTCTGAATAAGGTAATCCGCCAACTCAACCGTTGTCTTTGTTTCAGTATCAACGTTTGTTTTAGCGCCATCAAAGAGGCTCTTATGGATTCTGTACGTTCCGCTCCTGATGGAAATTACCTTGTACTCTTTGGCTTCCTTAGCGAGCTTAACAACAGGGTTACGCGCCGTATGATCGAATACAATCTCGATAACGCACTCGCCAAATGGACGAGCAGCCTTGTTCTTAATGAACTGCACCCAACTCTGTCGGGCAATGACAACTTCCTTGTCGCCTTCCTTGACTTTCACCTTTTTGCCCGGAGTTACTTTAAGACGCTGATGGCTGTAGAACTTCAATGCTCTTCCGCCGGGAGTCGTCTCAGGATTGCCGAACATTACTCCGACCTTCTCTCTGATTTGATTAAGGAAAACGCAAGTTGTATTTGTTGTAGCACAGTTAGCAACAATCTTGCGACACGCTCTTGACATCGCTCTTGCTAGTTCAGCTACCTTTTGATCCTCAACGCTAGCTTCTAATTCCGCTTTCGGAATAAGAGCGGCTGTTGAATCGATAACGATCAATCCAAATGCTCCGCTTTCGCAAAGCTTGTCAACGTATTCCAAGATAACTTCTGCTGACAATGCCTTACGAATAATATACAGATCTGTGGTAATAACTCCGTGCGAATCTGCCCATACGGGATCGTAAGAGTTCTCAGCGTCAACCAAACAGCATTTCATTCCAGCAGCTTGAGCCGCTCCAATCAATTTGAGTGAAAGAAATGACTTACCGCCTGACTCAGGTCCGAATATTTCTATCAACTTGCCTTGCGGAATACCACCGCAATAACTTGCGACATCAACCTCAGGATAACCGAATGAAATGACAGGGACATTGGCGAAGTCTTCAACTGTTGGAGCCTTCTCGACGACAGGATCATCAGGACTGGACTTCATTGACTTTTCAATGTTCTTTAAAATTGATTCCAAGGACTTTGCCTTGGGTGCTGCTTTGCTTGTCGTAGCTTTTTTTGTTTTGGCAGGCATAACTTCCTCCTAGATGTTGTAAATAATAAACGAGCGGGGGAGTGATCCCCCGCTCGTTTAATTGTGTTTAGAACGATGAGTCGCCGTCGCCGTCGTCTCCGAAGAGATCGTCGTCGCCGCCTGCGCTTGATTCTGCTGGAGAATCAGGCATGGATTCTTTAATGCCACCAGTTTGTCTAGGAGCCTCGGACGAGCTACCTTCCTTACTGTCATTTTCCTCGCGCTTAGGCGGGATCTTGGCTTCATCGGGAAGTGCATTCCATAGTTCCTGTATCTTTTCAAGAGGCGTAGTCGCATAGATCGTCTTGAGAGGAGCCTTGTTCTCTTTGATCATTTCGATTTCTTCCTCTGTGAAAGTCGAAGGCTTTGCCTTTGCCGTAGCAGAGTACTTCGTTTGAAGTCCACTACCCGTTACTTCGATTACCCAATCAGGTCCATCCTTGCCAGCAGGATTGGTATCGTTGACAATCTTGTATCGAGCAAACTGCTTGAACAAGCTACGTCCCTTCTCAAGGATCTTGAGCTGTCCATCAGACCTGTCGATAACATGGATAGCAAACGTTTCTCTTGGATAGAAACCAGCCTGCCATGCAGGATCATCACTCTTGTAACCGATATGCGAAATTACTCGCTCGGTAAAAGGTTGCCAATGGCGATGAAACTTGACATGATTGCCTACCAAACGAACGGTAAACTCTCCCGCCTTAAGTTTCATGAATGGGATTCTCTTACGAGAACCGTCTCCGTCTCCGCTGTTACCTTCTCTATCTCCGTCCGTAGGAAAGTCGGTATCCCAACTGCCTACGTCTGCTTGCCTATCGTCGCTCATAATATGATCTCCATTTACTGCTTTGTTTCTGTTTCTTTGTTGCTTTTCCGTCGATGACTTTACTTTCCTTAACTACATAACAGAGTAATTATACAGTAAAATTCCGGAAATTTGAAAAATAATCTAACTACCTTTAAAACGAAAGTTCTTCCGCTGATTTACTTTCGGATGCGTCCACTTCTGTTGACGTATCTCCCTCTACCTCAACGACTTCCCCAACAGAATTTTCCTTAGAATCTCCAAGAGATTCAAACCCTTCATTCAAAGAGTGCTTGTTAAAATCGAAGTCAGGCAACGCGCCTCTGCCAATATCAAACATCTTTAACTGAGACTGAATAATCGTTATCTGCCTTGAAATAGCATTGCTTTGACTGTCCAAGTTACGTAGGATGTGATCGCAAGCATGATACAATGATTCAATCTGAGCAAGATCCATATGGAACGCGCTCAAACGGAATGCGCTGTCGGACTTGCGCTTATCTTGACTCGAACCTTCTGCGAACTTGCCCCAAGCTTCCGTCATGATGTTGACTGCTCGTTTCTTAAACGTATAACAGCGAATAATATCTTGATAGATTTCTCCTAACCTATCCTTTGAAGCTTGGATCTTCTGCAATTTCAAATTGATTAATTGCAGAGTTGGGGTAGGACTAGAATCGATGTTAAGTTGCCCGATTTCAGCATGTACCTCGTCATAAACAATTCTTGGCAACGTAGAATATATTGCTAGAAATCGATCTATGACTTCCTTGTAAGACGTAGGATAGTCCGTGCCTACTAAATGTGGCAAACCATCATCAATCTCTTCAGGAGTCTCTTCGGTAGAATCTGATGAAGGGCTGTCGCCATCCCCTACATCATCTTCTTTGTCGAAGAACTCGTCGCCTAAAATGTCGTCGTTTTCGAGCATACCCTTTCCGATTTGGTTATGCCTGACGCTTACTGAGTGGATTCGTATACAATCAAGTAGTCGTTTCCGCTCAAGAAACATGTCAGACTTGGAACAAGCTTGAATTCCTTTTCGCCAATATCTTCTCTAGCAATCTTAACAGACCCGCTGCCTTCAACTGCTCCCTGACGAAATTTATCGATTGTAGGCGTTCCTGCATGCCCCGATACATCGACCTTTATCTGTACAGGCTTGCCGATACCACGATCATCGACTTCAACTCCATACGCGCCGATGTCATTAAGAGTAGCGACTTGCGTTTCGAATGCTTCTTCAAACATAGAAACGATTTCTTCGCTACTAACTCTATCAAGATTCATTATCTTACTCATACCTTGGCTCCTTTTTTTTTACATCTCTCCGAAGAGATCATCGTCATCGCCATCGAAGAATTCATCAAGCCCTTCGCCTACGGCTACGGGTTTCTTCTCTTCTTTGGCTTCTTTAGATTCAGCCTTGGCTTCTTTAGATTCAGCTTTCGCTTCTTCCGAATCTGCCTTAGCTTCTGCCGAATCGTTTTCGGCTTTTGTTGAGTCTTCTTCTGTGGCATCCGCGCCTTCTACCTTTTCAGGTTCGGGCATTTCGTCTTCCTCGAAGAGGTCTGCACCTTCTTCATCCGAAGCGGACTCGTTAGCGGAACGAGGTTCTTCCGCAACATCGCCATTATCAGAATTCGCGCTATCAGGGTCTAAGACTCCTTTAACGTCGTCTTCTGCCTTGTCTTTTTCCGACTTCTGTTCAGCAGCATTTTGAATGTGCTTCTTTTCAGCGGTATTGGCAATATTCGGGACAGGTCCGTTTGAGAGCCATTCAGGAATTGCCTTCCTAATAGCTTCCTCTACTTCAATTGCTGCTTCTACACCCTTCCCAAGCTTTTCAGGAATGGATTTCATGCTGCGGATTAAGCTGGCTACCAACTCATCTCGCAATTGATCTTCTTTCTCAATTCGCTCTTCGTCCGAAGAATATTCAATTGACGCTTCAGCATACTTACTTAATTCAACATGCTGGTAATTGCCAACGTTAATTCGAACGTTGATGCATTCTGATATCTTTCTCTGAGACATAATCAAACTCTCCTTCATGTGCATAAACTTATGGAGATATTATACAACAAATCTAATCAAATTTTTATACCTTTTACGCCGAGTTTGGAAAAGATAGATCCGCCGCCATATTGCTCCATTCGTTCTGCTTGCTTCTTTTTTTGTTTCTTTTCTTTTTCTACTTGAGCCTTTACATCAACGTATTTGTTCACCAACGTCTCTTGGCTAAGACCCCAACTCTCATGCATACATTCCGCTTCGGCAAGCGCATGAAAAACTTTACTATGCACCTTACGAGTATCAATATTATGCAGAAAATCTTTCAAGTCAGAAAACGGTTGATTGTCTATGATACTCGTAACAGCCTTTTCGCCTACCCCTTTTACAATAGTCAACGGAGTTCGAATTCCATCTCGCTCCTTGCCTGTCTTTTCATCCATAAACGTAGAGATGCCGTACTTCAGTCCGCTACGATTAATGTCCGGACCTTTAATGATCAAACCCATACGCTTCGACTCGCTTACGTAAGAGTCTAACTTCTGACCCTTATCATTGCTACTGATTTCAGATGATAGCAAGTTGCACATGAACTCAAGAGGATAGTAAACTTTCAACCAAGCCGTTTGATAAGCTAACATAGCATAAGCAGCGCTGTGCGAATTCCGGCTACAAACAGAAAATCCAGAAATAGGATCAAAAATGAAGTAATTGTGCTGATCAGACTTCATTGTTAAGTTATAGGTTTTTTGTTTACCTAAACTTTTAACTGATTTGATTTTGCACTTTGTCATACTTTCTCCTTAGATATAAATCACCTTTATTTTTATACATCCACTTGTACATTCTTCGTATTTCTTTTTGACCGCCACCTACTCTAAGAGTGTCAACTGACTTTCCGTAACCATGTAAGAAACTAAAATCGTATGTTCTTTCTAAATCTTCAAGAAACAAACATGATGCAGATGCCAATGTCCAGAAATAATATCCGCGTCCGTCAACACCTATACTTCCGTCACCATCAATCATTCCTCGGAAAAACGAATCAAGATATTTTTTAGGTACGCAACCATTATACCGCAATGTTT
>Ga0114996_10000737_pt1 | contig 45379 bp, 41 predicted proteins | sample ArcticOcean_MG_C_4_FD_87039 | JGI IMG/M metagenome (GOLD analysis project Ga0114996, IMG submission 87039) | Marine microbial communities from western Arctic Ocean - ArcticOcean_MG_CB4_134 | ecosystem: Environmental > Aquatic > Marine > Oceanic | place: Arctic Ocean: Canada Basin | collected... | reverse complement strand
CCGTTTCGTTCGCCTAGCAACTTATTGTATCTCGTAAGGTTATTTGGAATGAAGGCTTCCTTTGACAAAATTTGCCCCGTCGTCCTTCCGACATAATACGGGGTAATCGCGCGCCCGCGCATTCCGAAGACGTAACAGCCCTTTTCCTTCGCTATACCGGTAATTCCAGTTCTCACAGCAGCCTTTTCGGCTGATTCCCAGAATTCTGCCAAATCGTCATTGATTCTTTTGCCACCCAGTTTCTGTCGATAGACCGGGATTTTTAAAGGTCCAACTACTACAAACTCTGACATTTCTCACCTTCCATATTGTCAAATAGAATTAAGTGACAATCGAACTATCGCTGTTTGTCGTTGTCATCTGAATTTGTGGGTTCGCCGGGCGGCTCTTCGTCGGAACGGGCATTTTTAGAATCAGCAGTAAGATGCGAGGCAACAGGTCTTAAATTGTAAATTTGCAAACGCCGCCGAAGGCCATATTTCACATTCAAGACCTGACCCCGGTGCTTACAAATTTCAAAATTGAGCGGTGGTTTGTCGTCTAAATTTACCGCCGCCAAGACTACTAGTTGGCCCATTTACACCACGAACGCGGCGAGAGCTTGTGAATCTTTCCGCTAGAATTGTAAGCACTCTCTTTATAGAATCAGACGCGGCAGGGCCTAGGGCTTTGGTCAAAGTAGCGCACACCATACCATCAGTTTTGGCTTCACCCTCTTGGCTGGCGGTTGTACCAAGCAACCTACCAGCGCGGCTGAAAGCAGAAACCGAAGCCGTGATATCTACTTCACTTTTCAAGGTCGCGGACCAAAACCCGGGGCTCACGGACATTTCAGCTTTCATATTTTCGCTTTTGACGATGATCTGACCATCAAACCCCCGTCGCGACAATTGGTTCGCCGCAATGGGTGAGTTTACAAGCTCAATATTCTCTACCAGGTTTTCAAAGGTACGAAACGCAGACTGCTCAAATGCCTTGCGTGCGTCCAAGGGGTAGGTATTCGCAAAACAAGATATTCCAAGAACGTCAACGTCCTTATCGAACAATCTCGAACCGTCAGCGAAAAACGCCCACTTTCCCGGCACCTTATTTTCGTAATTACTATAAACATTGAATGCTGCGTTAACGTCTACATCGCTATTAAATGTACACGCGCCCAAAGCCAAAGCGGCGAAAATAACCAGAATTTTTGGGATTGAAATTTTGATTCTGCTATATGTTTTATACATTACCACCCCTAAAACTAGTTTCTTTGCGTAGAAAAATTCCCCCGTATATAGAAATTACTAGAAGTCGTGAAACTTCGAGTCAACTCGTTATTCTAGAAGTTAACAATTAAGGGAACATTACTTAATCTCCCCCCCCCCAAATCACAATTCCGGCAAATATCTCCGGATTTCGCCGATGACATCCTCAAACGCAGGCTGGCCCTGGAAGTATAGCGCCTCCTTGCCTTCGTATTCTTTCTTGAACGTCTCAAAATCTTCTGGGTCCGCCAACAGAAACGCCTGATTATCGGCCAGCGGGATTTCATGATCGGCCCTCGGAAACCGTTTCCTTTTGTGCGCTTGGTAAGCATCTGTCCCGATGAATCTGCGCACGCTTTCGTCTTTCAACAGGCAATAAACGTCATAATAGTGGCGCATGAAATTCTCGGGGAAATCGCCATGTTCCTTGTGATTGCGGTACTTGGTCGCAATGGTTTGCAGCTTTTCGACAAAGCTGTATCCGGGCGCATAGCACGGAACCGATTTCGCCCGGTTATCGATGATGTCCGTATCTGCCGCTATTGCCCGATCATAGGCCCAGGAGCTTATATGGATCGGCGCATTCGGGGCGGTGTCATCGAACCCGACCTCCAGCAGCACCCCTTCTTTTGCGCCGGTGGCGCCGGGATCGAATTCGGAATTATAGGCCAAACGGATGCCGCCGCTTCGATAGTGGGGTTCATCATCGAATGCCAAATCTCTGGACGCTTCGATATCGGCAATGGAAATCTCCGCAGCCAAATAATCGTAATAATCTTTGCGCGCCGCATCGTGTGGGGGTTTGTCGTGATTTTTGCCGGTTTTGAGCGCCAAGCTTTCAGGCGGCGTGATCTGCAAATCGATATCTTCGGAAAACCGGTGAATGATGTTGTAGCCCTTGGAAAGGGACGTGCCGCCCTTAAGCTGAAAATCATAGCCGGCCGTTTGCAGACCGTACAGACAGTGCATGATCCAGTAATCTTTTTCAGCCAAATAGGGATCAATTTTCATCTGGTCCGCGACGATGCCGAGCAACGCCTTGAATTCGGAGTGGCGGTGCAGAAATATCTTATCCGGCATTGGAGGGAATCAGATCGCCCAGAAAATTGCCGAAGAACGATTGCGTTCTGACCTTTCCATAAGATTTTACGGCCTTCATGAGCTTTCGCGCATCCATGGACACGGCTTTGCTCGCGATCAGATTTTTCAATTTGTCCTTATTTTCCGCCAGCAAATCCAAATTATTCACCAGATCGACCAGCAAAAATTCCGCGCTCGTTTTCTTTGGAAACTTCCGGTTTTTCAAAAAATAATATTTTTGGCCATTTAAGGTCATGCGCCCGTCGCGCTTGTGATTGTAGACCAGCTTTTCATTGTATAGCTGCGTCGTGCCGACGCCCATGGCGTTATAGGCGTTTAAAGACACAACCAGAAAATCATCGTCCTTCAAGAAAGCTTCGAGAAGTTTATTTTCGTCGGGAGGCACGGCCCCGAATGCGGAATTTTGGGGCCGGTAATAAACGCCCGCTTCCAGTTTTTGTAGCTCGCCCAAATCAACAAGCTGTTTCAAATAGCGGTCGACGGCGCCGGAAACTGCGGCAAGCTGTGCGCGCCGATAAACCCGGCCCGGCTCCAAATGCCGCCTAAATTTTTCCAGCGCGTTCATAATTCAATTCCTTTGCAGCAGCCCCATTATGGTGATTTAATCCAGTTTGTCAATTTATTAGACTAATTTTCATGCAAACCTCACGAGCGCCATTACGGGGAAGGCAATGCATTCAGAAACTTTAAATTAGCCTAAAAGGCTGTAATTGATCTAATTTCAATTGATTTTTATGAGTTTTTATGCTATAATAAGAAATTAAATATAATATTGAAGGATTCCCCCATGACTCATATAAACGGTGGTGCAAAGCCGGACGCCGGTCTGGCCGACCCGGCCATCCCCAGACCGGCTGGGCAGATTTCTCCCCAAGCGGGCTGCTCAGACGGGCCATCCCCAGACCGGCTGGACTCCCTTTCTTCCAAACACGAAGCTTTCGCCCGCGCCTATGCCCAAAACGCCAATGGCGCCGCCGCTGCGCGCAGTGCCGGCTATGCCAGCGGCAATGCCAAAAACCAAGGCGCGGCGCTGCTCCGGCGCGGCGATGTAACCATGCGCGTCGCCGAGCTGGATGCCGAGATCGCGGCGGAGCGGCGGGACGCGCTGAGCGGCTTCGTTGCCAAGCTGGAACCGGTGTTCGATGCCGCCCTCGAAGCCGGCGACCACGATACCGCCCTCCAAACCGTCGAACTACAGGCGCGCATCACCGGGCTCATCCATGGCGGCGCCACGGTGCGCCCGCGCTCAGGGCGTGGGGCAAAACCGGCAACCGAGGGGCGGCACGAAAGTTTCTTGGAACTGTTGGATTGACGCCGCCGGAGTCCCCTCCCCTTAAATCCCCTCCCCCCTGGAGGGGGAGGGTTAGGGTGGGGGGGGAGCCCGATATCGAAGCCTCAGTAAATTCGCCCCCCCACCTCAATCCTCCCCCTCCAGGGGGGAGGAGGAAGAAAGCGAACAAGAAGAAGAAAGTGAATCAACACAGAGGACACAGAGAGCACAGAGGAGAGAAGACGAGAGGGAACGCGCTGCGCGCGGCAAAAATCTCGGTGTTCTCTCAGTCCTCTGTGTTTCAAACCTTTTTTTTACGCATACCAACCCCTACCAATCCATACTTAACCATACCGGATATTGACCAAAAATATGTCGCATAATTGGCGTAGTCCGCATGGGGATGGCAGGGTCGGCCATGCGGGCGTCGGACTAGGCACCTCGCATTATTCCAGGCATAATACGCGCCAAACTCAAACGCATAAGGAACATATCTCATGAGCGGTTGCATGGTGGGCTGGGCCCATTCGAAATTCGGCAAACATGAAGGCGTCGAGCTGGAAACCCTGATTACCGACGCCGCCATCGGCGCCATGGCCGACGCCGGCGTGGCGCCCGCCGATGTGGACGAGATATTTATCGGCCATTTCGGCGGCGGCTTCGTTATGCAGGATTTCCCAGCCTCGCTGGTCTTGCAAGCGCATCCCGATCTTCGCTTCAAGCCCGCCACCCGCATCGAAAACGCCTGCGCCACCGGCACCGCCGCCATCTATCAGGGCCTTAACGCCATCGCCGCTGGCAAAGCGCGCATCGTGCTGTGCGTCGGCGCAGAGAAAATGACCGAGCTGGCCGGCGCCGCCATCGGCGAGGTTCTTACCAAGGCCAGCTACTACAAAGAAGAAGGCGGCGAGAACGGCTCGTTCGTTGATATTTTTGCCCGCATCGCCGACAGCTATTTTCAGAAATATGGCGACCAATCCGATGCCCTCGCGCAAATCGCCGCCAAGAACCACGCCAACGGCGCCCTCAACGAATTGGCCCATTTCCAGAAAGATCTGGGCTATGATTTCTGCCGCAACGAGTCCGAAAAAAATCCGTTCATCTCGGGGCCTTTGAAGCGCACCGATTGCTCGCCGGTCACCGATGGCGCCGCCGCAATTGTGCTCGCCGACGTGGAAACCGCCATGTCCATGGACAAAGCCGTGCTGTTTCGCGCCGCCGCCCAGGTCAACGATTTCCTGCCCATGTCGCGGCGCGACGTGACCCGCTTCGAAGGCGCAGAGGCGGCCTGGTCGCAAGCGTTTGCCCAAGCGAACATCGGCGTCGATGAGCTTGATGTGGCCGAGGTGCATGACTGCTTCACGATCGCCGAATTGCTGATCTATGAAGCCATGGGGCTGGCCGGCAAAGGCGACGGCGCGCGCGCCATTGCCGAGGGCTGGACGCAAAAAGACGGCAAGCTGCCGATCAACCCGTCCGGCGGGCTCAAATCCAAGGGCCATCCCATCGGCGCCACCGGCGCCTCCATGCATGTGATGGCCGCCATGCAGACCCGCGGCGACGCCGGGCCCTTGCAGATCGACGGCGCCGAGGTGGCCGGCGTGTTCAACATGGGCGGCTCGGCGGTGGCCAATTATGTAAGCATACTGGAGGCGATAAAATAGTGCCAGGGAGCTCAGCCCGCTTGGGACACGTGCCCAGGCCAATCGGGGATGGCCACGGGTTGGCCGATTGGCCGTGCGGTCTGGCACCTCGTGACGCTGAATTCTGACGATCAACCCATGACCCTCGCCAAGCTTCTCCTTGACGCCGCCAACGCCGCGCCGGACTCGCCAGCCCTTGCCAGCGGCACCGACGTCACGGCTTCATACGCCGAACACGCGGCGCGCTCTGGCGCCCTGGCCGGGGCCTTCCGGGAATTGGGGCTGCGGGGCGGCGACCGCATCGCCATGGCCATGGAAAACCAGCCCGCCTATTCGGAGATCCTGTTCGGCGCCTGGCATGGGGGCTTGGCGGCGGTGCCCATGAACGCGCGCCTGCACGCCTCCGAATTCGCCTGGATATTGGGCAATTGCGGCGCCAAAATTTGCTTCGCCAGCCCGGAAATCGCCGCAGCCCTCGCTGCCTTGCGCGCCCAAATGCCATTGCTGGAACACATCATCATCGCCGGCTCACCGGCCCATGAGGCGCTTTATGACGCCCCGCCCGCTCCCTTGGCAGACACCAATGCCGATGCCCTCGCCTGGTTGTTCTACACCTCGGGCACCACCGGCCGGCCAAAAGGCGCGATGCTGACCCATGCCAATCTGGCCGCCATGACGCGCGCCTATTTCGCCAGCGTTGATGGAATAGAGCCCGCCGACTGCATCATCCACGCGGCGCCCATGAGCCACGGCTCCGGGCTTTATCTGTTACCCCACGTTGCCGCCGGGGCCTGCCAAGTGACGCCGCTATCGGGCAGCTTCAATCCGGGCGAAATCTTCGCGCTGCTGGAACACTGGCGGGGCGCGACGATGTTCATGGCGCCGACCATGGTGCAGCGCTTTGTCGCCGCGGCGGCTGGCGAGACGGAGCTGGCCGGCCTCAAATCCATCATCTATGGGGGCGCGCCCATGTATGTGGCCGATTGTTTGCGCGCAATTCGTATCCTCGGGCCCAGGCTGATCCAGATATACGGGCAAGGCGAAGCGCCGATGACCATCGCTGCGCTTTCCCGCGCCGCCCACACCGACTTGGGTCATCCACGCTATCGGGACCGGCTGGCCTCGGTGGGCGTTGCCCAGGACGGCGTCGCGGTGCGCTTGGCGGATGCAGACGGCACCGACGTGGCGCCCGGCGAGACCGGCGAGATCCTGGTCAAGGGCGATGTGGTCATGCGCGGCTATTGGGATGACCAAGCGGCAACCGATGCGGCGCTCCGGGACGGCTGGCTGCATACCGGCGATTTGGGGGCCCTCGATGATGACGGCTACCTCACCCTTAAGGATCGCTCCAAGGACGTGATCATCTCCGGCGGTTCCAACATTTACCCGCGCGAGGTGGAAGAGGTGCTTTTGGCCGACGAACGGGTGCTTGAATGCGCGGTCATCGGCGCGCCCGACGCCGAATGGGGCGAGAGCGTGGCGGCCTTTATCGTTGCCGCGCCCGGGCAAGAGGTGACGGGAGCCGATCTGGATGCAAGGTGCCGGGACAGCATCGCCCGCTTCAAACGGCCGAAAATCTACCGGTTCGTCGCCGAACTGCCGAAAAACAATTATGGCAAAGTGCTCAAGCGGAAATTGCGGCAGGCGTTATAAGTCGAAAATCAAGTATTTGTTATAATTTACATTGATTTTATGATAGATTATTTGATATATTTAGAATAATTATATAATAATAGAAGAAATACCATACCCCCTCTATCAGTACCAAACGAGCGGCTCAAATGTCCGAAAATGTCTACAAATGTCCATAAATGACAAGGATGTCCATGTGGTTTCGCGTGTTACATGTCGCATATTCGGCCCTGGCCGGCCGGGGATGGCAACCGGTGGCGCGATTGACCATCGATCCCGGCGCCAAGCCAAACGCGGCGCCGGACCGTTTTGCAAGTCGCCCCGCCTGGGTGTTATGATCCAAAAAAACACGCCAAATCGTCTTAAATCCCTATCGGAGGCCCCGCAGCATGGATGACGTTCCCGAACGCGCCTTTATTCCCGACCAGCCCAACCCCTTGGCCAGCGACGCGCCCGGCAGCGTGACCGAGATGCCGTCGCCGTCCTTTATCGGCCATATTCACATCTGTACCGATGTCAATTACCAGGCCATGGTCGAATTCTATGTCGCCCTGTTCAATGGCGAGGTGACGGCGGTCAATCCGGGCAATCCGATGACCTTCATCACCTATGATGAATACGACCATCGGCTGGTTGTCATGTATAAGGAAGGCTGGGGCACCAAGCCGGAAAATCCGGTGGGCTACTCGCATCTGGCGTTCGGTTATCGCAGCCTGGGCGAGGTTATCTTCATCTATAAGCGCATGAAGGAATGGGGCTACAAGCCGCATTGGGTGGTCAATCACGGCAATTCCACGTCGTTCTATTACCAGGACCCGGACGGCAATGATGTGGAAACCTTGGTCGATAATTACCCGCCCGTCATAACCAAGTCCTACAAGAAAAATTACCAGTTTTCGGAAGATTTCGGGCCCATGCCGGACGGCAATTTCGATCCCGACAAGATGGTCGAATTGTACGAGCAAGGCGTGCCCGATACGGTGCTTCTGGACCGCGATCTGGTGAAACGGCTGAAGGCCGAAGGCAAACTATAACGAATAGCCCGCGCGGGGATGGCAGGGTTGGCCGCGCGGGCGTAGGCAGAGACCAATTGGGGAAGGAAACATCATGAGCCACGCAAACCTTGCGGAACGCCGGGGCGATAAAATCCGGGCGAAACTGAACCATCCGGTCCTGGATACGGACGGCCATGTGCAGGAGTTCGATTTGGCCATTGCCGACTACCTGAAACAGGTGGCCGGGCCGGACGTGGTCAAGCGCTTCGAAGACATGTGGTTCAAGCCCGCGCCCGAAGGCGTCCGGCGCACATTGTGGAACGTGCCGTCGGGCCCCAACACCAAGGACCGGGCGATGGCCATGCTGCCGAAATTACGCGCCGAACGCCAGGAAGAGTGCGGCATCGATTTCGCCGTCATCTATTCTACCCGCGGCCTCGGCATGGGCTACATACAAGATGCCGAAGTTCGTACCGCCGTCTGCCGCGCCGTGAACATCATGAATTCGGAGAAGTTCGCCGATTTTTCCGCCCATATGACGCCGGCCGCCCTGATCCCGGTGCAGACGCCCGAAGAAGGCATTGCCGAGCTGGAATTCGCGGTCGGCGAATTGGGCATGAAGGCGATCATGGTCAATGGTGATGTGCGCACCGCCAATCCAAAGATCGCCGAGTTGGCGCCGGATCTGGCCAAACATACCCGCTGGACCCATTCCCTGACCATCGATGCGCCATTCGATTACGATCCTTTCTGGGCCAAATGCGTGGAAATGAAAGTGGGGCCGGCCTGCCATTCCTCGGACCGGGGCGGCGGCGGCATGCGCTCGTCGGCATCCAATTATGTGTTCAATCATCTGGGCGGCTTCGCGGCGGGCTCCGAGTTTTTCTGCCGCTCATTATTCATGGGCGGCGTACCGAGCCGGTTCCCGGGCCTCAATTTCGCATTTTTGGAGGGCGGCGTCTCCTGGGCGGTACAGCTTTACAACGATATCTGCGAGCATTGGGAAAAACGCAATATCGACGCGCTTTTGGAAAACCTGGACCCGGAAAAGCTCGACGAGGACTTGATGGTGGAACTGTTCACCAAATATGGCGACGAAAACCTGACGCCGGAACGCATTCGCGGCTACCGGCCCTCCAACTCCCACAACAATTATGACCGGGGCACCATCGACGAGTTCGCCGCCTGCGGCATCGTGGAAGAAAAGGACATCAAGGGTCTGTTTACCGGCAATTTCTTCTTCGGCTGCGAATCCGACGACCGCATGGTGGCCACTGCGTTCGATCCCAAGCTCAACAGCTTTGGCGCCACGCTGAAGGCGTTCTGGGGTTCCGACATTGGCCATTGGGACGTGACCGACGCGTCCCTGGCGCTATCGGATGCCTATGGCTTGCTCGAAGGCGGGCTGCTGAACGAAGACAATTTCGAGGATTTCATGTTCACCAACGGCGTTAAGTATCACGCCGGCATGAACCCGGACTTCTTCACCGGCACGGTTCTGGAGGATCAGGCGGCCAAGGTCCTCGGCCAGGCAGCGGCAGCGTAGAAGACCGTTGGCTTCTTCCAGCGGCAAAATCCTGGTGGTCGGCGGCGCCGGCTATATCGGCAGCCATACCGCCAAGGCCTTATCGGAGGCCGGCATGCGCCCGGTGGTGGTCGATGATCTGTCCACCGGCCACGACTGGGCAGTCAAGTGGGGGCCGCTGGAACATTGCGATATCCGGGACGGGGCGGCCCTGGATGCTGTGTTCGAAGCCCATGCACCTGACGCGGTGCTGCATTTCGCCGGTAAAATAAATGTGGGCGAATCGGTGACCGCGCCGGAGATTTATTACGATACCAACGTCACCGGCACCCTTTCGCTCCTGGATGCCATGCGCCGCCACGATTGCGCCAAACTGGTGTTCTCGTCGTCCTGCGCCGTGTACGGCACGCCTGAGCGCATGCCCCTTGATGAGAGCCACGCTTTCGGCCCCATCAACCCCTATGGTTCAAGCAAGCTGATCGCCGAAACCATGATGGCGGATTTCGCCCACGCTTATGGGCTCAAACATGTGGCGTTGCGCTATTTCAACGCCGCCGGCGCCGACGCCGACGCCGGTATCGGCGAGGACCATCAGCCCGAAACCCATTTGATCCCGCTGGTGCTCGACGCCGCGATGGGCCGGCGCGATGCCATCACCATCTTCGGCGACGATTATCCAACAGCCGACGGCACTTGCGTGCGCGACTATATTCACGTGGCCGATCTGGCGGACGCCCATATCCGGGCGCTGGAATATCTGCAGGGCGGCGGCGTATCGGACGCCTTTAACCTCGGCAACGGCGCCGGTTTCTCGGTGCGCGAAGTTATCGACGCGGCGGCGCAAGTTACTGGCGCCAAAATACCCATTGTCATGGGCGCCCGCCGAGACGGCGATCCGGCGGAGCTGATCAGCAATTCTTCCCGCGCCGCCGAAATGCTGGGCTGGACCCCGGCGCGCAGCCCAATCGAAGTCCAAATCGAAGACGCCTGGCGCTGGCACCAGGCCCATTTCGGCGAGAAACCATGACCGTGGGAGCCAAATTTGCGACCTTGGTTTTGCTCGCGTTGCTGGCCGCCTGCAACACCGTGGCCCGATCCGAAAAATTGGTGCCGGGGGCGGCGCAACTTGCCTCCCTTCCCTCGGCTTCAAATTACCGGGGCGCAATTGCCGAGGTTCGTCTTATTCCGCGCGCCGGAACCGGCACCGGCCTGGGTCTGCGGCCAACTTTGCTGGATTTTGATGAAATGGCGGATGCGGTTCGCTCCAGCCTCGCCAGCCGCGGCATGATGGGCGCCAAGGGGCCGCACCGGCTGGAAATCCGCGAGCCCGGCATTAGCTACGGATATGTGCATTCCAGGAACCGCGCGACCGGCGCCCGTATATTGGAGACCACCCGTGTCAGGACATTCATGAGCGCCGATTACAGGCTGATCCGCGTTTCATCGGGCAATTTTCTCTTTGATGAGACGGTGGAGACCAGCCGCGAAGAGCCGGCCACCAGATCCGATGCCGAGTTTGATTTTCGCGGCCAGCCGACGCCCAAACTGCAAGGCGCGGTGGAAGCGGCGGTGCGCGAAAACATCGTCGAATTCCTGCGCCGGCTCGCAAAATTATGACGCCCCTATTCGATCACCGCGGTGAAGCTGCATTGCACCTTGGAGGCGGCGGTGGCGCTGCCGGGCAGGGTATGCCGCGTCGGGCGGGTGGCTTCGTCAGGAAACATGGCGACCCAGGGCGTGTTCAGGAGGGCGCGTTCGGACGGATCGCCCATCCAGAAGGTGATCTTCAAGATATCTTCGGTCGTCCCGCCGGCGGCCTCGGCGATGCGCTGGATATGGCCAAACATGTTGGTGAGCTGGTCTTCCATGGCATCGGGCATGTCGCCGCTTTCCGGGTCCTTGCCGGTAATGACGCCGGTCTGCACGAACGCACCGATGCGGCTGGCCGCCGGGATCGGGTTGCCGTGCATGAATTCCTTCACATAGATCGCTGTTCGTTTGGCCATAATCGCGCCTCCTTAGGTAAATGCGTTGGCACCGATCATAACGCCCCATAACCGAAGGCTCAAATTTTCGAACCTAAGAGGAAAAATTAAAATGACACGTATTCCGCAAATCCAGCCCGATGACATGAACGCTGAGCAACGCCGCGTCTATGACGACGTGATGGCCAGCACCGGCCGCTCCGGCGGTCCGTCCATCGGCTATGCCTATGCGCCGGGGCTTTGGGAGGCCAGCAACCGGGTTTCCGATCATCTGGGCGATTGCTCGCTCAGCCAGGCCCAGGTGCGCATCGCCGCCCTGACTGCGGCGCGCTATTGGAATTCGGCGTTTCCATTCGCCGTGCAGGTGCCGCAAGCCTTCGCGGCCGGTGTTGCACCGGCAATTGTCGATGCCATCAATGATCGTGAACGGCCCGAATTCGCGTCGCCCGAAGACGAAGCGGTCTATGACGTCGCCCAAGAATTGCTGGCCAGCGGCACGCTCGGTGATGATGGGTTTACCAAAGCGGCGGAGATACTGGGCCATACGCGGCTGGTCGATACGGTCGGCGCAGTGGGGCAATTCTGCAAGGTCTGCATGATGGCCAACACGGTCGGCGCCGTGCCGCCCGAAACCGCGCCGGTGAAATTGAAGCCGTAGGCCGGGTTCAGTCCATGTCCGGCACCAGATGATGTTCGAACGAAATGCCGTTGCCGCTGTCGGCGTTGCGCGCTATCGCCGATTCCTTGACCCAGTCGGAACCGGTTGGCAGCACCACGGTCGCACAGCGCACCCGGTCCAGGGACACGTCGTCCACGTTGGGCGGTGCCTCGCCGGTTTCCTCCATATGCTTGACCGCCTTCAATAGTTGGTTGCGCATCATGATGATCATGGCGTCCGAGGTGCCGAGATGTTCTTGCGTGCGATCATAAAGAGGCTCGCCGTCCGGCCCGCACATCAGTTCGGTCATCGCCCGGTCCTGCAGATTGGCGATGAACGGAATGCCGATATTGAGGGATTCCTTGGCGATCTTGGGGTCCATCATATAGTCGTTATGGCGGTTGGCCTTGGTATAGAAATAGGAGCGCGGATCGTTGGTACGCTCGGCGTAGCCGCCCCATTCTTTGTACGGGTCCGACGCGTCCATGCGGTCGGCAATGGTGGCCGGCAACGGTGCGTCGCCGGGCGCCGCCGACTGGCTCATCAGCATCGCATGTTCATCATCGACGGGGATGAACGAACGAAGCACGGCGTGATGACCGCTGGAGATCATGGTGTGGAACGGGAACAGGAATTGATTGATGCGGTGCCATTCGTCGGCGCCATCGTTGATGGTGCGCTTGGCGGTGTAATAGGCGCCGTAGGGCGCGGCCTGCACATCGAGGCGCGGCGGTTCGCGATCATCGCTCCAAAATCCCGATATTCCGACGCCGGCATAAGGCGCATCCTTGGCGACCTTGGCGTGCACCCAATCCAGATGCACGGTGTCCAGATCGCCCTCCATGTTCTGCAGCCAGTTGGCTTCTTCCATCATGATGTTGCACTGGGTCACCCTATCGGCGGGGCAGGTCAGAACTTCAAAGGTGGGCAGCGGCGGCGGCGTGGCGCGCGGGCCCATATAGATCCAGATCATGTGGTTGATGTCCCGGCACGGAAAGGCGCGCGCTTTGATCCTGTCCTTGAAGGTGCTGTCCGAAGGCTCCGACGGCATGTCGATGCAGTTGCCGTGAACGTCGTATTTCCAGCCGTGATAGACGCAGCGCAGCCCGCATTCCTCGTTGCGGGCGAAATACAACGAAGCGCCCCGGTGCGGGCAGGCCTCCGGCATGGCGCCCACCTGGCCATCGGTGCCGCGCCACATGACGAAGTTCTCGCCGAGCAATCGCATGCGCTTGACCGGCCCGTCGGGTTCCGGAAATTCCGACGACGGCAGGCACGGTATCCAATATTCGCGCATCAATTTGCCCATCGGCGTGCCCGGCCCGACCCGGCACAACAGATCATTGTCTTCTTTCGAAAGCATCGGCTTCCTCCCCCGTTTGCGGCCCGCAGTTTAAAACGAAAATCGTCTTTAGGAAAACCGCGCTACGAATTATTCATGGCGCGCCATTGGGTCTGGCCATATTATAAAATCGGGGCGGATGCTGAATTTGGAGGGTGCGAGCCATGATCCATGCAAACAGGTGGTACGCGGCGGCAACCGCGGCGGAGATATCCACGCAGCCAACCGAGCAGGTTATTTGCGGCCGGCCATTGGTTTTGTACCGGGCCGCCAGCTCCGGCAAACTGGTCGCCTTGGAGAACCGGTGCCCGCACCGCCAAGCGCCGTTATCCATGGGCACGGTCGTTGGTGATGACATTATGTGTATTTACCACGGCTGGGTGATCAACGGGGCCGGGCAATGCGTGCACGTGCCGCATCAGGACAGCGTCGCCGCATCGGTGTGCATAGACGCCTACCCGGTGACCCAAAAATGGGGCTTGGTCTGGATCTGGATCGGCGATGCGGACAAAGTTGATGAGACCTTGATCCCGGACATGGCCTGGACCGAAGACGACGAGCAATCGTCGGTTTTCATCCGCTTCCATGTGGGCGCCAATTACCAGCTTATGGCCGACAATCTGCTCGACGTTTCCCATTCTGATTTCCTGCATACCAGCACATTCGGCTCCCACGCCGGGCGCCGCGCCGAGACCGAGCACGTCAAGGCCGAGCTGGAGGCCTGGTCCGAAGACGGCGCGGTCTATGGGCATAGGACATTGCGCGATGTGGTTCTGTCGCCGATGGCGGCGGCCTGGGCGGCGACCGACAAGCCGGTAACCCGGACCCACAAGACGCGCTGGACGCCGCCCAACAACATCAACATCGAGTTGATTATGGAGAATGACGAAAACAAGGTGACCATTCACCACGATCACCTGATGACGCCGGAGAGCGAAACCTCCTGCCACTACTTCTTGATCTGGACCCGCGATTTTTCGGTGCATGGCGGATATCCGACCGACGAAGATGTCCGCCGCGAGCAATCGACGGTCATAGAATCGGAAGACATCGCCATGGTCGAGGCGCAACAACGCAATAAAATCCGGTTCGGCGATCCCGGCGATATCCCCGGAGCCGCCGACAAGATCGTCGCTGCCGTCCACAAACGCATCGCCGAATTGGAAGATGCGGAGAAAGCGCGCAACGCCGCCTGATGGGGACTGTTACGCCGATCTCCGCTTCGATCACGAAATTGCGGCGTCGCCGGTGCCGAACCCCAATGCGGGGCGCGTCAGTTCGATATGAACATGCCGGCGGCGAGGCCCTCGTCGATCACGAAATTGGCGCCGTAGATCGCCTTGCCGGTGACCGGCGAGGCCAGGAACATGGCCGTTTCGGCAATCTCGGCGGCTGTCGAATAGGTGCGCCCGGACGGGGTCACGGTCTCCATGAAATCGAGGATCGGCTTAAACTCGGGATCGGTGCGCACATATTCGTTCATCGGCGTTTCGGTGTTGCCCGGCGAGATCGCGTTGACATGAATGCCGTCCCGGGACACTTCGGTCGCCATCACCTTGGTCAGCATAACAACGGCGGCCTTGGTGGCGCAGTAGACGCCGTACATGGGCAGCGCACAGACAGACGCCGCCGAGGCCACATTGATGATGTTGCCGCGTTTGCGCGATTTCATATGCGGCAAGACCGCCTCCATCATGGTGATGGTGCCCTTCAGATTGACGTCGATCATGACGTTCATGTCTTTGGACTTGGTGGCGCCCGCCGGGGTCGGCACGAAAATGCCGGCGGAATTGATCAGGATATCGATCTTCTTGTGGTCTTTCAGCACCTGGGCAACCAAGGCGTTCACCTGGCCCGGCTTGGTGATATCGCAGACATAGCCCTTCGACTTGCGCTTGATTTCGGCCGCGATCTTATTGGCTTTACGCTTGTTCTGGCTGGCGACGATGGCGCAGGTCGCGCCTTCTGCGGCAAACTTTCTGGCGATTGCCTCGCCGATGCCGGACGATCCACCGACCACCAGCGCCACCCTGTTTCGCAATTGCATGGCTTGTCTCCCCTGTTTCAAATAAGGCTCTTGAACTTGATTGCCAGCGTAACCATTCGGGAGCGGCAAGGCCAATTAAAAACCGATGCGTGTATATCTCCCGATCACCATTCGGCGCTAAGATTGCCATCCGCCCACCTTCAACTAGTATGGCCGGCAATTAATCTGCCCAAAAAAAGAGGGATAACGGAGGCATAATGGCGGATCGTGAGGTCAGGCGGAGGTTGGCGGCCATACTCGTTGCGGACGTGGCGGGCTATACACGCCTGCTGGAAGACGACACCGACGGCACCGTCGCCGCCTGGCAGGACGCCCGCGAAGACGTCATCAAACCTTGCGTCGCCGACCATTCCGGCCAAATCGTCAAACTGACCGGCGATGGCTTTTTGGTCGAGTTTCCTACCGTCCAGGACGCGGTCAACTGTGCCATCAATATGCAAACCGGCTTAGGCGCCAGCAGTTTGGATTTCCGCATGGGCATTAACCTTGGCGACATCGTCGATGACGGCGAGGATATCCACGGCGAGGGCGTCAATGTGGCGGCGAGGCTGGAAGGGCTTGCCGAGCCCGGCGGCATCTGCATTTCCGGTCTGGTTTACGAATCCATCCGCAACCGCATCGACGCGGAATTCGAAGATATGGGACCACAGGATGTAAAAAATGTTTCAGGCCCGGTGCAAGCCTATGCGGTTCGCACCGTAGAGCCGGCGACAGCGGCGGCGGAGCACGGCGGCGGCGGCCAGCTTTCCATCGCGGTGCTGCCGTTCGACAACCTGTCGGGCGATACGGACCAGGAATATTTCTCCGACGGCCTGACCGAAGACATCATTACCGCGCTTTCCCACTGGCATTCATTTTCCGTCATCGCCCGCAATTCCACTTTTCAATATAAGGGACAATCGCCGGATATTCGCCAAGTGGCGGCGCATTTGGGCGTTCAATATGTACTGGAAGGCAGCGTCCGCAAGGCCGGCGAGCGCGTCCGGATAACTGCGCAGCTCATCGACGGCGCGACCGGCAACCATGTATGGGCGGATAAGTTCGACCGGCAACTGGACGATTTTTTCGAACTTCAAGACGAATTGACCCAGATCATCGCCGCCAAGGTTGAGCCGGAATTCGCCAAGGCGGAACAAAAGCGGGTGGCGCGAAAATCCCTGGGCAGCCTGGATGGGTGGGATTGCTATCAGCGCGCCATCGCATCGTTGAATGAGCTCACCGAGGATGGCAACCTGCGCGCTCAGGAACTGTTTCGGCGCGCCATCGAGATCGATCCCAAGGACAGCCGCCCCCATGCCGGCCTCGCCTACTGCCTTTTCCGCTATTCCAATGACGGCTATTCGGACGAGAAGGGTTATGCCAATGAAGAAAGTCTGGAGCATGCGCGCCGCGCCGTCGCCCTCGACGACGGTGATGCTCAGGCCCACGAGATTCTGGCCATATTGCTAGCCCATTCCCATCAGTTGGATGCGGCCATCACCGAAGCCCGCCGCGCGGTGGACATCAATCCCAACTTCGCCCACGCCTATGTGCCGCTTGGCAATTCGCTGAGCATGGCTGGCCAGCCTGAGGATGGCATCCCCTATCTGGAGACCGCCATCCGGCTCAATCCCGATGATGTTCGCGGGCATATCTATCTGGAGCTTCTCGCCGAATCGCATTTGAACAACCGGGACTATGATCAGGCGGTGGTCTGGGCGCGAAAATCCATCGAACGCAAGCGGGATTTCCTGCACCCGCATATTATTCTCGCCTCGGCGCTTGGCAACCGTGGCGACACAGCCGACGCCGCGAAAGCGCTGGCCGACTGCGAGCAACTGCATCCCAATTTTATCGAACAGTTTCCGACATTGAACTTCTACCGGGACCCGGCGGACAAGGACCATATCGTGGACGGCCTGCGCAAAGCCGGATGGAAAGACGCCGACAGCGAGCCCGCCCTGCCCGACAAACCCTCCATTGCCGTCCTGCCCTTCGATAATCTGTCGGGCGATCCGGAACAGGATTTTATCGGCGACGGGCTTACAGAGGACATCATCACCGCACTGTCCCGCATGCGGTCGTTTTTGGTCATCGCCCGCAATTCGACCTTTCAATACAAAGGAACCTCACCCGATATCCGCCGCGTGGCCGAGGAATTGGACGTGCGCTATGTGCTGGAAGGCAGCGTTCGCAAATCCGGCGACCGGATCAGAGTGACGGCCCAGCTTATCGACGCCACCAACAACACGCATCTGTGGGCCGAGCGTTTTGATCGTGAGTTTACGGACATTTTTTCCGTCCAGGACGAAATAACCGGCACCCTGGTTGCCCAGTTGGAGCCGGAGTTAGGCCGGGCTGAGTACGAGCGGGTTAAATCAAAACCGCCGGAAGACCTCGATGCGTGGGAGCTGGTTCAGCGGGGCAATGCCCACTTGCCGAGCAAGAATCTTGAAAGCAGCGCTGAGGCGCGGCGGTTATTCGAGCAGGCTATCGAGCGAGATCCGGGCTGCGTCGCAGCCCATGCCGGCATCTCGCTGACTTTTATATCCAGGTATTTCAATGATTCTGCTGATCCTGATATCGAAGGTGGCATGTTGGTGGCCCGGCAGGCACTCAAACTCGACAACAACGATCCCCATTCACATTATGCCCTGGGTTTGGCCCATTTCTTGGACAGGCATCCTGATACCGCAATCTCAGCATTTGAGGAGTGCCTTAGGTTAAATCCCAATTATGCCCCGGCCCATGACTGGATGGGCGCCATGTTTTGCCACTCCGGCCGTCCTGACGAAGCAATTCCCCATGCCGAGATGGCGATCCGGTTGAGCCCATCCGATCCGGCCATTGGTATGTTCTATTTCCATTACAGCTTAGCCCATCTCTATCTAAAGCAGTATGAGCAGGCAGTGAAATTGGGACGCAAGGCGCTCCAGAAGGGGTGCCCTTGGCCGGGGAACGCCTATTTGACAGCTGCCTTGGAACATTTAGGCCGGACAGACGAAGCTCAGAACGCCTGTAAAGAGCTGATCAAAATTAGTCCCAATGTCACCATTGAATTCGTACGCGAACGGATTCCCACCACACACCAGCCCTCGTTGGATCACCTGTTGGACGGGCTCCGCAATGCAGGGCTACCGGAGAGCTAATGCCGCCCGACGGAGCTAGCCCCCCTGGCCTAACCCGTCATGGCCTCCGCCGCCAAATCCTGATCGACGCAATCGGCATAGCTGGCACCAGTGCCGATCAGCCCGCCCGACAGCAAGGCGCCACGAAGGCGTTCGAAACCGGCCTCCGGCAACAGCAGATTGGCGCCCCAGATGCCGAGGGACTGGTAGCGGCTGATACATGTGGTCAGCACCATCCCATCCAGTTCCGGAAAATAGGGTTGGATGGTTGCGACGATATCGCCCGCATCGCTCTTGGTCAGCCATATTTGCATTTCATGGATGGCGCGGCTCATGGCCAGCAGCTCGGCGCGGCGCGCATCCAGGGTGTGCCGGTTGGCCAGCAACGTGGTGTAGGAAGTAGCCCCCCTGGATGCCGAGGCGTACCAGATATGCCCGGCGCCATCATTAAGCAATTGGGTAACGAACGGCTCGAACACCTGAATGACATCCAGCTCCCGCGCGCGAAACGCCGCCACGTTTTCGGCCATCGAGCGGTCCGCTGTGCGGGCGAAGCTACCGGGATCGAGACCTGCGCGGCGGATATCGTCCTGTAGGCACATCCACGGGGTCGGCACCTCGGAGACGGTGCCGATGCTACGGCCCTCAAGATCGGACATTGCGAAATCGGCGCGCGGCTCGGGCCCGATCAGGAAAAATGGATCCCTGGTCACCACCTCGCAAAAGCTGACCAGCCGGCAGGCCGGGTCCCGGTCGCGTCCCACCAGGCAACGCATGGGCCCGCCCCACCAGATGCCGTCGGCGCCTGCCTCGGGAATGGGGAGCGGCGCATCGGACGCTTCCAGGCGCACATCCAGCCCTTGATCTTTGTAGCATCCCAGCGCCACCGCCGCGTAGAACGGGGCGTAAAACAGGGCGCGGAAATTTTCATAGAGTGTGATGGTCATGGGCAATTATAGACGCCCCTTTTTCCGCCATGGCGGAGACGAATTGTCGCCGATTACAAAATATTATCGAGGGCGTCGGCCAGACTTTTTACCGTGCGGTCCACGTTATGGAGCTTGTCGAGGCCGAACAGGCCAAGGCGGAAGGTCTGATAATCGTCCGGCTCGTCGCAGCCTAAGGGCACGCCGGCGGCGACCTGCAAGCCTTCGGCGGCAAATTTTTTGCCGTTGTGGATATCGGCGTCGCCGGTATAGCTGACAACCACGCCCGGCGCCTGGAAGCCCTCGGCGGCGACGCTTCTGAAACCCTTGGAGACCATGAGCGCGCGCACCTTTTCGCCAAGCTCCCACGCCTCGTCGCGAACTTTGTCGAAACCGTAGGCTTCGGTTTCCTTCATGGCGTCATGAAATTTCACCAGGGCGTCGGTGGGCATGGTGGCGTGATAGGCATGGCCGCCGTTCTCATAGGCTTCCATGATCTGCAGCCATTTCTTGAGATCGCAGGCGAAGCTGGAACTGGTGGTATCATCGATGCGCGTCCTGGCATCGGCGCTCATCATCACCAGACCGCCGCAGGGGCTTGCGCTCCAACCCTTTTGCGGGGCGCTGATCAGCACATCGACGCCGGTCTTTTCCATATCGACCCAGATGGTGCCGGACGCAATGCAATCCAGGACGAACAGACCGCCCACGTCATGCACCGCATCGGCAACGGCGTGAAGATAGGCGTCCGGCAGAATAATCCCGGACGCAGTTTCCACATGGGGCGCGAAGACCATATCGGGTTTTTCCGATTGGATCGCGTCCACCACCTCTTCGATTGGCGCCGGCGCGAAGGCGGCCTGATTGCCCTTTTCGACCAGACGCGCCTTGAGGACGGTTTCCTTGGACGGGATATTTCCGGCTTCGAATATCTGGGACCAGCGGAACGAGAACCAGCCGTTGCGGATGACCAGGCAATTTTTCCCGGTTCCGAACTGGCGGGCGACGGCTTCCATGGCATAGGTGCCGCCGCCGGGAACGATGGCCACGGAACCGGCACGGTAGACCTTTTTCAAGGTCTCGGAAATATCGCGCATCACCCCTTGGAAGGATTGCGACATATGGTTCAGCGAGCGGTCGGTGAACACCACCGAAAATTCCAGAAGGCCGTCGGGATCAACGTTCGAAATTGGGTTTGTCATGGTTTGTCCTGCCAGGGGTCAAAGGGAGATGGAAACAATTCCGGCTCAAGCGGCCAAGGCGCCGAAGTTGCGTACATGAATGCCGGCGTCGGCGCCGCGTTCGGCCACATAGTCTTGAAAGCGCTGGGCTACAACTGCCGGCTCCCAGTCGGCGAGGCCGGTGATAAAGCTCGGCCTTTGGCGCGCCCGCTCAAACCAGGCGGCCAGATTTGGATACCGGTCGAGGGGCCAATCCATCAGCCACATGCGGTGCACGTTGGGCATCCAGGCGGCTTCGGCGAGGGTGAATTGGGCGCCCATGATCCACGGGCCGCCCAGCCTGAGGGCGTCGTCCAGTTCCTGGAAATAGGCGTGCGTGCGGTCGACGGCGGCCACGATCCTGGCGGCATCGAACATATCTGCCGACTGCCATTCGCGGATGAATTCCACCAGCTCTTTGTTCTGGTGGGCGGCGGCGAAGGCATCTAAATCTTCGGGGCTCATGTTTTTGCGCGGCCGGAACAAAAACTCATGGGACAATAGTTTTAAATCCGATTGTCCGGTGTCGGCGTCATCGATCCATTTTTGCAAGAGCGCGGCGTCTTCGGCGCCGTCCGGCGTCAGTGGCGGTTCGGGAAACGCCGCATCCAGATATTGAATGATGTCTTTCGATTCGATCATCACCACGCCGTCATGGACAAATGCCGGCACCAGCCCATCGGGATTGATGGCCTGAAATTGCGGCGTCGCATGTTCATTGTCGGGGATGCTGATCGGATGGCTTTGCCATTCCAGCCCCTTCTCGGCCAGGGTGATGCGCACCCGTTGCGAGCAGCTCGAAAGATCGCCGTGCCAGAGATGCAGACCCTTCAAATTCTTCAAGGCTGGATCGCCTGGTTCGATAACGGGCATCGGAACTCCTTTGGGCGGGCCGGGCGGTTTCAAGCCGCCCACTACCCTAACCCGCTCCCCGCGTTGGGGAAAAGAGAATTTACGCGTACGCGGCGTGGCCGCCCGCAGGCTGCTTGCGCCCACGTCCGCCCCGGCGCTTGCCGCGCTTGATACCGGCTCCGCCGGACGGCTTGCGCCCGCCATTGTGGCGGCCATTTTGGCGGCCATTGCCGCGTGGATTCTCGGGCGCCGTTTCCGGCCCTATCGCCTCGGGGCCATCGCCGACCACCGTCAGCGGACGTTGGATCAGCCGTTCGATATCGCGCAAATAGGCGCGCTCGGCCGGATCGCAGAACGAAACCGCAGCGCCGCCGGCGCCGGCCCTTGCGGTGCGCCCTATCCGGTGCACGTAGCTTTCCGGCTCGTTGGGCAGCTCGAAATTGATGACGTGGGTAATGCCGTCCACATCGATGCCGCGCGCCGCGATATCGGTTGCCACCAGGACGCGGGCCTCGCCGGCGCGGAACCGCGACAGCGCCCTTTGGCGGGCGCCTTGGGATTTGTTGCCGTGGATCGCTTCGGCGTCGACACCGCTTTTGCCGAGCTTGTCGGCAACCCGGTTGGCCCGGTGCTTGGTGCGGGTGAAGACAATGACCTTCGACAAAGCCGGATCATCCATGATCGAGGCCAGCAGCTTGGTCTTATCAGCAGCGCCGACATGGTAGATGCTTTGCGTGATGCTTTCGATGGGCGTCGCTTGAGGCGTCACTTCGATGCGCACCGGATTGTTCAACATGTCGCCGGACAGCGCTGCGATCTCTTTCGGCATGGTGGCCGAAAACAGCAGCGATTGGCGCTTATTGGGCAAGGCCGAAACGATTTTACGGACATCGTGGACAAAACCCATATCGAGCATGCGGTCGGCTTCGTCGAGAACCAGAAACTCGGCCCCGTTCAGATCGATAAAGCCCTGGCTCATCAAATCCAAAAGCCGGCCGGGCGTGGCGACGATGATATCGACGCCGCGGCGAAGCGCGTTCACCTGTGGATTTTGCTTCACGCCGCCAAAAATAACGGTATGGCGCAAATGGAGGTTCTGACCATAGGCGGCGAACTCCTCGCCAATCTGGATGGCCAGCTCGCGGGTCGGCGCCAGGATCAGAGCGCGCGGATTGCGGCGCTTATCCTTAGGTTGACTTTTGGCAAGCTTTTGCAGAATCGGCAGCGCAAAGGCGCCGGTCTTGCCGGTGCCCGTCTGGGCGATGCCAAGCACGTCCGAGCCTTTAAGCAACTCGGGGATCGCTTCTTGTTGGATCGGTGTCGGGGTGATGTGGTTTCTGGATTTCAATGCAAGTTGGATCGGATCGGACAAGCCGAGATCCGAAAATTTTAACGTATTCACTAGATATTCCTATACGCCCGGCGGCGCGCACCGTATGACAATCACACGGTCGGACCCCGGCGTTTTCCCTCCCTCGGGCGCGGCCGAAAGGGGAAGATTATTGATTATTGTTCCCGGGATATGGTGCCGCGTTATGGCGGCGCTTCGCGCAATCGCAAGACAATCAACTAAGTTAACGATGCTCAAATGGGCCTGTTCGCCCATAATGTCAAGTCCTAGCCGGCGATAACCTCTTTCACCTTGCCGGCCAGATCGGCGAGGCTGAAAGGTTTGGGCAGAAAATTCAGCGCGGAATCGGCGCTGATACCGCCGGGAATGGCGTCCTCTGCATAGCCCGACATGAGGATAATTTTGATGTTCGGAATTTCTTCCTGGACCAGACGCACCAATGTATGGCCGTCCATGCCCGGCATCATCACATCGGTGATAATCAAATCGATGGTCTGATCAAATCCGTTAATCACGTCGAGCGCTTCTTCGCCGTCGACGGCCTCCAATACCCGGTAGCCCTTGTTGCGCAAGGCGCGGCTGCCGAACACGCGGACCGCGTCTTCATCTTCGACCAGAAGCACTGTCGCCTCGCCGGTCAGATCGGCGCCGTCGTCGGGGGCCACCAGTCCGATGAACGCAACCTCGGCGCCGAAGGCGGTGGCTTCCTCGGCGGAAAATGCCGGCAGATAGATCGAAAATGTGGTGCCTTCGCCGAGCGCCGAATCGACGAACACATAGCCGTCCGACTGGCGGATGATGCCATAGACCGTGGACAGGCCAAGGCCGGTCCCCTCGCCCACGTCTTTGGTGGAAAAGAACGGCTCGAAGATGCGGCCCAGATCCTCCTTGGCGATGCCGGAGCCGCTGTCAGCCACCTTGATCAGGATATAGGCGCCCGCCGGCATGACCTCGTGGCCGCGCTGCACGGCGGTATCCACGGTTACCCGTTCGGTGGTGACATTGATCGCGCCGCCGCCGCGCATGGCATCGCGCGCATTGACCGCCAGATTGATAATGACCTGGTCGAACTGGCCGGGATCGGTGCGGATCAAATCTACGTCCTCGCCATGGTTGAAGGTAAGCTCGATATTCTCGCCGATCAGCCGGTGCAAAAGATGCGACAGATCATCGAGCGCGTCGTTGATGGAAAAGATCTTCGGCTGCAAGGTCTGGCGCCTTGAAAAGGCCAGCAACTGGCGCACCAGATTGGCGGCCCGGTTGGCGTTCTGCTTGATCTGCATGATGTCGGCGAAGGACGGATCATCCTCGCCGTGGCGGGTCAAAAGCAAATCGCAAAAGCCCATCATGGCGGTAAGAAGATTGTTGAAATCGTGGGCAACGCCGCCGGCCAGCTGGCCAACCGCCTGCATCTTCTGGGCCTGGTTGAACTGAATCTCCAAATTCTTTTGCTCAGTGGTGTCGATCACGAACAAGGCCAAGCCGGTCACCTCGCCCTCGGCATCGTTGATCGGGCTGATATGCAGCGAGACGGTAAGCTCGCGCTCGCCGCCGGCCGGCATGCGCGCCTCCATCAGCGTCGCCGGCAGGGTGCCCATGACGACTTTGGATAGTTGCGCCGAGGCATCGTCGCGGTCTTCTTTCGATATGCGGTCATAGAGCGGCCGCCCGACGACGCCGTCCCGGTGCAGCCCCAAAAGCTTCAAAAAGGCGCGGTTGCAATCGGCCACGTCGCCCTGCAGATCGAGGAACACAATGCCCACCGGGGCGTCGGCGAACAGCCACGGGATGCGCCGCAATATGGGCCAGCCGGTGCCGTCATCCAGGACCGGCATGAACGGCTCGCGCAGCACCAGCGAGCGGGTATAGTTCTGACCGTCGGCGCCGGTTTCTTCCGATTGGATGAGATAGACGGCAAAGCTTTCGCCATCCCGGGGGCACAGCATGATGCGCCCGTGCATGCCGCTGGCGTCGGTTTCCACCTCGCCCCCCTCGGGCCCCGGTTCAACGAACTCGGCGAAGGCTATCGGGGCGCTCGCCGCGTCGGCGGAACTTTTCGGCTCCAGGTTCAACCAGCCGCGCAAGGTTTCGTTGTAATAGCGCAAATTGCCGTCACCATCGGCGGAGAAAAAACCGCACGGCAATAGATCCAAAAGATCGGCGATATAGGCATCGCGCCCGGCGCGCACCTTTTCATGGGCATATCGGGTGCTGATATCTTCCAGCGTCCATAGAGTGAGCCCGGTTTCGGCATCAACGGGGCGCAATGCGACTTTCCAGCAGCAGAGCCCAGAGATATCCGAATGGACCAAAATCTCGCCAACATCGGCGGCACCGACGGCGGCGCGGCTTTTCAGGCGCTGGAAGGCGTCTTTCGATCCGGGATCGAGGATATCGTCAAACACCGCCAGGCTGGACGGCATCAGCACCGCATCGCGCTTGAGCCCTTCGAACATGTGACGCAAGGGGGCGTTGTCGAACAGGACGGCGCCGCCGCTATCGGTGAGAAAATGGGCTTCGGAGTGAGCCGCCAATTCGATGCTCAGCCGGCGCCGGCTGGCGGCTTGCGAAGAGCCCCGCCCCAGCGACCAGGCGCCCCGGCACATGGCCAGAATGCCAAGCCCCGATAGCGACGATATCCAGCCGGGATTGTTTTCGAGGGCGCCGGCGTTGATCAGCAGCGCCGCCGCTGTGGTTGCAACGACACCCAATACCAACGCCGGCCAGGGCGACGCCAGAAGGTTCATATCGCGAGGCGCGGACGGGGATACGCCTTCCGATTGCGGTGTATTCCGATCATTCACAACACTATGTGTTTGCGCCATTCGGCTTCGATCTTCAACCAATTTCGCTATTCGCAGGCGGCCATGGCGCCCGGCGGCCTATTCGGCCATGACACCCGGCGGCCTATTCGGCCGGGGTCGGCTCCCAGGAGCCGGCGGCGGCGGCCAGGGCATCCTCGCCCGGGTCCAACTCGTGGAAGGGCGCCGGCGGCCGCAACGGCTGGCCGTCATGGGGCAACCGGCCCTTGAGGCGGTAAACATAGCTGATGACCTCGGCCACCGCCTGATATTGCTCGGGCGCGATATCATGGTCGATTTCCACGGCGGCGTAGATGGCGCGCGCCAAGGGCGGGTTCTCGACAATCGGCACGCCGTGCTCATCGGCGGCTTCGCGCATGCGTTGGGCAAGGCTGTCGATGCCCTTAGCTACCAGGCGGGGCGCCGGCATGAGGTCCATGTCGTATTTCAGCGCCACCGCGTAATGGGTCGGGTTGGTGATCACCACGTCGGCCTTGATGGTCGCTGCGACGATGCGCTGTTGCGCGCGTTCCATGCGGATTTGGGCAATGCGCGCCTTGACCTTGGGATCGCCGTCGGTGTTCTTGGCTTCGTCCGAGACCTCGTTCTTGCTCATCTTCAGCCCGTCCTTGGTGCTCCACTTCTGATAGATCATGTCGAGGACGGCAACGACGGTCATGATGCCCAAGGTCAGCGGAATGATGACCAGCGCGATATCTCGAATGCGGTCGAGCATTACCATCATTTCGAAGCCCGGCATTATCGCCAGATCGGCGACCATGGGCGTGATTGCGGTCGTTACCACGAGGCCAACGATGAGGAATTTCACGATACTTTTGCCGAACTCCACCATCGCTTTGACGCCGGCAATCTTTTTAATACCTTGGCGCGGGCTGAAGGCGCCGGGGTTGATCTGCAATTTTTCGAATGAAAATGTAAAACCCGTCTGGCTTATCGAAGCGACCAGGCCAATTACCACGAACAGGCTGAATACGGGGATCAGGAAAAATCCCAAATCCATCAGCGTATCCTTGAACAGAAAGCGGATATGGTCGACGTCCATTGGCATCGTGTGCGGCATCTGGATAAATTTCTTGTTGAGACCGGTGACCTTATCCATGGTCCAAGGCAGGATATAAAGAAGCGCCAGGGTCAGCCCGAACAGCATCGCCCAACTGTTGATTTCCTGGGACCGCGCAACGTTGCCCTTGTTGCGGGCATCGCCCATCCGCTTGTTGGTAGGTTGTTCTGATTTTTCGCCGCCATCATCATCAGCCATGTCGGATCCCGGTCGCTAGGGCACAATAAAATGAGTAACACCGCGTTCGACATTGCTCATGGCCACAAACATAATGCCCGGCACGGTGATCATCAAAAGTACGACGCCGAGGCCAATCTGCACCGGCATGATAACGAAAAAGGACGGCACCTGCGGCGCCAGACGGGTCAAGACGCCAAGCACCAAATTGTAGGTGATCGACATGACCACAAACGGCGTGGCGATCTGCAGACCGATTTTGAACGAATCGGCCACATGGCGAGCCAGGAGATACAAGGTATCACCAAAGTCAATGGCCACGCCCGGCTGGAACAGGATGTAGCTGTCGAGGATGGCGCGGATGAACAGATGATGTATTTCGAGAACAAAAATAAGCAACGTCGCTATCGTCGATAAAAACCCGGCAACGATGGCGCTCTGCTGCTGCGAGATCGGATCGAACGCCAGCGCATTTGCCATCGCCGATACAAACGAAATGATCGTGCCGGCGGTATGCACCGAGGCCATCAGGATCAGCGGCACGGTGCCGATGATGGCCCCGGCCACCATTTCGCCGGCGATCAATAAAAGCAAATTCAAGGGCGCGCCGGGCATCGAAGGCAATTGGCCGGCCAGCACCGGCGTCACCAAAAAGGCGATGGTCAGCGCGATCGTCAGACGGGCGCGCATATTCAACTTGGTGCCGCCGAACCCCGGAATGATAAAGAGGGCCGTTCCGACGCGCGAAAACACCATAATGAACGCGAAAATATTGAGGGTTAGTATTTCCTCGAGCATGAATTAGTGGCCTATGTCACTAACCAAGGTGGACAATACGGTCGTAGAGCCCCTGGGTAAATTCGATGATCGAGGTCATCATGAAGGGCATGAAGAAAATCACGGCGGCGAAAATGATGATGATTTTGGGCACGAACGTGAGCGTCATTTCCTGAATCGAGGTCAAGGTCTGAACGATCGCAATGGCCAGCCCGACCGCCAGACCCGATGCCATAATCGGCCCCGCCGCCTGCAGGATGACAAAAAAGGTTTCGTGGGAAATGTTGAGGACATCGACGCGGTTCATGATCTGGACTCCAGAGCGGTTCCAGACAAATAGGAAGCAATTTGATGGGAACAAATCGGTTTTCCGGGTAGGCGCGGTGCGCGGCGCGATGCCTTTGCATCGGGCAAGCGCCGGGGCGCCCCCGGAGAGCCGATTTGACCCACCGAAGGCCGGGTGCTTTTGACCCGTGGACGTCGTCGCACGCCTTTGCCGATGCCAATGCATCGCCATGCGGCGCGCTCCTCGCCACGGGGCAAAATCATCCCGGTCAAATGGTTCCTATTTGTCTGGAACCGCTCTAGCCCTCTCTTTACAAATATTTGATGCATTATATGGGCATGCGCAGGATTTGCTGATAGGCCTGCAGCACCTTGTCGCGGATGGCGACGACCGAGTTCAAGGTCAACTCGGCTTCGGCGACGGCGAGCACGACCGAGTTGATATCGGCCTTGCCGGCGGCGGCTGCGGCGGTCGCCTGCTCGGACTGCTTGCCCACTTCAACCGCGCTTTCGGCAAAATTCTGGACCATGGCGGAAAAATCGGAAGGCTTGGCCTGGCCGGCCTCGCTGTTGCCGGGAGTCTGCGCCAATCTCTCGATGGCCGCCCGGTAGGCATTCACCGCGCCCGTTGCTTCGATTGCCATGCTGTTCTCCTTGTTCTTTCGTTAAAAATCCACCGAGCCCGTACCTGGCCTAGCGGAGCAGCCGGATGGTGCTTTGCATCATTCTGCGCGACGAGCGCAGCGCCGTCAGATTGGCTTCGTAAGAGCGCTGCGCTTCGCGCATATCCATCATCTCGATCAGCACATTGACGTTGGGCGCCGAGACGTAACCGTCGGCATCGGCGGCCGGGTGGCTGGGATCAAACCGCCGCGAAAATTCCGAGCGATCGGGCATCACCTTTTTTACACGCACCGTTTCGATCCCCAATTCCCTGTCGAGCCTGTTTTTGAACGACACCATTTTGCGCTGATACGGATCGCCGCCGGGTTCGGTGGGCAGCGAATTGGCATTGGCGATATTTTCGGAAATAACCCGGAGCCGGGTGCCCTGGGCGCGCATGCCGGCGGCGGATATGCGGAGCGAGCTTATGAGTTCATCGGCCATGCGCTATTCCTTTCCTGAACATTTTTTGGCCCAATTGCGGCCCGTAATTTTACCTGTTGCGGGCCGTATTCAGCTTTTACCGGGCGCCGCGCATGACGGTTCGGAACATGCGCAACTGCTTGCGGTAAAGCTCGGTCATCATGTTGTGATTGATTTGGGTTTCATTCATCTTGACCATCTGCTCTTCGAGCACGATCTGGTTGCCGTCGGGGGCCGTCTCGTAGGGGCGGTTGCTGCCATTTTCCTTGAACGGCCCTTGCGCGCGGCCCGCCGCGGAGCCGGCCGCGATATGGTTGGCATTGGTCGCCGACATTGCGAACCGCTTGGAGGTATTTTTGTGCGCGCGGATCACTTCCTTAAAATCGAACTTTTTAAGGTCGTGAGATTTGTATTTGGGAGTATCGGCATTGGCGATGTTCTGGCTCAGCACCGCTTGACGCTGATTGAGCCAATCCATCCGCCGCCGAAGAAGCCCATACATGGGCAAATTCATCAGTTCCATCGCACCATCCACCATTTGGACCGTTTATTGGGACCGGTTTGTTGTGGTCCCGATTGAGGCGGATTATGCCCGCCGTACCTTTAAGAAAGCGTTACCGGGGCGCCCAGTCCTGAAAATCTCTTTGTTCCCATATCGCGCAACCACTTGGTTTTTTGTCCGATTGTTACCACTTTATATGCAAATGATTGTTGTTACTTAGAGGCCTGGAATGGGCAGATTGGAACGCAAGGACCGGACGCTGATAGTGCTGGTGTTGGCCGCCGGCCTGGGCCTTGCCGTGGCCACCTATCTGAGCGTTGTCGCGCAGAAATCCGATGGTTTGGTGGAACGGTTCCTGCGCCACGCCGACACCCGTATTGATGCGGTGGACAGACGCATCGTCGGCGAAACCACGATCCTGCGTTCCATCGTCGGATTGTTTCAAGGATCGGTGCGGGTTGAGCGCCTCAGCTTCTCGGCCTTCGCGTCCCTGGTGGCGCCCGGCGGCTCCAGCTTTCAGGCCCTGGAATGGATTCCCCGTATCGAGCGGGCCGAACGCCGGGGCTATGTACAATCGGCCAGACGCGACGGCCTGGCGGGCTTTCGCATCACCGAACGGGCGCCGTCCGGAAAGGTGATCGAGGCCGGCGTGCGCGACCGCTATTTCCCGGTCTATTATGTGGAGCCATTAGAAGGCAACGAGGGCGCGGTTGGCTTTGATCTGGCGTCCAACCCCACCCGCCGTGCTGCTCTGGCAAAAGCGCGGGATTCGGGCAAGCTGGTCACCAGCAGCGCCATCAAGCTGGTTCAGCTAAAGGAAAACAATACCGGGGTTTTGCTATTCGCGCCGATCTACCAGAGCGGCGTTAGCACGGCCACTATCGAAGGAAAACGCCGCAACCTGAGCGGATTTGCGCTTGGCGTCGTGCGCGTGTCTTCACTGATCGGCGGCGATAGCGGCCAAGCCGGCAAAGCGGCCAGAGACATCAGCGCCAATTTGGACCTTTACGTATTCGACAAAGTTCGGGCCAGCGGGAAACGCCTTCTTTACGTTCATTCGTCGCCCGCCCGCTCCGCACCAGCGCCGGACCTTACGTTGGCCGCTGCCCAAACGGGCACGCATTTGACGCGCAGCTTGTTCGTCGGTGACCGGGAATGGCTGGTCGTGGCCCGCCCGGATGCTCCCAGCCTGACCAATTACCGGGCCTGGGAGGCCTGGGTGCAGGGCATCGGAATTCTGATCATTACGGCTATGTTGGCGGGATATTTTCATAGCAACGCCAGGCGGGCACAGGTCATTACCGCACTGGTCGAGCAGCGAACCGCCGAACTGAGTCAGGCTACGGACGAGCTTGGAAAGAGCGAGGCGCGCCATCGATCCGTTGTTGAAAACGCGGTCGATGGCATCGTCTCCATCGATAGCCAGGGAATAGTCACGGCCTTCAACGCCGCGGCGGAAGAAATATTCGGTCACACCGCCGCCGAAGTGACCGGCCGCAATGTCAATATGCTGATGCCCGATCCATTTCACCGGGAACATGACGGATATCTCCGCCGTTACCGGCAATCGGGCGTCGCAAATATTATCGGCAAAAGGCTGGAAGTTGAAGGCCAGCGTAAAGACGGCTCGGTTTTTCCGCTCGATATATCGATCAGTGAAACCAATGACACTGAGCGGCAAATGTTTACCGGTATTGTCCGCGATATCACCGACCGCAAGCAGGCCGAGATGGCCAAAAACGAGTTTGTTTCCATCGTCAGTCACGAATTGCGCACGCCGCTCACATCCATAAAAGGCTCCCTCGGCCTGATCCAAGGCGGGGCGCTGGGCGCGTTGCCGGAGAAAGTAAAATCGATGACCGATATCGCCTATGCGAACTGCGAACGGCTGGTCGAATTGATCAACGACATTCTCGACATGGAAAAAATCGAATCCGGTAAAATGGATTTCCAAATGCAACCGATGGAGATCGAGAGCCTGTTTTCAGCGGTAATGCAGATCACCGAAGGACTTGAGGAAGCCTACGAAGTCCGCTTTGAATTTCCCGACAAACCCCATACCCGCTCCGTCACGGGAGACAAGGACCGCTTGGTGCAGGTTATGAGCAACTTGCTTTCCAACGCCGCCAAGTTCTCAGCTCCGGGCGGTACAATCGAAATCACATGCGAGAAACGGAATGGCGGTTTGCGCATATCCGTCTCGGACCGGGGCTCGGGCATTCCCGAGGAATTCAAGGACCGGATATTCCAGAAATTCAGCCAAGCCGATCAATCCGATACCCGCGCCAAAGGCGGGTCGGGTCTGGGGCTCAGCATATCCAAAGCCATCGTCGAACAGCATGGCGGTGTCATCGGATACGATGATCGCGCCGGCGGCGGCACCACCTTCGTCATCGATCTTCCGGAAGTATCATCCGCAAATACCCGCCATTGAAATCCTGTCAGTGATCAAGTCGGCAGAGGTCGGACTTGAGCATAATCCTTGCCCAAATGGACACATGGGTTCAATAAAGGACACAGAGATAATATGATTTTGGCATGTTTTTCGATCGCAGGAAAAAAGAACGCCGGGCCGAGAAGGCGCGGCCCGAAAAACCGGATCGCCGCAAGGGCGAGCGGCGCAAATGGCGTTATGGGGTGTTATTCCGGACGCGCCTGCCGATGACCGCTATCGAAGATTGGCTCGACGAATGCGCCGAAGGCCGCTGGTGGGTCAGCCTCGAAGACCTGGATACGAAGAAACGGCAGAAAACCCTCATGCTTTCATTCGAGTTGGAATCCGATAAATTGATGCTGGTCGCAAACTTCTCCCCGAAATCGGGGGACGAATGATTGCCGGCCAGGCCAACGCCATCGGCGTAGTGAAAGCGAACATGAAGAAAATCAACAAACTGCTGGTCGCCAATCGGAGCGAAATTGCCATCCGCATTATGCGCGCCGCCAACGAATTGGGGATCGGCACGGTCGCCATCTATTCGCAAGAGGACCGCTTTGCGCTGCACCGCTTCAAGGCCGATGAAAGCTATTTGATCGGCGCCGGCAAGGGACCCATCGAAGCCTATCTGGATATGGACGAAATTATCCGCGTCGCGCAAGAAGCCGACGCCGACGCGATCCATCCCGGTTACGGCTTTTTGTCCGAAAACCCGGACTTCGCCGATGCCGTCGAGGGCGCCGGATTGACCTTCGTCGGCCCGCCCGGCGATGTCATGCGCAAACTGGGCAGCAAGATCGCGGCGCGCGCGCTGGCGGTGGAGGCCGGCGTTCCGGTCATGCCGGCCACGGATCCCCTGCCGGTCGGTGATGCGGGCGAAATCGCGCGCCTGGCCGCCGGTATCGGCTATCCGGTGATGGTCAAGGCCACCTGGGGCGGCGGCGGGCGCGGAATGCGCGTTGTCGAGACCGCCGAGGCATTGGCCGAAAATGTGGAAGCGGCCAGCCGCGAAGCCGAAGCCGCCTTCGGCAATGGCGAGGTCTATCTGGAAAAGCTGGTGGCCAACGCCCGCCATGTGGAGGTGCAGTTGCTGGCCGACGCCCACGGCAATGTGGTGCATCTGTTCGAGCGCGACTGCACCGTGCAACGGCGCCACCAAAAGGTGATCGAGCGGGCGCCCGCCGTCTATCTGGATGAAGCCGGGCGCCAGGCTTTGTGTGAGGCCGGATTGAAAATCGCCCGCGCCGCCGGATACCGGAATGCGGGCACCGCCGAGTTCTTGCAAAGCGCCGACACCGGCGACATCTATTTCATTGAAGTGAACCCCCGTATTCAGGTTGAGCATACGGTCACCGATTGGGTCACCGGCATCGATCTGGTGCAGGCCCAGTTGCGCATTGCCGAGGGCGCCGCCATCGGCGACGAGGCCAGCGGCGTGCCGGTCCAGGAAGACATCCGCCTCTACGGGCACGCCATTCAATGTCGGGTCACCACGGAAGACCCGGAGAACAACTTCACCCCCGATTACGGCCGCCTGACGGCCTATCGCAGCGCCGCCGGGTTCGGCATCCGCCTCGATGCCGGCACCGCGTTTTCGGGCGCGCTGATCACCCGCTATTACGATTCGCTTCTGGTCAAAGTGACGTCCTGGGCGCCCAATGCGAAGACAACCGTGGCCCGCATGGACCGGGCCTTGCGCGAGTTCCGTATCCGCGGCGTCGCCACGAACCTTCGCTTCCTGGAAAGCGTGATCAACCATCCCAGCTTTTTGGAGGCCGATTACACCACCAATTTTATCGACCAGACGCCCGAATTGTTCCACTTCCCGGTGCGCCGCGACCGGGCGACGCGCATTCTGAATTTCCTTGGCCAAGTCATCGTCAACGGCAATCCGGAGGTCAAGGACCGCCCGTTGCCGGCGCATGTGTCGCAGCCGGCGCCGCCGCCCGCCGCCGCCGAAGCCCCCGCCCCCGGCACCAAGCAGCTTCTGGACGAATTGGGACCGGAAGGATTTGCCGCCTGGATGCTGGATCAGGAACGGGTTCTGATAACCGATACCACCATGCGCGATGCGCATCAGTCGCTGCTGGCGACGCGCCTCAGAACCTATGATATCGCTCGCATCGCGCCCACCTACGCGTCCCAGTTGCCGGGCATGTTCTCGATGGAATGCTGGGGCGGCGCCACCTTCGATGTGGCCATGCGCTTTTTGAACGAATGCCCGTGGGAGCGGCTGGCGGAATTACGCAGCGCCATGCCGAACCTGTTGACGCAGATGCTGCTGCGCGGCTCCAACGGCGTTGGCTACACCAACTATCCCGACAACGTGGTGCGCTATTTTGTGCAGCAATCGGCGGACGCCGGCATGGATCTGTTCCGCGTGTTCGATTCCCTCAACTGGGCCGAAAACATGCGCGTCGCCATGGATGCGGTGCTGGAAACGGGCAAATTGCTGGAAGCGGCGATATCAGCGACCCTGCCCGCTCCAAATATGATCTCAAATATTATGTGGCGCTGGCAGCTGAGCTGAAAGCCGCCGGCGCCCATATCCTTTGCATCAAGGACATGGCCGGTTTGTGCAAACCGGCGGCGGCGGCAACCCTGGTCAAGGCCTTGAAGGAAGAGACCGGCCTGCCGATCCATTTCCATACCCACGATACCAGCGGCATTGCCGCCGCGAGCGTCCTGGCGGCCATCGAAGCCGGCGCCGATGCCGTCGACGCGGCCATGGATTCGTTGAGCGGGCTAACCTCGCAGCCCAATCTCGGCGCCATTGCCGAGGCCTTGCGCAACAGTGCCCGCGACACCTTGCTGGACGGCGCCGCGTTGCGCGGCATCTCGACCTATTGGGAGCATGTGCGCAATCTTTACGGCGGCTTCGAAGCCGATTTCCGCTCCGGCGCGTCGGAAGTCTATAGCCACGAAATACCCGGCGGCCAATACACCAACCTCCGCCAGCAGGCGCGCTCCATGGGCATCGATGCGCGCTGGCCCGAAGTGGCCGCCACCTACGCCAAGGTCAACGAAATGTTTGGCGATATCATCAAGGTCACGCCAACATCGAAAGTGGTCGGCGATCTGACATTGATGATGATCACCGGCGGCATCAGCGCGGAGGATGTCTTGTCGCCGGACAAGGAAATCGCCTTTCCCGATTCGGTCGTTTCCTTCTTTCGCGGCGATATCGGCCAGCCGCACGGGGGCTTTCCCGCCCCGTTGCAGAAAAAAGTTCTGAAAGGCGCGGCGCCTCTTAAAGTACGCCCCGGCGCCGAAATGGCGGATGTGGATTTGGCGGCGCTTAAAGCCGAGGCCGAACACAAGATCGGCCGCAAAATCAGCGATCAGGAGCTAAGCTCTTACACCATGTATCCCGCCGTGTTCGCCGATTACGCCGCCGAGCGGCGCGCCTATGGCAATGTCGCGAACGTGCCAAGCCGGGCTTTTTTCTACGGCATGGAGGCGGGCGACGAAATATCCATCGAGATCGAGCGCGGCAAAACCCTGATCGTCCGTTTCCTGGCCCTTGGCGAAGCCGACGAGAGCGGCATGCGCACGGTGTTTTTCGAGCTCAATGGGCAGCCCCGCTCGGTCCGCATCCAAGATTTGGGCGCCGACGCGGCGCTGCCGCCGAACCGCGTCGCCAATGCGTCGAACGGTTTCGAATTGGGCGCGCCGATGCCGGGAACGGTGGTCAGCGTGGTTGCCGAAGCCGGCCAAAAGGTGCTGCGCGGCGACACCCTGCTGGCCATCGAGGCCATGAAAATGGAGACTGCGGTCACCGCCGAGCGCGACGGCACCATCACCGAGATGATCGCCGAGGTCGGTATGGAGGTGAACGCCAAGGACCTGTTGGCGGTGTTTGCCGACTGATTTGCAACGAGAGGCTTGATTTGCTGCAAATTTTACACGTAAAAATATTCTGCGGCATCCGTAAATACCGTGCACAATACGCGTTCTGGCTGAAACAAGGACTGGAGAGCCGGCAAATATGAATGACCGCTCCGCCAAAAGTATTAAAATCATGGTGATCGATGACGATCCATCGATGATTGCATTGGAAACAGCGCTGCTGGAAGCCGCCGGCCATGACGTGACGGCGCTGCAATCCACCGAAGATGTCCTAGCCAAAATCAAGGGCCAAGCGCCCGATTGCGTCCTTACCGATATCATGATGCCGGGCATCGATGGCATGCAGCTTCTCAAACAGATCCGGGACGAGCCCGCCCTGTCGGCCACCAAGGTGATCATGGTTTCGGCCAAGACCTTTGAATACGATCAGCGCGCCGCCATGCAGCTCGGCGCCGACAGCTTCATCACCAAACCCATCGACGAGGACAGCTTTGCAGGTCAGATCGAAGACATCTTGGCCGACCAGATGCAGATGAGCTTCTGGGGCGTGCGCGGCACCCTGCCGGTGAGCGGTCAGCGCTCGCTCCGCTATGGCGGCAACACGTCGTGTGTGAGCCTGGATTTCCCGCGCGGCCAGCAGTTCATTTTCGACGCCGGTTCCGGCATCAAGGAATATTCCAACGCGCTCATGGCGGCCCAGACAAAAATGAACGCCAAGATATTCATCTCCCACCCCCATTGGGACCACATCAACGCCCTGCCCTTTTTCGTGCCTCTATATATCCCCGGCAACGAGTTTGAGGTGCTGGGCGCGGCGCATCCGCACATCACCATGCGCGAATTGATCGCCGCCCAGATGGATGATGTCTATTTCCCGATCACCATGAAGGAGTTTGGATCGCGCATATATTTCCGCGACCTGAACGAAGGCGAATACGAAATTGACGGCATTTCGGTCAAAACCCTGCTGCTCAGTCATCCCGGCAATTGCCTTGGGTACCGGATCGATTATGGCGAGCATTCGTTCTGTTACATCACGGACAATGAATTGTTCCTGCCCGGCGATGCCAGCCACAATCCGCACTACGTGGAGCGCCTGACCAAGTTTGTTGCCGGCGCCGACGCGCTGATAACCGATACCACCTACACCGACGCGGAATATCAAAGCAAAATTGGCTGGGGCCATTCCTGTATAAGCCAAGTGGTCAATCTGGCCCACGAGGCGGCGGTGAAAACCCTCTATCTGTTCCACCACGATCCCGACCAGGACGACGATGCCATCGACGCCAAGCACGCTAGGGCGGCGGCGCTGTTGGACGAGCGCAATTCATCGACCCAATTGGTTAGCCCGAACGAGACCCTGTCGGTCAAAATTTAAAGCTGTTCGTTCTAGCGCAGCATTGGCGGCACGCCCAAACGCTCGGCACAAGTGCCCAGCACCCGCTCGGCGGCGACAGCGGCGCGAAGCAGCCGTTCCTCGGCGCCGGCGGGCGCCGTGAATTGAATACCCACCGGCATGTTTTCCCGGTCCAGCCCGGCGGGCAGCGATATGGCGCACTGCACGAAGAAATTCGCCGGGCAGGTATTGCGGGCGAGGATCACCGGCGGCGTGTTGGTCGGCGGCGGCGGTGGATCAATAACCGGCGGCGTCACGCACAGGGTCGGCGCCACCAGCACATCAATGGCGGGAAACGCCTTCTGGCCGCGTACCACCAGATCTTCGAGCCAGCGCTCGCTGCTGATCAGATCGACGGCGGAATGATTGCGCGATCCCTCCAGCCGCGCCTTCAACGCGGGATCGACCTGATCGAGCCAGCCCGGGAGCTCTTCCTCCAGGAACACAAGCAATTCCACATTGAGCATTTCACCGCGCATGACAGCTGCCAGCAGCTCGGCGGTTTCAGGCGACGGCGCATCGACAACGCGGGCGCCGGCTTTTTCCAATTCGGCAATGGCGCCGTGCACGGCTTCAGCCACGCCGGGATCGCAACCGTCCCAATAACTGGCATCGCCGATCCCGATGGTGAGGCCCGAAATTTCGGCATCATCCGTGGATTTCAGAAATGCCGCCGGATCGGCCTTGTGGGCGGGATCGAGAGCGGCAAATACGAACGCGGCATCGGCGGCGGTACGGGTCAGCGGGCCGGGCGTATCCTGTCTGGCCCGCAAGGGCACTATGCCGGCGTTGGACCAGCGGTGGGCGCTCATCTTAAGCCCGACGGTGCCGGTGGTGCATGCCGGAATGCGCACCGAGCCCATGGTGTCGGAGCCGAAGGCGGCGACCGCCGAGCCTTCCCAAAGGCTGACCCCGGCGCCGGCGGACGAGCCGCCCGGCGAGCGGCACACATTGGCGTCCCACGGATTTCTGGGCGCCCCCCAATGAATATTGGTGCCGAGCCCGCCGGCGGCAAATTCTACCGTATGGGTCTTGCCGGTGATGACGCCTAGCTGAGCCTTGATGTCCTGGACCACCGGGCCCTCGGCTTCCCATTTTTCCGGCAATTGCTTGCCCGAACCGGCATAGGTGGGAAAGCCCTTGATACCGTACAGATCCTTGATCGATATGGGCAGACCCTGCAGCGGCCCGAGATCGGAGCCGGCGGCCAGCGCCGCATCGGCGGCCCCGGCCATGGCGCGCGGCACATCGGCGTTCCAGGTGAGGTAGGCGTTGAACGTCTCGCCAACTGCCTCATGGCGGGCAATAGCCGCCTCGGCCAGATCAGCGGCGCTGACGGCACCGCCGCGCAAGGAGGCCGCGATTTCGGTGAGGGGTTTATTTAGAGTTTCGGATGCGGACATGGCGGTGCTATGCGTTCCCCAAGGGTATGTTCATAATTGGCTTTTAAATCCCGCGGCTGCCGATTTTCATTTACCGGAAACAGCCAACAATAACTGCAAATTTTTTCGCGTTCCGGTAAATCTGGACGGTATGCCGGGGAGGTTGATGACCAACACGTTCAAACGGTATTTCGTGGGTGTTCAAAAAATTTGCGAGAGCCTCAGCTTTAATAGCAAAATGGAATCCCAAATCTTTCATGTCCGTAGCACGAGAAACAACTACGCCGATTAGGTTTCCAGCTTCGTCAACTACCGGCCCGCCGCTATTGCCGGGATTAACAGCCGCATCCGTTTGAAACCTGCTTGTATCATCACCGACGCCAACAGCGGAAGACACAATGCCGGTATTGATTTTAAGCTGCGAGGAGTATTTGAAGCCTTTCGGAAAACCAATAACATTCGCCTTCATCCCAGGTTCCAAGCGCCCAAGATTCAGCAATACATAATTTCTCTCTCTGCCAGAATCATCCCCGCTCGACCTGTCATCATCGTTAAATGCCTCTCGCCTGACCTGTGACCGTGAATCTTCAAATAGTTCTCGAGATCGAGTATTGCCGCTTTCAAATAACCCTCCCCCTCGTTCAGGCCGACCTTGTGACATGCTATCAACGCGCCGGGTAAATTCCCGGTCTCTGGATTCATATTCATCGGATCGGGCAACTCGGGATGCCGGTCGTCGTTCCTTTTGCCGATTTCCGCTGGATCCGTATTTTAAAAGGGCAAGATCTATCTTTGCATCAAGAGCGACAATTCGAACCTTACCATCGTATCCGCCGCCTTTGACGGAAACCGAATCACATCGTGCCGCCCCGACAACCTGTCCTCGTTTGTTTTTGACTTTATATGTCACGACATGATTATTGGTGATGATGTATCCGTCGGGAGAAATGGCGAAACCCGATCCGGTGCCTCGTAGCTGCAACGCGTCGGCCGGCTGCGTCGACAAGAATACCGCCGAGCCGGCGATTGCGATGCCATATAAAACGGAATGCCGCGTGATAATCATACTCGTCGCCTCGCCTGGCTGGATGTTCAGTATTTCTGCCGACAATAATACATTTGGCAGCACAAATATTCAACAATCAGACGTTGCGAGGTGCCCCAGACGAGCAACGCCCCCGCGGGCAGGCACTCGCGGGGGCGTCTTCCTCCATCCCGGTGAACTCAGGATGTGCTGCAGTTTATCCTTGAATCATAGGCAAAGCCGCGCTTCGCCCAGGCCGGATCGAGCCATAATCCGACCTCGCCAGCGGCGGATTTGCCGCCCTGGCGGGCCTTGAAAGTCATTTGCTGGGAATTGGCGAGGCGCACGCGCCGCTCAGACAACTTGGCGCTGCCATCTTTGCGGTAAATGCCGATGGTGCCGGTGCGCGGCCATTTGTCGCCCAAATTTGTAACCTGGAATACCGGCGTCCGCCGAACACAGCGGGCGACGATTTCCACGTTCAGCCTGTGTTCGTCGATTTCGGAAACGATGACCGGGCGGTCAATTTTTCTGGCCGCGGGCTTGGCGGAAACAGAGGCGCGAAGTTTCGGGCGCTGGCCGAGATCATCGGCGCCGGCGCTGCCCGTGGCGGTGGCGGTGGCCCCCGATGGGTCCGATGCCGCCGCCAGACGGCCGCCGAACTTGGTCTTCAGGCATTCGGTCACCCGGATGCGGCGTTCGATATCGGAAATATGGGCGGCCAGAACCGGACCCTTTAGCTGCAAACCTCTTGAGCGCACCACGGCGATGCCGTCATCTTCGAGGATACGCTGCATCTTGCGCTGGTAGTTGATCCAGCGTTCGATATAGGAATCCCAGGCGCCGTTGTAACGTTCATCGATGAATTTGACGATTTTGCGGTGGCTGGTATTCCACCAGGCCACGCGCGGCAGCGAGGGGCAGCCCTCGGCATAGGCGGCATCGATCTTTTGCTGGTTGTAGCTGGTTGCGGACAGGTTCGGCGCATAGCCGGCCTCAGCGCCGCCCGCCGGCGCCGCCAGAAACTGCATAATTCCGCCGGCGATCAACGCGACGCGCAGTGAATGGGTCCAATTCCCTGATGCAAGCATTTGCTGCTCCCTTACCCCCAGCATGGGGTAAAAAATTCCGTAACAAACACTCACGCCCAATTAGAAGTGCCGCTCCTGCGTCGCCCGGTCTCGGGAATAACCCGGCCGGCGGTCCTCGTATCGGAGCGGATGCCAATTGTTATAAGGACAGCACCACGTCCGCGGACGGCTTCAAGACAACTCCGGTATGATCGAAGAACGTTAAGGCAAGGTTAACGCCGGAGGCCCTTTGTCCGGTAAGGCCGGCAATGCAGGGATGCCACCAAATCTGGGGGCTGGTCCATATTCAACGACGATATTTGGTGGCTGGCGGGAATTTCCGGTTCCGCAAAAATATGCGCGCCGCCCCAACCCAAGCGTCAATTCCGGCCAATTTCATTAATCTTTGCGAATCGATTCGCTGACCTCGAAAAAAACACCGTCACCTCTTGCAGGACTACGAGCAACAGAAGAGCCGAAATCAGTCTGAACTTGCCCATTGTGGTCTCCAATTTACCTCGGCATCGTCCAAATCTTTGTCGCCTTACAACCTCTTTTAGAATTAGGCCACCACCGCATATCGATCATTCCAACCCCAACGCATAATTACCCCCGACCATGGCAAATCCCAGGCGGCGCAGGAGTTTATCGGTGCGCTGCATCTCCAACCCGGTGGTAACGTTGAAAAATATCTGGCGCGCCTTGCGGTTTTGCGCCCAGCGCTTGAACCCGTGCACCAGTTTCATTGCCGCGAGCCCCAAAAAACCTCATCCACGATTTACGCGGCGCGCCCCAATCGACAACCACTCCGGGCAGCATCCTCCGGCGAGGTCCCGTTCAAATTTGGCAGTCCAACTGCGCCAAAATAAATCGCCGAAACCCCTTGCGCCGACGGCCCGGCGAGCTATTTAACAATGGGAGCCCTTTGACATTGTGATCAGGAAGCGCCGTTCGCGCGCCGCGAAGGCTACCTAAAAACCGTAAGGAACCGTAAGGAACCGTTAGGAAAGCTCGTGAACCGGTATGGTCAGTTTTCCGAAAATATGTTGCACGAATTTAATTGAGCAACACAACCAAAAAGCAGAATTTATGAACCATATCATTTTTAGGCGTGACCCCGAAAATTTGATTTCCGAATTTCCATCGACATCCGCCACCCGCTTGACCTGACACCCGCCATGGCGGATATAGGAACCATTGCAAGCCAAACAAAATCCCGCCAACCGGAGGACCCCATCATGGAATACCGTTATATCGGCAACAGCGGTCTGCGCGTTTCCGAAATGTGCCTCGGAACAATGAATTTCGGCGCCACCACCTCGGAAGCGGTGGCCCGCAAGATGATCAATTCGGCCAAGGATGCGGGCGTCAACTTTATCGACACGGCGGACGCCTATGTGAATGGGGAATCGGAAATTATTACCGGCAAATTGATCCGCAAAGACCGCGCCGACTGGGTCCTGGCGACCAAGGTCGGCCAGCAGGACGGCCCGCCCCAGCGCAAGCGCGGCCTGTCCAGAAAATGGATGATGGAAGCCATCGATGACAGCCTCAAGCGCCTCGGCACCGATTATGTGGACATCTACTACATGCACCATGTGGATTGGGACACGCCGCTGGAAGAAAGCATCGCCGCCATCGGCGACATCGTCGCGGCGGGCAAGGCCCATAGCTGGGGCTTCTCCAACCATCTCGGCTGGCAGGTGGGCGAGATGGCGCATCTCTGCGATCAATTGGGAGCGCCGCGCCCGATCATCAGCCAGCCGCACTACAATCTGGTTATGCGCGGGCCGGAAAACGATCTGTTGCCGGCCTGCGAATATTACGGCGTCGGCGTATTCCCCTACTCGCCCCTGGCGCGCGGCGTTCTCACGGGCAAGTACACGCAAACAGGCAAGCCGCCGTCGAACAGCCGCGCCGGGCGCGGTGACGCCAGCATCATCGGCCGCGATATGCGCAAAGAAACCTTCCAGGCCGTCGAAAAGATCAAAAAGCATGTGGCCAAGCGCGGCATGACGCCGGGCGATTTCGCCATCCGCTGGGTCTTGAACAACGACCTTATCACTGGCGTGGTGGCCGGGCCGAGGACGATGGCCCAATGGAAGGATTATCTCGGCGCCTTGAAGCACGATTTCACCGAAGAAGACGAAAAATTCGTCGACACGCTGGTGGCGCCGGGCCATGCATCAACGCCGGGCTTCACCTGGTCCCGCTATGCGGTGCGCGGACGCAAATCGCGCAGCGCCTGACCGGACCGGGATTGGTTGCGGAGAGAATAGGCAATGGACGGCTCGCAAACGCCCCTCGAAGAAGGCTATGAGCATCACCGCGCCGGGCGCCTGAAAGAGGCGCACGAGGTCTATAAGGCGGTGGTCGCAGGCGAGCCGGAAAATGCCGCCGCGCACTATCTGCTTGGCACCCTTTACATGCAGGGTGGCAAAGAGGATTTGGCGGTCGACCTGTTGGTCAAGGCGCTCAGCTTGGACGAAGGCAACAACGAATATCGCTGCAATCTGGGCACCGCATTGTTGCAGGCGGGGCGCATGGAAGAAGGCATCCAGACCCTAAAACAAACGCTGGAGGCCGAGCCTGATCACATATTGGCGCACACCAATCTGGCGCACGCCTATGCGGAAGCCGGCGACACCGACAGGGCCGAAAGCCACCTCAAGGCGGTCATCCGGGGCGATTCCCGCAACGCCCGCGCCTATGGCGATATGGGCGTCATCATGGCGAAAAGCGGCAATTTCGAGAGGGCCATAGAAAACTTCCGCCGCGCTCTCGATCTGCAGCCGGGTGATCCGGATTTTCAGATCAACCTGGCCAACGCGCTGCTGGAAGTGGGTGATTTCGATGGCGCCATCAGCCGCTATGAGCGGCTCCTCGAACAAGGGCCGAGAAGCGTCCTGGCCCGTTTTCATCTGGGGCTCGCCCATCAGCGCAAGGGCAACCACGACGAGGCCATCGCCCAATTTCGCCAGGCCACCGAGATCAGCCCCGAATTCGCCGAGGCCCGCGCCAGTCTGGTTTTGGTTCTCATTCAAGCCGGTCGCACAAAATTGGCGGAGACAGAGGCCCGCGAAGGCGTCCGCCTGACGCCGGATAACGCCCTCGCCCACACGGCCCTCGCCAACCTGCTGTTGTATATCGAAAAGCCGCGCGAAGCGCTGGAGGCGGCGGACCGCGCCCTTGGCCTTGATCCCGGCCTCGAGAAGGCCGCCGGCCTTCGCAGCGATGCCCTAGATGAGCTGGAAGCCGCCGAGCCGGCAGAGCCCGGCGCTAAATAAGGAGCCGGCCGATGGCACTGCAATATCCGCTTGTCCATGTGGACGACATCAAGCCCCGGGCGCAATCATTGGAGGATGGCTGGGCCATTTCCGAGTTTCGCATCCCGATCAGCGGCGCCGACGGCTCGGCAACGGCGGCGTTCCATTCCATATTCCGGCCCGGATCGAAGCACGCCAAACATATCCACCAACATTGCGACGAGGTGACGATTTATCTGAGCGGGGCGGGCGTTACCGGCATCGAGGGCGACACCGCCGATGTGAGACCCGGCCATTGCCGGGTGGCGCCCAAGGGGCGGGAGCATTTCTTCTACAACAATTCCGCCGAGGAGGAATGTCTGGTGGTCGGGTTTTACATGGGCGCCGCCGATGTGGACGCCACCGGCTACGAATTCAGGGGCGACGTGACCGAGGCGGACTTAAGCGCGGCGCGGGGGCCTTTGAGCCAGGGCATCATGGTGCATCTGGACGATGTGGAGCCGGCCGATATGGCGGCCGGAGATGGCTGGCTGATCAGCGATTTCCGCATACCCATCGGCAGCCATAACGGCTATTCATCGACCTTGTTCCGGGCGCACTTTCTGCCCGGCGCGGTGCACAAAAAGCACCGGCACGATCACTGCGACGAAATCTATTACGTCATTTCAGGGCACGGCCTGGCCGGCGCCGGCGATGACCGCGCCGAAGTGCGCGGCGGCCACTTTCATTACATCCCAAAAGGCGTAGAGCACTGGCTCTATAATTTGAGCGCAAGCGAGGCGCTGGAAGTTGTCGGCGTCTATATCGGCGCCGGCAACGTGGCGGCCACCGGTTATGTCTATATGGGCGACGTCGGCGAAGCCGACATCAATGCCCCGAGGACAGGCTAATAGGGGGTAATTCCTAGAACGTGACGCCGACGCCGATACCGACGATCAAGGGATTCAAATCGGTGCCCTTGGCGTTGATGGCGCCGCCATTAACGATGATATCGGTGTCCACGAAGACCTTCTTTACGTCGAGATTGAGCGAGAAGCTATCGTTGATTTTGAAATCCAACCCGGCCTGAAAGGCGTATCCGAATTCGTTGGAATATTTGATCGAGTTAACGCTGCGCCCTTTTTTCTCGTCAAAAGTAATCGTGTAGTTGACGCCGGCGCCCACATAAGGGCTGAACATTTTTTCCGGGAAGAAATGATATTGCAGCGTCAGCACCGGCGGCAAGGGTCCGTGTAACCTGACGTCTGGAAATTCCTTTGGAGTCTGTGCTTTGTGCCCCACCGGGGGCATGCCCCCGGTGGGGCGGCCCGTTATTTTGTTATTCCATGACAACGACCAAATCACCATG
>Ga0114996_10000736_pt1 | contig 45482 bp, 46 predicted proteins | sample ArcticOcean_MG_C_4_FD_87039 | JGI IMG/M metagenome (GOLD analysis project Ga0114996, IMG submission 87039) | Marine microbial communities from western Arctic Ocean - ArcticOcean_MG_CB4_134 | ecosystem: Environmental > Aquatic > Marine > Oceanic | place: Arctic Ocean: Canada Basin | collected... | reverse complement strand
GCAAGTCCTTATCGGTCAGCGCCTCTACAATGTCGGCACGCATGTCGGTCCCCACCTTTGCTAAGGCCGTCAATGCTGCCATGCGAACCGACGGTGACGGGTGAGTGATGTACGTTCGGATGGCCTCTGCGTCTCCATTGGGTCGGCCCATAACGCCGACTCTCTCTAGATCCGTGCACGCTTCCAGCGATCCCTGCAAAAGTTCCAACGCACACCGCAAGCGCTGCTTGCGAAGACGCGCCGGGATAGACGCGCTGAATGTCCGCTCTCGAACTGCCAGAGCCAAGTCCTTCAGCTCACGACGATCCACTGGCGAGAGGGGACGTCCAGCCAACCCTTTGACCGCAGTGATCATCGGATGGTAGGCCGCTCGGATTAGGTTACCCTTCCCAAGGAGTCGCAGGGCTTCTGATCGTGCAATAACCACCAATGTGTGGGTCGCTTCTTGCCCCTTTGTGTTCACCACCCCCGCGGCCAGAGCGGCTCGCTGGTGCGCCGTCAACACACCGCTCGCCCAGGCGTTTCTGACCGCCTCTTCGACGCCCTCTGACCCCTTTCGAAGCACGCGAACAGCGGCATCTCGTTCACCGGCTGCGGCGGACCGCAATCCCACGACGGCGCGGTCTCGTACCCACTGTGGGGGTGTCATCGGCGCCCGATGCATAGCGTACAGTGAAGCAGCTCGCGCCTGAGGATCCGTCGATTCCAAGGCCCTCCGTATGAATGGTTCGTCCCAGGCGGGTCGCTCCAGGCGTCGAAGCACATGAGCCGCTGCCTGGATAGTCCGTGGACGCTCTGCACGCGGAGCCGCGCGCATCGAAGGAAGCGCCGCGGCATCACCGATTCTTCCGAGAGCACGCCAAATGGCGAAACGTACCGCAGGTTGTCGCTCTCTTCCGATCGCCTGGAGTAGCCCTCTTTGAGCCTGCTCTCCCCCCAGTTGTCCCAACGCAAACACCGCATGCTGGCGCACTTCATGGCGGACATCGTTCAGGGCGTGGACAATGGCAGGAACGCTCTTCGGATCGTCATTTTGAGCCATAGCGATTAGCGCGGATGAGCGCACACCCGGGTCCGTGTGCCGACTCAGTGTCATCAACGCTCCCGTGCCGGCACGATGATCCGCCAAGTATTGGGTCAGCGCCCGCAGGCGAGTCCCATCGGCCTCTTTCATGAACCCCTGCAAATCAGCCGCAGCACCACCGCACGCTACACCCAGGACGCTCACCACACTCCAGAGGATTGCGTGGCGTCCCCACCGGGAAACAATGTTCAACTGGAGCGTGATCGACGAGCTTGTAAGTGGCGAGAGGGCAACTCCCGACCCAGTTGGCGTTCCATAAACAGTGACGCCCCAGCCACCTGCTCCAAATCGATTCCCGTTTCAATGCCCTTGGAGGCCAACCAACTCAAGAGATCTTCGGTGGCGAGATTGCCGGACGCACCCGCCGCATAAGGACATCCACCGAGCCCCCCTGCGCTGGCATCCACCCGAACGATCCCTGCTTGCAGCGCCGTCATCACGTTGGTCAACGCGCGGCCGTGAGTATCGTGAAAGTGAACGGCAATTTTCTCTGAAGGTACATGGGCTGACAAAGCCTGTAGAACGGCTTCGACCGACGAGGACGTGGCCACACCAATCGTGTCACCCAGTGAAATTTCATCCACACCCAGATCGAGGAAGGCGCGCGCCACTTCCACAACGCGTTCAACCGGCACGTCCCCTTCGTACGGGCACCCAAACGTGGTCGAAATGTAGCCGCGGACCGGAATATCTTCGCGGTCGGCGATGCCACAGACCTCTCGAAATCGCTCAAAGCTCTCTTCCACCGAGGCGTTGATGTTCTTTCGGGTGAAGGTGTCACTTGCCGCGCTAAAGATCGCCACATGACGCACCCCCGCGTCCAAAGCACGCTCCATACCCAGGCGATTGGGGACCAGCGCTGAATACACGGTGTTGGGTGCCTTCTCAATGCGCCGGAAAACCTCTGCGTGGTCCGCCAATGTGGGGACCCACTTTGGCGACACGAAGCTGGTCACTTCAATGTGTGAACACCCGGCCGCACTCAGACGATTGATAAAGTCGACCTTCTGATCCGTATTGACCACCACAGACTCATTCTGGAGACCATCGCGTGGAGCGACTTCAACCACCTGTACGCGTTGAGGAAGCGACTGGCTCATGCAATCTCCACCAAGACCTCACCCGCGCCGACCCGTTGGCCCTCGACCAAAGCGAGACGGGATACTGTGCCTGCTCTCGATGCCTTGATGGCGTGCTCCATTTTCATGGCCTCCACCACCAGAAGCACCTGGCCCTGGGTGACCTTGTCCCCTTCGGCAACCCTCAACTCCAACACTGTGCCCGGCATGGGGGCGACCAATCCGCCCGAATCGTGGACTGCGCGACGGGTTCGCTTCGCTGCAGCATCGGCGATGCGGTAAGCTCGACCATCCACCACCAGATGCTGTGGACCCGATGGGGCCGTATAGACCACATGAGACCCAGCGCCATCCACCTGCAAAACCATGCTCCCTTGCGGTCCTCTTGTGAGAGTCGCGCGATACACACGTCCATCGACGCTCACTTCCCAACCGTCATCGACGGACTCAACGGCCACCTCGACCAGTGAGTCGAATCCTTCACATTCGAAGCGCCGGATCATAGACGCCAACCTCGCAGCCGCTTCCACGGAGAATGGGCATCGGCCTGGTGATCGGTGTGCGTCGCATCTCCCTTGGGTTCGGATTCCACAACGTCCATCAACGCACGTGCAATGAAAACCACATCCGGCACTGGGGGCCGCTCGTACGGATACTCCTCTAAGAACGCTGTCGTCGTGTCTCCAGCAGCGAACTCAGGGTGATCTATCACATGACGCAAGAGGTCCAGATTGGTTTGAACCCCCACCACAATGTAGTCATCCAATGCTCGACGTAAGCGCGCAATGGCCATCGAACGCGTCGGTCCCCACGCACAGAGTTTGGCGAGCAGCGGGTCGTAATGCACCCCAACTTCCCATCCGGAACAGATGCCCGAATCGTGCCGAATGCCAGGACCTTCGGGCACAATGAGCGCCTGAATCACACCGGTTTGAGGCAAAAAGCTCACCGGATCTTCGGCATAAATACGACATTCAATGGCATGACCGCGTTGTCGCAGATCCCCTTGGACGTAGCCCAACTTCTCGCCTTGTGCGATTCGTATCTGCTCGGCCACCAAGTCCAAACCCACGACCATTTCCGTCACGGGGTGCTCCACCTGAAGCCGTGTGTTCATCTCCAAAAAGTAGAACTCGCCTTCCGAATCGACCAAGAATTCAACGGTTCCCGCACCCACGTACCCGACGGACTGTGCTGCAGCGACCGCCGTGTCGCCCATCTGCGCGCGCAACGAATCGCTCACCGCTACAGAAGGAGACTCTTCCACCACTTTTTGATGCCGCCGCTGCACACTGCATTCACGTTCGAAGAGATGGACAACCGTGCCGTGTGCGTCGGCAAGCACCTGGATCTCCACGTGCCGAGGGCGCTCAATGAATCGCTCCAAGTAGACCGTGTCATCGCCAAAGGCCTTGGCCGCCTCGCGGCGACACGCTGCCAATGCATCGGGCAATTCGTCAGCTGAATTCACTCGCCGCATGCCTTTGCCACCGCCGCCCGCAGATGCCTTGACCAGCATGGGAAAACCGATGGAGTTGGCCTCTTCGACAGGACCACCGGGGACAACGGGGACCCCCGCCTTGGTCATCGCAGCGCGTGCGTGTGTCTTCGATGCCATGGTGTTCATCGCGTCAGTCGGCGGACCAATCCATGTCATCCCGGCCTTTACGACGGCCTCGGCAAACACGGGATTCTCGCTCAAAAGGCCATACCCCGGGTGTACAGCGTCTGCGCCCGTCTGTAGCGCTGCCGCCAAAATGGTATCGATGTTCAGATAGCTCTCCGAGACGGCCGGTGGACCCACACAGACGGCCTGCGTGGCGAGAGCGACGTACGGCGCTCCAGCGTCAGCTTCCGAGTAAACGGCGACGGACTCCAAACCCAACTCTCGAAGCGTCCGTACAATGCGTAGGGCGATCTCACCACGATTCGCCACAAGCACTTTGGTGACTGCTTCTGTGCGCATTGTCGGCGTCATTCCCTGTCCTCGCCCACGTCGGAATATACTTCCTCACCGGACTCTTGGAGCCACTCTGGAGGCCGTTTCTCCAAGAACGATCGCATGCCTTCTTGGCCTTCCGGGCTGGTTCGAAGAGACGCGATGAGTTGGGACGTTCGACCGGTTTCAGTGGCCCAGTCCGGCCGGTCGGCTTCGCGAGCCAACTCTTTGCAAGCGCCGATGGCTTTGGGCCCACCTTTTAGGAGAGATTCTGTCAGTTCGATCACCCGATCATCCAGGGCCAACTCAGTCTCACACACCCGATGCACCAACCCATAGTCATAGGCCCGCTCGGCATCGATACGCTCACCGGTCAGAAAAAGCTCGCGCGCTCGGGATGAACCGATTTTTCGAACCACGTAGGGCGAAATGACAGCCGGGGCCAAACCCAATCGGACTTCACTCAAGCCAAATCGAGCCCTTGCCGAGGCGGCCACCACGTCGCAGACAGCCACCAGACCACACCCCCCGCCAATTGCAGCGCCTTGAACCCGTCCGATCACTGCCTTTGGACACGTATCGATGATTTCGTAAAGGCTCGCCAATTCTTGGGAATCATGGGCATTGCGCGCTTCATCAAAATCGATCGTGCTGCGCATCCAGTTCAGATCCGCCCCCGCGCAGAAACTGCGCCCTGCACCGCTCAACACGACGACTCGGACCGTGTCATCTGTACCGAGCGCCAAAAATGTGCTCGCCAGCTTTCGAATCAACGTGTCGTCAAACGCGTTGTGGACCTCAGGGCGGTTGAGGGTGACATGGGCTACTGGACCCGTTTTTTCGACCAATACGCTCGATTCGGACATGAAACCTGCCCTCCTTACATCCGAAACACACCCACCCGAGGTGGCGGAATGGGCGCATTCAGGGAAGCTGACAATGCCAAACCGAGGACATCCCTCGTCTTGGCAGGATCAATGATTCCATCATCCCAGAGGCGTGCAGTCGCAAAGTATGGGTTCCCCTCTTCTTCGTATTTCTCCAGAATGGGCTTTCGGTACGCTTGGAACGCTTTGTCGCTCATGGTCTCGCCGCGACGCTCCATTTGATCGCGCTTCACAGTCGCCAACACGTCCGCGGCTTGCTCGCCACCCATGACCGAAATGCGAGCATTGGGCCACGCAAACAAAAAACGCGGTGCATAGGCTCGGCCGCACATGCCGTAGTTACCGGCCCCGAAAGAGCCTCCAATGATGACTGTGAAGCGAGGAACATTCGCCGTCGCCACCGCATGGACCATCTTGGCACCATCTTTGGCGATGCCACCTTGCTCATAGTCTTTGCCCACCATGAACCCAGTGATGTTCTGGAGAAACACCAAGGGAATACCGCGATGCCCACACACCTCGATAAAATGGGTGACTTTGAGGGCACTCTCGCTAAACAAAATGCCGTTGTTGGCGATGATACCCACTGGATAGCCATGAATGTGTGCCCATGCGGTCACAATAGTCGTTCCGTAGCGTGCCTTGAACTCGTGAAATCGACTGCCGTCCACCATGCGCGCCATCACCTCCCGCACATCATAGGGCACCCGGGTGTCCGCCGGGATGATGCCGTAGATCTCCTTGGGATCGTAGTGCGGAGGCTCCGGCTCACGGATCTCCAACGACACTCGCTTGGGGCAATTGAGGTGCGAGACAATGTCACGGGTGATCGCCAGCGCATGCTCGTCATCGTCGGCCAAATGATCCGCCACCCCGCTGATGCGTGTGTGGACATCAGCGCCGCCCAACTCTTCCGCGCTCACCTCTTCGCCGGTTGCCGCCTTCACCAATGGCGGCCCACCCAAGAAAATTGTTCCCTGATTACGCACAATGATCGTTTCATCGCTCATGGCAGGCACGTAGGCACCACCGGCTGTGCACGACCCCATAACCACGGCAATCTGAGGAATGCTCATAGACGACATCACGGACTGGTTGTAGAAAATGCGGCCAAAGTGCTCTTTGTCTGGAAAAACATCCGACTGCATGGGCAAAAACGCCCCGCCAGAATCCACCAAATAGACACATGGGAGCCGATTCTCCTGGGCAATCTCCTGCGCTCGAAGATGCTTCTTGACCGTGATAGGGAAGTAGGTCCCCCCTTTGACCGTGGCATCATTGGCCACGACCATCACTTCCCGACCGGAGACTCGACCGACGCCCGTCACGATGCCCGCACAAGGGGCCTCGTCGTCATACATTCCGTTCGCCGCAAGCGATGACAGTTCAAGAAAGGGGCTGTTGGGGTCCAGCAAGCCTTCGATGCGCTCACGGACAAGTAATTTGCCAAGCTCGCGTTGCCGGGATGTACTGCGTTCACTTCCACCCGCTTGCGCAGTGTGCTGTTTTTCATTCAAACCAGCCAAGAGCCCTTCATGGTGAGCCCGACCACGTTCAAAGTCCGATGAACTCGTATCTACGGATGTCTCGAAAACGTCAGTCATGGGGCAACTTATACCACGGTTGATACAACAAGTCGCCACTGGATAGCACCTCGGATCCGCCCAAGAAAAACATCGCTAATCCGGCACGGTCAGTCCATTCTACTGCGATTGAACCAAATCTCCCTTAATCCTCTCAGGGATGTCACGATGCTCAATGGCGGAGGGACGAGGTCACCAGGACGGTTACACCTTTTGCGACTCCAGGACGGAATCCACCTTTCGCACGTCCTTCTAACTATTGATTTGAATATGACTGGGGTCCTATCAGACCTCTGGTAAACAGAGGAGTATATTCTAATGTCCGTTTTGACACTTCAATCCAATGTCAGTAGCCAACGCGCGCAACGGCATGTTCAGACGACTCAGTTCGGCTTGAACAGATCGTTGCAACGCCTGTCTTCTGGCTTCCGCATTAACAGCGCACGTGATGATGCTGCTGGTCTTGGCGTGAGTGAGCGGCTTCGAGCTCAAGTTCGGGGAATGTCTATGGCCGCACGCAACGCCCAAGATGGGTATAATATTGTGCAATCTGCCGAGGGTTCACTGAGTGAAATCACGGCGATTCTTCAACGTATGCGTGAGCTGTCCGTGCAGGCTTCTTCCGACAACCTGACCACCGTGGAACAAGGGTATCTGGACAAAGAGTTCCAGGCGCTTCTCCAAGAGGTGAGCCGGTTGTCGAAAGCAACCAAGTACAATGGACAGCAACTCATCAACGGTAGTTTCACTGGTAAGGTCATCCAAGTGGGTGCTGATGCGGGTGCTGATTTCCAAATCTCCATCTCCATCGCGGGTGCAACCATTACCACGTTGGGCATTAGCACCAACACCGTGTCCACATTGGCCAAGGCAAATGCGTCGATCTCGAAACTGGACCAAGCGCTGGACAACGTGAACGGCCAACGAGCCAAGTTGGGTGCTCTGATGAGCAACCTCTCTACGGCTCGTGACCATGTCCGCGTCATGAAAGAAGCCCTCGCGGCTTCCGAATCTCAGATTCGTGACGCTGACGTAGCGGTCGAGACAAGCTCGTTCGCACGTAGTCAAGTGCTCATGCAGGCAGGTGTAGCCATGCTGGCTCAGGCGAATGCCCAGCCACAGTTGGCTCTCCGGCTACTTGGATAAGCTAGAGCGATTGGGAACAAGTACCCCACTCTTGGAAGGGAGTGGGGTGCTTCCCCATCTCAAATGAAATGAAAATAGACCTCCACCACCCAAGGATCTAAATCATGGCATTTCGCGCCGGCGGCCTGGCATCAGGTATAGACAGTAAGACTCTCATCGCATCGTTGATGCAGATCGAACGTCAACCCGTCAATCGACTCAGTACGAAGCGACGAGGTCATCAAACCCAGATCTCCAAGATCGGTACGATCAAGTCCGCCGCGAGTGGCCTCATTACGGCCGCCAAAGCAATCGACACAGCCAAAGAGTTGCTTACAGTCTCCGCCACATCGAGCGAAACGGATTCGTTCACGGCAACAGCTGACGGTACTGCGGTGGTCTCCAATTACGACGTCACAGTGTCACAAGTCGCCACGGCGGAGAAGAACCGTTCTGTAGCCATCGCCACGACGACGACCGCCATCAAGGAGGGAACCATCACCATCACGGTCAACGGAGAGACCGCGCAGAATTTCACCATCAGCGACGGAGATGTCATCACCAATGTCGTCGACACCCTCAACACAGGCACAGGATTCACCGCGGCGTTAATCAACGATGGAACGAGCTATTACCTGACCGTCACGTCAGAAGAAACAGGGCACACGATTGGTGGAACAGCCAGCGATGCGCTCGCCATTACAGTGGCTCAGACCGGCGCCACCGGCGTCGATCTCAATCTCACCGAAACTGTCACCGCCGCCAACGCCAAGCTCACGGTGGATGGGTTGTCGGTAGAATCAGAATCGAACGACGCCTCGGGCTTCATCCCGGGTGTCACAGTACACGTTAAAACAAAAACAACGGAGATAGAAAAGCTCACGCTGAGCGTGGACAAAGACGAAACGAAGAAGAAAGTCCAAACCTTTATCGATGCGTACAACAAAGTAGTCTCCTTGATTCAAAGAGAGATGAAAGTGCCCGTGGGGACCAACAGGGGCCATACCCTCAATGGCGACTCCATCATCTTGAACATGAAGAACACGCTGTACAATTACACCATACCGCCCGTCGCCAGTTTGAGTGGCGCAAAATTCGCCACCCTGGCTGCCATCGGTGTGAAGGGAAGTCGGGCAGGTACGCTGAGTATCGATACGAAAAAATTCGAAGCGGCGCTAGACACCAATCCCAAAGCGTTTACCAAGGTCTTTACAGAAACGGACGGCGTAGCAAATCGCCTGATCCCTGTACTAGAGAGCTATACGCAGATTGGTGGACAGCTGGCCAACCGAACGGAGGGGATTAATGCACGTATCCGACAACTGGATAAGACCATTACCCGCCTAAATAACAGACTCGATCAGTATGAGAATAGTCTGGTTCGACAGTTTACCTCGTTAGAATTGGCGGTAAGCAAAATTAATAGCCAAGGAAATTACTTAGCATCTGCTTTGGGGTAATATTCTTTCAAGGGGAGAGGAGCAACTCCATGAATCCACGTGAGCAATATCGACGCACTCGAATAATGACAGCATCACCAGGTGAACTGTTGATCATGTTGTATGACGGTGCATTAACGCGAGTTCGAAAAGCCTACAAGACGTCGGAAGACGGAAATTGGGCCGAAGCAGGCGCTGCAATTGTACGTGCTCAAGAGATCATCTATGAGCTCATCGCATGCCTGAAACGGGACAAGAATCCGGAGCTCGTCGACAACCTGGCTGGACTCTATGTGTACTGTATTGACCTACTGAGCGATACCACACGAACCCAGAACCGAGACCTTTTGGTCGAGATCGAGGGCTTGCTGGCACCGCTTAGGGATGCCTGGGTCGAGGCTGAAAAACAGCTCAAAACACAGACGGAAGATTCTCCCGAGCAAACGAAACGTGCGCGTGGCAACGGGTGAACCACTCCATGTCCATTCAGCAATCCTTGGAAGCGATGCAAGACGCGATCGCTGCCGCTCTGGAGGATAAGGACGCCGAGCGCGTGTTGAAACTCGTGACGGAGCGCGAACCGCTCTTTGAGGAATTGGTAAAACGCCTCGACCACGATGAATCGCTGCGCAACTGGGCCGAAGATTATTGGCATCGCGACCAAGCTCTTTTGGGGGCGGCCTCAACGTCCCTTCGAAGAGCTGAAGGGCAATTGTCCGCCTATCGAATCAAGCGAAAAGTGAGCAATTCCTACATGGACAACGCCCGGTACACCGCCAAATTCATCCGAGAGAATCCAGACAGCCTAAACCACTTCGAGTCCAAAGACGTGTAAACCTCGTCGGCCAGAACATCCTATGACGAGCGTGGGCGCCTATTGAATCCAAGACCAGCGCGGCCCTTTGTCCACACACCCGTGCGACCGATCTCCCGGTGAGCAATAAATGCGTACATGAAAGTGATCCGCATGCGGTGAAGAGTCGCCGGGCTGACGCAAGACCGTTCTTGCTCGACGCAAAATATCAGTATGTTCTCCGCGCTTTTTCGCGTATTTCAGCATCAACTCTTTGAGCGGATCGGCCACAAAAATGAATTGAACCTGAGGATCCTTGGACCACACCAACGTCCGAACCAACCACCAGTTTCGCTGGACATCAAAACGCATCCCTGCGCATTGACGGGACGACTGAACACACCGACCGTTCCCATCGAAACGAACAAAACCTCTGGAAGCCTTTCGGGTTCCCTTCCGGTCTTTGACGTAAAATAGGATGTCCACATCACGCCCGGATTGGTGACTCTTGTGCGGGCGCATATGTCCCCCATCACAGCGGCTAATGCTCCCCAGAATCGTAGGGGCACCTTCAACCCCAACGGTCTTCATGGATCGACGCAACAAAGCGATCATCTCCTGCGTACCGTAGTTCGAACCTTTGCGTCGCACGGTCGATGTAAACCGGTGGTGCTCTCCATCCAGGGACAACGGAACGCCCTGTTGTAGCTGCCCCCGATTCACGGAACCGGCGCTCTGCGAAGGTGGCGTCGCCAACGTGCTGACAACGACCAACACGAGCGCTGCGTTTACCATGCATCCTCGTCGGGACGAGCTTGCGTTCTCAATCGCTTCCGCAGGCGCTCAAGCGCTTCTTTGTGAAGCTGACTCACCCGGGCTTCGGTGACCTCAAGCACACTGGCCACGTCTTTTTGGCTCAATTCCTTGAAGTAGATCAAGCTCAAGACCAGCTGCTGGCGTTCAGGAAGGCCCGTAATACTTTCGCGAATCAGCGCGAGACGCTGCACCTGCTCGGCACGTTCTCCTGGATCCGGCTCACGAGAGCGCAACTCGCCGTTCATATCTTCCGTCGACACGGGGAGCTGGGTCTTCACCTGATTCTCCATGGCGTGATACTCTTCGAGAGTGACGTCCAGCGCGGTCGCCATATCTTCCGATGTCACCTTCCGTCCCAGCACAGCCTCCAGTCGCTCTCGAGTATTGCGAAGCTTTCGTGCTTCGCGACGACGGCGCTGGCTGAGCGGATCGATACGACGTAGGGAATCAAGCATTGCACCCTGAATCCGCGCCTGAGCCAAATGCTCAAAGTTCGTCTCCATGCTCGGGTCAAAACGCTCTGCAGCTTGCAGAAGCCCGATGCTTCCTTCGCAGACTAGATCGTCCAACTCCACCGCGTATCCAATGCGTCGACGCACTCGTCGAGCGATTCGATACACCAAGGGTGAATATTCTCTCACCAATACTTCGAGTTCTTGGGCTCGTTGACTGTCCATATCCTTCTCCCCATCAGCTCTCGATAGGTACTCTTGATGGGCCATTAATTCAGTTCTGGAATCCGCTGTACTCATACGGCACCCTCCCGAGTCCCCAAAAGGGTTCGCCAGAAAACTTGAAATCCGCCTCCCGGGCCTGGTGCTGGCTGACGGCGTAGTAAACTATCCGCCAACGCCTTTATGCCCTGAGATGCGGGTGCCATGGGGGTGGTAATCACGAAAGGCTCCTGCTTCATGACCGCCTGTCCCACACAGGGGTCGTTGGGAATCCATCCGACAAATTCCACCACCACGTTGAGAAATCGGGTCGTTACCGTGAATAGCTGCCGAAACACGTCCCGAGCAGCTTCCAAACTCGTCGTGCGATTGACGCACACGAGCACACGGCGAACGCCACACTTGTTCGCCAACACTTTGACCGTCGAATACGCGTCCGTGAGGGATGTCGGCTCATGGCCCACCACCAGGACGACCTCTTGGGCTGCGCTCGTAAAGAACTGCACGTTCGAACCAATGCCCGCCGCCGTATCGATCAGCAGGGTGTCGTATCGCTCACCCAGAGGCTCAATCGATTCCAGCAACGCCCACTTTTGTTCTGTATCCAAATTCGTGAGCTCGCTGACCCCACTGGTCCCGGACAGAATGTCCACACCTTCCGGCCCATGGGTGATGCAGTCCTCGATGTTCCCGCCTTCAAAGATGACGTGACGAATGTCGACCTTGGGGGTGATCCCCAACACCACATCCACGTTGGCGAGCCCAAGATCCGCATCCATGATCAACACCTTCCGACCGCCTTTTGCCAACGTGAGTCCCAAGTTGACGGTTATATTCGTCTTCCCCATGCCGCCTTTACCGCTGGTCACGGACACGACACGGAACGTCTTGGGATACACGCTTTCTTTGTTTTCTGTTTTTCCCATCGAAGGGACCTCCGTCCTAGTCTATCCAAGCACTGCCCGGCAAAGCCATTGGGCATCGGGCTGTTCAATATCATTCGGCACTTCTTGTCCGGTTGTTATGTGAGCGATTTGATAGTCATTTCCCCACACAGTCGAGAGTAGACCGCCCATGGTCCTCGCTTCATCCACCTTGGTGATGATTAATGAACGAAGACCGCCGTCTCCATACCTGCGAACGATTTGGCTCAAGTCACTCCCCACGGTCGTGGCGCTCACACACAGATGACGTTCCACCGGCACGCCAGCAAGGAGCCCATCCATTTCGTCCAGCAAGTCTTCTTTCCAGGGGTTTTGTCCGGCTGTATCGATGAGCACCAAATCGGCGTCATGAAATTGATTCACAGCCGCCACCAAGTCGCTTGACCCCGTAGCCAATGCCCACGGCACCCCGATCAAATCGCAATATTGTCCCACTTGCTCCACCCCGCTTATACGGTAAGTGTCCGCCGCTATCACCGCAACTTTACGATGGTTTTTCACGGCGGCCTGTGCGGCGATTTTCGCCAACGTTGTGGTCTTGCCCACCCCCGTGGGTCCCACCAAGGCCGAGATGGTGCGTTTGTTCCGATCCCAAAGGGCCGGTGCGGGTTCCAATGCTTGGCTGATGTCTTGCCCAATGAGTTGCGGACATTCGGTGATGTCTCGAGTGTTCTGGAGCGCACGGTCAACCAGCGTTCTCGCCAGCGACATCTCGACACCGCCTCCCACCAAACGGGAGATCAGCGCTTCCTTCGACTGCGGTACGGCGCTCGAAATTCCCATCGCGCGGCTCATACTCTTCAGTTCACTCACCAATAGATCCCATTGCTGTGTGGCTTGGACATCCAAAACACGCTGAGAACGAAGTTGACGCAATTCGCGCCGTAGATTCGTGAGCTCAGTACGCAAGAGACGAAAGGATTCGGGGTCCGGGACCCCGGTTGACGGCACGTCCAGTATCGTCGTCTGACTGGATGGGTTTTTGTCCATCGCCGCCACCAACTCGACCAGACCATTGGGTCCGCTTCGCAGTACACGCGACGTCAAAATCACCGCATCAGGACCAAAGGTCTCTTTGATCTGCTCCATGGCTTCACGCATGCTCGGTGCTCGAAACGTTTTCATTTTCATCGTCATGGGTAGCTCCCTATACTCTCACTTCTGGGCCAATCGTTGTGTCCGGTGCCCGAACGGCATCCGCTTCACCGGGCGTCATCTCCACCAAAGAAACCGTGGTTAGAGCCGACACTTCCAGACGGGGTGGTAACTCTTGCTGCGCCACTATGGTGATTTGAGGCAAGAATCGATGCGCGAATTTCCATAGCGCGTAGCGCAGGTCGGAAGGCGCCACCACAACGGGACGGCGCCCGGCCAAGCTCAATTCTTCAATGGCGTTCTGTAGACCAAGCAACAACCCTTGGGCGACGTTCAAGTCCGGTGACAAGGCCACATCGTTGTCGTCACGGATGAGACATCCGCGCAGCGCCTCTTCACACATGGGATCAAGCAGCGCCGCATAGAGCTTGCCATCGGGTTCCGCCAAAGACTGCGCAATCATGGGACCAAGGCGCTGACGCACGTGTTCAGTCAAGAAGGTTGGACTCTTTGTCAGTCGCGCACCATCAGCCAACGCCTCCAAAATGGATCGTAAATCGCGAATGCTCACTTTCTCGCGAAGCAGATTCTTCACAACAGACAAAACTTCGCTGTACCCCAGAATACCTGGGATCAAGTCATCGACGAGCTTCGGATAGCGTCTTGCCACCACATCGACAAGTTCCTGCAACTCCTGGCGTCCAACGATGTCTGCCGCATTCTCTTTGAACACTTCGCTGAGGTGCGTTGCCAACACTGCTCCGGGCTCGACCACCGTGTAGCCAGCCATCTCGGCGCGCTCTTGATCGGCGGAGTGGATCCACAATGCCGGAACACCAAATGCTGGATCCATGCTGTGAATCCCTTCGACCTCTTCGGACACATCGCCCGGATCCATGGCCATCACACGACCGGGCATCACTGAGCCGCTCGCCACAATGACGCCATTGAGCAACACCTGGTAGTCATCCCCACCGATGTCGAGACTGTCACGTAAATGCACGGGTGGCAGAAGAATACCGAAGTCTCGTGCGAAGCGCTTTCGCAGGCCGACAATACGGTCTAACAACTCGCCTCCGCGCTCCTTGTCGACCAAGGGGACCAGCGAAAACCCGACGTCCAACTGCAAAGGCTCCACCTGCAACATATCTTGGAGCTCCGCCTCTTCGGAAACCTCTTCCTGGACATCGTCATCGGTGTCCATGTCACCTGCTTGCGCTTCTGCGGAGGGTAAATTGCGCTTCATCCAGTACAACCCAGAGCCCAAGAGCAAGAAGGGCAGCGCAGGCAATCCTGGAACAAACGCAAGAGCCGTCACCACACCGGCGACGGTCATCAACACTCGGGGGTTGCCCAAAGTTTGTCCAATGAGCAACGAGCCCAAATTTCCACCAGCGCTTGAACGAGTCACCACCAAACCAGCGGCGGTGGAGATGACGAGGGCTGGAATCTGGGAAACAAGGCCGTCACCAATGGTTAAGATTGTGTAGGTTTCGGCCGCTTCAGTAAAGGACAAACCAGCCTGGCCCACACCGATCACCAAGCCACCCACGATATTGATCCCGGTGATGATCACACCCGCGATGGCGTCACCACGAACGAACTTGCTCGCACCATCCATGGCGCCATAAAAGTCGGCCTCTTGCCCCAACTCCGCTCTTCGATGACGGGCTTGCTCTTGGCTGAGCAAACCGGCGGCCAAATCCGCATCCACAGACATTTGCTTACCGGGCAACGCATCCAAGATAAATCGAGCAGAGACTTCGGCAATACGACCCGCACCTTTGGTGATGACCGCAAAGTTGATGATGATCAGAATGAGAAAGACAACCAAACCGACGACGTAGTTGCCTCCCACCACAAAGTTACCAAAGGTTTCGATCACTTGGCCGGCAGAATGCGTACCCGTATGGCCTTCCAACAGAATGCGACGGGTCGTACTCACGTTAATAGCGAGACGGTACAGTGTGGTCACCAAGAGCAGGGCAGGGAAGACGCTGAAATCCAGCGGTCTCCTGATGTGCATGGACGTCAACATAATGGCGAGAGAGAATGTAATGTTCACGGCCAACAAGACGTCGAGAGCCATACTGGGCAAGGGCAACATCATGATGCCCAACACGCCGACTACAAAAATCGGTACGATTACATCACGACGATTCATCGATTATCTCCCCGGTTCAATACACGTTGGCGCAACCGATACACGTGAGCGAGGACTTCTGCGACCGCTTGGAACAAGTCCATCGGTACCCCGCGCCCCACCTTCACTTTGCGCCACAACACTCGCGCAAGAGGACGGTTTTCTACAATGGGCACATTGTTCCGACGTGCAATTTGCCGAATCGTCAATGCCAACGAGTCCACACCCTTCGCCACCACGCGCGGGGCCGAATCCACACCCTGGATATAGCGCAACGCGACTGCATAGTGGGTGGGGTTGGTGACCACCACGTCCGCCCTCGGCACCTCTTTCAACACCTTGTTGAGGGTCAAGTCACGGTGCATACTCTTTCGGCGCCCTTTGAGCTCTGGCGACCCTTCACTGTCTTTGCGCTCTCGTTTGATCTCCTCATGCGTCATCTTGAGGTTCTGGATGTATCGACGTTTTTGGTAAATGAAGTCGATGACCCCCACCACACAAAGACAGATCCCCGTAGACAAGAGAATGCGCACGGCGGCGCTGTCCAGATCGGACGCGATCCGGTCCACGTCTCGAGTGGCTACTAGTTGAATGTCTTGAAGTTCGTCGGCCACGATGATGGCGACAACGGTACCCACAAAACCAATCTTGAGCACGGCCGTTGCGACTTTCATACTCGCTTGGGCCGGACTAAAGAGCTCCTTGATTTTCTTGAACGGATTAACATTGTCCCACTTGGGTTTGACCGCCTTCATACTGAAAACAACGCCCGTTTGCCCGATGTTCGACAGGACAGCAACCAGCAACATGAGCCCAATCAAAGGCGTCAACACCCATGCCAACTTGCCAATATACGCCGTAAATACGTCGATAATGGGCTGCACACCGGCAGCCGCTTCGGGCGCTCGAATGAACGATTCGCGCGCGCCGTTGACCAACGTCGCCATAAAAGCTTGGCCCGTCATGACCACACCGATAGCCGCTGCCAACACCATCGCGGCGGTCCCGACCTCGCGTGATTTGCAGACTTGGGCATCGTCTTTGGCCTCCTGCAACCGACGCGGAGTCGGGTCGAATACCTTTTCATGTTTTTCGGGTGAGTCACTCATACTAGTGAATTTCCCTCAGGCCTGAGTTCATATCCGTCGACAGCGTGTCGATCCGATCCTCAAAGAGCTCTTTCAAGCCCAACACAGTCGTGTCCAAGACCAAGATCCCTCCCAGCAATAGCAAAGCGAACCCCACCGCGAAGATGTTGACCTGTGGCGCCGCTCTCGCCAGGAGCCCCAATCCCACGTTGATCAGCGAGGTGACGATCAAGACGGGCGCCGCCAACTTAATAGAAGCCGCGAAAAAGCCCTGTCCAACCGCCTTGAGAGTCTCGAGATCGAAACCTACGGATGTGCCCTGTCCCAGCGGGAACAGGTGGAGATTGGCCATCAAACCCATTACCAACTCACGATGTCCACCCAGGGCGACGAAGAGCAACGCAGCACCCAATGAAAGGAGGTTCGAGATGGCAGGTGATTGTTCACCGGTCAAGGGATCCACCACATTACCAAACCCAAGGGCCATGCTCGTACCCGCCATCAGACCCACCCCTTCGGCAATGGCGAAAAGCATTCGAATGAAAAATCCCAGCGTTGCCCCCAGTAAAAACTCACGAACAAACATGGGGCAAGCCACCACAACACTGCTGGGCGGCACCATGGCGGGCATTCCCAACGCGCTGTAGAAGAAGATGGTCATAAACGTCAAGAACATGACGCGCATGGGGATTTGAGATCGTCCACCGCCACTCACAGCCGGCAAGAACATGAAGGCGCCCACCAAGCGCATCATCAACAAGAACCCCGAAAACAGGTGCGGCTCAAGAAAGGCATAGATGGCATTGGTTTCCGTCATTAAACGCCAACGCCTCCACTGGTCCCTACTTGGACGGCTTGTTCAAAAACCAACCGGACAAAGCGGAGTACTTTGTCAGCCATCCAAGGAGCTGCGAGCCAAAAAGTAAACGCGATGGCCAACAACTTGGGCACAAACGACAGGGCCGCTTCCTGTACTTGTGTCGCGGCCTGGAACAAACCAAGCAGGACACCGACCACGAGCCCGACAATGAGCAGTGGTAAACTGATCGCCATCAAGAGCGAGAGTGCTTCTCTCAATAGATTGACTGTGATCTCCGCGTCCATTCGCTTCGTTCTCCTCGCTCAACCGGCCGTGAGCATCACGCTCTCGGCCAACGATTGAACAATCAGTCCCCATCCGTCGGCCAAGACGAACACAAACAACTTAATCGGCAGTGAAACCATGACGGGTGGGAGCATCATCATACCCATACTCATCAGGACGCTGGCCACGACCAGGTCGATAATGAGAAAGGGAAGAAAGAGCATCGCACCCATCTGAAAGGCTGTTTTCAACTCGCTCAACATGAAGGCCGGAACAAGCGTCAACGTGGGAATATCGTCCACCGACTCTGGCTCTGGCGCCGTGTTCAGTCCGATAAACAACTCCAAGTCGGTCGCATGCGTGTGCGTCAACATGAAGGCCCGAATGGGACCGAGAGCCAACTCAGCGGCTTCACGTCCTTGGACCTCACCATTCTCATAGGGTGTGAGCGCCTGAGTACTAATCTGTTGCCACACGGGGCCCATGGTGAACGCCGTCAGAAAGAGCGCCGTACCCACAATGACTTTGCTGGGGGGCAGTGACTGAACACCCACCGCATGACGCATGAGACCCAGGACTACAATGATTCGGGTAAAGCTCGTGACGCTCATCACAATGGACGGTGCGACCGTGAGAAAGGCGAGCATCGCGAACACCTTAATGGCGGCGACCCATTCTCGACCATCACCCGCGTTGATTTTAATATCCACAGCGGGTCCGCTTGCATCAGCGCCCATTGCCAACATCGGCAGGAAAATTCCAGCCAGGGCTAGGGCCATTGCACAGCGGCGTATCGTCACACGTGACTTCATCAAGGCCTATTCGATGCGAAAAACGTGCCGAAGATAAAGAAAGCGCTTAAGTGGGCCACTGGTCTGCATCGGCTGGGAAGTGACACCCTGAGAACGTCAAATAAATGACATCTGGGTGCCAATACATCGGCACATGTTTGGGGACCAGGAAATGTGTGGGGAGACGGAAGTGCTCGACTTCGGATGAGAACGCATCAACGGGCGCTAGGGGCTTTGAGCAGCGACTGACGTGCGCTACTCAAATGACATTCGTTTAGGCCTTGGCACGGAGCGAACTCAGACGCTCACGAATCGCACCACGTTCATCGCTTCGTCGATTGCTCAAGAGTTCATCGATGGGCGCAGATGCGGTAGACGCTTGGTGAAGCGTCTCCTGTCCGGCTGGCGTGGTCCCTTGAAAGTTGTCGTACAATCGTTGCAAACGACTGGCAAAACCACTCTCGTCGGGTGCATCGGCCGTGTCGTCATCCTTCATGTCACGACTGAATGCCTCTGCACTGATTTCCGTCAGCAGAGACATGCCTTTATCCGTGGACCCAAGCACCAGCACACGGCCAGGAACTCGAACCAAGCTGATCGCATGTTTACCAAATACCCGATTGGTGGCGATCGTCTCGATGGTCGCGGACCGACGCAGCTTGGCTCCGCCTCCCTTTCGGCGTTTCATCCACAACGAAAACACCACAATGGTCACGAGAAACAGACCCAACAGAACAAAGCTGCTGTTTGACGATGTCCCGGGGGCTTCTTCCCGCTCTCGAAGGACATCCAATGGACGCTTACTGGATTTTTTCGGCAAAGGAATTTCCGCATCAACACGCGCCACGGCCGGCTTTGCTTCGGCGGGAGTGACCCGACGCATCGATGCAACAGGCTCTACTGTGGGAGCGATCACGGGACCGGTCTCAAAGTGAGGGATGCGGTCCAATGCTTGGTTGAGGGTCATGCTCGCCGTGGCCAAGCTTCCGCTGGCTTGATGCACTCGATCTTCCAGTTGATCGAACAAAGTCTTGTTGGCAACGGACTCCTGGGCAATCGCCCCGGCCGAAAGTAAAAGACTACTTGTAAGAATGAATCCAACCGATAACCGTTTCATCACATTTCCTCCTAGAGCAAATCGCCAACGCTGCTGGGCTTGGAGACCACCTCGGTCAGGCGAACCCCAAATTTGTCATTCACGACAACCGCTTCACCACGTGCGATGAGTTGGTCGTTCACACGGATGTCCAGGGACTCTCCAGCCACTTTCTCAAGTTCCAAGATAGAGCCTGGCCCCAACGCGAGTATCTCGTTGATCGCAACACGTCGTCGCCCCAACTCCACACTGACTTGGAGACGCACATCCATTAAGAAGCTGAGTGGACGCGCTTCGCCGCCTTGGTTTTCCGTTTGGTCACTCATGACTGCTCTCCTGATCCGATGTGGTTTCATTTCTTTCTACAAATTCGGTTACTTCGATTGCTAAATTGCCGTGCTGAACAGTCGGCATACCTTGCAGTTTCGCCACACCTTCCACGTACACGGTCACAGCTGTCTGAGGATCTCGATCAAGCCGAAGGACCTGGCCCTCTTCCAGTTGAGACAGCTCTCGTAGGGACATGCTCGCGGACCCCAGCTCGGCCACAGTAGACACCCGGACCTGACCCATCAGCCTTTCCAAGGGCTCTCTCCAGCCAGAATCCTCATCTCCACCAACGTCCAACAATCCTCCGGAGAGTTTTTTCTCGAGCGGCCGCATCGACGCGCGTGGTATCACGAACAGGATCGTCCCTTCGCATCCGGCGAACGATGTCTCATACTTGGTGCACATGACCGCCTCATCGCGATCAAACAGGGCCAAATGTTTGGGATCGGTTTCGACCCGCTGTGCCTTCATGCCAATATCCGCCACGCTGGCCCACGCCATGGACATTTCTCTAGAAAACGTATCCACGATGTGGCCAAAGAGCCGTTTCTCTACCGTGGTCATACCGCGTTCCCGCATGATGGCGTCCGCGTCTAGCACCTCAAGCGGTACGCCACCCAGTAAGTAATCGAAGAGTTGGAGAAGGAGCGTTGGTGACACCGTCACCACGCCATGCCCTTCCAGCCCATGCAACTCGACCACCTGTGCGCAGACCGGGGTCGGAAAGAGTGAGGACACGCACTCTACGAAGGGCATACTCTCGGTGTGATTGGCCTTGACGGTCACCGACTGCCCACTGAGATTCTCCAGCGCCGTTGCCAACCGCAAGCCAAACTTGTCATTGAGCAACTCCAAGATCGGCATGTCGTGATTTCCAGTTGCGCGAGTGGACATGAGATCGTAACCGACCACATCCACGGGCGCGCCATCCTGATCTTCACGAGTCCGTGTGTTGGACGTGTCCTGGATGGTGTCCATCAAAGCTGCCATCTCTTCGGGAGAGACATTGATATCGTCAGTAGTACTCACTGCCACCGAAACTCCGTCAGGTAGACCTGCTTGATGCCATCCTCAACACCTATGGCTTCGTTGAGTTGCTTTTGCAGGTTTTCGACAATCGTTAACTTGTTCTCCGCACCTTGAACTTCGCTGCTCTTCAGGCCGGACAAATAGATGATAATATTGTGACGCATGATGGCGTCGCGCTCGACCACAACATCTTGAATGCTCTCATTCGACAACTCGATGTTGAGCCCAACCTTGAGATATTTGGTTCCCTTGCGATCATTGAGATTCACCGTAAATCCTTTGAGGGGCACAATCATACCCACGGGATCCGGTTGATTGGCTTGAGCCGCTTGTTCGTCACCACTTTCGCCACCAAAAGCGATGAGGTAAACCGCAATGGCGGCAAGAACGAGCACGTTCACAAGGATCAAGACGGGAATCAGCTTGCCCTTTTTTGGCTCTTCTCCGAGGCCTTCAGCAACAGGCTCTTGTATGTTATCGGCCATCAATTTCCTCCTGTGGGGTACTTTCCACATTCATCGGCTCGATGAGCTTGAATTCATTCGTCTCTTCACCCAATTCGGGTTTCGGCATGAAGAATAGCAGTCGAACCACTTCACGCTCTTTGCGTTCGTCACCCTCGTAAGGACGGCCGTACCCTGCCAGTGACAACAGCTTGTCGTCGGTTCCGCTGTATGTAGCCAACACGTCGGTAACCACTGCAGCACGCTTTAGGCTCAGGTTCCAGGCCTGTTCGCGATTTCCCTCCTGAGGTGGGACATAACTCTCGACCCGAATGGGCAACCCTTTCTCGGTGAGTTCATCGGACACTTCGCGCAGCAAGATGACCGAATCGGCAGTCAACTCCGCCGAGCCTTCCTTGAACAGAACACCACCCGCTAGACGTACTTCAATGGCATCGTCGGAGCGGTCCACGAGAAACTGGGAACGATAGTCGTCGATCTCGGGTGACTTGGTTTCCTGTTTGGGCTTGGCCTGAAAGCGGCCGCGCAGATGTCTCTCAACGACATCATCCAACCCGCTCACCACGTTCTTGGGCTTGTCATCCACCTGGAAGGGGCGTGTATACCCCTTATTGAGTCCCATCTGACTCTGCGTCGACATGGCACCAAATGCGCCCACAAACATTCCAAAGGCTTCCTGAATCTTCGCATCGTCCAGAGACGACATGGAGATGAGCAACACAAAGAATGTCAGCATCAACGTAAGCAAATCACTCATCGTCAGCATCCACTTGGCTGCTTGAACTCGCTCTATGATGGGCTCTGGTTTCTTCGGTTTCATCAGTTGATCACGATCTCCACACGACGGTTTCGCGTATCCGTACCTGTACCATAGCGAGGTCGACTGGAGCCATATCCGATGGCGCTGATTTTATCGCTGCCAAACGCATTCGTCGCTTCGAGATAGCGGGACACGGACGACGCTCGCATCGCGGACAGCAACCAGTTGGATTGGCTGCCCTTTTTCGCGTCCGTATGCCCCTCCACTTCAACTTGACGGCCGAGCTTATTCAAGATCAGACCCAGGCGATCCAACACAGGAATCACTTTTGGATTGAAGGTCTTGGATCCAGAGGCGTAGAGCAGTTGCTCACTGAAGCGTATCCGACGGCGACCGTCGTTGTCCACGACCACTTCCACATCCTCATCTTCCAACTCTTCCTCTTCAAGAAAGCGCATGAAATCTTGGAAATGGAGGACCTCCTGATCGAGGTTGACGTGCTCCGGGGCCGAAACGTATGCCCCTTCATCGTGAACGCCGATACCTTCGGGCAGCATTCCAAATTCGCCCATCAGAGAGCCCAAGGCATCCCGTTTCTTTTTCTCATCGATGACCGCCATGGCGTTCAATGCAATGAAGAAAGCGAGAAGAATCAGCCCCAAGGACACGAACATCACGTCAAAACCCTTGACGAAATATACCGTGACCTTCGCCGGACGCTGAGGTTTCTCAACGGGCGCCTCTTGTTCGAGCTCTTGGAGTTCCTCTTCCATTCTGCCTTACCGATCAAATTGGCTCTCGCGTAGCACGGGAGCCAAATAGGAATGAAGTTGATTTTCCACAATTCGAGGGTTCGCGCCGGCGGCGATTTGAAGGATCCCCTGCAATGCCAAGCTCTTGACCAAAACCTCGTCAACAGAACGTGTCTTCAGCTTTCCGGCGATGGGATTGAACACCACGTTGGCCAAGAGAGCGCCGTAGAATGTTGTCAGCAGCGCGACGGCCATGGCGGGACCAATACTCGATGGATCATCCATTGTCGCAAGCATCTGAACCAAACCGATAAGCGTACCGATCAGACCCAGCGCCGGCGCATATTCGCCAAACTTAAAAAAGATCTCAGCGCCTTGCTCGTGGCGGTTCTTCGTATATTCAATCTCGACATCGAGAATCTGCTCAATGGCATCGACATCCTGTCCATCGACCACCAACTGGAGTCCCTTTTTCAAGAACTCATCCGGTTCATCTTCCAACGCACCTTCCAAGGCCAACACACCGTCACGACGCGATTGCGACGCGTACGTTACAATTCGTTCGATGATCTCGGAAGGAGAATAGACCTGTGCAACAAATGCGTTCTTCGCAATCTTGAATGCCCCTTTAAACATCGGCATGGGATAATTCACCATGGTCGCACCAAACGTCCCACCAAATACGATTAACATCGACGGGGGATTGATGAACCCTTGTGGATCATTGCCGGTCGCGATCGCCAGACCAACCAGGCCAAAGGCGATCAGGAATCCAAAAAGCGTTGCCATATCCATAAATCGGAACCGTCCTTCGTTACTCCGTCCCTCTTGTAAAGCAACCACCGTGCCACTCTTCGAGAAAAGCAGCATTGCAGAGCATACACCGTTTTAGACGCCCTTGACTAGGGTTCACTGCCCGAGAACTGTCAATTCCATGGCGAGGTTTTCTGTCAAAGGCTTGACGCAAGCATAGCGCGCTTTGGCGACACATTCATTGACAGTATTATATATAGGGGATTCTCGGACACGAATGGGTCGGGATTTAGGTTTTTTTGCGCTTCAGTTTTTCAACCAATGTGGTTCGGTTAAGCCCCAAAAGCCGAGCTGCCTTGCTTTTGTTGCCTTCGCTGCGACGCATCGCTTCGTCAAGCAGCTGGGATTCATAGGCCTCCAATCGAGCCGTCAAGTCCACACCGTCTTCGGGGAACTCCATGGACATGCCACCCACACCAGCCGGCCCGTCATGTCGGAACAGTCCCTGACGGCCGCTCTGAGTCAGATCGTTCAAACGTATCCGCACATGGTCCTCGGTGATCTCACCCTCACCAAACACCACCATGAGGCCTTGCACAAAATTCTCCAACTCACGCACATTTCCAGCCCATTGGAGCGTACAGAGTACATTGATCGCGCTCTCGGAAAACCCCGTAACTGTCGTCATGTACCGATCGTTATAGACGGACACGAAGTGCTCAATCAGCGGTGGAATGTCCATGGGTCGCTCACGCAGTGCCGGTAAATGCAATCTTAATACATTGAGGCGGAAATACAGATCTTCGCGGAACGTCTTGTTTTGGACGGCTTCTTCGAGTGGCGTGTTGGTTGCAGCGACCAACCGGAAATCAATGAGTTTGGGCCGAGGTGCTCCCAAGGGCTCAACGCTTCGTTCTTGAATGACGCGCAACAACTTGACCTGCAAGAGGCCGGGCAAGTCACCAATCTCATCCAAGAACACGGTGCCCCCATCGGCCAACTCGAAACGCCCAATTCGGTTGCGATCCGCCCCCGTGAACGCACCGCGAACATGCCCAAACAACTCACTTTCGAGCAATTGCTCTGGGATGGCGCCGCAATTCACCGGCACAAAGGGCCCTTTGCTGCGCGTGGAACACTGGTGAATCTCGCGAACCACCACCTCTTTTCCTGTTCCACTTTCACCGGTGACCAAGACATTGCAGTCCGTGCGAGCCACACGCCGCGCGAGCTCAAGCACATCGTGCATGGGTGAATCCGGAGCTAAAATGATGCCGCTGTTGTTCATACCATTCGCAGTACGGTTTTCACGCGGTGCAGCCGATGCGCCATCACATCCCATGGTCGAATCCTGACCGTCATCCCCCGTGAACACTGTAACTCCTCCATATGTTCTACCCACTGGTTCGGAACCATGACTGTTCCGTACTTCATCTATGGTAGTCTCCTATAGGGTCGTCCAATCACAAAGAAAAATAGTGTCATTATTATGACATGTGGCGTCAGGCAACCGTCAAATCGGTGCGGAGGGAAAGAACCGTAAAATCGCAAGGTATTGTATTTATTGATAAATCCATCCGGAGCCCCGTTGGCACACCGAGTGCATAAGTAGGGTTCGGCCCCAGCCCGTGAACCGGCCATGGCGGGTTGGGCGACGTTTACAGGGAGAATCAATGAAGAAAGGCCTCGAAAAACACGGCTATCACCAAATCCAACGCACTGTGCGCTGGATTGCTGCCGTACTTGCACTCGCCGTGAGTGGGCTGTCCGGCAGTGTATTGGCTCAAACCGTGGCCAAGGATTCGTACGAGGTCAGCTATTTGGTGTTCCACAAGGACGCCGGTTTCGACAGCCCGCAATTCAAGGCGGACGCCCTGGATGGCACCATCTCCATTGAATTCGAAGAGATGCCACACAATTGGCGTCGTCTCCTCAAAAAACAGATTAACACCGAGAACAAGCGCCGCTTTTTCGCGTCCCTGGAGCCGATGGAATCCAACGGCGAAGTCATTGGCATTCAAGCTCACTTGGGTATTGGGGCATTCACGATTCGCACCTATGTGAAGGCCGACCCCGCACGTTGGGTACTGAACGTTGCCACCACCATCGTGCCGCCCTTGAACAAAGGACTGGCCATCATGCCCGTCGTGCCCTATGCGGACCTCATTGAAGACAACGTGGCGGGACATGACGATCTAGCCGAGGCGGAATTGGCACTCGCAAACGGCGACCTAGAGACAGCGTGCCCCGTCTTTGCGCGCCTGCAGCGATACAAAGATCCCGTACGTAGTTGGGCCACCTTGCGTGCTTCGGACTGTTTGATCCGAAACGGTCGTTTCGCCGAAGCGGCGCACACGCTTGAGCCCTTGATTCGATCATCGAACCTGAAAGGCGCCGTACACTTGGCCCTGCTACGCGTGGAAGAGGTCAGTGGGCGAACACTCAGCCGCGACTTCAGGCCCAGTTTGTACCGGATCAAATCCGGAGACACAGAAATCGTTGGAACCGTTGCGGACGAGATCTCATATCGAGAAGCTCGCGCTTGGTTGTTGCGAGGAGAAAGTCAACGCGCGATGGTCGCCATCCACAACCTGTTGGACCGCCGACCATACAGTCCCTTCTTTGTGGACCGATCTTTTCTTCAGACTGTTCGTTGGCGTGCGTTGCGCACCCTGCGTCATCATGATCGCTGGCTGGACGTCTCCCAAGCGTACTTAAAAATTCCCCCTGGGGTCACCAATGTGCCCCATTGGGCAGACATTCACATGGTGGGGGCCGATGCCCTGCGTCGTATCGGACTACCCCGACGTGCCATCGAGGTCTACCAATACCTCCTAAAACACCCCGACCTCATCTACGAAGCGGATGTCATCCTGTCTCTGGCGGAAACATACTGGGAAGCCGGCGACATTTTCCGTGCGGATGTGACGGTCAAGTACCTGCTCGACGAATACCCCGAATGGCAAGAGCGACGACGGACGTTGGTCATAGCCGGTCAGGTCGCTCTGAACCGCGATAACTACAGAACAGCCGGCGACATGCTGGTCAGACTCCAAGAGATAGAACGCGACGAGTGGACTCCTTCAGAAATACACTTTGGGATCGCTACATCCATGCGCGCATTGCGTCTGGAAGGACTTCCTGCGGCGCGCAATCTGGTCCCGGCCGCTGGACACTCGCTAGCCGATGACGTCCGACTGGACCTCGCCATGGCTGCTGGCGACTGCGACACGATGAAAAAAGCCACCAACCCCATCGAGTTGGCGAGCGGAGAAACGCTGTTATGGACAGGCGCATGCTTGGTTCACGAAGGACGAATGGAAGAGGCTTCCGTGCTCTTTGAGGCCATTCGCTTGTATACCCCTTCCGTGATGGCGAATCTCACTCTTGAACCCCTTATGCGACTCACGAAAGAGAGCGCGAATTGGTGGCTCAAGAATCAATCCAGACTGCCCAAGAACCCGGCCGATAAGGAGTCAACATTATGAATGCGCACGCGATTCAAGAACTGACCCAACTGGAGCGGCCTGAGAACTGCATAGACCAGTTCCTGCTCCGGTCAATGAATCCGACCATGCAGCGAGTAATGCGTTTGGCAGAAGGGGTGGCTCTCGCACCCACCACCGTTCTCCTGACTGGTGAGTCGGGAACCGGTAAGGAGGTCACAGCACTCCACATCCATCATACGAGCGAACGCAAAGACGGACCCTTTGTCGCCGTCAACTGCGCCGCTGTTCCGGCTTCGCTCATGGAAAGCGAATTTTTCGGACACGAGAAAGGCGCGTTTAGCGGCGCTGGAGAACTGAAGAAAGGCAAATTCGAAATGGCCAATGGGGGCACCTTGCTCCTCGATGAGGTCAGCGAGCTCCCGCTGGAGTTGCAAGCCAAACTATTGCGTGTCTTGCAAGAACGACGAGTCTGTCGAGTCGGGGGGACTCGGACCATGGAGTTGGATGTGCGCATCATCGCCGTGACCAACCGTGACCTCACCAAGATGGTTCGAGAAGGCACGTTTCGACAAGACCTCTACTACCGAATCAACGTGTTCCCCATTTGGGTACCACCGCTTCGAGAACGAAGAGAAGACATTGCGGGTCTGACCGAGGTAATCCTCGACCGGCTGGTCAAGAAGATGGACCGACCGAGTGCGACCATTCGTTCCGATGCGCTGAAATGCCTGATGCAGTACGACTTTCCCGGCAATGTGCGAGAGTTGCAAAACCTGCTCGAGCGAGCACTCATCTTGAGCCCATCCGGCGGCATTACGCCCGATGCGCTCCTCTTCGATCAAGGCGCAGCCGTATTGGAAGCGAACCAAACACACCCTTTACAGCCAGGCGCACCGTGTGACGTGAGCAACATCACCTCTTTTGAAGGCAAAACGCTCGCGGAAATCGAACGTCAGGTCATTCTCGACACATTGCAACAGGTCAAGGGCAATCGAACGCAGACAAGCCAAATTCTCGGCATCAGCGTACGAACCTTGCGCAATCGGATCCGGGAATATCGCGGAGCTGGATTTCAAATCACCCAGGCCGGCATGGAGTGTGCGGCATGAGGTACCCATTGCCAGGTTACGTTGGGCACAATCTGCCCAACAGCCAAACCATAACGCCGCAGTGTCGCGTTTCCAGTAATGGGAAAAGTCGGCACGGCATTTGCTAGAGGTAAGAGCGTGGCTATTAAATTCGATAACGTATCTGCAGCACTTGAAGCCAGTTTGGACTTACGACTCCAACGTCAGGCGCTGTTAACCGCAAACCTCACCAATATCGACACACCGAACTACCGGCCGGTGGATTTCAAGTTTCAAGGCTTCCTGACGGAGGCGGTCGATAGTGCCCCCACGTCCAAAGAAGCCCACGAAATCATGACAATGACCGAAGGCGTGGAAACCCTGGATGGCAACGGTGTCGACCTGGACACCGAGCTGGTGAAGATGAGTGACAACTCGACTCGATACAACGTGCAACTAGAACTCATGCGTCGGCAATTCGCAATCCTGCGGTATGCGGCAGGCATGGGTTCGGGAGCGTAGGAGAATTACATGAGCCTGCTTAAATCAATGGACATCGTTGGTTCTGGTATGCACGCCCAACGCGTGCGGCTAAACCTTATCTCCTCAAATCTAGCGAACGCCAATACCACGCGGACGAAAGACGGTGGACCCTATCGGCGCATGGATCCGGTCATCTCCGCTGTGTCGGTGGGCGACGCCAGCAACGAATTCGAAGCGGCCTTGAAGCGCGTCCAAGTGGACTCCATCAAGGAAGACACAACCCCATTTGTCGACGTGTACGACCCGGGTCACCCGGACGCGGACCCCAACACAGGTGTCGTGGCCATGCCCAACGTCAACGTCATGGAAGAGATGGTGAACATGGTCACGGCCACGCGGTCGTACGAAGCAAACGTGACCGCTTTTGAAGCCCTCAAACAAATGGCCATGAAGGCGATGGAGATTGGACGGTAATCATGAGTAACGGACCTATCGTCGGCCCAGCACAGGCCCAAGCAACGCTGCAGAAAGCGCTCCGCGGTACAGAGCTTGAGGCCCTGTATCGTCAGCACAAGACACCAGCAGCCCAAGAGCATGGCGTCAATGCCGTCGATTCGAAGGGCGTCAACCCCATCGATTCCTTCATGAATCTGTTGGAAACCAAGGTCAATGATGTGAACAGCGTGATGGCCACCAGCGACCAGAAAATCCAGTCGTTTGTGCGCGGCGAAGAGACGTCGATTCACGAAGTAATGATCGCAATGAGCAAAGCGGACGTGTCCTTCCGACTCATGTCACAAGTGGGGAGAAAGGTCATCGAGGCGTATCAGGAAATCTTGAGGATGCAGGTGTAAATCATGGCGACAGTATTCGAACAAATTACTGGTATTTGGGCCGACATGTCGGCCGGGCGACGTCGATTCCTTGGAATCTCGCTCATCGTCGTCGTGGCCGGACTGGCCTGGCTGATCACCACCCAATCGACAACGCAGTGGGCGCCATTGGGGCGTGGCCTCACCCCCGAGGACATCCAAGGCGCAAAAACGGCGCTGGACGCCAAGAATATCCCTGTCCGTCTAACCGAAGGCGGCATGCTGGAAGTACCCAAAGAGTCCTTGGACGAAGCTCGTATCGAAATCGCCACAACGAATGCCGCTTCTGGCAGTGTTGGCATGGAGTTGTTCAACGAGTCCACGTTTGGACAGAGCGCATTCCAAGAGACCGTGAACTATCATCGCGCTTTGCAGGGAGAGCTCGCTCGAACCATCCAGTCGATCACGGGCGTGAAAGCGGCCCGAGTCCATTTGGTGATCCCCAAGAAACGACTCTTCAAGAAAGATCAGAAGCAACCCACTGCCAGTGTGAAGCTCGCTCTCACGGGAACGTATGAACTCACCAAACAACAGGTTGCAGGCATTCGATTCTTGGTCGCCAATGCCATTGAGGGTATGAAACCCACCGCCATCACAATCATCGACAATAGCGGCAACACCCTGGCACGACCGGATGACGGCATGATGGCCGGAGGTGAGTCCCACCACGAGCTGCAGTTGACGTATGAAACCAAGCTGGAACAACGCATTGTCGAACTCCTCACCCCCCTGGTGGGCGCGGGAAAGGTTCAAGCGCAAGTATCGGCCACATTGGACTTCAGCCAAGTCGAGCTCACAGAGAAGACCCTGGATCCTGAAAACCAAGTGGTGACCAAGGAAAATCGACACGTGGAGACCGCTTCGTCGAAAACCAAAGAGCCAAGAGGCGTTCCCGGCGTTGCATCCAACGTACCCGGCCGCCCCGACGCTTCAGGTAGCACCAGTGAACCGAGTTCCACCAAGTCTATGCGGAAAGAAGCGTTAACCTACGACACCAACTCCAGTCTGAAGACCACACGACTGCCCATGGGCCGATTGCAACGTCTGAGCGTCGCCGTCGCCGTCGATGGTCGAACGGAAACCGCCGAAGATGGAACAGAGTCGTGGGCCGGCCGTGGCGCTGACGAGATGACGCAATTCGAAGATCTCGTGAGCAAAGCCGTCGGTATCAACCTTGATCGCGGCGATCAGCTAGCCGTCGTCAACACACAGTTTAATACGATTACCGATACGTTGGGTGACGTAGCACCAGCCGAAAAGCCCTTCTGGATGACCATGATTCCATCGGCCATTCTACTCGTCATCTGCATTTTGCTCTTCTTCGGAGTACTCCGCCCTTTCCTTCGGCAGTACGCCGAAAGGTCGAAAGGACAAATGATTTCGTCGCAAGCGCCCGACCTGCTTACGGGCGGCGGTTCCGCTGAAGGGCTGGCCCCCGGAGAAGCAGGCCACAGAGGCGTACTCGCCGACGGAAGAACAACACCCAATTCCCTGGACCCCCCCGCGATTCAGCTTTCATCCGGCGAGCGACTGCGTCAAGTCGCTATCCAGCAAGCAGAACGCGATGTACCCCGCGCCGCGCAGATTATTCGGACGTGGCTCTTGGTGGAGGAGTAGACTATGCCAGAAGCAACTGACCAAGTCGTAGAGCAAGAACCCCAAATGGCGGAAACACCAACCGACGCCCCGGATGCTGATAAGAGCGGACTCCAATTAGCCATCCCGGGTCCCCGCAAAGCAGCCATCGCATTAATGATGCTTGGCAATGACATCGCAGGGAAAGTCCTGGGTGAACTCGATGATGACGAAATTGAGAAGATTCTTACAACGGCCTCTAAACTCAAGAACGTCGGCAGCAAAGAAGCAGAGCAAGTGCTGGCGGAGTTCAACGAACTCATCATCGGAAGGGCCCTATTGTTGCCGCGTGCGGATGAATTTGTCCGCAGTGTTGCAGAAGACACCTTGGGCGACAAACGCGTCCGGGCCATGCTCGGAATCACCGCACAAACGGACACGGAAGATGCGCTGCAAGAAGCGATCAGCGCTGGTGCGGGGAGCATCGCAACAGTCCTCAAGAAAGAACAACCTCAGATCGCAGCCATCGCCTTGGCCGTCATGGATCCATTGAAAGCCGCCGAGGTGTTGACGCTGCTCCCAGAGGAAAGTCAAGCCGAGGTGGTCCGTCGAATCGCCGAGATTCGAACGGTCACCCCAGAGTTGCTCCGAGTGGTGGGCGAAACGCTCAAAGACCAAGTGAAAACCAGTCACGGCCTCACTATTGATGGGGAACACTTGGTGGTGAACATGTTGAAACAACTCAGCCCTGAAGACGAAGACATCATCTTTGAGCACTTGAGTGAAGATCATCCCGAACTCGCCGAAGACATTCGCAAGAAGATGTTCATCTTCGAGGACCTCATGGCAATCGCCGGTCGTGCCGTTCAGATCCTGCTCAAGGAGGTGGATGGTCGTACATTGACAACCAGTCTAAAGACGGCCAGCGACGAGCTTCGTGATCACATCTTGAGCAACATGTCGAGTCGTGCGGCCACCATGATCCTCGAGGACCTCGAGGCATTGGGACCCGTATCGGTCAACCAGGTGGAACAGGCCCAGGACGAAGTGGTGCAGGCTGCCCTTCGTCTGGCCGCTGAAGGAAAGATTACACTGAGGTAATTCACTCTGATGGACGAAATCACCACATTGTTTCCAACCGAGACGCAGGTTCGGCCCATGACCTTTGAGGGTCTGCAAGCCACTGAATCGACACGTCCATGGGTACCGACGCCGACGCGTCAAAACCCACCGACGCCGGAGATCCCAGATCCGTCGAATCCACAGACGGATCCGGATGAAAGTCTGCAAGCGGATGCCCTCGACGCGCTAGGCAACATCACCGTCAATGGCAAGAAGACGCAGCCGCCCCAACCACACGGAGAAGGCGGGAACTCACCCATCCTGGATTCCATGGACACAACGCTGCTGCCCGGGGACCCCGAGGGAGCCACGGCACTCACCGAGGAAGACCGCATCCGACAGGCGTATATGGAAGGAGTACTGCAGGGGGAAAAGAAAGCACATGCCGCTCTTGAGAGGGAGCGTACAGACCTGCAAAAACAAGTGGCTATGGCCATCCATCACGTACAGCAACTCACCGCGGACCTGTCCCGAACCTATCGCCGTGAAGCGGTGGACTTGGCCGCACTCATCGCGAAAGCCGTGCTGGGCTCTGACAAGGTTCTGGACACCGACTTTATCCACACCGCCGTGGAGCGTGTCCTCACCACCCTGCCCCGCTGCCAAGAGTTGGTCATTCAATGCCATCCTGACGACGTAGACACCATGGTGGAGCACGTACCCGAATTAAAGAAGCTACATGGCCAGTTCGTCACGGTCCACGTATCGCCGGACCCCAAAGTCGAGCGCGGTGGAATCGTTGTGGACTTTGGCGAAGGGACCCTCGACACCCAGCCATCGGTGGCCGTTGACGTATTGCGTGAAGCCATCGAGCGCGAAATGGAGCAATATCACGGGACAGCCTCTTCCCAGGCTACCGCCCCCACAGGCCCACAAGATCACGATTCCTCCACGGCGACAGAGGAACCCATTGAAGGGGAACCTGCGCCGACTAGTGAGTTGGACACTCCCTCGGAAGTCCCGAGCGAGGAGGAGGTCGAACCACAAGTCTCACAAGACGGTCACACCCCGGACGAACCCAGCGAGGAGACGGAGCGATGACGTTGTTTGACCACAACCAAGTTGTCCAGACGATCGCCGAAACGACGCCTTTCCGGCTGACGGGTCGTGTATCTAGCGTCACCGGTCTGCTCGTGGAAGGCACCGTACCTGGTGCGCACCTTGGGATGATGTGCCGGCTGCGACGACCTGGCACCAAGATGTCGGAGGCTGTTCCAGCGGAGATCGTGGCCCTTCGAGGCAATATGGCCAGTCTCATGCCGCTCTCTGGCGTGCAGGGGATCCATTCGGGAACCGAGATCTTCGGCACCCCCCAACAGCCCCAAGTGACTGTAGGCGATGGATTGCTCGGGCGCGTATTGGACGGTTGGGGTCATCCCATCGACTCATTGGGCTCCTTGAGTCGCTCAGGACAGACGTACAACTACGCCCTGGATCCACCGCCATTTAATCCACTGGAACGTTCTTTTGTGGAACGTCGCCTGTCGGTCGGAGTCCGAGCGATCGACACGTTGTTAACCTGTGGAGAAGGTCAGCGGCTCGCCATCTTGTCCGGCGCCGGCGTCGGAAAATCGACCCTGCTCGGTATGATGGCACGGAACACAGAAGCCGACGTCACCGTGATTGGGTTAATCGGAGAACGAAGCCGTGAGGTGAAACGCTTTGTAGAACGCGACCTCGGACCCAATGGGCTTCGACATGCGGTCGTAATCGCCGCCACAGCCGATCACGCTCCTGCGTTGCGCGTTCGTGCGGCCCGAGTTGCCACATCGGTCGCCGAGTATTTCCGCGACCAAGGCAAACGGGTACTTCTTTTGATGGACAGTCTCAGCCGGGTGGCGATGGCCCAACGCGAGCTGGGCCTGGCCGTGGGCGAACCACCGGCGACGAAGGGCTATCCACCCTCTGCATTCGCGATCATTCCTCGATTGTTGGAACGAGCCGGTCCCGGCGTGGGCAGCGGTTCCATCACCGCATTCTACACCGTGCTTCTCGAGGCCGATGATTTGGGTGATCCCATCGGCAATGCAGTACGCGCGACAACGGATGGACACATCGTGTTGAGTCGAAAGCTCTCCGACCGTGGACACTTCCCTTCCATCGACCCGCTCCACAGCGTCAGCCGGGTCATGCCGGAAGTGACCACACCGCGTCACATGCGTGCGGCCATGAAAGTACGTGAAATCATGGCCGACTATCGAGAGGTCGAAGAATTGGTCACCTTGGGCGCCTATGAACGCGGCACTAGTCCACGTTTCGACCGCGCACTCAATGCATTCCCCGTGTTGCAAAAATGGCTGGCTCAGGAAACCGGTGAAGTGGCCGACGTGAACAAGAGTATGGAGATGCTCTATTCACTCGTCGACCGCTACGGAGCAAACCTATGATTAACCCCGCACACAACGAATCGACCCGATTCCGATCCCTTGTCGGCGCAGCAATCATCATTCTGCTGATGACGTCAAGCGCTCTGGCTCAAGACAAGACGCCCAGTGAAGTGCCCACGAAAGACGCCAAAGAGCGGCCCATTGTGGACACCAGGGGCTGTGATCTGAGTCCAGCCGAACAAATTGTCGTTACTCAGTTACGAAAAGCCATTGAAAACGTGGAAGCGCGGCGTCTGCGATTGGCGTCCCTGGAGACCGCGTTGATCACCCTGCAGGAGCAGATTAATGACGACATGGCGAAACTGCGCCAACTGCAAAAAGACATCGCCAGTACGCTCGATAAGCGAGAGCAAAAGAAAGTGGATGATCGCAACAAAAGGATTGTCCAATTGGCGAACCTTCTCCGCAAAATGAGACCCGAAAATGCCGCGAATATCATCGCGGTGACAGAGGACAAACTGGCTATCGCGACCCTGGATCGACTGGGTGAACGTCAAGCAAGCAAGCTCCTCGAAGCACTCCCCGCCGCGCGAGCCGTTCAGCTTGCCAACAAACTCCTCGACTTGCCTTTCACGAAAAAGGAGAAAAAGTAATGAACTCCGTCAACCCCAATATGCTCAATAGCGGACTGCCGCACGCCAAGAGTGCAAACATGTCCATCTTTGAGACCCCACACACCACCGTCTCACCGCGCCCCAGCGAGAGCGAAGAGCCAAGAACGCCATTTGACCGCATCTTGGCCGACAATAAAGAACACTATCGTATGGACGAGAATGTCCGGCGAGACATCCTCGACACCGGCTCTGAATGGCAAGATGACTACGGCTCGTTTGCTCAGTTGGAACCACTCGACAACGACGCCCAACGCGTGGACAGCAGACCCCAAGAACCCATGCGTGCTGCGACTGAGAGCAACGATCGACCCGAAAACGGGACCCACCGACCCACCACAGACTCTACCGAAAACCAAACGACGAACCAGAGAGCCGAATCAAACGAGCGGTCCGCCCTGGCGGCTGAGGCTGCACCGACCGAGCCAAGTGCGCGCCCAGTGGATGATCCCAACACTCGACAGATGAGCCCGGAAAAGAATCGATCATTCCTTCACCGATTGCGCGCACGACTGGCCACCTTGGGACTTGGAAAGGGGTCGAGTCACAGACAACAAACCCAGCGAAACAATCTCACGGATCTCGCCTCCCGAAATGAATTGCAGCTCACAAACTCATTGAACCGCCGAGCACAGGCCCTCACCACGCAGAGCGCTGTGGACATGGCGACCGATGTGGTGCGCGCCACCCACGACAAATCGGTGGGCAACGATCAGAACGCCCAGCAGCCCGCCAAAGAACAACGCACCGACACGCCTGCCCCGATGACCGACCGAGAGGGCAACAAGAACGTTGACCGCGCACCAAGCCAGCGGAGCGCCGACTCCCCCGGCAACCCATTGGAGCGTGAAGGTCGCGGCGACGTGCGCACAGCTCGTCAGAACACACAAAACCAAGAGCGTGGAGACACGCAAAGCAACAACAATGGCCGCGAGACATCCAAAGGATCCCCAGAGAAGAGCAGCGATTCGACTCGATTCGAACAAGCCGTACGCTCCCACGGGCAGTCGGCGCAGGACCGAACGGCGCGGGGGGGCGTTCAATTGCATCAAACAACCAACAAGGCCGAAGCATCCAGCGGTGACATCGACCTGGACACAGACACGGCTCGTCTGGTGTCAAAGCTCGCGTCCAAGACGAGCACCACTGTCGGCCGTTCGGGTACAAGCGCGCGAGTAAATTCCGGCGCCCAACAGGCCACAGAGTTAAAACAACTCCATCAGCGAATCGCGGATCACATCGACCGTGCTCAAATCAAGACGAGTGGTCAACGTGCCAAACTGACCCTTCACCTCGCCGAGTTGGGGGAAGTGCATGTCAACGTGCGGATTCGCATGGACGGCACAGCCCAAGGCCGAGTTCAGGTGCTCATGCAAACGGCCGACGCACAAACCGTCAGCCTCTTGCGACAGGGCTCGAGCGCACTACACGCGGCCTTGGAAGCTCGCGGTTATCAACAACCCATCCTGGAGGTTGGACAGACCCCGGACCAAAACAATGGCGACCACATGGACCGTGGTGGCGATCCTGCGTCCACCCATCAAGATGCAGAAGACGATGCCATGCATCACGAAGCGAATCTCGCCGCCATGGACCGCCGTCGACGGGACGGTGTAACCCCATCCAAGACCAGCACAACCCCATCGAAGACCGAGAAGGGTCTTCACGTAGTGGCCTAGGGAGAATTCATTATGACTGTTGATAGCATTGCAAATAGCGCCAACTCACTCTCACAACGCGCCGGTATGCCACAGGCACAAATGGGCAAAGAGGAATTCCTCAAGTTGTTGATCGTGCAGCTGTCCCAACAAGATCCGTTGAATCCACAGGACAGCACGGAGTTTGTGAGTCAACTGGCCACCTTTACCAGTCTTGAACGGCTCGTAAACATCGAGGAAGGGCTCGGACTGGTCGCTTTGGCCTCCACCGCAACCAACTCGACACTGGCAACTGGATTCATCGGCAAACATGTGGAGATTGGCGGCGACGAGATCGGGTATTCCGGCCGTGGGTCCACCGAACTCAACTTCACACTGAACGGCGACGCCTCCGAGGTGGAAATCGAGATCACCAACGAAGACGGGGAAGTGGTTCGTACGATTTACACCACCGGAACGAGCGGTTCCAACACAGTGGTGTGGGACGGCAAAACCGATGACGGTGAAACCGCACCGACCGGTCAGTACACCTTCTCGATCTCCAAGGCCGAGGACGAGGACGGCAACGAGGTCACAGCCACGACCAAGAACATCCACAAGGTCAAATCGGTGACGTTCTTCAATGGCTATCCAGAGCTCCTGCTCACAAACGGCAAAACCGTCAAACTATCAGAAGTCATGGCTGTCGTTGACTCCAAGTCGGATTCAGACAGCGATGTCCCTCAACGTTAAATTAACAACCCAACTACCAATGCGAATAACAGAAGTATTTCCCACAAAGAATCCCACCAGCTAGGAGTGACTCCATGAGTATTCAAAAATCCCTCTATATTGGCCTCAGCGGCCTCAAAACAAACGGTGAAGCGCTCAACGTCGTCGGTGATAATATCGCCAATATCAACACGATTGGCTTCAAGGCAAGTCGCACGATTTTCCAGGACATCCTGGGCCAAACCCTGCTCGGAACCTTCTCGAATACGAGCATCGGTGGCGGCGTCCAGGCGACGTCTGTCGAGCGAATGTTTGAGCAAGGCGCCCTCTTGGGTACCGGTGTGGCAACCGACTTGGCCGTCGCCGGCGAAGGCTTCTTCGCCGTTGAGGGGTCGTCCATTGGAACCGAGGGCATATTCTACACCCGTGCCGGACAATTCCACGTGGACCACGAAGGGTTCTTGGTCAATCCAAGTAGCCTGCGACTCCAGGGCTACACCGTCAAATCAGACGGTACGATTGGGAGCTCGCTGGGAGATATCAACATCGACGATGTACCCTTCCCTCCTTCGGCAAGCAGCGCCATTGACATGGTAATCAACTTGGACGCTGAAGTCGCTATTGACTCCAATCCCTTTGATCCATTGAAACCCAATGACACCTCCGCCTTTGCTGCGGGTGTGACACTGTATGACCCCCAAGGGAAGTCGTACCCAGCGGACGTCTATTTCCAAAAGACGGCGGACAACCAATGGGAATATTTCGTCGTCGTGGATGGAAAGAACCTGGAAGGTGGCGTCGAAGGCGACGGTACAGTCGTGGCCCAAGGGGCGCTCCAGTTCACGCTGGACGGCAAACTCGCTTCGGATACCCAGACGGTTGGGCCTGTGTTCCAACCAAAGGGTGGCGCGGTTCAGGACATCGAATTCGACTTCGGGAAATCCATCGCTGACGGCGGCCTGGGGGACGACTCGACCACGCAGTATGCGGCGAAATCAGCGACCTCCAGCATTTTCAATGATGGTGCGCAAGCCGGCTCCTTCCAAAACCTCAACATCGACGCAGAAGGTCGTGTGATCGGTCACTTCTCCAACGGAAAAGAACGACTGATCGCCCAGGTCACACTGGCTCGTTTCAAGTCCAACACCGGACTACGAAGCCAAGGATACGGCCTCTTCGTCGAGACCTCCTCGTCTGGCACGCCCACCTTTGGTGAACCCGGCGCCGGGGGCCGAGGAAATATTCGGTCGGGCAGCTTGGAGCAATCCACCGTGGATCTCGCCAACGAGTTTACGCGTATGATCGTTACCCAACGTGGGTACCAAGCCAATGGTCGAAGCATCTCAACGGCCAATGAGATGCTCATGGAGGTCATGAACCTCAAACGATAGTTCACAGTTATGGGTCCGATGGGTAGCAATCCTGGGTTTTGCCCAATTTGCTTTCGCCTTCCAAGATGTGTGAGTTGACAGCATCGGACCCGCTGTCTTCCCGGTTTGTCTGGCCGGTGAACTGGGAAGACAGCATTTTTCGCCCTCTCTCTCGCAATCCGGGGATTGGGAGAGGGAAAGGCAGGTCATGGATAGACCACCCTTCCCAACTGCTGTTTCGCGGGGAAGCAGCAGGGGAACCTTAGGTCACGGAAAGACCTGGTGCAGCGTTCTACCCGTCGCGTCGCGGGGACTCGACGGGTAGGAACTGCCCAAATTCTCGTCCAGAAGAGACTGTCCTTCCAGCCCCTGCCTTATTTGTTCGTTTCGCACGACGGTTTCGAATCGCTTGCCAGTGTTGTTCTGTACGACTATGCTGCCGGCGATGAATGCAGCATGTAGCATGAAACGCACTGTTCTGACCGGCTTGGTAGCCCTTGGGATGACCGGCTGCGCAACCGACGAATCAAGGCAAGCTCAGGTCCCTGCGGCTCCGACTGCCCACAAGGCGACGGCAACACCCCCCACATCGACCGCCACCCCGCCGCCCCCTACTGACGCGGCGCCCCAACAAAAACAGACACCCGATAGCCGGCCGAAATCTGCAAGCGCCACACCTCAAGAGCTCGCGGGTGTGCCGACGATCCAACCGAGTCCTGTCAAGAAAGAGACTACGCCCACCACGAAGGTACCCAGTCCGGCCGTCGCTGTGCGCGTCGCGGCCCCCGAGACACCGACAGACAGCCAAGACGCGGTACCCACACTCACCTTGGTTCATGCGGCCAATCTCCAAGGCGAAATCGAACCCTGTGGATGAGTAAAGGCTCAGCTTGGCGGTCTTGCCAGGCGTGCCACAACCGTCCAGGAACTGGTCAATAAAGGTCATTCAGTCCTGCACTTTGATGCCGGCGACGCGTTTTTTGCGCGCTACGACGTCCGAAAGGAAGAGCGCAAAGCCGTCGAAGACATTGCTAAGCTCTATATCCGCTCATTCAATCTCATGAAGCTAGCCGCTTATGCGATTGGGGATCGTGATTTGGTTTTGGGCATCCCGCTTCTCAAGAAACTCGAGAAAAAAGCCTCTTTCCCCTTCCTATCGGCCAACGTCCGCAAAGAGAACGGTACGCCGGTTTTCACCCCTTCCATCTTGCTCAAGAAAGCCGGGCTCTCCATCGGTGTCATCGGCGCCACGACCGCGTTGATGGTGAATGGCCGGGTCGTTCGCGAGACCTACAAGATCGACATCAAGCCCCCCGCAATCGCCGTCCAAAAGGAAGCCGCCAAGCTCAAGAAGCAAGGAGCCCAGCTGCTGATCCTGCTGAGCCATCTCAATGAAACAGAGTTGGCCGCCGTGGGTAAATTGGTCCCCGACATCCATATCGTCCTTGGCGGCCAAGACATGCGGATGGAACACAGCCTCAAGCGTGTGGGTAACGCCTTTTCCGGCAACGGTTTCATGAAGGGAAAGTACGTCAGTGTCATGGACTTGTTCATTCGAAACCAATCGCTGACCTTTGTGGACCGAAACGCACGGTCATCACTCGAGAACAGGAAACGAGCGTTGGAAGGGCAAGTGCGGAGTCGGGAACGGAGCCTGGATCTCACCAAGAAACAACCCAACGCCAAGAACCGCCTTGAAATCATTGAACGCATGATTGTCCAGGCCAAGACTGAGCTGCAAGAACTCGAAATGGATCTCGAAGAAGTGAACGCTCCCGATCCAAACGCATCCCATGTGCGCCGCACATTGACCCCACTCAACAAGACGATTGCCGACGAACCCACGTGTGCAAAATGGGTGACCGCGTACCGGAAAATCCACCCCGATCCCAAAAAGAAACGTCGAGCACCTGCACCCAAAAAAGCGGGTAGCCGACCGGCTAAACCTGCACCTCGTCGGTGAAATCCGGTCGATACCCAATCGGAAAAGAGAGTATGATGTTTGGGGAGAACTGCCCGTGAATCGCACATCCCGCATCGTTACCACCATCCTATGCCTATTGGGGCTGTTCACCGGCGCCTGTACGCCAAACCCCACGGTCATCCCCTTGCCTCCAAAGACTGATTCTGTCACACCGCCGGCAGACACGATTCCACCCACCGGTTGTCAGATTGCCGCCGATTGCGTTGGGATCATCCCCTGGATGGCCTGCCATTCCGTCTCGTGTTTCACCTCAAGCTGCGTGTCCACAGCACTGCCTGACGGTGCCCCATGCGCGGAAACGAGCGGATGTGCTAGCCAGAAAACTTGCCTCCAAGGCGCTTGCCAAGGAGGGATCGCCATCGGCTGCAACGACAACAATCCATGCACAGACGCTCTGTGCGATCCCGCCGTGGGCTGTGTGTCCGTACCCAAAGCGGGTGCCTGTGACGACGGCAATCCATGCTCATTGGCCGATCATTGCATCAACAACACGTGCGCGGGGGGCAATTCGGTTTGTCCCTGCGAAGACGATGCTCAGTGTGCCCAGTGGGACGACGGCAATCCGTGCAATGGCGCGCTTTCATGCCTGGGTGGCGTGTGTCAGATCGTGCCCGGCAGCGTGGTTCACTGTGTCGCCACGTCAGGCGATCCATGCAAGAGCACGACCTGTAATCCGGCAACGAGCCAATGCGAAGCAAACGCTGCCCCGGATGGCACGCCCTGTACCGATGGTAATCTGTGCACAGGAGCGGATTCCTGCATGAGCGGCACTTGCATGGGCGGGCCTCCAAACTGCCCGTGCACGACGGACACCGACTGTCTGAGCTATGACGACGGCAACCTGTGCAATGGCGTGCTTCGATGCATAGCCAATCAATGTGTCGCGGATCCAACCTCCACTGTGCTGTGCGCCGGAGGAGGAGACTTGTGCGCCGCCGGTGCATGCAACCCCGCCACAGGACAATGCACGGACAACCCGCTGGCCATAGGCGCCGCCTGCGATGATGGCAACCTTTGTACGATCAATGACAGCTGCGTGGCCAATGGCTGTGTAGGCCAGCCACTCGTGTGCAACGACGAAAATCCCTGCACCAACGAGGTCTGCAACCCAGCGACGGGTACCTGCTCTACTACACCCAACACTGCGCCCTGTGATGACGGCAACGTGTGCACCCAAAGCGATGTCTGTCAGTCCGGTGTCTGCGTGGGAATGCAAGATCTCTGCGTCTGCGACATCACCTCCCAATGTGCTCCCTACGAAGACAACAACCCTTGCACCGGGCCCATGATCTGCATGAATCACATGTGCATCCCCGACCCCACGACCACCGTGACCTGCGACGTCAGCGCCAATACAGACTGTATGACCAACCAATGCAACCCACTGACGGGCACGTGCCAACTTCAACTCATTAATGAGGGGGGCGCTTGCTTTGATGGCGATCCTTGTACGGATGGTGACATCTGTATTGGCGGCAACTGCACGGGCACACCCTTGCCTGCCTGCGTATGTACCGCGACCGATCCCTTGCCTTGCGGAACATTTCAAAAGAAATGGGCCAATGATGCGTTTGGCTCGTCATCCAACATCGCGGTCTGGCCCTGCGCTGCTGGTGACTATTCTGGGAAAGAATATGCCTGGTCGTTTGTAGCCACCACGTCGACATGGGTGGCCGTCGATCTGACCAGTGAAGAAGCGGACACCGATGTGTTCGTGTTGGAAAATACTGGCTTGGGCTGCGTACCATCGGCGTGCGTGGGCCATGGAGAAAAGAGTTTGGCCTTTGGCGCACAACCGGGAAAAGAGTACTTCGTGGTGGTCGATGGCCAGCTCGGTTCCAACGGGAAATTCGATGTCTCTGTCACGTGTGACACGTCGGTTGAGTTCAACTGCAATAACGGCGTGGACGATGACGTGGATGGGAAACAGGACTGTAACGACAGCGACTGCACCAACGATCCGGTCTGCACATTCGGGGAAGACTGTACTGATTTTGTCGACAACAACAACAATGGCCTGATCGACTGCGCTGATCCGGGTTGTGTCGACAGCAGTGCATGCGTGGAACTCTGCACGCCCGATGGAAACGCCTATTGTGGGCTGAGCGTGTACTGGAAAACCGGCGGCACACAGGCCGAAAACGAAATGGAGTATTACGGATGCGGCGACGTGCTGAACGGTCCCGAATTCGTGTACACCTTCCAATCCAGCAAGATGCAGTACGTGACCGTCAGCCTGCCTCAAGCCTTCACGGGACACCAAATCGTTGTCCTCCAAGACCAGAACAACCAATGCGGATCCAATGGTTGTTTGTTGTCCGGATCCTACGAGGTGAACTTCCTGGCCATGGCGGGTGTCACCTACTACTTTGTCGTCGATGGTATGAACGGCGCATCGGGTGATTATCACATCAAAGTCAAATGCACCGAGTAGCCACATCATGGGGAGAAGTTTTCATTCGACCCCATCTGCACTACGCTGACGATAGATGAGGCCTTGCATCCAAGGAGAGCTCGGACGACTCCGAGAGGTCGTCATACACCGCCCAGGTTCGGAACTGGACGGTATGACTCCCGACAATATTGTCGCCCACTGCACCAACGAACACGGAGTTCTGGGACCCAACCCCGACTACCTCCTCTTCGACGATCTGGTGCTCCTGTCCCGTCTACGCAAAGAACACGACCAAATCGTTCAGGTTCTTCAAGCCACCTGTGGACGGGATCAGACGCTTGAAGTCCGCGACTTACTCCGAACGTTGCTCCACAACCAAGACGTTCGTGAGCAGGTGATCGGTGAAAGCATCGCCATTGATGAACGCTGTTGGGGACAAAGCGTGTCCAAAAGTGACCGAACCCGGCTCATGGATCTGGATGCCCACAATCTCGTCAAAGCACTCACCCGTGGAACACTGGCCGATGGGAGTCGCATCCTACGATGGCCAGTACCCAACTTGATCTTTACGCGTGATCTTGCGGCCGTTGTTGGTGACCAAGTGGTCCTAACCTATGCCCGAAAACATGCCCGGCGACGGGAAATGGCGATTACACGCGCCTTGTTCCAACATCATCCAATGTGGGAAGGCGTCCGAGTCGTCGACATTGGCAGCACGGTCTCGGATCCCGCGATTGAAGGGGGTGACATCCTGGTGCTGGGACCCAACCACGTGGCCATTGGAGTCAGCGAACGAACCACGGAAGAGAGCGCCCGAGCCGCCGCCTCTGCATTGCTTCAAAACGACATCGAAGTCGTGTATCTGGTCTCGATTCAAGCCCACCGCGCCACCATGCACCTGGATACCATCTTCACCCTGGTGGACCACAACCAATGTTTGGTCTATTCGCCACTGGTCGCACAAAAAGGAGCGCTACAGATCGCTTCGATGGACCGGCAGGGGGGGACACACGAACGGATGGGATCGCTGCTGGACGTGCTCGCTCAAGATGGGCTCCGCCTCGAGCCCATTCTCTGTGGTGGCGACAACCCATCCCATCAAAGCCGTGAACAATGGAGCGACGGGGCCAACGCGTTTGCCTTGGCGCCCGGTAAGATCCTTCTTTATGCGCGCAATGAGCGCACGTTAACTCAACTCAATCACCACGGTTTCGAAGTGATCACGCCCGAGGCTTTCTGCCGAAACGCCACATTGTTACTCAATCAACCTGAACGACGTCTTGTGGTGGCCATCGAAGGATCCGAATTGAGCCGTGGGCGCGGTGGACCGCGCTGCCTCACGCTCCCCTTGCGGCGAGACCCGTAGCCGGATCTATTCGGGCATCCCCGCGTTGACCCAGGCCTCAAAGAGCGCTTGGTCGGGCAAAGACAACATGGGCTTTCCGATGGGCATCTGGATCCCGCAGGGCGGTGAGGGGGCCACTTTGAGCGCCATCACCTCGCCGACCGTCAGCCCCGCATAACAAGCCACGTTTGTGCTCATGGCCTGGGTGTTGGCATAACTGTCGAAGTTCACAGCACCACCGTTTTGGCCATCTGTGTGACAGCCCGCACCGCTGCAACTGGCCGCAACAATCGCCTGTATGTCGTTGGTCCAGGTCGGATCGGACACGATGACGTCGGGCTCCGGTGTATCCGGCTCGACCCCATCCGGCTTGGACGTATCCGGCTCGGTTGTATCGGTGTCCCCATTGGAGCTACCGCCACACGCCGTAAGCGAGAACACCATCAAACCCACCATCATCCACTTCATCGTACGCATGACCTTCTCCTGGACTGTGTCCGTCATCGAGTGAGAGTAGTCTACGGACAGACCCTCACGGCGGCAACAAAGTGCCGCTCTTTACTCAACCACCTGGATGTTGCCCTTCATGGAAGAGTGAGACTTGTATCGATAGTTGTAATACCCAGCGGTTGCAAACGTGAAGGACACATTGCTTTTGTCTCCGTTTTGGGAATCCATGACGTCATCTTCCGCACAGACCTTTTT
>Ga0114996_10000735_pt1 | contig 45485 bp, 30 predicted proteins | sample ArcticOcean_MG_C_4_FD_87039 | JGI IMG/M metagenome (GOLD analysis project Ga0114996, IMG submission 87039) | Marine microbial communities from western Arctic Ocean - ArcticOcean_MG_CB4_134 | ecosystem: Environmental > Aquatic > Marine > Oceanic | place: Arctic Ocean: Canada Basin | collected... | reverse complement strand
TCCCTCAAGGTAAACCTGTTAATGAATTTATCTTCCCTGAAAGATCAATAGCTGCTGGTGAATATCTTCTAATTGTAGCTAATCGTGAATCTTTTTTAAGTAAGTATGGTCAGCAGATTAATGCCCAGATAGTGGGGAGTTGGTCTGGTGGTAAGTTAAATAATAATGGCGAGGAAATTATGCTTTTGGATAGAGATGGAAATCTTGTCACAAGCTTCATCTATAACAATAATGATCCTTGGCCCACTCAGCCTGATGAAGATGGTTATTCTCTTGTCTTATTAAATCCATTATTGGGAAACACAAGCGATGGCTCTCTGTGGACATCAAGTGCTGCAATTGGTGGATCACCAGGAAAGGCTGAAACAATAAACGAAGCATTTGCTTCTTGGATGGAGGCTCGAGGAGAAACTAATCCATTAGATATTAAGGGGGGTGATTTACTCAATAATCTTCTTACTTATGCTTTTGGAATTGATCTCATCAATGAAAACCCCCAAAGCGGAATTCCTTCCTTAGACATAGTGGAATTAGAAGGGAAACAGTACTTCGCCCTTGAGTATCGGGAAAGAAAAGATGCACTAGGTATGGAGTTTATTATTGAAACGAGTAATGATTTAATCACTTGGTCACAGGATCAGAACAGTGCGGTCGAAATTTCTAGAGCTGCGGATGGTGATGGTGGTGAACGAATTATTTTACGCTCCAAGGATGCTATAAATAATACAGATTTAGGGTTTTTGCGGGTGCGTGTCCTTTCGCCCTAATACAAAATGATTCCAAAACCAAATCATTTTGGGATTTTAAATGCATCTCGTTGACTAGGTGAAATGTTTTGGTAGTGTCATAAAACCTTTCGCGCTGGTGAGCTGTTTGTGTTTTTCGTCTCACCTGCGCGGAAATTATAGAAATCATTTGAAATGGTGACCGTAGCTCAGTTGGTAGAGCCCCGGTTTGTGGTATCGGTTGTCGCGGGTTCAAGTCCCGTCGGTCACCCCATTTGATTTCTGAATCTGATATTTTTTATTTTTTAAAAAAGTATGTTTAATCGCGCAGATGGATTCTATAGAGAAACGAATAGGCTACAGTTTTGAAAATCCTGAGCTTCTCTCTGAGGCTTTAACACACCCAAGTCTGGCTTATGAAAACCAGGATAGTGGTTCGGACAATCAACGATTAGAGTTTCTTGGTGACGCGGTTTTGCAACTTGTACTGACCCATGAATTATTTTCAATGTTTCCTCATTTTTCCGAAGGTCATTTGACCAAATTAAGATCTCGTTTGGTTTCCACTAAAGCTTTGGAAGAATATGCGCTAGGAATTGATCTTGGTACTTTTGTTTTACTTGGTAAAGGTGAAGAGCGCACGGGTGGCAGAAGCCGTAGGGGCGTCTTAGCTGATGCTTTTGAGGCTCTCATTGGTGCTGTTTATTTGGACAACGGATTTGATTGCGCTAAGGAGTTTATACTAGACTCTTGCAAAATAAAATTTGCGCAAATTGTTGCCGAGCCCATAGAGAAAAACCCAAAAGGTGAATTACAGGAAGTTCTCCAAAAAATATCTCAAACTGCTCCCACTTATCACGTTTTGAACCAGGAAGGTCCGGATCACAACTGTTCATTTGAAACTGAAGTAGAGTGGAATAGTATAGTCCTTGGCGCCGGTAAGGGTAAAAACAAAAAAGAATCTGAGCGATCCGCAGCTCAAAATGCCCTCGAAAAATCCCTGTGGGTAAACACAAACAATTGTGAGTAACTTGTTAATTGGTATTCCCAAAACCAATTGTTCCAGTTGTGAATAAACTGGATCTTATGTCTGTAAGTTTATTTATAGGAACATATTCACTGGTGTGGCTTGCTTATTGGGGCCTTATTCACTATGTGTGAATAGTAATCCGGTACTGTGGAACACGCTTTTTTCACCTGTGGAATATCCTTTTCACGATTTGTTAACATCTAGAAGAAGAAGAAGAAATTATACCCCTTTAAATTAATTTTAATAGAGTGTTGTGAAAACTATATAAAAACAGTTCTCTCTTTCTACAATAATTTGTTTCTTTATGATAATAGCCAGAGGACTCGTTGCTTTATTTCTTATTCCACTAGTTGGTCTTCTCCATTTTTTATTAGCTACACAGTTTGAGATTTACGAGCATAGACCCATTTGGAGTGCTGTTGTAGTATTAGCTTCATTGATAGTTCTTGGTAGATTATTAATGAGAGCTACCAACAATCACAAAACACTCATTGTGCTAAATTTGTTGGGTTGGGTTCTAGCACTGGCCCTATTTTGGTGGATTGAAGTTTTCACACACTACCCCCCACTTAAAGTAAATCACAAATTGGGTCAGAAAATTGATTGGTCCAACGGAGAAAATCTCCAAGACAGTCAAGGGAATTCATTCAATATAGATTCCCAACTCAATAAAACAAATCAAACGCTATTGGTTTTTTATAGAGGCCATTGGTGACCCTATTGTGTTGCTGAGCTCGTGAAGCTAGAAAACAAAATAGACCAACTCAAGTCAATGGATGTACAGGTGATTGCTATTTCAAAAAGCGATCCACAGGATTCTCAAAAAACAAAAAATAAAACAAAGGGATTCTTTACTTTCGTTTCTGATCCCAGGGGATCTTTTATTAATAGTCTTGGATTATTAGATAAGGGGGGAAATCCTTTTACCGGCGACGACTCTGCACGAATTAGTAAAATGTTAGTTAATAAAGAAAAGAAGATATTGTGGGTTAGATTCACTGAAAACAATAGAGTTAGAATTAAATCAAGTAACCTAATTTCTGAATTAATCGAAGCAATAAAGAAACATAAATAACTTAAAACCAACGGGTTACAATTTACTTTTGCTTATCCAAATAGTCAACACAGCTATATCCGCCGGAGTTATTCCACTAACACGAGAGGCTTGACCCAATGTTTTCGGTTTAATTTTGTTGAGACGAATAACAGCTTCTTTTTTTAAACCATTAATTAAATTATAATCGAGCCCATCAGGAATGGACGCTCCTTCCATATTTTCTGCTCGTGCAATCATTTGTTCTTGGCGTGCAATGTATCCAGCATTTTTACATTCTATTTCAACCAACCCCCAAATCTCACTGCTAAACAAAGATAGTAAATCTTCAGGCAATTTACTTAATTCATTTCCTGGTTTGCGAAACCATACATTTATCTTTAAACCCTCATGGTTTTTCTTATGAGCTAAGTCTAAAGCAACATTGTAATCTTCTTTTTTCTGCTTTGCTCTCTTTAGTCTTTCCCCTTTTACTAAACCACAATTTGAAGCCCACTCAGTTAGCCTAAGATCGGCATTATCTTGTCTTAATAAAAGTCTGTATTCTGCCCGGCTAGTGAACATCCTATAAGGCTCAGTTACTCCTTGAGTTACCAAATCATCAATCATTACACCAATATATGATTTGGATCTTGATAATATCAGCGGCTCTTTGCACTGACACTTAAGCGCCGCGTTAGCACCAGCAAGCAAACCTTGTGCCGCCGCCTCTTCATAACCAGAGGTACCATTAATTTGACCGGCAAAATAAAGACCCCCGATAATCTTTGTTTCTAGTGTTGGCTGAAGTTGTGTTGGTGGGCAGAAATCATACTCCACAGCATATCCGGGGCGTATAATTTCTGCATTCTCTAATCCCTTAATGGATCGTATAAATTCATATTGTATGGAATATGGTAAAGATGTGGATACACCATTCACATAATATTCATTTGTATGCCTACCCTCCGGTTCTAGAAAGACCTGATGACGTTCTCGATCTGCAAATCTTACAACCTTATCTTCTATGGATGGGCAATATCTTGGTCCAACACCCTCAATAATCCCACTATGCATCGGTGATTGATCCAAATTGGATCGAATTAAATCATGCGTGGATCCATTTGTATATGTTATCCAACAAGGTAATTGTTCCACGTGGAACATCGGATCTGACCAATTATTTAGGGTGAAAGTATTTAAACCGGACAAAGATCCATTATCTTTAACAATTGTATCCGCAAGAAAACTAAACTTTGGTGGAGGTTCATCACCATCTTGCCTCTCACAAAGATCGGTATTAATAGATCTGCCATTCAAGCGACAGGGGGTCCCTGTTTTAAATCGTTCAATCTTGATACCCAAATCCCTCAGAGAATCTGAAAGTGTTGAAATACCATCACCCATCCTGCCACCAGCTTGATTTTGTTTACCCACATGCATCAAACCACGCATAAACGTTCCAGAACTAATTATGATCGATTTGGTATGATATTCGACACCAAGATTAGTACGGATTCCATAAACTACATCATTTTTAATCAAAAGATTTGCTACATTACCTTGGTGTAAATCCAAACCATCCTGACATTCCAATTCAAATTTTATTCTAAATTGGTACGCTTTTTTGTCACATTGCGCCCTTGGTGCTCGCACACTTGGTCCCTTAGATGCATTCAACATCCTAAACTGAATACCAGTTGCATCAGTGTTCAGCCCCATTAATCCGCCTAGCGCATCAATTTCTCGAACCATATGCCCCTTACCCAATCCCCCAATAGCGGGGTTACATGACATCTGCCCAATAGTATCAAGATTCTGAGTAATAATGGCAACCTTGCACCCCATGCGGGCTGCAGCCATTGCCGCCTCGACACCAGCGTGACCTGCACCAATAACAAGAACGTGATATTCTTTGGGATGGATGAAATTACTCAAAATCAATAGTTGTTAATTGTTTAAATTTTGATTCGAAGAAGTTCGAAAGCAACGCCTTTTCGATAATTACCCAACGAAAACAGAATGTTCCACGTGGAACACAAAAACGCCGGAAATTATTTTTGGAATAATAAACAATAAAAACAAACATTATATTCTTGTAAACACATGGTTATAAGGTGATTACAACACTAACACAAACACAGTTAACTTGATAATTACCAATCAATTTTTATTCATTAAAAGCCACAATAGATTATGAAGCTACAATTTTTACAACCCGCTCTAGCGGGGAGCAAAAAATGAGATACTTTTCTATTAAAAGATGCTCAAGCGTACTTCATTAATCTTATTAGTTCTAATCCTGTTCGTCGTTGTTCGAGTAGTCCCCGCCTATCTCGGTCAAACAACAGCAATGGCATTTGCCAACATTTCACCCCTAGCAGCACTGGCTCTATGTGGTGGCATGATGCTACCAACGAGAATCGCTTTCATAATTACTTTTGGAACTTTTATTACAAGTGACATTATGCTCAATCTTAAATATGAGCAGCCAATCATAAATTACTATTCACTTTTTCTTTTAGCTGTATTCGCTGCTATTTTCACTTGCGGATACTTGCTGAGAAAACATAGAAAGATTAATGTTCTGTTAGTCTCAACCATTGCATCCAGCGTTCTTTTTTATATTCTTTTAAATACAGTATCCTTTTTCATTGATCCACATTATTCCAAAAATATAACAGGTTGGTTTCAAGCGAACACAACAGGCCTTCCAGGATATCCTCCGGCTTGGGTATTCGGCATTCGGACACTGATTAGCAATTCAATATTTGCACTAGTCTTTTACTTTGCCTTAAGCCCCAAATCTGACAGATTAATTGAAGAGCCCCACCTTTCTCAAACCACCTAGATTCTTTGCAAACTATGCTAGAACAAATTGAGTCCCATAAATATAGCGAACTAGAAGTGAACAAGTCACTTTCTAATGAGGACAAGATAGAATTTTTACGCCAAATGGTACGCATACGGCGTTTTGAAGAAGCATCCTTAAAGTATTATAATGCAGGCAAAATGGGCGGATTCTTGCATCTATATATAGGTCAGGAATCAATCGCAGTTGGCACAGCATCCTTATGTGGTGACAATGATCATATGATCACAGCTTATCGCGATCATGGCCACGCGCTTGCTGTTGGGATGTCTATGAATGAATGCATGGCTGAGCTTTATGGAAAAAAAACAGGATGCTCAAAAGGAAAGGGAGGATCCATGCATTTTTTTGCACCTGATAAAAATTTTTGGGGCGGACATGGAATTGTCGCTGGTCAGACACCGCTTGGGCTGGGATTAGCATATGGACTGAAATATAACGGAGAGAAAGGAGCCGCTTTGTGTTTCCTGGGAGATGGAGCCGTTAATCAAGGATCTTTCCATGAATCTCTTAACTTGGCTCAGTTGTGGGAATTGCCGGTAATTTACGTCATAGAAAATAATGGATATTCAATGGGAACTAGCCAAAAACGTTCTTCAGCATTTAATAACTGTTTAGCACAAAGAGGAGATGCATACGGAATAGAATGGGATGTTGCTAAAGGCAACGACATCTATGAAGTCAGAGCCAAAACTAAAGAAGCGATGGACAGGGCACACAACGACTCACAGCCCACGATATTAGAATTTGATACTTATCGGTACCAGGGACATTCGGTAGCAGATGCTAACACTAAAAAATACCGCTCCCCGGAGGAGATAGATTATTACAAAGAAAATTATGACCCAATTAGCGTTTGGAAAAAACGTCTTTTTGAGGAGAGCGTCATTGATGAAAACAGCTATAAAGAACTAGATGATGCAGCAAAGAGCGAAGCTAAGGAAGCAGTAATTTTTGCTGAAGAAAGTGATTTTCCTGATCTTTCAGAAATAACGGATGATGTTTATTATGAGGTGGATAATCAAACAGAATCAGGAAAACAGGGAAAATATTTTTTTCATGATTAAAATCCATTTTGCTCGATAGCAAATTAGATTAAAGAAACTAATAATATGGCTTTAACATTATACCGCCAAGCACTTAACAGGGCACTTGATGAAGAACTGGCCAATGACGATAAGGTCGTCATTATTGGTGAAGAAGTGGCAGAATATAACGGTGCTTATAAAGTTACTGATGGATTATGGAAAAAATGGGGGGACAAGAGAGTAGTTGATACACCCATATCAGAAGCGGGATTTATAGGCATGGGAATAGGAGCTTCCATGTTGGGAGTTCGACCCGTCATGGAACTAATGTTTTTTAGTTTTGCATACGTTGCTTTGGATCAAATGATTAATAACGCTGCGTGCATTCGATACATGTCCGGTGGTTCAATAAATTGTCCAATTGTTGTTAGAGGCCCTTCAAATGGTGGCACGAGTGTTGGCGCGACACATTCACACACACCTGAAAACTTATTTGCTAATATACCTGGGCTTAAGGTTGTAGCTCCAGCAACAGCCCATGATGCGTATGGTCTAATGAAATCAGCGATCCGGGACAATGATCCGGTCTATGTAATGGAAAACACATTGCTTTATGGAGACTCTGCCGCCGCTTCGGATTTGCCAGATAAAGAGTTCACTGTACCGATTGGCTCTGCAGAGGTTAAGAAAGAAGGAACGGATGTTAGCTTAATTGCTCATGGCCGTTCAGTCATTGTTGCTCTTGAGGCAGCAAAACAATTAGGTGAGGAGAAAGGCATTAATGCAGAGGTAGTTGATTTGCGTTCGATTAGACCTCTCGACGAAGAAACAATTTTAAAGTCTGTGGAAAAAACCAACCGCGCTGTATTAATTGACGAAAATAAACCATTTTGTGGAGTCAGTTCACAAATTGCGGCCACTATTCAGGAAAAGGCATTTGATAGTTTAGATGCTCCCGTTTTAAGAGTTACCTCAATCGATGCTCCAGCAATTTACAGCCCACCTCTCGAGAAAGAACAAATTCCAAATGTTAGCCGAGTAGTTGATATGGTTCAGAAGCTCGGCTAAAACTTCAAAGAATACCAAAAGACAATAACATGCCCGATTTTGTTCAAATGCCTCAATTGAGTGATACAATGAAGGAAGGCACTGTTGTTAAATGGCTAGTCAAGGTTGGCGACAAAGTCGATGTGTCTGATCCCTTAGCCGAAATAGAGACAGATAAAGCAACGATGGAAATGGTTGCTTTTGATGAAGGAATAGTTGGTGCTATTTACATAGAGGAAGGAACCACAACACCACTGGGTGAAGTTTTAGCTGTGATTGTAGAGGAAGGTGAAGAGGTTCCTGATAAACCGGCCGCCATTGCGACATCAGAATCTGAGCCCGAAAAACCAGAAGAGACCAAAGAGGATCAAGATCAGAACGCTACAATCAAATCTGAGGAAGAGAAACCTGAGCCCGCGGTAAGTGATGAGAGAATTAAAGCTTCTCCCTTGGCAAAAAAAATAGCCAACTCTAAAGGCATTAATCTATCTGAAGTGAAAGGTACGGGACCAGGTGGTAGAATTGTAAAAAAAGATTTAGAAAATCATAAAGTCTCAGGAAGCCCCACAGCCGTATCGACCCCTAAAAGATCACAACCTTTAACAAGTGAAGATCAAAGAATTCCTCTTACGGGAATGCGCAATATTATTGCCCAACGATTGCTCGAATCTAAGACGCAGATTCCACATTTTTATCTTAACGTTGAATTTGATGCCGCTCCCCTAATGAATCTGAGAAAACAGGCAAATTTCGCCGCAGGAGAAGGAGATAATAAGTTCACAGTAAATGATTTCATTCTTAAAGCGGTGGTAAATGCCGCGGCTTCTGTGCCTGAAGTTAATTCCTCCTTTGATGGAGACGCCATTATCCAGTATGGATCCGTTAATCTTTCTGTGGCGATTGCGGTGAAAGATGGATTAGTCACACCCGTAATACGTGATGCTCAACAAAAGAGTCTGCTCGAGATTAGCTTGGCAGTAAAAGATTTAGCTGAGAGGGCACGCGCGAAAAAACTCTCCCCTGATGAATTTTCTGGAGGAACCATAACAGTTTCTAACTTAGGCGCTTATGGAATTGATAGCTTTGATGCCATCATTAATCCTCCCCAAGCTGCGATCCTTTCTATTGGTAGTATCAAGAGCATGCCGGCAGTTGATGAAGAAGGGAACCTCGTAGCTGGTCTGCGGATGAAAGTCGGCATGAGCTGCGATCATCGGGTGGTTGATGGTGCGGTAGGGGCAAGGTATCTCACAGAGCTCAAAAGACGCATCGAAAATCCGGCCAGTATGTTAATTTAGGATTAGCCCATTAGTGGTTATCCAAATTGGATTAAAGAGACCGAAGGAAATTTAGAACCAAGGAACGTTCATTCTTAGAAAGTCTTGAATATGTTTTTTTGGCAGAAAGGCCCTCTCCACCATAAACCAAAAACTCGCTAAGCGACAACCCCATCATTATCATCATCGAGCATAATCAGAGTCCTCAAATGAAGATTTTCAGGGTTTTCTATATTAGGATCTAACTTGATTAATGCAGAAGAAAGGGACCGAGATTGTTTTACCAGTTCCGTTTCTGTGATCAGATCACCGAGCTTGAGTCTATCAATACCGCTCTGTGCCTTGCCGAGCAATTCTCCTGGTCCTCGAAGTTTAAGATCTGTTTCAGCGATGACAAACCCGTCTGAGCTTTCTTCGAGGGCCTTGAGTTTTTGTTTTGAATCGTCAGTTACTTTATCGGTCATGAGGACACAATAACTGTTGTGCTTTCCTCTTCCGATCCTTCCCCTGAGTTGATGGAGTTGTGCCAACCCAAATCTTTCAGCATCAAAGACATACATAATTGTAGCATTAGGAACATCAACGCCCACTTCTATCACGGTAGTGGAAATGAGAACATGGATAGCGCCGTCTCTAAAACGATCCATTATAGAATCTTTTTCATCAGGAGCAATCCTGCCATGTAATAGTTCACACTTGAAAGGTGATAAGTTTTCTGACCAGTTTTGAAATTCACCTTCGACAGAGCCAACCTTAATTTTTTCTGAATCTTCTATCAGAGGATAAACGATATAGGCTTGCCGCCCTTCACCGAGTTTAGTTTTGAGGAACTTCACTGAATCGGAGAGGTGCTTCTTTGATTGCCGGACATATGTGTTAATTTTGCCCCGCCCGGGTGGCAGTTCATCTATTACAGAAACATCCAAATCGCCGTACACAGTGAGTGTTAAAGTACGGGGAATTGGGGTAGCCGTCATTACAAGGACATCAGGACAGGATCCCTTATTAATTAATTTTTGTCTCTGACTCACTCCAAATTTATGCTGTTCATCAATGACTACAAGACCGAGGTTTTTACTATTTGATGAATCATACAAAAGGGCATGCGTGCCGACAATAACACCGGGTGAATTTTGTTCAAAAAGAGGCAAATCAGAGCCTGTTTTCTTTTTTGCAGTACATAAACCAATATTAATTCCAAGCGGTTCCAACCATTGGGAAAGCACAGCATGATGTTGTTCGGCCAATATTTGGGTTGGAGCCATGAGGGCGGCCTCAGAACCTGCTTCTACGGCAAGCAAAATAGCACAAACTGCTACAAGAGTTTTTCCGGATCCAACGTCTCCCTGGAGGAGTCTGTTCATTGGTTTTGCGGAAGCAAGATCAGAGCGTATTTCATCCACGCAACGAGACTGTGCAGCAGTCATCTCAAAGGGCAGCGAGGAAAGCAAATTTGATAGCAATTTCCCAGGCCCACAATTTGCGGATCCGGGCAACGCATTATGCTGTGCTTTTCTGTAAGCAACATTGAGCTGCAAAATAAAAAATTCCTCGCAAGCTAAGGCGCGCCTTGCTTCAGCCAGCTCATTATCTGAGGCCGGGAAGTGAATGGCACCAAGAGCTTTAATCCTTGGCATTTCTACAAAGTCATTGGGAGGTAATATTTCTGGAAACCCGTCCCCTTCTAAATTTTCAACAATGTTGAAAAGAGCTTCACGCAAGGGCCTTTGGCTTATACCGCTTGAGAGTGGATATATAGGCGTAATGCGTTCAAGATGAACGCCCGAGTTTGTATTGTTGGTTTCAACAATTTCAAATTCTGGATGATCAATTATTAGCCGCTTCCCGCTTTTTTTAACCTTTCCGTACACTATAATTTTCTGACCGACTATGATTATCTTGTGAATGAAAACCATGTTAAACCACCGCAATGTAATTTGGTTTAACCCTGTTCCCTCTGAGTCACTTATTAGAGCTTCAAAAAATCGGCGCCTTCCATAGAACTTTCTTGAAGAATCAATTACTTCACCCTTAAAGCATATTGGAGACTCAGTAGGCTCATAAGGAAATTCATCGAATCGTTCACGGTTTTCATACCTTTTTGGATAATGTGAAAGCAGATCATTTACTTTCGTATATCCAATCTTTGTAAGATTCTTAAGAAGCTTTTTATCCAGTGAAGCTATTTCAGCGATAGGAGTTTCCGCGGTGAAAGACATGCAGTGGTTTAACTAATGGCCGAACGAATGGATTTAATATTCATTTGTATACTGATCTTTCCTCTGAAATCATTTCGCAGAATCGTGAAAGCAATATCCCAGGGAGGTTTAGGAAGATTATAGTCAGTTCCATTGAAATAAATAGCATCACAAATAGATTCACGCTGACGCAAAGTTATTCTAATATGTTTCTCCTTAAGAATTCTTGGCTCGGAGGTTGGAGTGACTCCGCGGCAGAACAGTAAAGGTTCAGGATTTTCGCACCCGAAGGGTTCAAGTTTTATGTAATGATCGAGTAAATCCAGATGTAATTCACTAAGGGGACATTCGGCGTCTAACCTCAGTTTTTGGGTAAGGCAATCCTGATCACTATTTGAAGAAACATGAGCACAAAGGTGATCATGGAATGCAGTTATTTGATTTTCATGAATTGAAATTCCTGCAGCCATATGATGGCCGCCACCAGATATCAGGAATTGACGCCCATCATTGATGACATCAATTAATGAAATCCCTTCAATGCTTCTGCCACTTCCCTTTCCAATGCCATCCTCATCAATAGCAACGACAAATACAGGCCGATGAATTTTTTTCGAAATGCGAGATGCGACGATACCAACGACGCCAGGGTGCCACCCTTGTTTTCCTAGGACGAGCCCCATATTATTTGTTCCGAACTGACCACTATCAATCATTTCAAAGGCTTCTGCGGTGGTCCTCCGTTCCAGATCTTGTCTTTGACGATTTCGTTCCTCCAATTCGTCAGCCATTCTCATAGCTTTAGCGGAATCAACGCACAGGAGTAATTCAAGAGCCTTTTCTGCAGTATCGATTCTTCCTGCCGCATTTAAGCGTGGTCCGATACGGAACCCAATGTCCATTGCACTGTAAGGGGGGCGAATATTAGCTAATTCGATGAGTGCAGCGAGTCCAGCATTTTTGGTTCTACCCAGTTCAACTAACCCACGCTTTACCAAGGCACGGTTTTCATCAGTTAATGGGACCAGATCTGATACCGTTCCGACAGCAACCAGATCAAGAAATTCTCGCAAATCAAATTCCTCTAATGGCCGGCGCTTCAAGAGAGCGTGGGCAAGTTTAAATACAATACCAACACTACAAAGATAATCATAACTGTAGTCTGAAAGATCCCTCGTGGCCTTAGGGTTGACCAGAGCACAACAATCAGGCACGCCTAGGGGCGAAGCTTCATGATGGTCTAAAATAACAGTTTCAACATTCTTTTCATTGAGCCACGAAATTTCTTCATTTGATGTTGTTCCGCAGTCGACAGCTATAATTAAAGACGGTGAACATTCATCCAGACAACGAGTCAATGCATTTACAGAAAGCCCATACCCTTCATCGATTCTATGAGGCAAGAAAGGTATCGACTCGTTCCCATATGCCAAAAGAATTTTTTTGAGCAGTGTTAATGAAGTGACGCCATCAACATCGTAATCCCCGTAAATGACAATGGACTCTTTTTTGTCTATTGCCTGAAGGACACGATCAACAGCCGCATGCATGTTCGGTATCTCAAAAGGGTCACTGAGAGTATTAAGTTTTGGATTCAAATATGCATGGCTATCAGTGATGGAATTGATGCCACGGACATTCAAAATGGCCTTGATGACAGAGGGCATGTCACTACTTGGAATACCAGCGTTATCAGAATCCGGAAGGATCCACTTACGAGCATCAAGTTTATCGGTGTTCTGTTGTGACACTTAGCGTTTTAGCTTTTAGAAGTTAATTCTTGGGCTCGTTTTCTTTAAAACCTATTAGCTTTTGAAATTCTTGGAGAGGCGGATCAGGACCAATATATTGTGTGCCTCCTTTATAACTCTGCGCCAAGATTAAGCCCCGACTATCGAGCACAGCTAAGCTAGGCACACCTCTCACTGACACTGATTTGAGAAACTTTAAGGTTATCAAATCTTCGAAGCGGATAGCAGGCCAAGGCATTTTTTGCTCTATCATGTAATTGAGCATTTCCTTTTCTGAATCATCGCGGCTCACAAAAATAACTTCGAAATTTGCGGCTTCCTTTTTTGCTTTGGTGTAAAACTTAATTAATTCAGGAGTGAATTTACGGCAATTCGGGCTCCAATTTGCAGAATAGTAAAAAAGAAAATGATCAATGGCTTTTTCAGGGTCGAGCGCATGGCCTTGGAAAGAACCCTGATCTACAGAAACAAGCTTACCCGCAAGTTCTTTAGCGATGATCACGGTCCCCGGTAGTCTTGGACTCTTCTTTTCATTCTGTGCGATAGAATTTCCGATCATGGCGAGCAGAATGATAATGGTGTTTGTTACCGCCTTATTCATATGTAGAAACTTTGATTATATTTAAATTAATTTTAGAGGTCTAACCTTTTTCGTTACCTGGCGGCTGATATGAATTACGGACAAGAAAATAAAAAATAATGCCAATAAAGACTGTTCCTAGACCCCACAACGATTCTATAGGTCGGGTTTCTATCAACCGCCATTCTACATAAAAGGCCATGCACAAAAATAAAATTGGAGTCAGCGGGTAGCCGAGACAGCGATAGGGCCGATCCATGTTAGGTTGCTTAAGCCTTAACCATATGACCCCGGCAACTGCGGCAGAAAGGGACAGGTTCAATACAAATTCCAAGTAGACGATGATATGATCAGGATCGACGCTCAAAAGCATAACGAACGCGATGCAGGATTGAAATAGCACTGAATTTACAGGAATTTTACTCTTATTGGTCTTGGCAAAGAAACTCAATTTGCCATAGTCCTGACCGATCATTTGCGTTACACGGGGCCCGGCCCAAGTCATTGCGCTGACGGCAGAAATTAATCCGAACGCGATGAGTCCGCCGATGAGGTTCCCGCCTGACTGACCGAAAATGTACCTTGCCGCAATGAGTCCGATTTCTTCCTTACCAACCATCTCGCTTTTCGGCGTACTGACGATAAATGCAATATTGATAAGCAAGTAAAGAAGCAGAACTGAAATGGTACCGATAAGCAATGCTCTGGGTATGTTCTTGGAAGGATTTTTGATCTCACCTGCTACGTAAGTTGCCGCGTTCCAGCCAGCAAATGCATAATTTACGTAGAACAAGGCGACTGCGAAACCAGAGCTCAGAATAATATTTTTTTCTACTTCAAAAGGACCAGGAGAAAAGTCCCAGGAGCCCGCATCGCCCATTGTAATTCCACACACCGCAAGCAAAAGCACTAAGCCAAATTTGAGAGCTGTCATAATGATCTGGAATGTACCTCCCACTTTTAGTTTGAGGAGATGCACTGAGGTCACTGTGACAAGCATTATGACGGCAGGAATTTTTCCTGATTCATCACCGATTCCCGTCGACTGCACAAAGTAAGTTCCAAAAATCCGACAGGCGGCAGCGATGGGTGCCGCGAACCCAACAGTCACTGAAATCCAGCCCGCCAGAAAACCAGCACTTGGATGATAAACTGATGAAAGGAGATGATATTCTCCTCCACAGCGTGGCTTGCTTGCTACTAGCTCCCCATAGCATAGGGCTCCGCAAATGGCATAGATTCCACCGATGACCCAAAGAAGCAGAATAGAAAAATTGCTTGAGATATCGGTGAGTTGATAACCTAGGCTAGTGAAGACCCCGATCCCAACCATGTTTCCAATCACAATGGCTGCTGCTGCTGGCCAGCCCGGAGCGTCTCCAGAAACCTTTTCATTTTGAATGGTATTTGCCATATTTCGTGATCCGCGAATTTAAGCTAGTAATTAGAGTGCAACGAAGTCTTTACAAAAAGTTATGTGGATTCCTCTCGCATCATTGATTTAAAGGGCCTTATCTTAGGGTATGATGATGCGGATAATTACATTTTTCATTATTAATTTGGTTTTTCTCTCAATTTCGGGCCTAGCGGAAAATACAGAGCACTGGCCCAGGCTAAGGGGCCCTCAGGCCAATGGACTGCCACTCAATCAAGACCAAAGAGACTTGCCCGTTAAATGGTCAAAGACTGAGAATGTTTTATGGAAAACAGATGTGCCGGGAATGGGTTGGTCATCACCTGTGATTTGGGGGGACAAGGTATTTGTTACCAGTGTTGTTAATGATAAGGTCGAAGACAATGTAAAGCCGAGGGCCGGACTTTATCTAGGCCGAGGGCGACGAGGTGTGCCTTCCGGAAAGCATCACTGGATGGTCTATTGTATGAATTTGCAGACCGGGAAAGTTCTATGGAAAAATGAAGCACACACTGGCGAACCTCCAGTGGGCCGGCACCCCAAGAGCACTTATGCTGCAGAGACTCCCGTAACGGATGGCAAAAGATTGTACGTCCTCTTTGGGGACATTGGCCTTTGGTGCTATGACCTGAATGGCAAAATTTTATGGAAACATAAAATAACACCTAAAAAAACTATGTTTGATTACGGCGCGGCAGCTTCGCCGGTCCTTCATAAGAACCAAGTCTTTTATGTCTATGACAATCATGAGCAATCCTACATTGCATCATTGGATGCAGAAAAGGGTACGGAAAATTGGCGAGTGATGAGGAAAGAGAAAAGTACCTGGGCAACTCCTTTAGTTTGGCAGACCAAGGACCGGACCGAGATCGTCGTTCCGGGCAAGAAAAAGATCCTTTCCTATGGCCTGGACGGAAAATTACTTTGGGAGCTCTCGGGAAGGATGTCCAATCTGGTCATTCCTTCACCCTTTGTGATCGATGGCCTTCTATACGTGACATCAGGCTACTTTGCGGATCCTCACCGTCCCGTTTATGCGATCAGGCCCGGCGCGACCGGGGACATCTCCCTCAAAGAGGATCAGAACTCCAACGATTTCATTCAATGGTACCAGCCAAAGGGCGGTCCTTATAATACGACTCCTGTCGTATACAATGACATCTATTATCTGCTACTCGATCAGGGCATGATATCTACCTATGATGCCAAGACCGGCGCTAAACTTTATGACCGGGTACGCTTTCCACGAGGAGCTTCATTCACCTCTTCTCCTTGGGCCTATAAGGATAAAGTTTTTTGCCTCGCTGAAAATGGTAAGACTTATGTTTTGAAGGCAGGAAAAGAATTTGAAATTCTGCACGTGAATGACCTTGATGATTTGTGTATGGCTTGCCCGGCAATTATTGATGGGAAACTTTTAATTCGTACACAGGGCTCAATTTACTGTATTTCTGGGCAGAAATAATCGATACAAAGGGCACGACATTAGCAGGTGGATGAACTCATTAAGGGGATTATTTTTACTCTATTTAGCTGCTTTTTCTGATTATTGGCAGTCAGTAGATGCGGAGAATAATAGGCCCAATATTGTTATTCTTGTCGCTGATGATCTGGGCTGGGCCGATGTGGGTTATCACGGTTCATCGATAAGGACCCCAAACATTGACCGGCTCCAGAGTCGTGGTGTGGAGCTGGATTTTCATTATGTGGCTTCCATGTGCACTCCGACCAGGGCAGCGCTTTTGACCGGACGTTACTGGTCTCGATTTGGCAATACCAAGCCCAGTAATGAACGGGTCCTCCCATGGGACACTATGACGTTGGCAAGGGCGCTCCAAGGTACCGGTTATCGGACCGCGATCAGTGGAAAGTGGCACTTGGGCTCGAAGCCTGAATGGGGTCCGCGCAAGTTTGGTTTTGAACAGTCTTACGGTTCGTTGGCGGGTGGAATTAATCCCTGGAATCACCTCTATAAGCATGGTCCATACACCAAGACTTGGCACCGGAATGATGAACTCATTGAGGAAGAGGGGCACGTGACGGAGCTCCTGACCAGCGAAGCGGTCCGTTTTATCAAAGAGAAAAAGAAAGAGCCTTTTTTCCTATATGTGCCATTCACTGCTGTCCATACCCCATTCGATGAGCCGTCCAAATGGCTAGGAAGGGTCGATAATATCGATCCTGAACGCCGACAATATGTGGCATGCGCAGAGCACATGGACGATGGGATCGGCCAGATTCTTAGGGCTCTGGATCAGGAGGGAAAGGCTGAAAATACTCTTGTCATCTTCTTCTCAGATAATGGAGGCACGAACGGGGATGACAGTTCACGCTATCCTGAGACCAAGGCCAAGGGAAAAATCAAAGGGCTCAATACGCCACTTAGGGGCTGGAAAACTCAGGTCTATGAGGGAGGAATCAGGGTCCCCGCCATCGCTTATTGGCCCGGGAAATTAAGGCCAGCCAAACTCAGCACTCCTACTCATGTCGTGGATTGGATGCCTACCATTTGTGCTGTGACAGGAATAAAATTTGATAAAGATTTGAAGTGGGACGGCATTAATATTTGGCCCCTCTTAAATGGAAAAGGTAAAAAAGATCCGGAAAGGATCCTTTATTGTAAGGGTGTGAATGGGAACAGTTCGGCTCTTCACAGGTGGCCCTGGAAGCTGATCAGGGATAAGGATAAGGTACAGTTATATAATCTTAATTTGGACCCCACAGAGAAGGAGGACCTTGCTCAAATGCAGCCTGATAAGGCCAGAGAACTTTTAAAAATCCTAGAATCACAAGCATCGAAGGACAATGAGAGTCTTCCCTGAACCATTATAAATTTCAGGAAATATTGTAATAGATTAAGTATTTCAAAGCATGTTAGGATAAGAAAATGCAACAAATTGCACAGGCCAACTTTGGATTAATACTAATTATATCATTAGTAGTCATTACTTTAGGAGCAGTGATTTTTTTCTTTTCCCGGTACCAGAAATGCCCTTGGGATAGGATCCTGGTCATTTATGGAAAAACTGCTAGGGGGCGATCTTCTATATGCCTTCATGGTGGCGCTGCCTTTATATGGCCGGTCATTCAGGCCTTTGAGTACATGGATCTGACTCCAATCGCGATTGATTGCCCTCTGCAGGGAGCGCTAGACAAAGAAGGAAATCGGGTTAATACGCCTTCAACTTTCACGGTGGGCATTTCAACTGAACCTGGGGGTATGTCACGCGCGGCTGAGCGTTTATTAGGTCAGCCATTGTCTGCGATTAAAGCCCTCGCAAGTGAAATTATATTTAGTCAAATGCGTTTGGTTATAGGAGAGTTGGACACGGAGGCCCTCAATTCTGACCGCGATCTTTTAATTGGCAAAGTTGCCCAAGGCGTTGAAGGAGCACTGGCAAAGTTTGGTTTGAAGCTAATTAACGTCAACATTAAGGACATCACGGATGATTCTGGATACCTTACAACTCTTGGGGAATGGGTATCTGCGGGAAAACCTGAAGTCATTGAAAATGTATCTATTCCTATCGAGCCTGAGCAAAAGAATAGATCATCCTCTTTGACTCCCTGCGAGCAATGGCACGTTGAAGGATCTGAACTCCAATTTTTAGATTGGAAGGATGAGCCAATCGAGAGGGCAAGCGTGGAACTTAAGGTTCTTTATGGCAGCAAATTTACGGGAACGACTAATAATGAGGGCGTTGTTAAACTTGGATGAAATATAAAAAACTAGCGAATATATGGAAAGTTTTGCATTAATACTAATAGTTTCAATGTTGGTCATCATGTTTGGAACGGTGATTTTTTTCTTTTCCCGGTTCCAAAAATGTCCTTCGGACAGGCTCCTAGTCATTTACGGAAAAACTGGTGTGGGCCTATCTTCTATGTGCCTTCATGGTGGTGCTGCCTTTGTGTGGCCGGTCATTCAGGGCTTTGAGTACTTGGATCTGACTCCAATCTCGATTGATATTCCACTCGAAGGAGCGCTAACCAAGGAGAGTATCAAGGTTAATGTACCCTCATCTTTCACGGTGGGCATTTCAACTGAACCTGGAGTAATGAGCAATGCGGCTGAGCGTTTATTGGGTCAGCCATTGTCTGCGATTGAAACACTCGTAAGTGAAATTATTTTTGGCCAGATGCGTGTGGTCATTGCAACGATGGACATTGAGTCTCTTATTTCTGACCGTGACCAGTTCATTCAAAAAATTACTAAGGGCGTCGAAGGCGAACTGCAGAAGGTAGGGTTGAAGCTGATGAATGTGAGCATAAGGGATATCACGGATGAAGAGGGCCAGATTGCAGCCATTTCACAATCTAAATTGAATAACAAACCGGCAATGATCTGGGATTCTAATCGTCGAAAAGAGAGGATTCCTAAGACATTGGAAAGCGCCAAGAATAAGGGCTGCAACAAGACCCATTACATTGGCTCAACACTGAATATTAGGGATATGAATGGAAGGCCGGCCTCTGGCGCTCGTGTTATTATGTCCCTTGATAACGGGGAAATTATTTCAGAATTCAATAAAAGCGACCAAGAGGGATCAATTAAAATTGAATTAAGGTCATAAATTATTATTTGGGTGATTTAGCAGGAAAGTGCTTCTGATGGAGACGGTCCCAGTAACTTGACCAATACTTATCGTAATAATCCAATGCCGCTTCCCGGATATGGGGCAAATCAGTTACTTTAGGCGCGTTGGCTGGATCAAAGCTTTTCAGGTGCCCCTTCCCCGCTCTTTTTCTTGGTGAAATAAATCGCCACGGATTGTTACCAAGGACCTCTTCACATACTTTTGCTAAACCAGGATCATATCCTTTGATCCCTACCCTGGTATGAATGTGGTTATGATCATGATCCATGATCCTATTGGTATCATACCAGCACTGGACACCCTCTGCCCAGTACTCAGCATGGTTTCTTGAAGCGTAACATTGTTTGGAACCGCCAAAAACGATGAGCACATCATCCTTGGAGGTGACTTTGATTTTGGCATTGGTGGGCTTGCCGTTAACCAGTATGTCTCCTTCATCGAGGCATTTCACCAGCAGATCACGCGATTGATCAGGAAACGACTTAATCAAAGAATCGAGTAAACTGACCGGCTCATTGCCTTTAACTCGTCTGAATCGCTGAGCGGCTTTGCCATCGTTCCAGATACTGCGGGCCTTTGCTTTTGCAAAAGCCGCGTGAACTTTCTTTTGTAGAGTAGGGTCAAAGCCGGCGCCCTGGATGACATGGCCAAATTCATGAATGAGGATACTTTCATTCTGCATTCCCCCTTCATATTCCAACACATCCTCTTCAGCAAAGAGGACAACGGGCCTACCGTCTATGTGTCGAAGAAAGCCCCGCTGACGCCAATTATAAAAATCGAGTTCCTTACCCGTCTTGTTAGTAACAAATTGAGGAATTTCCGAAGTGAGTTCATCTTTGCCGACCAGAATACATAATACGTTTCTTTGGCGGATCCTTTCAGCAACCTCATCATTGATGGTACCCATAATATGGTTGAATAGGTACCCAGTCTCCAAAATGGCTACATCTGAAACCTTAACGGATGTCGCTATTAATATGTTTTGAACAAGTAATGATTTTTTAAAGAACTTGGAATCTAAGCTGTAACTTTTTTGTTGTTCAGTATTTAGGGGTTTGATTTGATTTAATGCAGACCCAGGGACGGAAAGGATCATAAGGGAAAATGTAACAACAAATAAAGTACGCATGATGGATTAGTGGTTCGTGTTTATCCAAATATTGAATAAGAGCCAAGAGGTAATTTCAGAACCTACTTAGTTTAATCGAAAATGTGCTCATACTTTATTAGCAAGACAGATGAAATTAGAAGATTCATTATATTGAGTATTGATGAACAGGAATCGATAAATTATCGATAAACATACAGGATCTATGGATATATTATTACTATGGAAAGAGAATATGGATAAATACTTTAATTTTATCCATAAATATGGATTAATATCGATGAGTCAAGATCGATGGATTATCGATAAATATATATGATTTATGGATGAACTATCACCATAGAAAGAGAATATGGATAAATACTTTAATTTTATCCATAATATGGATTAATATCGATGAGTCAAGATCGATGGATTATCGATAAATATGCATGATTTATGGATAAAACTGATATTATCCGATTCTATCAATGAACTTGGAATAAATAGCTTTATATAAGCTCTGGCATTGGCCTCCAACCGTCCACGAGATAATGAGGTCTACCAGTTAAATCAGGAAGAGTAGTAGTGTTTGGGTCAATTCCCATATTGTAATACAGCGTGGCCATTACTTCGCCCATGTGAACTGGGCGGTCATCTGCTTCTGCTGCTATTTTGTCCGTGGAGCCGATAATTTTTCCTGTCGGCATTCCTCCACCTGCGAGGAGTGCACATGAAACATTAGGCCAATGATCGCGGCCGGCATTTTTATTGAGTTTAGGCGTTCTCCCAAACTCGCCCCAGGCGCACACCGTCACATCTTTGTCCATTCCTCTCTCATGCAAATCCTCTATGAGCGCACTGAGACCTTGATCAAAAATCGGAGCATGTTCTTTCATACCTTTAGTATTATTAGAATGAAAATCCCAGCGACCAAAATTAAGGGTAACGCATCGTGCCCCGGCTTCGACCAAGCGTCGGGCAATAAGGAAATGTTCATTGTTCTTTGGAGCGCCATCACCAACATTCTTTGGATCCCCTTTCCCATAACGTTCGCGGACCTTTGGATCTTCTTTTTCAATATTAAGAGCATTAGCCAGGCGACTCGAAGTGAGCAGACTGAACGCTTGTTGCGTAAAGCCATCGAGGCCTTCTATCTTGCCGGTTGCATCCAGATCCCTACGCATTTGATCGAATGATTGCAGAAGATCCTTGCGCTGAGAAAGCCTTCTCGTGGTTATCCCATTCAGAACCATATCCTTCATTCCGGGGCCCGAAGGTCTGAATGGGCTGTGCTGAACTCCCAAATATCCGGGCATCCCTGAAGAACCGTAAGGAGGATGCCCAGCCTTTGGCGCTAAACCAATGAATGGAGGCGTTCTGGGGTCAGAAGCCCCGATCAAACGTGATAGGGCTGATCCGATAGAAGGCCATCCACCGGGGGGCTGTCCTTTAGAGTTAAGGGTAGAGCCTTTCCTGCCAGTATAACACATGAAAGAGTCATGGCTGCCGTTTGGAGCCCCAATGACTGAACGGATAGCAACGCACTTATCCATAATTTTGGCCATGTGGGGCATGAGTTCGCCAATCTGTATTCCATCAATGTTTGTTGGAATAGCTCCTAAATCTCCACGATATTCTGAAGGAGCGTCAGGCTTGGGATCCCACAAATCCTGATGCGGAGGCGCGCCGGCCATATAAATCATAATTAGGGCTTTATGAGAGGAGGTCCCACTATTTACCGTTTCAGCTTGAAGTAACTGAGGTAGTGAGATCCCACCCATTCCGATACTGCCAATGCTCAGAAAATCACGACGGGATATGCCGTCACAAAGGTTACCTTTGGAATTACCGTAAACCTTAAGCATTGTTTAAACTAACATGTTTATAATAGTATAAGTCAATTGATCTAAAATATTTTATTATGCTGTTACCTTCAGCGGACATTGTATTTGGCTCTCTTAAAAAAGATGATTATCAAAAAAACTAAAAAAATAATGATAGAAACGTTGTTTCAATCAATGTTTATAATAAAAATATCGATTTAGGGAACTTTTTATATGTGGTTAATTTTCATATTCATAGAGAGAAAAGCAGCATGAATGCAGCCCCCCCCACAATAAATTCGACAGAGTCAAAATCACTGAAAGGATTTTGGGCTCTTTTCTTGGTCCAGTATCAGGGAGCTTTCAGCGATAACCTATTCAAGTTCCTTGTAATTTTTTCCAGCATTAACACTTTAGACACTGAACTAGACACGGAAAGAGACTTCCGTTTGTTTCTGATCGTGGCGGTTTTTGCTTTGCCGTTCATCTTCTTTTCAATGGCTGCAGGATGTCTAGCGGACCGGTATTCGAAGGGAAGAGTCATCACATGGACCAAGGGGCTTGAAATTGGAATTATGATCGTGGGGGTCTTTGCTCTTAAATCCGGAGAGTTTTATTACATGTTGGGAGTGATCCTTCTAATGAGCATCCAGAGCGCGATTTTCAGCCCTGCTAAATATGCTTCATTGCCGGAATTGCTGCCAAACGAAAAATTAAGCTGGGGCAATGGTGTAATTGGTTTAGGCACATTTGGCGGTATCATTGCCGGAGGAACAGTGGCTGGCTTACTGTCTTCTTGGTTCAAAGAAGATGATGTGTGGCAGTGCGGAGGGATACTTATCATTCTTGCAGTGGCCGGTGCCATAGTCTCACGGTGGATTACACGTCACCCGGCAGCCAGCCCCGGTAAACGGATTAAAATTAATTTTATAGGTGATTTAATTTACAATCTTAGGGAAGCAGGAAAGAACAGAATACTAGGGCTGGCCATTATGGGCAGCATTTACTTTTGGTTAGTCGCTGCGCTCTATGAACCGACGTTAGTTGTTTTTGGTAAAGATCTTGAACTGACGGATTTTCAGATCAGCCTAATGCGTGCGTGTCTAGCAATTGGTATTTCCATAGGTAGTGTTTCGGCCGGGTACCTTTCGCAAAACAAAGTGGAATATGGTTTGATACCATTGGGGTCATTAGGACTTGCGATCTGCTCAATTGTTTTAGGTTTTTTTGAACTTCATTTTATCCAGATAAGCTTTTTACTGGTATGCTTAGGTATTTCAGGGGGCTTTTTTAATGTTCCGGTCAGCGCCCTCATTCAAAAGCTTCCAGACAAAAAGAACAAAGGCTCCGTCATTGCGGCCAATGGTTGGCTCAGTGCTGTGGCAATGGGCTTCGCAGCATTGATTTTTTATCTGTTTAAAATTCAACTTGGAATCGATGCCAAAGCGATGTTTTGGGTCATTGGCTTCACCACAATTGCGGGAACGATTTATGCAATCTGGTTAGTGCCTGATTCGCTAGCAAGGTTCGCTCTATGGGCACTAACCAATACGCTTTATCGGGTCAAGGTCCTAGGAAGAAATAACTTACCAGAGAGAGGAGGAGCACTTCTTGTTTCTAATCATATATCGTTAGCGGATGCACTCTTTGTGATTGCCTCAACGGGTCGACGCATTCGATTTATCATGCACAGGGACCAGTTTAATAGATGGTGGGTCAAACCCATAGCAAAAATGCTGAGAGTAATTCCGATTGCGTCTGATTTTGGTCCTAAAGAATTGTTAAAATCATTGAAAAAAGCCAGCGATTGTCTGAAAGGAGGTGAACTGGTTTGTATCTTTGCAGAAGGTCAGATCAGCAGGATCGGAGGACAAACTTTAGCCTTCCAGAAAGGAATGGAACTTATAATGAGAAAGCAGGATGCACCGATAATACCTGTTCATCTGGATAATGTGTGGGGGAGCATTTTCAGCTTTGATCAGAAAAAGGTTTACTGGAAAGTCCCCCGTCAGATACCATACCCTGTCACTGTAAGTTACGGAAATCCTATGCCAACTGATTCATCACATACCGAAGTTAGACGAGAAGTGGTAGCGCTAGGAGCCGATGCATGGGCTCAAAGAAAGGGTCGCATTTCAACGATTGGTAGGGCCTTTGTCCGGACAGCAAGAAGGGCCAGAACCAGAATGGCTTTTGCTGATAGCTCTGGCAAAAAATTAAGTTACATTCGCGCACTTGTAGGAGTAATTGTTCTAATTAAGAGATTGCGTAAGGATTGGGACGGGCAAAAGAATGTTGGCATTCTTATCCCGCCCAGTGTCGGTGGAGCGTTGACTAATCTTGCTGGAATGCTTATGGGCAAGACGGTAGTTAATCTGAATTATACACTCTCAGAGGAAGGGATACGCTCCTGCGTTCAACAATGTGATATTAAGTGTGTTATTTCATCAGAAAAGGTGATTCGTAAGCTCAAGATTGATCCTGGAGTGCCCATGCTTGCTCTGGAAGATATTGCAAAGAATCCGAGTTTCATGGAAAAAATGAGCGCTGCCTTCTTGGCATATTTGTGTCCGAGGGGGATTCTATTAAAGAAACTAGCTCAGGGAAATCCGCCCTCCTTAGATGATATTGCAACAATCATTTTCAGTAGTGGTAGTACTGGGGAGCCTAAAGGAGCCATGCTCAGTCATTATAATATTGTTTCTAATATGATGCAGTTGAATCAGGCCTATGACTTTAAGCGTGATGATAGGTTCCTTGGTGTTCTACCGTTTTTTCATTCTCTTGGCTTTACAGCCACACTGATTGGCCCTGCAGTAATTGGAGTGGGCGCAGCCTATCATCCCTTACCCACTGATACGAGATCCATCGGTAAACTGATTACACATTACAAATTGAGCTTGCTTCTAGCGACGCCAACGTTCCTTCAGCTTTATCTTAGGGGCATTAAACCTGAACAAATGCAGAGCATTAACCTAGTAGTTGTAGGTGCTGAAAAATTACCTGAACGTTTGGCTGTTGCCTTTGAAGAAAAGTTTGGTCTCCAACCTCTCGAAGCGTATGGATGCACTGAATGTTCACCTGGCGTAGCTGTTAATACGCCGAGTTTAATTACCGATGATTTGAGTCAAACCGGGAACCGCTCAGGCACTATTGGTCGTGCATTACCGGGGATGAGTATTAAGATTGTGGATCCGGAAACGGAAGAACCATGCGGGTTTAATGAATCAGGATTGATGTGGGTCAGAGGCCCCAATATTATGCAGGGTTATCTTGGAAAGGAGAGCCTAACGGCCGAAGTTCTGGTAGATGGTTGGTATAATACTGGTGACATTGCTGCTGTCGATGAAGAAGGCTTCATTACTATCACCGACAGGTTGAGCAGATTCAGCAAGATTGGTGGAGAAATGGTTCCTCACATTAAGATCGAAGAATTGCTACATACAATTGCTGAATTAACAGAGCAGACCTTCGCAGTTACCGGGCTACCTGATGAGAAAAAGGGAGAACGCCTAGTCGTATTACATACTCTTGAACAAGAAAACCTTAAGGAAATTACTGATCAACTTGGAACTGCAGACATCCCTAATTTATGGAAGCCGAAAACGGATCAATTTTTCAAAGTGGACGAGCTCCCTTATCTAGGAAGTGGTAAATTAGACTTGAAAGCGATCAAAACAATAGCACTCGAGATTGCAGGCGAGTAATTGCGCGTGCATCATGACTAGGGGCACTTTAGTTAGCATTGAACTTATTCACAAAGATGTGGGTCGGTACTTTGTATATTAAGCTAGGACAAACGAATCATGTCCTTGATAGACTGATACCAAAGAAAAAAAAGACCCTTCCATGAATAGGAGAAGGTGCCTTTCCCAGATAATTTAAGCAAACCGCGATCCAGGTTATGATCGATCTGGGTTCTCATTTCTTTTTCCGTTAATTTACCAAGTTCATCTGGATCAGTTTCTTGAAGATCGCTTTCGTTGATTCCCTTACTTTGCAAAAATTTACGGTGCACTTCAATTATTTCGTTAAATGACTCAATGCCGCGAACACAATTAACAACACAGTCCGGTGTCAATTTCATTGCATAGCTGAAAGGGTAATTCCACGTCATAAGAGTTTTTCCGTCTGCAGTTCTGGAAGAAACGCTCATATAATTATAAGCTAAATGACTTTGACTGTTCAAATTTATTGTGGCTTGAGCTTTAGAATTCGGATCATAAAAAAAGCGGACGAACTGATCAACACCACCCCATTCCCATCCTGAGTCTTGTATATGCTCAAAGCCTGCCACTTCTACTTCATTGGTAAATTCCCTTAGTTGAGGGAAAAGATCACGGTTCGGAGGGAATCGGCTCTGCATTTTCTTATCAAGTGGGAGGCGCATTTTGCGAATACGCGTCATGATATCGATGCCTGGGAGAAAGAACCAACCCAAAGCCGTTACGATGCCCCATGTCACATTATGACCACTCAAAAAGTATCCTGTAAGGAACGTTGCAATGATGACGCAAAATGCCCCGAACTTGCGCACGGCTACGAACTCAAATGAGCGACAACCATAAGCTAAAAATAGTGTTCCTATTACTAAAAGGGTTTCAGACATTTAAATAATCGCAGTATATGCTGAGCTAATGGAGGATAAATATACGGTGTGGTATAAAACTGACGAATAAAAAATGAAGTTCTTCCGCTCTATTTTAACGGGGGCTGAAAGTACCTCTTCTACGAGAATTTGGCGATTCAGTATTTTTGATGGAACTGTCTTTGTAAAATAAAATACCGTTTTGACGAAGATTTGCTATGAAGCCTTTAAAATCTTTTTTCAGTTCTTCGTCCTTGAGGATTGAACTCAATATCCCTCCCCCATTATTAATTCTTTCAAATGCTTTGTCGGCCCCTTCAGCCGCGTCAGTGAGTTTTTTGAGTCCAGGCTCAATGGCGCTTATTGCTTGACTGCCATTATCGAGTATTGGACCAATTTTTTCAGCCGCGTTATCAACCGTGATGCTTGCTTTTTTCATATTGGCTAACAGTTCACGGAGGTTGTTCGTATTGTCATCGCCAAGCACTTTATTGTTTATCGCATCAAGCGCATCGGCAAGTTCAGCGACCGCGCGATTGAAACTCTGAAGGTTTTCTTCTCTCAGAATGCTTTGATCCAATTTCTCGACGGCACTACCAATGTCTCCCAGGGCTGACCTGACATCTTCAAGAACGACCTGACCTTTATTCGATAATGACTCAGCAGAGGAAGCAAGTGCCCCGAGCCCAGTGATTCGTTCACCCTTAATTCGTGATCCAGCTGCCATGAATTTTTCTGTCCTATCATTAGGAACATCGATTTTTATCATGGCGTCTCCTAAAAGACCACTAGTGCCAATGGAAAATTTAGCTCCTTCAGGTATTCGGAAATCATCATAAATTTCAAGGTTAACGATAGCACCTCCATAATTTTCCAGATTAACGGTTGGCGCATCTGCTAGCCTGCCGATTTTAACACCTCCCAAACGGACATCTGTTCCCTTAAGTAGGCCTCCACCATCTTCAAAAGTAACAGTCAGTGAATACGTTTTTTCAAAACGATCACCAAAGTTACCGAATTTAAGAACTAAAAATCCCAGCAATAGTAAACCTATCAGTAAGAAGAAACCCACAAAGAGTTCGGTGCGATTCTCTTTCATTTTATTATCTTTCCATTTTTGTCCGGCGCTTATTAAAAGTGTCGATCTGATGCAATGTAGCTCTAAATAGAGAATATGCTAGAGCTCCTCTGTCGGATGACCGTTTATAAAGTTATTAATGACAGGATCATCACTTCCATCCATTTCTTCAGGAGTTCCACAGAAATATACTGACCCTTGGCGTAAAAAAGCGATTCGATCAGCGATGGTTCTTGCTGATTTCATATCATGAGTGACTACGACTGAGGTGATTCCATACTCTTTTTGCATCTGAATGATCAAAGAATCAATGGAACCTGTTGAAACTGGATCCAAGCCCGCAGTGGGTTCATCGTATAGAATGGATTCAGGTTTAGCTATCATAGCTCGAGCTAGGGCGACACGCTTGCGCATCCCTCCACTCAAAGTGGTCGGCATTTTGTTTATATGTTCTTCGAGCCCAACCAGACTAAGCGCTTTCGTTACTTTTTCTGTGAGCGTTTTAATATTTTTTTCTCCACGCTCTCTCAAAGGAAAAGCTACATTTTGGCCAATACTCATAGAGTCGAAGAGTGCGCCATTTTGAAAAAGGACACCTATCCTTTGCCGTATCACGGCAAGTCCCTTTTCGTTGAGTTCACTGATGTCCTGATTGCCAATGACTACGCGGCCACTGTCAGGGCGCATTAGTCCTGTTATATGTTTAAGAATAACGCTTTTTCCACCACCGCTGGCCCCGATCAAGACTATAGTTTCCCCTGAAAAAATCTCGAGGTTTACTCCCCTAAGAACAGGTTGTGCTCCGAGTTCTTTGTGTATTCCCTCCAGTCGAATGGAGACTGTTTGGGATTCTCCATTTAAATCATTGTCCATGTCGAAACCACAAAACGCTTAGACCATATACAAACAAAACGCAAACGGCTGAGTAAAATGCTTCCCGTTCATGCAAATTAATTAGATCCTTTAATGCTAAATATAAGTATTAATTTCTAAAGAATACCAAATCGCAGTAAAGTGAAAAAAAAGACTCCAAAGAATGCTAAGCGATCATGGCATAGGGGTATTATTTCATTAAGAAAAGTGCGTCAGAATAATCTGAAGGGCTTTGATTTGGATTTGCCCCTCGGTCAACTAATCGTTGTTACCGGCCCTAGCGGCAGCGGGAAATCATCGTTGGCATTCCAGACACTATATGCAGAAGGACAGCGTCGATACATTGAAACTTTTTCTCCTTATACGCGTCAGTTCTTTGAGCGAATGGACAAGCCAAAAGTTGAAGAAGTTAATGGCATTCCTCCATCAATTGCTATCGAACAGGGCAATACCGTCAGGACAACACGATCAACGGTAGGAACCCTCACAGGCATTAATGATTATTTGAAGGTGCTATTTTCTCACATTGGGGTGCCGCATTGTCCCGAATGTGGAGAAGAAATTTTGGAAGATAATGCTGAATCAGTTACTCAATTTGCCAATATGAATTTAGCTGGGAAAGCTGTCCTCGTGAGTTTTGGGGTTCCGGTACCAAGTCAAATGAAACCACCCGAATTTTTCCAGCTACTTAGTGCACAGGGGTTTTTAAGAATATGGGTATGGGGTAATTTGTATAGAACAGATGAACCGGAAGAGTATCCTAAAAAAACATTACCTAAAATTGTTACCGTCGTTCAGGACAGAATTAAAATCAGCAAAGTTGCCAAGAATATTGCACGACTAAATGAGGCTCTCGAAACTGCATTTCTTTTTGGGAAGGGAACGATACGATTAATTGATTATGAATCTGCCAAAGACTGGTCCTTTTCGAGTGGCAAGCAATGCGCCCCTTGCGGAGTTATTTTAAGGGATCCTTCTCCGGGGCTATTTTCATTTAATAGCCCCTTAGGGGCGTGCACCCAGTGCCGTGGATTCGGGAGAACATTAGGCATTGATCTTGACCGTGCATTACCTGACAAGGCACTTTCAATTAGGGAAGGTGTCGTGAAAGCATTTCAGGGAGAGCGGGGATCAGAGTGCCAGACCGATTTGCTTCAATGTGCGAAAGTAAGAGGGGTCGATGTTGACTTGGCATATGAGAAATTAAGCAAGAAAAATCGGGAATGGGTCCTTTATGGCGAACGCGGTGACTCGGAATCGAATTGGCAACAAGGTCTTTGGTATGGAGTGAAAGGTTTTTTCGACTGGATAGAGCGAAAATCTTACAAAATGCATGTGAGGATTTTCCTGAGCCGGTATAGATCATATACAACATGTTTTGCCTGCCGAGGAACGCGATTACAACCAGACGCTTTAAATTATAAGATTGGTAATCATACTTTACCCGATATTTGGCAGTTGCCCATTTCTGATCTTTTGAATCTATGGAACGAGAAAAAATCTAAACTAGTAGAGCTTGCAAATTTAGATCCGACTGCCCTTCTTTTGTGGGAGGAAGTTGATTCAAGATTAAGATATTTGAAACGTGTGGGTCTTGTATATCTGACACTGGACCGCTCAGCCAGATCACTTTCTGGCGGTGAAATGCAGAGAGTACACCTCACAACATGTTTAGGGGCCTCATTGGTAAATACATTATTTGTTCTTGATGAACCTAGTATTGGATTGCACCCAAAAGACACGGATCAATTGATCAATGTCATGAATGATCTGAGAGATGCCGGGAATACGGTATTGGTTGTTGAGCATGAAGAGAGCATCATTAGAGCAGCTGATTATCTAGTTGATATTGGCCCGGGACGAGGAGAGGACGGTGGAGATTTGGTATATGCAGGGCCCATTTCAGACTATGAGAAGAGCAGAGAAAAAATTAGTTCACTTACATTGGATTATCTTTCTGGGGATAAAAGTATTCCCATTCCAAGTACTAGGAGAAAACCTAAAAAAGGAAATGCCTTAAAGGTTCGCGGCGCACAGCAGAACAACCTGAAAAATATAAATCTAGAAATCCCTCTGGGGCTTTTTGTTTGTGTGACTGGCGTATCGGGTTCCGGAAAATCAACCCTAGTTCATGATGTCATTTACCTTAATCTGATCCGTGAAAGGGGCGAAAGTACCGAGGAGTTGCCAGGGGAAGTGCATTCTATCGTGGGCCACGGCAAGCTAAGGCAAGTAGTATTAGTTGATCAGTCCCCACTTTCGCGCAATCCCCGATCAACGCCCGTCGTTTACGTGGGAGCCTTTGAACATATAAGAAAACTTTTTGCTGAAACACCAGAAGCTAAGAGTTCCGGCCATCTCCCAGGATACTTCAGCTTTAATTCCGGAACAGGGCGTTGTGGGCGCTGCTGGGGAAATGGCTTTGAGAAAGTCGAGATGCAATTCCTTTCTGATCTTTATGTAAAATGTCCAGAATGTGAGGGTAAACGTTACGGACCTGAAGTGTTGGAATTTCAACTAGTGGGTAAATCAATACACGAGGTATTGAATCTCACGATAGAATCCGCGATTCATTTTTTCAAAACAATTGAGAATAAAAAAGCGGCCCGAGTCGTTTCCGATTTAAAACCTTTAGCGGATGTCGGACTGGGTTATCTTAAACTTGGTCAGCCCATTAATACTCTGAGCGGTGGAGAGAGTCAGCGCCTCAAACTGGTCGGACACTTACTGAAAAATAAACCTAAAAAGAAAGATAAGGGCCAAGCTAAGGATTTACTTCTTTTTGATGAACCAACGACGGGACTTCACTTTGATGATATTAGAATATTGCTGAACGTTTTTCAGCGATTAGTCGATGATGGTCATTCTGTCTTAGTCATAGAGCATAACTGTGAAGTAATTAAATGCGCGGATTACGTGATTGATCTTGGCCCTGAAGGAGGATCTGAAGGAGGAGAAATAATTGCGGTTGGTACACCTGAAGAGATCAAAAAAGAAAAGAAAAGCCATACAGGAAAATTTTTATGGCGTGATCATAAACCAAAAAGTTTATTGAGGGCCATTGAATCCAAAGAGCCTCCAAAAAATATAATCAGTGTAAGGGGAGCGCGGGAAAATAATCTAAAGAATCTTAAAATTGATATTCCTCATGATACTTTCACTGTAATCACTGGACTCTCAGGTTCAGGCAAGTCGACCTTAGCTTTTGATGTGCTTTTTGCTGAAGGGCAGCGCAGATTCCTCGACAGCATGTCAGCATATGCACGGCAATTTGTTCAGCAGATGGAAAGGCCGGACGTTGATCAAGTTTATGGACTGCCACCCACAGTAGCTATCGAACAACGTGTTAGCAGAGGAGGAGGGAAATCAACAGTTTCGACGGTCACAGAAATTTATCATTTTCTTCGTCTCTTATTTGCAAAGGTTGGAACTCAATATTGCCCAGATTGCGGCGTGTCGGTTGATAAGAAGAGTAAAAATTCAATCATATCGTCAGTAAAAAAAGTTTTGAAGTTAGGCCCAGCAAAACTCCTATCACCATTAGTAAGAGGAAGAAAAGGGTTCCACACTGACACTGCTGCCTGGGCTCTTAGGCAGAGAATTAGAACACTATTTGTTGATGGTAAGTTCATGGAAAGCGAGAGTTTCCAAAAACTTGAACGCTTCAAGGAGCACACGATTGATGGCCTTGTCGCTGAACTGCACGAAAAATCTAAACATTCTGAAATCACCAAATGTATTGATGACGCACTTCGTTGGGGCCATGGAACAGCACGTATTCTTAGGGAGGACGGTCAGAGCATAGTACTTAGCTCGGAGATGTCTTGTCCAGACTGTGGAAATGCATTTGATGAATTGGATCCTCGTCTCTTTTCATATAATAGCCCTCACGGATGGTGCCATGCTTGTCGTGGATATGGGTACATTGTCCCTTCTCTAGTCGATTACGAAAAGCATGATTCTATTACTGCAGCTGAGTTGGAGGAGGAAAGGCGGCACGGAATCAGCAAAGAAAAATTAAAAGACATATGTCCAGTCTGTGACGGTTCCAGAATTAACACAGTAGCACGAAGCGTTTGGGTCGATCATATAACAATCGATACTCTCACTAAAGTTTCTGTAACAAATGCAATTGAAATTATTGATGGATTTTCCTTGGAGGGTACCAAAAAACTTATCGCACGAGATATTCTTGCAGAGATTAAACAACGATTATTTTTTCTCCAAAGAGTTGGTCTTGGTTACCTTGGACTGGACCGCAGCGTTACAACGTTAAGTGGTGGAGAGAGTCAGAGAATTCGTCTGGCTGCTCAGCTAGGCTCGAATCTTCGGGGAGTTCTTTATGTTTTGGATGAACCAACGATAGGGCTTCACCCAAGAGACAATGAGCAACTTCTCAAAATTTTAATTTCTCTCAGAGACCAGGGAAATAGCCTGGTCGTTGTTGAGCACGATGAAAATACAATTAAGTGCGCTGATCATCTAATTGATCTGGGCCCAGGCGCTGGTAAAGAAGGAGGAGAAGTAGTATTTCAAGGAAGTCTCAGCTCTAAGAATAAGAAGGGAGAGAAAAATCGGAGAACGGCATCTCTTACACTGAGTGCAATTTCAAATCAGATGGAGCATCCCATTTCAGGAAAAAGGCGTAAACTTCCGGCACTATCATCAAAAGAAGGGTGGATTAGAATTAAGAATGCCAATGCAAATAACCTGAAGAATCTTGACTGTTCAATCCCATTGGGTCGGCTGACTGTCCTCACTGGCGTTTCAGGAAGCGGTAAGAGTTCATTAATGCGTGGAGTTTTAAAACCGGCAGTAGATTCGACAATAAAATCAAAAAAAACAAAGAAACGGATTTATAAAACTTGGAAATCTATTACCGGTACGGATCAAATTGTTGCTGCATATGAAGTGGACCAAAGTCCGATTGGAAAAACTAGCCGATCAACGCCCGCAACATACGTGAAGATTTTTGATGAGATTCGCAAACTCTATTCTAATGTTCCTGAATCTCGCTTGAGAGGATATGATCCAGGCCGGTTTTCCTTTAATACTGAGGGTGGTCGATGTGAAAGTTGCGGAGGCAATGGACGCATAAAATTGGAGATGAATTTTTTGCCTACCACGTGGGTAGAATGTGGAGAGTGCCGAGGAGACCGATACAATAGAGCGACGCTTGAAATTTTTTTTAATCGGAAAAACATTGCTCAAGTCATGCAAATGAGCGTGTCCGAAGCCTGTACATTTTTTGAGACACACCCAAAAATCCATACCACTTTGGCTCTTTTACGTGATACGGGATTAGGTTATCTTAGCCTCGGTCAGCCAAGCCCAACGCTGAGCGGTGGAGAGGCACAACGCATTAAGCTTGTCGCGGAAATTCGTAAAGGCCAAGGCAGAGCACACAATGCAAAGATGAAAGGCGTGACAGGTTCTTGTTCCAATCTTTATTTGATTGAAGAACCAACTATCGGCTTGCATCACAATGATGTGGTGAATCTTATTAGGGTCTTGCACGCACTTGTTGATGAAGGACATACCGTCATTGTCATAGAACACAATACGAGGATCATGGCCGAAGCAGATTACATTATAGATATTGGCCCTGAAGCGGGAGAAGGGGGAGGGCAGATAGTGACAAAGGGTCGGCCGGAACAGGTAATTCGATCTAAAACGAGTAGAACAGCTCCTTTTTTGAGAGAAATATTAAATAGTTAAGAATCAGTAAAAATAGGGGTTCTAGGAATTTAATTTTCGTAAAATTCGAGAATTATATTTGCAAAAACACTGAGAACCCGCACAAATCACTAAAATTATCAAAAATTATAGAAATTTTAGAAATATTAAATAGTTTGGCAAAGTTTTTATTTTTTTTGTGACTTTTTGATTTTATGACCCATCTAACTAGTAAATCATGGCTACTGGAACTTTGACCATTTCAACAGACCTTATGAACTCGTGGCTACTTAAGCGGTTACGTCCTACTTCTTCTCCTCTGGTTCGAGGTGGAGAGGCTACCGCGTCTGACTCATCCTCCAATGTAGAGAAAGTCCAAGTAAATAATCAGCTCACGGTTGATCAAGAAATAAAAGTTTTAGCTCATGCAGCTAATGAGCTTCAGAAAGCTTATTCTGATGTTATTAGCGGACTAAATAATATTCATGGGCGCAAGATGCAGGAACTCAATGAGCCTTTTACTCAAAGGTTAAGCGCATTGATCAAAGCTCTTCAAGATGATGATATGGATCTTGCAAAGGATGCGGCAAAGCGCCTGATGCTACTTATTAATGAGATGCAGGCCAATATACCGGCATGGGATTTTGTTCGTGCTTTACAATTACTCGCGGATCGTTGCAAGTCTCTCAGCTAAAGCCTAAAAGAGAGCTCAATAAATTTAAAAAGCCTCCATGCACTTCAAATGCATGGAGGCTTTTTTAGTTTAATCTGATTTTTTTTGTTTTGATTATGGAGTCACTTTCATTATCCCGTTCATGACTGCCCAGTGGCCAGGGAACGTACAAATAAATTCGTAATCTCCAAGCTTGGATGGCGCGGTGAACTCAAGCGTTTCTTTCTGACCTGCTTCTAGCATTTTAGTGCCATGCAGGATCTTTGAGTTAGTTGGTGCTTTCTTCACTGCTTCGGCTCCCATCGCAATTGCTTGGTTTCCAATTTCTGCTTTGGATCCGGGCTCCACAATAAGAAAGTTATGAGGAATCACGTCTGGATTTAGGAAGGTAATTTTTACTTTGGTACCTGCCTTCACAGAGAAATTGGTTAAGTTGTATTTCAGCTGATTAGGTATTGCCGCTACATCAACAATCGTTTGATTGCCTTTAACAACGACTTTCGGTTCAGGTGCTTTGTCTTCTTCGACCTTTGCCAGTTGACCACCGCCGCGGGTAAAATCGACATTATACCAAAAGTGCTGAACAGTTTTTGCGGCTCTTTGAACATTTGGATCTGCACTCGTTAGTAGTATTCCCATCAGCTTGTCATCCTTGACATTATGCGCTTGCAAGACCCACAGAGCTTCTAGCATATGATGCGCTTCGGTTGGATTTTTTGCGTCAAAATTGGATACCCATTTACTAATTGCTGCGACTAAAGAATCTGTGGGATGTTCACTAAGCTCAATGCGTGTGCGGTAACGAACTCCATCGATTGGATGCTTTAAATTATTGAGCAGAGCATTGATTGGTTCACCATCGATCGCTACTGCCTTTTGTAGAGGCTTTGCAGTATTAATTACACGATAGATTCGGCCATGATTATGATCGCGATTAGGGTCACGAACATTGTGCTGCATGTGGCCAATGATGACATTGTGCCAGTCGGACACATATAGGGCACCATCAGATCCGAAATCAGCATCAGACGGACGAACATTCCGATCATCAGACACGAAAAGATCTCCTAGCGGTTGACCATTGACTTCACCCGTTTCTGGATTCCTTGTCAGTTTGTAGTGTTTGAGACCTAGGAAACCGATGGTGTTGCATAGCATAAAGCTTTGCTGCTTATCATCTGGAAAGTTGGCACTGGAAATGATGCCACTAGATGCTACTGGCCTGACTTCTTTCTTTAGGAGGCCTCGCATGGCGAAACCGTTGCCTTTAGGAATGACTTGATAAGACCTGCCACCGGTACCGTCTGTAGCATAATGGTAGCCCCAACGGTCAAAGCAAATTCCGTGAGGATTCGGACTATTCCCTGCGTGCTGACTAAAAGTAAAGGTTCTAGGATTGAACCGGTACATTGCCGAAGCACCTGACTTGTGCGGTGTTGTCCACGGTGTTTCCACATTACTAACGTGAAACACTCCTCTCTGATAATACAGACCCCCATCAGGACCATACTGAAAATTGTTCATTGCGTGGTGAGTATCAGCTGAGTCAATGCCCCCTACCATTTTAATTCGAAGGTCTGCGACATCATCACCGTCAGTGTCCTTCAGGAACCAGATGTCAGGTGCTGATCCTACAAGGACGCCACCATTCCAAAACTCAAAACCGGTCGGGTTGTGTATCTTGGCAAAAGTAATTGCCTTATCGGCTACCCCATCACGGTTCTCATCTGGGAGAATTAGGAGACGATCTGACATTTCTTTTAGAGGCTCCCACTTCGGATAGGTTTTCCACGCTGCGACCCAAAGCCTTCCTTTGGTGTCGACTGACATTTGGACAGGATTTACCAGCTCGGGGAACATTTTCTCGTGAGCAAAGAGGTTCACTTTAAAGCCTTCAGGAACTCTCAATTTTTTTAAGGTTTCCTCAGGACTCGAATAAATTGCATTGCCTTCTTTGGTTTTGTTCGAGCTTTGGCTCTTCCCTCCGATATTTGATTTAACCGCGACAGCTGCTGGTACATTAGAGTCATCCACTTTAAAGTTTGAACCCAATGCAGTTGCCCAAATCTTAGGGTCACGATTGCCCGTCATGACATCGAGCATTTTCAGTTCATGGCGAAGAACGTCTGCGTTTGTCTGCCCGGCAACGAACTTGAGTCCTGAACGGCCTCCCCACACGTCATTCCCGTCGGTTGCTCGGTACCTGTTGAACCAAAACCAATTCTTGTAGGTGACTGAACGACGTAATTTTTCCATGTCTTTTCCAGCCTTAGCCGTTTTATCAAAAAGACCTTTTGCTATTACTTCAGCGACATGACGATTACCCAGTTCGTTTAGGTGCACTCCATTAATAGTGAGAGCTTCCTTTGAGTTCGAATAGAGCGCCTTAGTTGGATTAAATAGATCTACAAATGTTACACCTTTTTTATCTGCTACTGCCTTGATGGCTGTTGTGTATTGTTCTAACCGAACGTTATTTGCTTTACCGTCCGGTAAGTTTGGACTCTTTAAATCCTCGTGTGCAATTGGGGAAAATAATACAAAGCGAGGAGCGGATTTACCGTTAGGCTTTAGTTTTGTGTAATTGTCGATCATGCCCGACAAGTCGTTCATGAAAGCTTCCAGACCTTTTTCCCCTCTGAACGATTCGTTGTAACCGAAAAAAGCAAAAATGACATCGGCTTCACAAATTTTAAGATAGTTTTCGGGTGAAGGAAATCCAGAGTTCCGTGGTCTTTCTTTGACCGTGTCTCCGGTAAAACCGAGATTACGAAATCTTACTTCTTGGCCCTTGAGTTCGTTTTGCAAGACAGCTTCAAACCAACCATCATGGTTGAACCGATCAGGCAGGCTATTACCTATAAGGCAAACAGAATCCCCTTTTTGAAATTCAAATTTTGCCAGAGCGGCAGAAGAACTAATAATTAATGAGAGGGCAGTTAAAATACCCAGATAAATTTTTGGCATGGTGAGTTTATACTACTAAAGGGTGTGTTCTGTTAGCTAAAACTGGTTAAAAAATGTTATTTTTTTACAGAGCAGCATAGAATCGCTAAAATTCCCTTATAAAACGAACTCTATTCCATCCTTCAAATTAATAAATGCCCCAGTATATTTTGATTCTTAGATGCTTAATTTTGGCTTTTCTGGCCGGAGAGCATGCAATTGCTAGGCCAAATATTGTGTTTTTGCTGGCCGATGATCAGGCTACGATATCAATGGGTTGCTATGGTAATTCAGATGCCCGAACCCCTAATTTGGATTCTCTATCAGAACGTGGAGTGACTTTTGATAATCATTATGACACGACGGCTATCTGTATGGCGAGCAGAGCCACTATTCTTACCGGTAAGTATGAATATGAACATGGCTGCAATTTTACAAAAGGTAAACTTAAGGCCAGCGATTTTGCTCAGAGCTATCCATTATTGCTGAGGCGCGCCGGCTACCTTACTGCTTTTGCTGGCAAGTTCGGGGTAGACTTAGCCGAGGGTCTGCCTGTGAATTCCTTTGATAAGTGGGGGGGAGGAGGAGGTCAGACCAGTTACGTTACGTTAAGGAATAAATCGATGAAAGAATATGCAAAAAAATATCCCCACTCCACTCTTTCTTATGGTGCATTTGGCTGCGATTTCATCAAAGAGGCTACGAAGACAGATAAGCCGTTTTGCCTTTCTATCAGTTTCAAGGCTCCTCATATGCCTGATACACCCGATTCAAAATTTAATTCCATCTATAAAGGTAAGACTTTCAAGAGGCCTCCTAACTTCGGCCGAGAATATGCAAAACATCTAAGCCCTCAAAGTAAGCAGGGTCGACAGTGGGAGAGATGGGACAGTTGGGGATACAGCAGCAGATATGATGAAGTAATGCGCAAATATCATCAGCTCGTCCATGGCATTGATCATGCGACAGGAATGATCATAGACGCCCTCCAAGAGAATGGAGCCTTAGACAACACGGTAATTATTTATACATCGGACAATGGATTTCTTTGCGGTTCTCATGGTTATGGATCCAAGGTATTGCCTTATGAGGAATCAGTACGTGTTCCCATGATTATTTTTGATCCGAGGCATAAATCTAGTGGGCAGGGGATCAGAGTTTCGGCACTAACTGGCAACATTGATATTGCTCCTACGATTCTTGAATTAGCCGGCTTAAAAGCCGAGTCAGGAATGGAAGGTAAGAGCCTAATGTCGTTACTGGATGCGCCGGAAAAAGAAATTCATAAACAATTATATTTGATGAATTGTTGGGGGCCGGTAGCAACTCAGAGTTTGGGCGTTGTTACCCGTGATTGGAAATATATATACTGGTATTATGGTCAAGAAATGAATCCAACCGAGGAGCTATTTGATATGAGAAAAGATAAGTTGGAGCTATTTAATGTGGTTAATGATCCCCAGCGAAAGAGAGCCCTCCAATTAATGCGCGGTCATTATGACAATGGTGTAGCCTCTATCAAAAAAAAAGGAGCCCCGACACATAAAGTTTATGAAAAACTTTTCGATCGTAAGATTCCCTGGAACCAAAAGGCATCACTAATTAATTCCTTTAAGGATAAGTAAAATGTTCGACAATAAATTTTGGCAGACACTTAGCTTATCTGTGCATAAAGTAAGTTCTTAAATGCGGAAACTAATCATTCAACCAATTGCATTTTTAAGTTCTTTTTTCTATTTGTTTTGCGCCCTTTTGATTTGTAGTTGCACTACAACGCAAATCGAACAATCGAACCCTAAGAACCAAACAACTTCAATAAGGGCCGCGACAGGGTCAGTATTACCAGTTCATCTTTATCGTGAAATCAAGGTAGTGAAAAGGTTCATACCCAAGGGCCGGTATGGCAGAAAATATAAGAGGACAATGAAGCCTCGTTACATCACAGTTCATTCTACACAGAATTATACTGGGGACGCTTGGGATCATGCGCGGGCACTTGAAAAAGGAAAACTGAGGGCTCCGAAAAGACGAAATGGAAATCGCATTGGGTATCTGACATGGCACTTCACCGTTCAGGAGGACGTTGTCATACAACACTTGCCTACTATAGAGCAAGGTGAACATGCTGATTTCAATGGGCCCGGGAATAACTATTCGGTTGGAATAGAAATGTGCGAACACCGCGGCAATAGCAGGCAAAGAACTTTGGATAGGACAGCGAAACTTTGTGCTTCTCTTATGCATCAGTATAAGATTCCCTTAAAAAACGTGGTTCCACATCAGCATTGGCCCCGCAAAGGAACCAAGCCAGAACACAAAAATTGCCCGCATTATTTAATGACAAATGGACGACCAGGAAAAAAATGGTCTCAATTTTTACGCTCTATTAAACGTCAATATAATCGAATTCAAGTTCCTCAGGCCGTAGCAATGTCTGGAATTGAATAATTCAAAGTGCCCTGATTATATATGCGGTTAGTATGGAATATTAACTCACAAGGCTTTGTTCTTTTAGCCAGTATTATTCTAATAATATTAGTCCCATTTGATGGGAAGGCTGAGGATGAACCGCTTTTCTATACATGGGAAGAGCAGATACCGGTCATGGCACATCTTGCCGTATCTATGAATGGAACAGTTCTCCTCTTCAAAGAACAACGCGATAAGGGCATGATTGAGGTTAAGCGGAGTGAGGATGGAGGAAAGACATGGGGAGGATTTCTAGTCGTCGGGGAGCGCGTTGATTTGGGTGATGATATGTCTGATGATGGTCGATACAGAGGTGATCATGTGGGATGGAGTGAGCTTGCCAATGTTACTGTTGATGAAACGAGTGGTCACATATTGGTATTTGCCGGTGGTCTCAAGCCTGCTCAAATTCTCTATAGGAGCAAGGATCATGGAAAGACTTGGGCACAGGAAAAAATTACAATGAAACCTGATAAGAATGGCTGGCTCGCAACAACGTATTGCTGTGACTCGGGTATTACTATTCGTCACGGTAAGGCAAGGGGCCGATTATTGATGCCTGCTCAGGTTTTTGTAGGACCTGTGAATAATGATGGGACTAGAATTTATCTGAATAAGGGTCAGGGCCGTAAATTTTTTGCTAAGAGGTATAGCAATGCTCTTTACAGTGATGATGGTGGCAGGACATGGATTCCGAGTGAACCTTTCCCTCTTCTCGGTACTTCTGAACCGTCCCTATGTGAATTGAAAAATGGAAACATCTATTATAATGCTAGGACCCATGTTCGTCGGGGAAATAAACAAGTCGGGACCAGTGATGATTCTGGGAAATCATGGAAAAACGCTCGCGAAGATGATGAGCTATTCGATGGTCCGCCTGATGATTATGGCTGCAAGGGAGCACTGGTCCGGGTCCCGGGCCAGGACACCGATGTTCTTCTTTACAGCTCACCCGGCAGAAAAGATAAGCGTGAAGATATTACCATAAAGGTAAGTTTTGATGGGGCTAAGAGCTGGCCCATAAGGCGCATGGTCCGTAAAGGACCTGGTAATTATACGTGGATGGCTGCAGGTCGTCCGGGAACACCCAGTGAAGGGATGATTTATCTGGTGTCGAATAAGGACTGGATGGCCCGCTTTAATCTTGCGTGGCTACTTGATGATTAGTTAAGACTTATTTCTATAATGAGCCTGCGTAGGTGTCATTATAAAAGAAGCAATTCAAAAGCAAAGTATAGCATAGGGCCGTTAGCCAATACTTTTAGGATCAGTACAGTGGCAACTCAGCGGAAACTGTGAAAAAGGCGTCCACTTGTTGTGGGGTTCTTCCTTTGGGAGAATTTTTCAAGCGGGCACCTTCTTTCTTAATTGATTTGTAATCTGTTTTTAATCCTCATTTTCAATGGAAGAGAGAATAATTGCCCCTAAAAATAAAACTCAGGAAAGAGAGGTTTATGCTCAAATCTATCTGGGTTATATCTATGAAGCGGGTAGAGAGGTGACTAAGCAATTACGTGAATCAGCACGATGGTATTGCATGGCAGCCAAGAGCGGGAACCAATATGAAATTAAGGCTTTGAAGGGATTAGGGAGTTCAAAAAATTCGTTAAAAGAACAATAAAAGGCTCATGAAATTGAGAATAACAATGCTACAGGTGCAGACCAATTTATATAAGTTGTTTAATTGTTAAGGTCTTATAAAAAATAGAGACACTTGGTAGTTGCTAAAAATAGGTTTTTTTTTCATTCTGTTTAAGGTTTGAACCTAACTGATATAAAAATAATAAGCCTACGGAAATGGGCTTGGGAGTGTAACTAACGAGATAATTAAAATTCTATATTTATCAAAGCATGGGTTTCTTTAATCTTAAGAGATTTAATTATTTATTGATGGCATTAGTTCTGACTTTTCCATCCATAATATTAGCTGCAGAGGATGCAGCTCTGGATCAATATTTTGTAGCTAACGCTGCCTATAACAGAAAACTATACCCAGTTGCAGTCACGCAGTTTCAAACCTTTCTTCAAAAACATGGCAATCATCCAAAAGCGGATCTGGCACGGAGAGGTCTTGCCCTCAGCCAATATGCGTTGAAACAATATGATAAGGCCATGCCACAATTTGCTGCACTGTTAGCGAAGCCCAGACTGGACAAGACAATAGACAGGGAACGATTAATCATGCTGCAGGGTCAATGCATGTTATTTTCTTCAAAAAAGGACGAAGCCAGACAGCTTTTTATTGCTCAGCTTAATAATCTTAAAAACCCTACATTCAAGACCGCGGCACTTGCTGCCATTTGTGATATTTGCTTTGGTAAATCTGAATGGGACAAAGTTCTTGAATGGACCAAGAAGCTTTCCGCATCTAAACCTGCCCCAGACCAAGCGGCCAGGGCTCTATATCAACAAGGATATGCTTTTTATCAGACAGAAAAAACTTCGGAGGCCACAGTATCTCTTTCAAAAGTAGCTCAATTACAGGCAATACCCGAATGGAAAACCCGAGCAGCTTTTCTTCTAGGCGAATGTCATACTCTTTTAAAAGAATTTGATAAGGCTGAGCCAGCCTATGCAGTGGCTCTGCCTGGAATGAAAGGGAATGATGCATTGGAATGCCAATACCGACTAGGATTCACACGGTTCTTACTTTCCAAATATGAGCCCGCGACTTTTGATTTTGAAACGTACCTTAAAGGCGCAAAACCTGACGCCGAAGGTAAACCGGCTCCGCATGTTGAAGAATCGAAATTCTATATTGCCAGAAGTTTTCTTGAACGCGAAGATTACAATCAAGCAAACCAAAAATTCAGCCAAATTGCTGGAGCCAAAAGCTTGACCGCAGCAAAAGCCAACTTGTGGTGGGCAAGAGTGTTTTCCCGCCAAAATCAGTTTCAAAGATCTGCACAAATTCTCGTTGATGCGATTAAGCGATTCCCGAATTCCCCTGTCATCGATGATATTGAGTTTGACTATGCCAATGCACTTATCAGCCTAAAGAGTCCTGACTGGAAACTGGCCTCTGATGCTTTGTCCCACGTCGAACGAAGAGGCAAGTTTGGACAGATGCCCGAAGTGATAGCCCAACGTTCAACCTGTCTTCATAAGCTCAAGGATTATAACAATAGCTTGCGATTAGCGGATAGCTTCATTGCTCGATTCAAAGACCATTCTCTTCTTGGAGATTCCCGTTACATGCGAGCAGAGAACTTGTTCCTTCTCAATCGCAGTGATGAGTCAGCTAAGGCGTATACAGATTTTATAAGAGCACATAAGGACCATGCGAGTGTGCCTGCTGCTCAGCTCCGTATAGCGCAGGTCCATCATCTGGCAAAGCGTTGGCCGCAGGCCCTTCAAAGTGCCCAACCGCTTCTGGCCAAGAAACCAGAAGGTAAACTCTTTACCCAATTGTCTTTTTTAGTTGGAGATTGTTTTTTTCGTCAGGATAAGTGGAAAGAGTCAATCAAACCATTTGAGGACTTCATTAATGAAAGGGTTGAGATCAATAATAAAAAACAATATAAGGTAAGTGCTGGCCCGAACTTGGACACGGCTCTCATCCAGGTAGCAGTCGCTTATGACCGGACAGAAGAAAAGGCCAAGGCACTGGAACATCTCCGCACACTCGCAAACCATTATCCTGGAATTACTCCTCACCTTCCACTTGCCCTTGCAGAGCAGGGTCGGCTCTCTTTCCAGACAGAGGATCTTAAAACAGCAGAGGAGCCCTCGAAAGATTTATAAATGAAGACAAAGCCAATAAGGATCCGTTCAAGGCTGGGGCTCCACAACAAAGGCCACGCATCATGTATTATCTGGGATGGGTAAATGCGTCAGAAAAAAAGCACGTAGAAGCGGCAAATTATTTTTCGCAGGTTCCCCGTAACCATCCTCTTGCAGCAGATGCTGCACTTCAGCAGGGGATAGCTCTCATCAATGCCGAAAATTTTGAGATTGCCTCAAAGCATTTTCCGCAAATGCTAAATCAATTCAGGGAACATGAGAAATTGTCTTTGGTTGTTTATTATGCGGGGCTTTCCGCCTCCAAACAGAAAGACTGGAACAATGCGGCAAATCATTTTAAGCGCGTCACTGAAACTTATCCAAAATCTGAATTTGCTGATCAGGCATTGTATGAATGGGCCTGGGCAGAGAGAGCTAGGAAAAGAGACAAGGAGGCGGTCCTTCTTTATGAAAAATTACTCGCTACTCACCCGAAGAGTCAGCTCATTGTGAAAGTGCAAAGTGAATTAGCTGAATTAAATTTAGATAGTGGCGCTCAGGAAAAAGTGATAGCACAGCTAACAACCATACTTAAGGGGATGAAGGACGATTCTTTTAAAGAACCGATAAGAATTCAGCTTGCCAGCGCTCATTTTAAAAAAGCAGATTTTGAGATTGCTGCAGGGATGTTCGAAAAACTGATTATCGAATACCCAGAATCAAAACTACTCGCGTCGATGCTCTTTCAGGCTGGCGAAGCACGGTTCAAATTAAAAGAGACCGTTACTGCTAGAAATCATTTCGCGGTCTCGGCTAAGGTGCCCGGAATTGATGCGATACTCGCTGAGACAGTCATTATGCGCTTGGGTGAAACACAGTCTCTCACTGGTCAGAACAATGAAGCTTCGCAGACCTACAGAAATTTTTTAAACCGGTTCAAAGAAAGTAAATGGATTAGAAATGCTCAGTTCGGACTTGCTTATGCTCTTG
>Ga0114996_10000731_pt1 | contig 45577 bp, 42 predicted proteins | sample ArcticOcean_MG_C_4_FD_87039 | JGI IMG/M metagenome (GOLD analysis project Ga0114996, IMG submission 87039) | Marine microbial communities from western Arctic Ocean - ArcticOcean_MG_CB4_134 | ecosystem: Environmental > Aquatic > Marine > Oceanic | place: Arctic Ocean: Canada Basin | collected... | reverse complement strand
GTTCTTGCGAATATCTCGATCTTTTCACGGAATGAATCTCCTCTGTATGAGGCCGGAATCATCCCAGAAAACTAACACTTAGGTTGGCGCGGTTATCGGGGAGAAGGTCACATCACCAAGGTTCTAAGCCGACTCGAGAAATACTATGAGGCATTTGAAGTGGGAACTTTGAATGCTGAGGATCTAGAACCACGGATAGCCACGCTCAGGAGTCAGCAGAGCGAGTTGGAACTCTCGAGGTCTAAGATTCAGCAGGCTGGATCGGCTTCGAAGGTATCCGACGCCGTGGTAAGACGCCACGTAGAGAACCTAGAGCCTCTTCTCCAAGATTCGGACCGCCAGCTAAGAAAGACTGCGCTCCGATCGTTCATCGATCGAATTGAGGTTGATGGAAGCACTGTCACCGTCGAATACCACTTACCTCAAATGGAACTAAGCGAATCGGACGGTCGAGCAGTTCTGCCTATCGTACCGGTTGGTGGAGATGGGGGACTCGAACCCCCGGCCTCTGCATTGCGAACGCAGCGCTCTCCCAGCTGAGCTACATCCCCTCGTACCGCACGGGCGCGCCGTGTCATGTGAGACAAACGGACGCTGAACTCAATCCAGACTAGCAACCGCATCTTTATGGTGTCAACGAGCGCCTCACTCAGGATTCGATCGCATTCGGCTGCGTGGGTTGGCTCTTACAGGTGTAGAATCCGCCCAATTTTGCAAAGCAGTTTTGAGGTCGAACCTACGATCTTCATTACTGTAATGGCTGGATACGTCAGGTAGGAGAAAGAATTGCTCAAGCATTTCCAGGTTCCAGAGAGTGAGTCAACACGGGTCAAGGCGGACAACCTTCGTTCAACCGTTGAAGAGTTGTTCCGAAAGGTTGGCCTCAGCGAGAAGGATGCGGTTCTTGGCGCAAATGTTCTGGTCTACGCAGACTTGCGCGGAGTGGACACGCACGGTGTGTCGAACATGCTCCGGTACTACATAAAGGCGTATACCGACGGAACGATTAACCCCACTCCCAATTTCGAGATCGTTCATGAGACTCCCAGCACCGCGACCATCGATGCAGATGGCGCCCTTGGCAACATAGTTGCTCCCTGGGCGATGGAACTGGCAATCGAGAAGGCTCAAAAGGTCGGGTCGGGTGGTATCGCCATTCGCAACTCTGGCCACGCCGGTGCGGTGGGTTACCACGCCCGAATGGCGGCTCAGGCGGACATGATTGGTATGGCCATGACCGCGGGCGGTAACGCTATGCTCCCAACATTTGGCGCAGAGGCGAAACTGGGTACGAACCCGATTGCATGGGCAGCACCGGCTCGCAACGAGGAGCCGTTCATATTTGATGCTGCTATGACTGCGATTGCCGGCAACAAGATTGGTCTTGCAGCCAGAATGGGCAAGCCGCTTGAGGGAGGCTGGCTTGGCAACGAAGATGGCTCTCCTGACATGGAAGGTGGCCAGGCTGCGGAATTCGGCGCAGGTAGCCTTCGTCGCCAACTCCCAATGGGGGGCACACGCGAACTTGGATCCCACAAGGGCTACAGCCTTGGCGTCGTAGTGGACATCATGTGTGGACCTCTGAGCGCAGCACCCGGATTCCGGAGTGCTGACATCAACCGGCGAGCACACTACGTGCAGGCGTGGGACATCGCAGGATTCTGTGACGTCGATGAGTTCAAGGACGACATGGATGGCATGCTGAACGGCCTGCGTACTAGCAAGCCAATCCCGGGCGAGGACCGCGTTCTATACGCTGGCCTCTACGAAGCAGAAACCGAAGTCGAGCGCACCCGAGACGGAATTCCGTTGCACAACGAGGTGATCGACTGGTTCAAGAGCATCTGTGCAGAACTATCCGTGGACTACACGCTCTCGTAGAGCGGTTTGTAGCTAAAAGAAATGTGGCGCACGTCCTAACGGGGCGTGCGTTTGCGTTTAATCCGTCTTGCGCCAGAATGGCTCTCGCTGGCGAGCGTTCTCCAGGATTGCTTCGTCAAATGGATCAACGTCAAAGCCGTCTGGCTGGACTGGACCTGTGGTCCAGCCGATTCGCTGCAATACCGACTTTTCCGTATAATAAACGGTGTAAACCATCTGCAAAAACGTCGTGAACTTATCCCGTATGGAGCGCTCGATCTCCTGCAATGACTCGATCTGAGTTTCCGGGTCGAGTCCAACGAACCCGCCAGCTGCGTGAGCGGCCAGGTCAAGGGAAAGCGCGTCCATGACGGATATAAGCGCGCTGCGTAATCGGGGATTGCGGCGTGCCCGTTTCTCGATCTCCTGTGCTAGCCCCATTTCACCGGCCGCTGAAAGGTCATCAACGGCTGGTAACAGTCGATCAAGCACACTCACCAGCGTCGTTCGGTCCGCGTCTGTCAGCCGCCCACCCTCTACGGGACTCATTCGGCTGCCCCTTCGGTTATCGATTCTGGGTTGGGCTCTGGGCTGGGTTCCGATTTGAGCTCGCTACGCTCTCGAACAATGTAGTCGGCCGTCCGCAACGCCAGTGCCTGGATGGTAGGCGTGGGATTCACTGCGCCGCCGGTGACGAGAACGCTGCCATCAACGATGAACACGTTGTCGACGTCGTGCGCTTGCCCCCACTCGTTGACGACCGATGCTTCTGGGTCGACACCCATGCGCGCCGTGCCCATCAGATGCCAGCCGCCCGATCGCAACAGTGGATTCACGATTACATCAATTGCACCCGCTGCCTCAAGCACTTTACGGGCATTCTCAATGCCGTCATCCAACAATCTGCGGGTGTTGGTGTTCAGCGTGTAATCGACCTTGGGTGCGGGAAGATTTGAGCCGTCCACGAGATGATCGTCCAACGTGACGGTGTTGTGCTCTTCCGGAAGGTCTTCGCTGATGACGGCCATGCCGATTCCCTTGCCAAACTTGCTGGCAAATGCCTCGTGATGCCCCTCGCCCCACGGTAGGGGCTTATCGATGCCGCCACGCGCCTGCCATGCGGGACCGCTGCCTCGAATGATCTGATACGAATAGCCTCGTACGAAGTCTTTGCGCGGGTCGGTCTCGTAGAACTCCTGGCTCATGAAGATGTTGCCCTGAGGGCCCTTCCATGATTCCAGCGACTCCGGGAACACACCCATGACCAAGGCGTACGGATGAAACATCAGGTTCTTGCCGACCAGCCCAGAACTGTTCGCCAGCCCCTCCGGGTGAGCGTCTGATTTAGACATCAGCATCAGTCGAGGCGTACCGACGCCGTTCGCGGCAAGCACAACGGACTTCGCAGCCTGATGACGCAGCCGGCCGTTGCGATCAAGATACTCCGCGCCGGTTGCCACTCCCTCATCGTCGACCGTTATCTGAGTGACGCGGCAGCGCGTTCGCAACTTGGCACCGTTTTCGATTGCGTGGGGCCAGTAGGTGATATCTGTGGAGGCCTTCGCCTTGACCTTGCAACCCAGGCCGTTGGGGCCGCAGTAGTTGCAGGCGCCCCGATTATCGCCGTACGGGACGGAGTTCACGTACGAGTCAGAAGGCCACCAGTGCCAGCCAAGCTTCTCGAACCCATCAACAAGCTTCTTGCCATCCTCGCCCAGACCCAGCGGGGGCATCTGCCGGGGGCTTCGTGGCGGATTTGCCGGGTCGCCAGAGATCCCAGAGCAGCCCATCATCTCGTCGTTGAGATCGTAGAACGGCTCAAGATCAAAGTAAGTCAAAGGCCAGTCATCGGCGACGCCATCGAGACTTTTCACGCGGAAGTCAGACGGATGCATTCGTGGAGTGTGCGCAGTCCAGTGAATCGTGCTTCCACCAACGGCGTTAAACATCAGCGGACTAATTGGCGAGTTCTTGTCATTTACGGGATAGTCTTCCGGCCGCTGCCGAACGTTGGGATCAAACGCCCAGTCGGTCAGTTGTCGCAGCTCCCAATCGGCATCACCCGTCACGTAGTTCTCCGGGCGAACCCACCGGCCCTGCTCCAGACAGACCACGTTGAAGCCCTCTTCGCTCAACTTCCACGCCACCGCAGCGCCAGACGCGCCCGCGCCAATGATCAGGACGTCTGCGATCTGGTCATCCTGACTGGACTGTGTCAAAGCTAAAATCCCTCACAGCGAATTCTGGAAATTGCACGCGATACTTGATGCTCAACGCTAGTGGCGAGCGTTACGGAGAATACAGGATAAGGGGGCGGAGATGGTACGCGGGTGGGCTGACGAGCGAATCTGCCATCTCGGCATGTGCTGTTATCGAGGTGACGGAAACATGTCTCGTATGCAGCGGAGGGCCGGGCAAGCCCGGCGGCTACCAGTTGGTGAAAGCCTCCAGTGACTGAGAGGCTTACATATCGCTAATAGCGCGGTCCCCAGATGTAGGTGGAGATGATCCGCAGAATCGGGATCAGGATGACGGCCAGAATGATCTTGCCCTGATGCTCCGTCCAGAAGCTTGGGCCAGAATTCATGTGCGCCAGAGAGGCCGGGTGCGGTGGCGCTGTAGTGGTCATCCACGGCGTCGTGAGAAATGCGGTTGCGCGCTTGATCACTAAGCGATGTGTGCTGCGCTTTTGATGGTTCCCGGTTAGGGTCTTTTGTTCTGGCATTGGTTGCCTCCTGTGTTCGTTATCGGTGCCGCAGGCAGGCGCGGGGGCCTGCCCCTACCGGGTTGTCGGAGCTATTTGGCTTCATCGGCGACTTACCACGGGATGATCCTTTCAAAGAACGTTTGCATGCCGGTTCGAACTGAAGGTGATGCAATAGTCGTCACGATGAGTGTAGCGATCACAACGGCAGCTACCATTCCTATTGGACGTGATACGTGGAAGGGGAACCACCTGTAGCGCGATCGAGATTGCTGGCCGGGGGCGATGCTCTGGTCTGAGACGATATGGATCATGACGTTGCGGCTAATCGGTGGCGTGTCTGGATACCGCGTGGAGGCGACAGCTTTTCGCATCCACTGCTCGAAGAGGTGGTTGGGGACGTTCTGGCTGGCCATCAGAGTTCGCTCGCCGCGGTCTTGACCATTGAAGATGCGAGATCGGGGTAATCGCTGTCGATAAGCTCTTTGAGACGTTTCTGCGCACGTGAGAGACGCGATTTGACGGTGCCTTTGCGCACGGCCATCGCATCGGACATCTCCGCTTCCGAAAGTTGCATGTAGTAGCGGAGATGAAGCACGTTCTGGTCGCGATCATCCAGCTTGCTGATGGCCTCCAGCAGGCGTTCGCTCTGTTCACCTCGCACAGCGTGTGACTCCGGCGACTCGACTGCAGCGTCCCAATCCTGGTTGTAGCCGGCGCTCTCCACCAGCGTGGTGCGGCGCGCGGCTGATCTCCGCATATTGTGGGCTTCGTTGCTGACGATCTGGAGTAGCCAGGGCTTGAATGGTCGTTTCCTATCGAATCTATTGAGCGCGTGGTACGCCTTAATGAACGCAGACTGAGCCGCATCTTCAGCGGCATCGCTATCCCGCAGGAGTAGCCATGCCACGCGGAATACAACTTCCTGGCACTGCTTCACAAGCAAATCGTATGACGCGCCTGAACCGTCTAGAACTAGCTCAATGAGTTTGCCCTCATCAAGATCTGTATCTGCCCGTACTGGGCCGGAGTCTTGGTCCATCACTCTTATTACACCTCTCAACAGGAAGTGGTTCCCTTGAGGATTTGGTAGGAATTGGGGGCAGTTTCCGACCAGCGGGGTAAGTGGTCACTCGCTTACTTAGGAATAATTTGCCGTCGTTGTAGAATCGCCACTCAGCAAACAAGGCAAATAGATCACGGAGTCGAGATAAATGGCCGATAAGAGAGTTGCAGTTATTACGGGCGCCGGTTCCGGTGTGGGACGTAGCGCGGCGCTGGCGTTGCTGGGCGACGGCTACAACGTCACGCTGGTAGGACGTCGGTTGGACGCACTGGAAGAGACGGCTCAGCTTGCGGGCGATGCATCTGCAAACGCGCTGCCCGTTTCAGCCGATGCGGGTAACGCAGACGCCGTGGCGAACGTTTTCAAGCAGACCATGGCCGCGTTTGGCCGAGTGGACGTTCTCTTCAACAACGCCGGTATTGGTGCCAGCGCTCCTTCGCTAGAGATGCTGACAGTTGAGCAATGGCAGTCTGTTGTCGATATCAACCTCACCGGTACATTCCTTTGCACACGCGAAGCAATGCTCATCATGAAGGATCAGGACCCGATGGGTGGTCGCATCATCAACAACGGCTCCATCTCAGCCTACGTACCAAGGCCTGGCTCTGCGCCGTACACGGCAACCAAGCACGGCGTGACCGGACTGACACGTTCAACGTCGCTTGATGGTCGCAAGTATGACATAGCGTGCTCGCAGATCGATATTGGAAACGCGGCGACACCGATGACGGCCGGGTCCACGGACGGACAGTTGCAGGCGCACGGCGAAGTGGTGCCAGAGCCTCGCTTCGACGTGGACCACGTTGGCGAGCAGGTGCTCTACATCTCCAACTTACCGCTGGGGGTGAACATCCAGTTCATGACCATCATGGCGACGAAGATGCCGTACATCGGCCGGGGCTAACAGCGCAGCAAAGCTGCCATCGAAGAAACCAAAGACAACAGCAGACGCCAGGAAGGTATTCGACATGCGTGAGAATCGGATTTTGACGCAACTTGAAAAAGACGAAACCGCGATCGGCGCCGCGCTGAACATCAACTCACCGCACCTGGTGGAGTTGATTGGTTCGCTGGGTTTCGACTGGGTGTTCATTGATGGCGAGCATGGCTCAATGAGCGACCCCGAGATCGAGAACATGATTCGTGCCGCCGAGACATACGGAATGGCCTCGGTGGTGCGTGTCGCGGCGAACGAGCCTCAGCTCATCCTGCACATGCTTGATGCAGGTGCAATGGGAATCGTGGTGCCGCACGTCGACACCGTTGAGGATGCGAAGAAGGCCGCTGATGCGGCCAAGTACCCGCCCCTGGGTGAGCGTGGCTCCAACTACGGAACTGGCCGGAACAACGAGTACGGCACAGGATTCTCAGACATCCTTGAGTACTACTCTGAATCGAACAGGCGCACGATTCTGTTTGCACTCATCGAGTCAGGAACGGCGGTTGACAACTTCGACGAGATCATCGCAGTTGATGGCATCGACGCTTCGTGGCTGGGACCGGCCGATATGGCGCTCTCGATGGGGATGCCGGAGCAGAGCGTGATCGATGCGGCGCTGGATGAAGTCGTGAGCAAGACTGTAGCTGCGGGGAAGATTTCTGCCGTTACGCACCCGGCGCCCAATGCATTCAACCAGTTGGTGGAGTTCCGGAAGCTTGGTGCAACAGTATTCGCTACGCCCGCGCTCGCTTTGCTGGGTCAGTCAGCCGCAAAATGGCAGGAACTGGCGAGAGAGCTGTAGGGGCCACGCGGTAGCGGCGGGTCTGTGACCCGCTCTTCAGCGGTTGATAGTGGTGGTGTGTGCACACGCGTATGCGTTCCCGGAGCGGGTCTTAGACCCGCCGCTACCGTAAGGCATATTGTGAACTCATACGCTTAGCGGCTGCCCTCTTCAGCAAAAAGTAGCTACGTTACTTACTCGGCCCACTCGCCTTCCATTGGTAGGCCGTGCTCTTCCCAATCTGATATGCCGCCGGCGTAGCCGGTGACGTTTTGGTATCCACTTTCGGTGAGGAGTTTGTAGACGTATTTACTAGCGGGGCACTTAAAGTTAGAGCAGTAGACGATGATCTCTTCAGAAGGATCAAGCTGATCGAGTATCTTGGTGGGATCATCGATGTTGAGTGAGCCCGGGATGTGCTTGGCCCGATATGCCCACGCGCCGAGGACCATAACGAGCTTGAAAATCTCTCTGGCGTCGATCTTTGCTTTCAGGGCGTCACGTTCGATCAGGTTCAATTTTGGTGCTCTTGGCAGGCGCCACTCTTAGATGTAAGCGATCGACCCATCCGGGTTTACATGGTCGCCACGGTGCCACGATGCCTTGTACGGGCGGGAGGTCATCTCTGAGTCTACGATGTCGATGCCCAGTCCGGGGCCTTCTGGCAGTTCAAAGTAGCCGTCAATTGGCTTCGCAACGGGGGTGACGGAGACTGCCTCCGTGGGCGATGGATCTCTGTACTCTTGCACCAGGAAGTTGTTGGTGGCGGCGTCTATGTGCAGATTGGCGCGTGTTGCTACCGGCCCCATGGGATTGTGAGGGGCGATCATAAGGTCGTGGCCTTCTGCCATGAATGCGATCTTCCGCATCTCCGTAATGCCACCGACGATGCAGACGTCTGGCTGGAGGATGTCTACACCGCCTTCACGCACGAGATCCCACAGCTCGAACTTGGTGTAGAGGCACTCGCCAGTGGCGACAGGGCATGGCATCTCGCCACGGAGTCGGCCCATTTCGTGGCGGTTCTCCATGCGAATCGGCTCTTCCATGAACCAGGGGCGGTACTCCATGAGCGCGTCCGTGAGTTCCAGTACGCGGATGGGCTCAAAGATAGCGGCGTGGGCATCGAATCCCACGTCGATGTCATCACCGACGGCTGCGCGAATCGCTTTGAAGCGAGCGTTGGAGTCGGTGAGGACATCGTTCCAGAGCATGGTGCGCCAGTTTGGCGAGACGGGGCTGGCCTTGAGGCCGGCGAAGCCTTGATCGACGTATTTGCGCGCGTCATCGGCCAATTCCGCTGCAGTTGCGCCGTGGATGCCGTGATACGCGCGTATCTTGTCCCGTACAGCGCCGCCCATGAGTTCGTAGACGGGTTTGTCGAACGCCTTGCCCGTGATGTCCCACAGCGATTGATCGATGGCCGACAGCGCGGCCATACCGGATGAGCCAAGTGGGAAGCGCGCGCCCTGGTAGCAGAGCGCCCAGTTGCGCTCGATCTCCGTTGGGTCGCGACCGATGAGCTGCTCTTCGAAATACGCAACCCAGTGCGGAGATCCTGCGTCTGGGCCTACGTGATACACCTCACCGATGCCGTAGATTCCGGCATCTGTGTTGGTGCGGACGTAGACCAGATTCCCGCCTTTATCGTCGGCGGCTACCAGGCATTCAATGTTTGTGATCTTCATTGGGTTTCTCGCGGCTTCTCGAATCATTTGGTGAGATGGGAGTGGGATGGATTGGTTCTTAGAGGAATCCGGGAGCACCGTCTTGGTAGGTCGCGAAACCACGGTCCCACTGCTGGGGCGGATTGGCGGCGATGAATTCATGGTTGAGCGTCATGCCAATTCCGGCCTGAGTCGGCAACTCAAAGTGGCCGTTCACCGGCTCCCACGGCTCGTTGATGAAGTTTGCCTTCTCTTTGCGGTGGTCGCCGTGCCATTCAAGGATCGCGAAGTTGTTGATGCTAGCGGCATGGTGAACACCAGCAGCGGTGGAGAGCAGGCCGAGCGGGTTGTGCGGCGCTACGGTGATGTAGTGGGCCTCCGCAACCGCGGCGATCTTCTTGGCTTCCAGCAGGCCGCCACAGCAGAGGATGTCTGGCTGAATGATGTCCACAGCATCGGCGTCCATCAGTTCGGTGTAGCGGGAGAGGCCGTAGAGGTTTTCGCCAGTGGCAAGCGCTACGCGAAATTCCTTGCGGAGATCCGCGGTGGAGGCGATGATTTCGGCCCCGGCCGGCTCTTCGATGAACATGAGTCTGTAGGGCGTGATTACGCGGGCAAGTTCAACAGACTTGCCTTGTTCGCGAATCGCTGTATGGACGTCGACAGCAAGGTCTGCAGAGTCGCCGATTGCCTTGCGAACAGCGGCCATGCGCTCATCGGCGGCACGCAGCGTCTGCGCCCACGGAATCTCGCGCCAATTGCCGGGAACGGGGCTGGTCTTGAACGCTGTGTAGCCCTCGTCCACGAGCTGGAGTGCTTGATTGGCCAACTCCTCAAGCGAGTCGCCATAGATGCCGTGATAAACCCGCACTTTGTCGCGTGTTGGGCCACCAAGGAGCTTGAACACCGGGACGTTTGCGGCCTTGCCGGCGATGTCCCAAAGGGCGATGTCGATACCTGAGAGCGCCGACCATGCGACCTGTCCCAGGGGGAATCGCATGGTGTTTTTCGCACGCCGTAGAAGCCACTCGATGCGGCCAGGATCCTGTCCTACGAACCAGGGCGACATCTCCTCAATCATGGCGATGACGCTGCGGTCCGGGCCAATTGAGTAGGCCTCGCCAACGCCGGTGATGCCTTCGTCGGTTGCCACCTCAATAAAGATGTTGTTCCGGCCGCTTGCAAAGGCGTGGAACGTTGTTATGCCAGTTATTTTCATATTTGTGCCCGAACTTCGGGTATTTGCCAACAGGACGTTTTGCCTCAGTATGGCCTAGCCAGAACACGGGATATCCACAGTTGACGCTTCAGTGGCATACCGGATAAAACCGAGCCGGGAGTTAATACATGACAACATCAGACCCGAGTTTGTTCACGAGCAGCGTTGTGAAGCCTGCTGATTTCGACCAGTACTGGGCGGAGACGCTGACGGCGACGGATGCCGTTGCGCTCAATCCACGTCTCTCGCTGGATGAGATGCGATCTACTGATGAGATTGAGGTGTTCGAGGCGCTATACGACAGCTATGAGGGCATCGAGATAGCGGGCTGGTATGCGCGGCCTCGAAACTTCGAGGGCAAGTTGCCCGGCTATCTGTTTGTGCCGGGGTATGTGAGCGAGCCCAAGTTGCCGAATGATCTGGCGTTGCGTGGGTATGCGGCGTTCTCTGTGGCGCCGCGAGGCAAACTCCGCAGCAACAGGGTGTTCAATCCCGGCTACCCGGGCCTGCTGGCGCACAACATCGCCGAACGGGAAGAGTACGGCTATCGCGGCTTCTACATGGATGCAGTGCGGGCGTTCGATTTCCTGGCCGGTTTGGACGAGGTTGATGAGACACGCATTGGCGTGCAGGGCGGTAGCCAGGGTGGCGCACTAACGCTGCTGGTCGCGTCGTTACGATCAGATCAGGTGGCGTGTGGATCGGCTGGTGCGCCGTATCTGTGCTCCATGATGGACTCGGCAGAGATGACGCACTCGTACCCGTACGAGGAGATCAACGACTACCTGCGCATCCATCCGGACGACGAACTCGCCGTGCGCGAGACGCTTGATCTGCACGATATTCATAATTTTGTGGACAGAATCAAGTGCCCGATGATCGTGAGCGTGGGCCTGCAGGACGATGTTGTGCCGCCGGAGACCGGGTTCGCCGTGTTCGACCAAATTGGCAGTACGGACAAGCGGTTCTACAGCTACGAAAACTGCGGCCACGACGCCGGGACTGGAGATGGCCACGTCGCGATTGTGGATGCGTTCATGGACTCACATCTGAACCCGAGTGCGATTGGAGGCGCAGGATGAGCGCTGATCGAAACGCCTACTGGGCGGCGGTAAAAGACGAAGTAGCCGCGCTATCCGACTCTAATGTAAGCATAGAAGAGTTGCCGGAGCGGTCTAACGAAACGTGCGTTGTGTATGCCGTGTGGTACGAGGGCATTGGCGGCTATCCGCTGTTTGCGTATCTCACACTGCCACGTGGCGATGGCCCGTTTGTGCCGCTGTTTCAGGCGCCGGGCTACGCGAGCGTAGTTGGCGTACCAGCTCGTGAGCGCAGCGCCAAGTACGCGGTGTTCGCACCATGTCATCGCGGGCAACGACTTGCCGATTCCGGCTATCAAGCCGCCTACCCCGGCCTGCTGACTGATGGACTGCCGGGTGCGAGCTCCTACATATGGCGGTCAGTGGTGGCGGACAGCCTGCGGGCAATCGACGTGTTTCTTGGTCAACCAGAAGTGGACGGTTCAAAGCTTGCGATTGCGGGCAACGACCTCGGTGCGCTGGTGGCCAGTTTGAGGCCAGATGTGAAGTCACTGCTGGTGGTCACGCCGCTGTTGCTGACAGATCCGCCGGGCCGAGCGAGCGACACATTCGCGTACCCGATGCAGGAGTACAACGACTTCAAACGCACCTATAGCGACCAGTGGAACGAGGCGCTTGAGACGCTGAGTCTGTTCGACCCAACAGCGGGGGCAGCAGACATCCAGGCGAACACAATGATTGCCTGCACGGGTGGCGAAATCTGCGCCGCGAACGACTTGATGGGTGCTATCGCTGGTGAAGCTGGCGTGTACAAGAACGAGGGACGCGGGTTCATCGACCATACGGTTCAAGAAGACTGGCTGGCAGAAGCGACAGGCGTTCCGATAACGCCCGGACCGTTTTTGCCGCGCTAGGAACTCCCTCTGCACACAGGTCTATACTGAAACGCGATAGACGCCGATCCGTACGGCGCCAGAAAGCGATATCTGCTGGCACTCCGTAATCCTCCTGATTCGACAGGCGGGACATCTGAATCTTCCGATGCTGACGCTGTAGTTGCGCGTCCGAAATCTGGCTTCACAGCTGGATTGCGCACCTGGTCGGGCCGGACATTTGAGTCGCTTGAAAACCGCGACTTCCGCATTCTGTGGATGAGCATGCTGCTCACCATGGGCGGTTTCCAGATGCAGATGATCGCCCGCGGCATCCTTGTGTTCGATATGACCGGCAGCGCTAAGATCACCGCGGTAGTCTCCATGGGTTTCGCTCCAAGCATGCTTGTTGTATCTCTGTTTGGAGGAGCACTGGGCGACCGCATGGATCGTCGGCTGATTATCCAGATTGCCCAGGGTGTCAACGTACTGGCGGCTGGCGTTGTTATAGCGCTGCTTTTCACCGATCAAATTCACTGGATCCACATGTTCTTTGTGTCGGTAGCGCAGGGTGCCATGTTTGCGATTCAGATGCCAGCCAGACAGGCCGCCATACCGTCACTCGTCGGGAAAGATCGGGTTGGCAACGCCGTTGCTCTAAACGCCATGGCTATGAGCCTGATGAACGTTGCCGGGCCATTCCTTGGTGGACTCATCTACGGGATTGGCGGGCCGAAAGCTGCGTACGTTGTGGTGTCCATCATGATGGCCGCTGGATTCCTCATCACTGCATTTATCCCGCACATGTACCCATCGGCAGCGGCCAAAAAAGAGACGGTGATCCAAAACATCGTAGGCGGACTCAAGTACCTGAGAGGCAACTCTATGGTGCGCACGATGCTGGTATTTAGCGTCATGATGGCGCTGCTTTCCATGCCGTTCCGGATGATGATTCCAGTATTCGCCAAGGAGCTATATGGGCTTGAACCCGAAGGGGTCGGAATACTGTCGATGATGATTGGCATAGGCGGTATCGCAGCGTCAGTGCTTGCAGCAAGTCTCCGCAAAGGCCAGCGGCGTGGTTGGGTGTTGCTGAGCGCGGGTGTAGTGGCAGGACTATCGATGTTGGCGATGGCAATATTCCCGTTCTACCTGGTGGCAATTTTCTTCATGACCGGCGTTGGATTTGGCGAGACGATTCGATGGGGCCTCGGTCAGGCGATGATGATGGAGGCGACAGCTGATGAGTATCGTAGCCGCATGATGAGCCTGCTGATGATGTCGTTCGGCGTAATGCCACTCGCCATGCTGCCGCTGGGCTATGCGGTTGACGCATTTGGCGCCGAGAAGGCGCTCTTCGGTATGACGTTCCTGCTGCTAGGCGCAACAGTACTCTTCATCATCCTAAGCCCCCGCATGCGCCACCTCTCCTAGGTGCCTGCCGCACAGGCACATTAGAACAGGTACCTGCCGTACGGGCATTTAGGGGGACTCGTCGTAGGGACGCATGGCGTGCGCCCGGTTTTCGTTTTCCGAGTGGCACACACCTGACACACGCATCGCACGCACACCGATCTCTGACGTTCGCGGCCCCGAACGGGCGCACACCATGCTCCCCTATGTGATGTCGCCGAGACGATGGATGAGGTACTACGGGAGATTCAGAAGCACGCGATGGAGCATCTCGGCTTCACCGTTGAGTAGGCGAACTCCGCGGAGAACCTGGACCTGTGGCGGGGTGCGCTGAGAAGCACGTCACGGCCGTCCGAGATGCGAACGTTCGATATTCGGGCTTGAACGGGGCGGGGCAGGCACAGGGGCCTGCCTCTACCGAGTGCCTCAGCGCCGAACGATCAAATCTTGTCGATGAAGGTGTTGAGCGGTGTGTGAGATCAGTCCATTTCTCCCGCGATAGCAGGAACCGCCCTCGGTACTTGTCTGCGCACTATTGCCGAGGCGTCCATCGCTAACAGCAGGTTGCCGATGAGGAAAAAGGAGGTCCACTGCCTGATGAGTGTACCTCCAGGGGATATCAAAGCCAGAGCGTATTGCTAGTTCTTGCTGCCTGACCAGTAGCCCGGTGATCGGCCGGGTTCCCACACGTGCTCGCGGGCTACCTCCTCGTTGAGGTCTGCGCCCCAGCCCGGTCGGTCGGGGATCAGCACTTCGCCGTTTACGATCTCCAATTTCTCCGTGATGAGATCGTCTTTCCATGGGACATCATCGATATCGATCTCCGAAATGCGTACGTTGGGGATGGATGCGCAGAGATGCATGGAGTGGAGCGTTGAGAGGTGGCTGTAATAGTTGTGCGGCGCGCAGTTGATCTCGAATGTTTCCGCCATGTCAGCGACTTTCTTGGACTGTGTGAAGCCCTGCCATGGCACGTCGATCATGCAGACGTCCATTGCGCGCGCTTCGAAGTAGCGTCGGTAGTCGCGCGGTGTGAACAGGTTTTCGCCGGAGCAGACTGGCACACTTGTGGCATCTCTGATCTCACGCAGGCCTTCTGGCTCGTACATGTCGATCTCAACCCACATCATGTTGAACTCTTCCAGTGCTTTGCAGATGCGCGTGGCCGCTTCAACCCTGAAGTTGAAGTTGAGGTCCAGTGCAATATCGACGTTTGGCCCAACTGCGTCTCGAAACGTTCCGATGTGGGTGCGGATGTGGTCGATGGTGGCGTTATCGACTGTGCCGTCGGTTGTGCCGCTGCCGCCGCCGAAACCGCCCCGGTATGAGTAGGCTGGGTCACCGGGGTAGACGATGTTGGTCTTGAGGGCGGTGAAGCCGCGCTCGACGACCTCTTTGCCAAGGGTGGTGATGTCATCCCATGTGCGCAGCGGATCCACGCCTATGAGCTCATAATTGGCTGCACGTGAGGTGCCGCAGTGCGACCAGTAGACGCGCTGCTTGGTGCGCATTGGTCCGCCCGCCAACTCGTATACGGGTACACCGAGCGCTTTTGCCTTGATGTCCCAGAGCGCTAGGTCAATACCTGCGATTGCCTTGGATGCGATGCCGCCCGGGCTCTGGCGTGCCATGCGGTACATGTCCCAGTAGCGGGCTTCGTATGCTCGTGGATCTTGCCCGATGAGGATGGCTTCGAACTCCTTCGCAGTGGTCGTGACCCCATACGGGTTTCGGCCGTCGGAGCACTCGCCGTAGCCGGTGATGCCCTCATCAGTGCGGACGGCGACGTACTGCCACGGCCGCCATCCTGCGTCGACTACGAAGGTATCGATTCCTGTGATTTTCATGATGAGGCTCCAGTCTGGTGTGTGGCCGTCTAAAGAAGAACTAGTTGATTTGTCCCACGGGGTCGTCCCGGTGATCTGACATGTACTTACGCATTGCATCGAGCAGCGTGACGGTGGCCCGAAGCGTGGTCATGCGGTCGGCGAGCAGGTGCTTTCCGGCGGCACGCGCACGCTGCTCGATGCCTGCGTGGGCGTCTTTGACCTTCTGGTGGTTCGGCTCGCCCGGCACGCCTAGCGACGCCGCCATATCGTTCTGACCGAACGTCACGCAATGAATACCGTCGACTGCAACGATGTCGTCCAGGTTGTCGATGGATTTCTGACTCTCCAACTGGGCGATGATGAAGATGTTGTCGTTGGAATCAGCGATGTAGCCCTTGTTGCCGCCAAACTTCTCTTCCATGGTTGGCGTGTCGTCGTAATAGTGGCCGCGCCCCGGCCCCCACGACCGCTTGCCGGCTGGGGCATAGAGGCATGCGTCTGAGAGAACCTGCGCCTGTGCGCCAGTCTCGACGCCCGGGCCCTGGATACCCTGTACGCCGCGGGCGAGGTACTGCTTGATTGGTACTGCGTCCACCACGGGAACACGCGCAGTCACCGACATTCCAGCGGCGTTGGCAACGCGGCAGATGTCGTCGATCTCCGAGAGATCAAAGTGGCCCTGCTCGCCGTCGAGGTCTACGCCGTCCATTCCAGCCAGTGAGGCCAGTTCCACCAGTTCTGTCGATGGGAAGTGCATCTGAAGAAAGTGTGCCTTCCGACCCTGTCGGTTCGCTTCAAAAATAGTGTTTGCTGGCAAGAGCGGACTCCGTACGCGCTGAGATGATCGATTAGGCTCGGCGAGTATACCCGTGTCGTGCAGTTGAGGCGGAGCACCTTAGGGCTGCCTGCTGCCAATTGGCATCCACTAAGCGGGTGATTCATCCAACGAGGTGTAAGCACGAACCCGCCTCACCGCGTCTCAAAGGAACCGCCATGGAACAACGCCCACCGCTACCACCATTTACCGCCGAAACCGCTGCCAAGAAGGTAAAAGCGGCCGAAGACGCATGGAACGCCCGTGATCCAGAACGCGTTTCGATGGCCTATACACCTGATTCAGATTGGCGAAACCGGGATCAATTCTTCACCGGTCGCGAGGCCATCAAAGAGTTCCTGACTCGCAAGTGGGAGAAGGAGCTGGACTACCGACTCATGAAAGAACTCTGGGCCTTCACGGACAACAATATCTCCGTGCGGTTTGAGTACGAATATCACGACCACGACGGCAACTGGTTCCGCACCCACGGCAATGAGCACTGGGAATTCGACGCCAACGGCCTCATGCAGCGACGCGACATGAGCGCGAATGATGTGGCGATTGCGGAGAGTGAGCGTCGTTATCGGTGGGAGCGGGAGTAGGGGCGGGATGCGCCGCTCCAGCTACATCTCGCGTGGACACAGCTCATGGCTGGGATTCTTCGGTAGCCTCAGAATGACAAATAAGGTGTCGATCAAGCGAGGCCGTGAATTCCGACCTGCATGATCTGCCGTTGCTCAGACTGGTATTCTGATTCCGTTTGAATCTCATCCCGCGTTTCGCCCTTACTCAGGCTCTGGAGAATCGTTCATGCTCAATGGTGTGCTTGTCGCCACCGGATTGGTCCTGGTATCGCTGCTGACAATCGCCATACCGATAGTCCACTTCATCAGCGTACCGCTGGGTCCGTTCGTAGCTGGCCTTATTGGCGGAGGTGTTGCGAAGGCCGATGAGGGCCAGATCGTCAAATTCGGACTCTACGTCGGCGCTGTGATGGCAGTCCCTGCAGGAATCATGATTGTGGTTGGCTTTGTGGTCGACCTGGGCGATCCCTGGAACATATTGATTCCGTTGGTCGGAGTTGCCGTGGTGCCGTACGTCTGGTGGGCGGTCACCATAGGCGCTCTTGGCAGCTATCTGATGCGGCGTAACGAGGCCAAAGAGGCAGCGCAGAACACGCCAACCGAGTAGGGACTCAACCAATGCTAGACGAGTGCTAGCTCAGCGTGCCGGTCATCTTCTTCAACTGCGTTTTGACAAGTGACGCCAGCGGTCGATGAGCACGTTTCTGTAGCTGCGGGTCCACCTCAAGCAGATCGGCTGCCTCAACCTTCGCGAACTGCATCAATTCAACATCTCTGATCGTCGCAACCTTCAGGTCAGGCATTCCGCTCTGGCGCGTGCCCAAATAATCGCCCGGGCCACGAATTCTTAAGTCTTCCTCTGACAGTTCGAACCCATCGTGAGTACGCTCGATGATCTGCAGGCGTTCTTGAGCTTCGATGCCGGCACCGTCCGTCAGCACGAAGAAGTGGCTGGCGTGTTCGCCACGGCCTACGCGGCCACGCAACTGGTGAAGCTGAGATAAGCCGAATCGCTCAGCGCTCTCCACCATCATCACCGTCGCGTTGGGCACATCGATGCCCACTTCGATAACGGGCGTCGCTACCAGCACGTCGATCTCGCGTGCGTGCACCTGCTCCATGACTTCCTGTTTGTCAGCCAGACTCATCCGCCCGTGTAGCAGCCCCAGTCGGAGTCCTTTTAGCTCGCCAAGTCTGAGACGCTCGTATTCCGTGGCGGCTGCCCGAGCTTCGATCTGATCTGAAGGCTCGATGAACGGGCAGACTACGAACGCCTGTCGCCCGGCTGCAACCTCGTCGCGAATCATCTGATAGCCGTCTTCGCGATCTGACTTCGACCGCAGCCAGCGCGTCTTGATTGATTTGCGGCCACCGGGAAGCTCTTTCAGGGTCGAGATATCCAGATCGCCATAGAGAGTGAGTGCGAGGCTCCGTGGGATCGGTGTGGCCGACATTGCGAGCAAGTGCGGCCGGATGCCCTTGCCCTGAAGCGCCGAGCGTTGCTCAACGCCGAATCGATGCTGCTCATCGACCACTGCGAGGGCGAGTCGCGGGATCTCCACGTCCTCCTGAAACAGCGCGTGCGTGCCGATGGCGAGTTGGATGTGGCCTTCAGATATTTGGCGCTGTATCTCAGCCTTTTCAGACTGACGAATGCTGCCCAGAAGCAGCGCGATGCGCAGCGGCTCGTCGAAGCCCGGCATCTCAAACGACCGCACGTAGCCTTCGTTGAAGATCGAAACATCTCCGGCTGTGAGCATTGATGCAATATTCAGGAAGTGCTGTTCTGCCAGCACTTCGGTTGGCGCCATCAACGCCGCCTGATAGCCCGCATCCGCGGCCATGAGCATTGCAGCAAGGGCGATGACCGTCTTGCCGCTACCAACCTCACCCTGAAGTAGGCGTGCCATTGGAACAGTGTTTTTGAGCTCGCCGATGATCTCGGTGAGTGCTGACTCCTGGCCATCCGTGAGATTGAACGGAAGTAGCCCGCGGAAGTGATCCATCACTCCCTGACTTGGCGGAATCGAAACAGCAGCATCCTTCTCTCGCCACTGCATTCGCCGCGTCTGGACCGCAACTTGGTTTATAAACAACTCATCCCACGCAAGGCGTCGGCGTGCTTCCGCGTAGTGCTCTTTCGAATCAGGGAAGTGCATCCCATGAATGGCCTGTGTGAGCTTAAAGAGGTTCTGGTTCTTCCGAATCTCCGCGGGCAGAGGATCAACCACCGACGGCAGTCCAACCTCTAGCGCGTTGTTTGTAGCAATCCGAAGTGTGCGTTGGTACATGCCTTCCGTAGAGGGGTAGACTGGGAGGAGATTGCCGCCCTTGATCAACTCCTCAGCAGATGTACCTGATGCGCTTTCGTACTCGGGGTTCTGGAACTGAGCGCGATCGCGATACACACCCACCTTCCCGCTCAGGGCCAGCGTGGTTCCCGGCTTAAAGCGAGATGCCAGATACGGCTGATTGAACCATGTGGCATCGACGATACCGGTCCCATCGTTGATCGACACAGCTGTGGCACCGCGCCCGATTCGCTTGGTGGTGGAGCTAATGACCTTGCCGATAACGCTGACTTCTTCATCGATCTCAATATAGGCGATCTGCTTCACATTGCTGTAGTCAATATGACGCAGTGGGAACAGGTACAGCAGATCGCGAAGCGTCTCAACCTCCATCTTGCGGAAGTTTGCCAGAGTGGGTTTCCGGATGAACTTCAGATCGTCGATGTGTGTCTTGAGGGGGAGTGCTTCCGGCGGGTCAACTTTCTTTGAGGCTTTTTGAGGGCGGGGGGGCGTGGCTGCTTTTGCCAGAGTAGCTTTCGGTTTCTCCGCCACCTTGGGAGTCGGGCGTTGAGTCGCGTTTGCCGGCGATACACCAGATGATTTGAGGATCTGGCTAACCATCAGCTCGCGGGCTGCGCCATCCCGCGATGAGTAAGTCCCCGCACTGCGGTCCACGCCTGCCAGAACCGGCCGGAACTCTTCCGCTGAGGCACCAAGAAATGAATCCAGCCCACCGGAAACGGCTGTGTTTGCATGACCCTGAGCGCGCTCAAGTTCCAGAATCTTGACCAGTATCTCCAGCTTTGATGCAGCGGTGCGTGTACCGCTATTCCCTGGGGCCATTCCGATTAGTCGCTGGCGACGGTGTAGGCGACCCCGACCAACCCGGGGCCAGCGTGCGCGCCGATGACCGGACAGATCGAGGTTGATGGAGGCACGGACAAGCCGGTCACGTTGGCGACCTGCGCAGACAAGCCATCGGCCGCGGCCTGATCCTTGGCCACGATCACCGCGGCGTGCTCAATCTTCCCGGCAGCCTCCAGCCTTGAAATGAGCGCCGTAACGCCCTTCTGCTTGCTTCGAGGACGGGCAATTGGCGCCACCTCGCCATCGACGATTCCTAACAGCGGATGGAACTTGAGCAGCGTCCCGATAAACGCTGATGCCGTCCCAACTCGACCACCACGTTTCAAGTATTCAAGCGTATCGAGGAGAAATAACACATGGGTTCGTTCAATGAGATCTTTGGCAAGAGCGACAATCTCATCCAGGCTCGCTCCGTCTCGTGCAGCCCTAGCAGCGGCGATCACAGTGAGGCCGGTGCCCATGCTGGCCGACTTGCCATCGATCACTCGAATTTCCGGCCCTTCACCAGCAAGCTCTTCACTTGCACGCACGGCAGAGTCATACGTACCGCTCAATTTTGAACTGATATGTATCGAAACAATTCCATCTGCACTCGCGTCGATACCTTGATATGCCTCCACGAACTCACCCGGAGACGGCTGTGACGTGGTCGGAAAGACCTCAGATGTCTCCAACCTACCGTAGAACTCTGAAGGCTTGATCGTGACCCCATCGATGAACTCTTCGCTGCCAAACATCACCTTCAGCGGCACTATGTGAATGCCAAGTTCTTCAATCAGATCTGGCGCGATATCCGCCGTGCTGTCTGTAACTATTACAACGCTCAATTTGCGCTCTTTCTACTCCACCGCTATCAGTAGCGGGTAGTGCGGTTGACCACCATCCAGAATTTCTACTTCCAGCGCTTCATACTGGGCGTTCAGAGCAAGTCCAAGCTCCTCCGCCTGACGCTGATCCACGCCATCACCTCGATAAATCGTAAGAAGCTCGCCACGCTGCGACATTCTGCCCATCAGTTTCAGCGCGACTTCATCAATTTCACTACCAGCAACAACTATCTCACCGCCCAGTATCCCAATTACCGCGCCGGAACTGACACTCTCACCGTTGAGATCGAAATCTCGCGAGGCAATTGTGACACTTCCGACCACGACATCCGAGGCCGCTGCGTCCATCGAGCTTTGATTTTCTGATGCTCCCAGCTGGGGAGTGTAAGCCAGGAGTCCTGAAATACCTGCCTGCATAGACCTTGTGGGAACAACAGCGACCTGCTTTGCGCTCTCACATGCCGCCTGATTAGCCGTGCCGATCACGTTTGAGTTATTTGGGAGGATGATCACTTCCTCCTGCGAGCAGCGCTCAATGGCATCCAGAATCTCGCCAACGCTGGGATTCATGGAATCGCCACCGGTCACGACTTCAACTGCGCCCAGGCCACCTTCGATGAACAATCGGCGCATCCCGTCGCCAGCAACTATTGCCACGATGCCACAGGCGGCATCCACTGTGCCACCTTCAGGTCCAATATCACTCTGCCGAGCTGAGCGATCGGCGGTCTGCTCATCCATGTTCATAATGGTGATATTGGAGAGCGTCCCCAGAGTTGCGGCCATCCCGAGCGCCGGGCCAGGATTATCGACGTGAACGTGAACTTTTACGTCTGTTGCGCTGCCTGCCACCATGGCAGAGCGTCCCATATCACTCATCGACGTTCGCAACTCTGCCGGATCAAGATCTTCGCCAGTGACCAGGAACACAGTGCAGTAGCCCCATGATTCCTCTTCCGCTTCCGCCAGGAACTCAGTCAACACCTGCGCGGAGTTCACTCCGGGCGCTGGCAGTTCAATCGAACCGTCAGACTCCCCATGCAAGTAGCTGAGGGCACCGGAAAACATTACCGACAGGCCGTATCCACCGGAGTCGACCACTCCCGCTTTGGCCAGCACATCCAGTAGGTTAGGGCTGTCTTCAACCGCTGCGTGTGCCGCCGCGCAAACCTCAGCGAGAGACTCCGTCAACGAGCAATCCCGGTCGGCGGCATCCACCGCTGCATCTCTGGAGAGGCGCAGCACCGTGAGCATTGTGCCTTCCGTGGGGTTTTGAACCGCTGAATACGCGGAGTCTGTGGCCATCTTTAGAGACTGTGCCAGTTCCGCGGCCCCGAACTCAGTGCTGTTGGGTGTTGCTTCAGCGATTCCTGAAAAGAATTGGGAGAGGATCAAGCCTGAGTTGCCTCTGGCACCCATTAACGCTGACCTGGCCATACCGGCCGTAGCTTCTGGGAGAGTCTCGAAACCGGCGGCGGCCACGACGCTGACAATCGACTCAAGCGATAAGCCCATGTTGGTGCCGGTATCGCCATCGGGAACAGGAAACACGTTAAGGGAGTTGATCTGCACTTTGTTTCGCTCGATGGCTCGATGGCCGGCGCGGATGGCCTCCACCAGCGTGCGTGTATCGATAGCCATCGAAGGTGTCATCGTTGACCGACGATAGTAATTGCGGCTTCAGATACGCTCTTCATCAGGAAATCAGGCGGGCTACTCATCAGTTTGTCCTTGTAGGATTGCAGCGAATCTCCTTGCTGCGCGGACTTACCGCATGTTAACGTAGAAAGTAGAGATACATCCCCGAGGCACGCGTTTTCCTAGCGGCCTCGATTTGTTTACAAACAAGCTCATGCGGCGACCCTTGTACTGAGGCTCGCCACAAACCTGAAGAGGAATTCGATGGCTAAGTGTTCAGTTTGCGGTAAAGGTCCTCAGTTTGGGCACAATCGCAGCCACTCGATGAAGGCGACAAACCGTCAGTTCAAGCCAAACGTCTTCAAGAAGACAATGGTAGTCGACGGCGAGTCAAAGAAAGTATTTATCTGCGCCCGCTGTCTGCGAACGTCAGTGAAGCCGCCTCGCAAGTAACCTCCGTTTACGGGTGCGAACCTGAACAAACCGCCGTCAATTGATGGCGGTTTTTCTTTTAAGCGTTTAAGTTCGCTGCGTCCCTGATACTGGCAACGCCTGCAGGAACGCCATCAGCGTGTCCGAAGATGCCGGAGCCGGAGATGAGGGTGGTCGCCCCTGCACCGGTCGCGAGTGGCGCGGTGTCTACTTTGATACCGCCATCCACGGCGATCTCCAGATTCGGGTACGATGAGTCGCGTATCGCCGCAAGCGCTTCGATCTTGGGCAGCATCTCGTGCATGAACGACTGCCCGCCTGCGCCTGGCACGACTGTCATCACGAGTACCCGATTCACGTCGCCAAGCACCTCGGTGATGGCCTCCAGAGGTGTGTCCGGGTTGAGCGTGATGGCTGGCCGTATGCCAGTCGCCTTGATCTCATTCAGCGTCGCGTCAATGTCTGGCGTCGACTCAACATGCGCGGTCATTGTCAGGTTCAGAATAGCCGAGTACTCAGCGGCGTAACGTGCCGGCTCTTTCACCATCATGTGAACGTCGATCGGCAGGCTTGTTGCAGCGCGTACGGCTTCCAGCACCACAAACCCAAACGTGATTCCCGGCACGAACTGCCCGTCCATCACGTCGAAGTGAATCTCGTCAGCGCCGCCTGCCTCAGCTTCGGCCACGTGCTCACCTAGCCGGCCGAAATCGGCAGACAGGATAGAAGGTGAGATCTTGATCGGGTGATTAGCTGTCATCGGTCACCGCGGACATCCGGAGCTTTGCCACTTCCAGTGCCTCCCGAACCCGGTTGAAGGCCGTTCCGCCTTCCACGTCTCTCGCGGCTATCGAAGAGTCGACCGTAATATCGAACACAGCTTCATCAAACAGGTCGGAAGCGGCCTGATATTCAGCCAGCGACAACTCATGCAGGAATCTTCCGCTGCCGACCGCCTGCTCCGACAGGTTGGACACAATGACGTGCGCCTGCCTGAACGGCATTCCCTTGCCCACCAGGTAGTCGGCGATGTCCGTCGCCAGCACGTAGCTAGACTCAGCTGCGTTCCTCATCTTCTCAACGTCAAACGTGGCGGACTCAATCATCCCCTCGGCAACGCCCAGCGCCATCAGTGCAGTGTCCACCGAATCGAACAGACCCTCTTTATCTTCCTGAAGGTCCCGGTTGTACGTTAGCGGCAGCCCCTTCAGCGTGGTCATGGCAGCCATGAGGTTGCCGACTACCCGCCCAGATTTTCCGCGCGTCAGCTCGGCGAAGTCAGAGTTTCGTTTCTGCGGCATGATGCTGGAGCCAGATGTGTAGCCGTCACCCAGCTTCAGGAATCCGAACTCGTCCGTCGACCAGATGATGAACTCTTCCGCGAGCCGTGAAAGATGCAGCATGCAGACAGACGCTGCGTAGATCAGATCCAGTGAAAAATCCCTGTCTGAGACGGCGTCCATGCTGTTGGCGGTGATGCCGCCAAGTCCCAGTTCTTCCGCAACTGAATGCCGATCTATCGGATACGGAACCCCGGCCATAGCCCCACTGCCGAGTGTGGAAACACTTGCAGCGTGGGCGGCGTTGGCAAACCTCTCGGCGTCGCGATCCAGCATTTCGAAGTATGCGAGCAGATGATGCGCCAGCGACACGGGCTGTCCTCGCTGCATGTGCGTGTAGCCGGGAACCACCGTCTCAACGTGCGCTTCGGCTTGCTGAAGCAACGCGTTCTGCGTCGCCCAAACCGCGACGACAAGTTCTACCGCCGCGCTCTTGGCATACAAACGCGTGTCAGTGGAAACCTGATCATTTCGTGACCGCGCCGTATGAAGCTTGCCCGCCACATCGCCGATCAGCTCGAACAGTCGAGCCTCGATATTCATATGAATGTCTTCGAGGTCATCCCGCCACGGAAAGTCACCCGCGGCGATTTCTGCCTCAATGGACTGAAGGCCTTCAACGATAGAAATGGCTGATCCGGCGCTGATGATCTCCTGACGCGCCAGCATCCGGGCGTGAGCAATCGAGCCCGCGATATCTTCCCGATAAAGCCGCCGATCGTAGTGCAGCGACACCGTGAAATCCGATGCGAGTTGTGATCCCCGAGCACTGGCAGCCGGGTCGTTCTGATTAGAAGTCATACAGAAATTGTACGCATCGCGGGCCGCTATCACCCACTTTGTTGACGCGCGCATTCCGCACGAGTAGCGTTTTCAGGAACGAATTAACTCGATTCCACGCATTGTGAACCAACCTGGTGCGAACCCCGGAGCCAATAAAATTGAACGCTAACGAAGTCCTTGAAGCACGGGGTCCACTGATTGGCGGAGCCGTATCTGGCGGCCTAGATAGTTGCACCGTCACTAGCTGGCTGACCCGTAAAGGTTTTGAGGTTCACGGATATACAGTCGATCTTGGTCAGCCTGACGAAGAGAACCTGGACGCTGTCGCCGATCGAATGGTGGCATGTGGAGCGAAAGCCTCGCATATTCTTCCCGGCAAAGAGGCGCTGATCAAAGAGGGCCTCAAGGTCATACAGGCGCAGGCGAAGTACGAAGGCGGCTACTGGAACACCACTGGGATTGCTCGACCTGTCACCACAGAGATCATCCTGAAGAAGATGGGCGACGACGGCGTGCCCGTCCTGTTCCACGGTGCAACCGGTCGAGGAAACGACCAGATGCGTTTCCAGCTCGCGACTAACTTCCTGGATCCAACCACAGATGTTTACGCTCCATGGAGAGATCCTGAGTTCCTGGAGGAGTTCCCCGGGCGCGTGGAGATGATCGACTACTGCGAGAAGAACAATCTCCCGATCAGGCCAGCGCGCGAATCGCGCTACTCAACGGACGCGAACATCCTGGGACTCACCCACGAAGCTGGCGATCTTGAGGACGTGAGCATCCCTCCATTTTTCGTTGAGCCGGGCATGGGTAACTGGGCCTGGGATGCACCGGATACTCCGGAATCTGTATCAATCCGGTTCGAAGCTGGTGACCCGGTGGAATTGAACGGGAAGCCGATAGACACGGTTGGGATGTTTGAGCAGGCTAACCAGATTGGCGGCAAGCACGGCGTCGGCATCGGTCTCCACGTTGTTGAGAACCGATTCGTAGGCGTGAAGTCTCGCGGAATCTATGAAGCGCCAGCAATGGAACTACTGGGGACTGCGTATGAGTTCCTGACGCAGTTCATCTTCGACCGCCGAGCCCGGGAGCAGTTCGAATCTATCTCTCGCTCGCTCAGCAAGCAGATCTACGAGGGCTACTGGCTGGATCAGTCCACGGGAGCGTCTCTGGCCGCGCTTTCAGAGCTGACAAAGCTTGTGACGGGCACTGTTGCCGTACGGCTCTACCGCGGCAACGTATTCTTTGAATCTGCAGATATTGGTCGCGATTCCATGCCAAGCGGGCTATTCACTTCTGCCTCCTCCATGGAAGACACCTCAGAAGAAGACCAGTCCGAACCGCAGTTTGATCACGAGGCATCGGAAGGTTTCGCGCAGGTCATACAGGTGCATGCACGCACAGTGGGCACGCGTCAACGCAGAAGCAAAGCGGAGTAAACCCCGCTATTATTGATGCGGGGGACATTCCGAATACATGCCGACCGCACACAACAAATCATTCAATATTAATTACCAAGTAGAGGGCGAGGGGCCACCGCTGCTGCTGCTTCACGACGTTTCTGGCTCGCTCTACTCATGGCTTGAGGGAGGATACGTTTATCCTTTGAGCGAGCGGTTCAAGGTGATCGTTCCTGATCTGCGCGGACACGACAGCAGCGACAAACCTGATACCCCCGCCGCTTACGTTCTTCCCGCCCTGGTCGAAGATATGATCGCCGTTCTGGATGATGTTGAAGTGACAGCGGCCCACGTTGTTGGCTATTGAATTGGTGGGAGAATCGCGCTTGGGTTCACAAAATATGTGCCAGAGCGACTGCTATCGCTGACCGTTGGTGGTACCGGATTCGAGAAGCCGCCTGCCGAACTGTTTGATCGCTGGATCAACGCGTTGCGAGCCGGACCCGAGATGTTTGTATCCCAGATCAAGGCCGGGTTGGGCAGAATGATTCACGAGCCACGATGGTCACGTGAACTAGCTAACGAGGGCCCAGCGCTGATCGCCATGCTTGAGGCGACCAAGCGGATGAAGGATGTTGGGATCGGTGAGGCGCTGACCCAGCTAACTATTCCTTCGATGTTCTTTTGTGGAACAGATGACGTTCTACATGGTCAGGCATCAGCGGCAGCGAGACTGGCTCCCGGATCGCTGTTTCTATCTCTTCCCGGCGCCGATCACTTCACGTGTATGGACCGGCTTTCTCAAATTCTTCCTCACCTGCGCTCATTTCTTGAGTCGAACCTGGTCGACGAAGCGGCGTAGCCCTGCATCACCCGGCCGGCCCACAGCTGAATATAATTGAGCGCCACACCAGAAGTGTTACTTCGTTGGTGGCACACCCTAGGTGGAAGGAGAATCAGGCCGTGAGCAAGGAAGAATATCAAGCATGGGAGAAGCGCTACTCATCCGATAACTACGAAGGTCGCGGGTGGCCGTCAGACTTGCTGGAGTCGTGGATTTCCCGTATCCCTGCTGGCCGGGCACTTGATCTGCCATCAGGACGTGGTCGCAATGCCCTCTATCTGGCCGAGAACGGCTGGGAAGTCGATGCAGTGGATATCTCGCCGTTTGCACTGGAAGCTGGCGCTGAGCTGGCGAAAGAGCGCGGCGTGAACGTGAACTGGCATCAGGCCGATTTGGACGTTGATCCGGTGCCGAACGCTCCCTACGAGCTGATCATTAGCTGCTTTTACATGAATCGCAACTTGATCCCGTCGATCAAAGAGTGGTTGGCACCCAACGGCTTCGTAGTGTTTGATCAGCACATGGACTCATCATTTGATGTTCAGGGGCCGGCGACGAATGATTGGCGACTGGGTCACAACGAACTGCTGCGACTCTTCTCCGACTTCCGGATAATTCACTACGAAGAGGGAATCTACCGCCACGAGCGAAGTGGCAAAGAGGTCTGGAACGCACTCTCACGTCTGGTGGCGTGCAAAGGTGATCCGGGCTTCTAAGCAGCGCTAGCGACCGATCAGGGACGACCAGCGTCTCTCAAATCACGCTAATCAGATGACCCAGACCGAGTCGACTTCTCAATCGGTTGTGTCGCTCTGGTGCGACCGCTCGGGGTGCGACCCACCCTGGCCTGCATGCGATCGAGTTCCGGTGTGGCAAGGTATCGATCAGCTTGCCTGGTGACCCAGGGCTGCCAGCGACGGCGTGTCATATAGGCGATTGGAATGAGTATAGCGACGCCAACTGGCAGGTACGCCACAGCCAAGATCACTCCAACGATGATGGGCAACGCGATCAACCCAACGCTCACAAACACTGCAATCCCAAACAGGGCAAGGCTCCTGTTCGCTGACTTCTTTGACGGCTCCGGTTTACGTTTCATATTCCCAACCACACTACGTTTCCATGTGTAATCGTACTACGTGTACTTCATTTCGAAAGTTACCCATACGGATTTGAGATGCGATTAAATGAGAACAGGTCCGGCAATCGCCAGACCTGTTCTTTGTACTTATCCGTACGTGAGCTTGAAAACTTAGCTTCCGATCTTACCCAACGCTGCGTCAAGAATATCGACCGCTTCGTCGATCTCTTCGCGGCTTACGTTCAATGGCGGCATCAGACGGAGGATCGTTGGCCGAATGGCGTTCATCAGCAAGCCATTCGCCTCAACTTCAGTGACAACAGCAGGAGCAATCTCACTGGTCATCTCAATTCCGATCAGCAGTCCGGGCCCGCGAACGTCAGTGATGAAGTCGTACTTCTCCTTGAGGGCAATCAACTTGCCAGTCAGGTACTCACCAGTTTTGGCTGCCTGAGCCGGAATGTTCTCTTCAACAATCACCTCGGCAGCAGCAGCTCCGGACGCTGTCGTCAGAGCGTTGCCACCAAATGTGGAGCCATGGTCACCCGGCTCAAGCACAGAGAATTCCTCTTTGCACATGAACGCACCCAGCGGGGCACCAGAACCGAGCGCCTTTGCTAGCGTCATAGCGTCTGGCTCAACGTCGTAGCTCTGATAGCCAAACATCGTACCCAGTCGGCCCATGCCGGTCTGCACCTCGTCGACAATGAAGACCAGGTTGTTGGCGTTGCACCAGTCCTGAACCTGTCTCAGGTAGCCGTCGTCTGGAACGTTGACTCCACCTTCACCCTGCACAGGCTCAACCATCACGGCACAAGTCTGGTCACTTGTGGCTGCCTTGATCGCTTCGATGTCATTGAAATCAACGTTTACGAAGCCCGGCATCAGCGGCACCCAGTTCTCCTGATAAGCCGCCTGCCCGGTAGCAGCCATCATCCCGAATGTTCGCCCGTGGAACGAGTTGTTCATGGTGATGATCTGATGGGCGCCGTTCAGCTTCGTCTTGCCCCACTTGCGAGCGAGCTTCGATACCCCCTCGTTGGCCTCAGCGCCAGAGTTGCAGAAGAAAACCCTGTCCATGCAGGAGTTGTCCACCAGAATCTGTGCCAGCTTCAACTGGGGCGTTGTGTAGAACAGGTTCGACATCTGATTGATCAGGCCTGCCTGTTCTCGAACAGCCTCAACAACTGCGGGGTGTGAGTGGCCAATGTTCAGGACAGCCCAGCCCGCGGTGAAGTCGAGGTAAGACTTGTCGTCGTTGTCCCACACACGAGTGCCCTCTGCACGCACCAGCACCATTGGGCGCCGATTAACCACCTGCATGTAGTACTTCGCTTCAAGGGCCTTATAGTCGGCCGTACTGGTCATTGCCTCAAACTCCTCCCGCCGCATCTTCACGGCGACTAATTCTTGGGACCGCGATTATAGTCGCGACCGGCTACACAATCCTTGTTCCAACATCCTGGCCTTCAACACAGGCGATCAAGGCGCCTGCGGTACGGCCATCGATAATATGGCCTGAGTGGGCCGTTGTGAGCGCTTCGATACACGCTTCAATCTTGGGAATCATTCCACCAGCGGCAATCCCTCTCGCGATCAGATCACTACCCTGTCCCTTGGTCATGCGAGGGATCAGGCGCTTCATCGCATCCAGGACTCCCGCGACGTCAGTCTGGAAGATCATCTGATGCGCACGCAATTCCCTGGCGATGTGGCCGGCTGAAGTATCAGCGTTAATGTTCAAGATGGCATCTTCTGAGCCGGTTGCCCGAATATTTGTGGCAGTCGGTGCCACGACTGGGATGAAGCCATTCTCAAGCGCCGCATCCAGTGCTGAGCGATCCACTCCAACGACCCTGCCAACGTACCCAAGATCGGGATCCAGCACTTCAGCCTGCAACATCTTGCCAGAGACTCCCGAGAGGCCCATGGCTTTGCCTCCCAGGGCATTTAGCTCAGCCACGATTTGCGCATTCACCAAGCCACACAGTACAGCCACTGCCACATTCAAAGTTTGCGTGTCCGTTCGTCGCAGGCCCCGTACGAATTCCGGTTGGATTCCTTGCTTTCTGACCCACTCAGAAATCACAGCACCACCACCGTGAACAACGACCGGCTGGAAGCCACGCTTCGCCAACTCGATGATGTCAGGGCTGGTGCTGTCGCCCTCGCCGAGCGTGCTGCCGCCTACTTTGACGACGATGATTGAGCCGGGAGGGGCTGCGTAGAGATTGGCCATTACCGCGCGCCTTCCCTATTTGCAACGGAAATAACGGAATTGCTAAGTGCAGGCATCAACTTATGTCGGAGTGATGTGCGGTTGCGGCTAGGTGGTGTACGCGGAGTTGAACACCACGTATTCCTCGGTGAGATCGCATCCCCAGGCAGTTGCATCTCCGTCGCCAACATTGAGGGCCACACGAAGATACACCTCGGACCGACCAAGAGCCTGTACCACGGATTCAACGTGATACGGGATGGCCGCGCCACCTTCCACAATCTGGATATCGTTAATAAATACCTGGATCTTGGACTCATCCAACGGGATGCTGGTCTTGCCAAGTGCCATCAGGATTCGACCCCAGTTTGGATCCCTACCGTAGACGGCGGTCTTCACCAGTGGAGACGCTGCAATTGATCGAGCAGCCATTCGGGCATCTTCGACGGTGTACGCACCGGTAACGGTGGAGTCGATGAGTTTAGTTGCACCTTCACCGTCGCGCGCCATCTCTCGTGCCAAATGAATCGCGACATCCGTGACCGCCGCAGCGAATAGCTCCGCCTCTGGTGTACCAGCGGTGATCTCAGCGTTTCCGGCTACGCCGTTTGCCATGAGGATGCACGTGTCGTTTGTGCTCTGGTCGGTATCCACGGTTACCAGGTTGAAGGAGATGTCCACTGCTTCCTGAAGGGTTGCGGACAGAAATTCCTGCTCAACTACCGCGTCGGTGCTCATGAACGCCAGCATGGTTGCCATGTTGGGGTGGATCATCCCGGAACCTTTGGAAATACCGCCAATCGTGACGGTGGTGCCGCCTACGTCAATGGCGACGGCCTTCTCCTTCAGGAGGGAGTCCGTAGTAATAATTGCGTTGACCAGATCGTGGCCGCCATCATCGCTCAATTCGATCTTATCAACGTGTGCTCGAATGAGACCCATCGGCAGTTCGACGCCAATCACGCCAGTTGAGCAGACCAAAACCTCTGAGGTATCAACTCCAATGTGGTTCGCTGCCAGCGAAACCACTTCGCGAGCGTCCTTGAAGCCTGGTTCTCCAACTGCGCAGTTGGCATTACCGCTGTTGATTATGACTGCCCGCTTGTTGCGCCCGACGTTGAGGCTCCCGCGCGAGGTCGTGACGGAAGGTGACAGGATGCTGTTCTGGCTAAAAGTTGCTGCGGTTCGGGCTGGTGTATCGGAGAACAAAATCCCCAGATCAAGTTTGCCGGGGCCGGGGGTTTTCAGGCCTGAGTAAACTGCACCCGCTTTGAACCCCTGTGGGCTTGTTACAGTACCGTTGTCCAAAACTTGAATGTCTGAAGCCATTAAATAGCGTCCGTCCGAGGCACTTTTGAATACGAATTTAGCTTTGATTTCCGAATGGGCAACTATAGCATAGCGATGGTCCGCCCTAGCCCTTCCAGAATACCGGTCTCCAACAAGCTTTGGCATCCTTTTTTTCAGATTTTTCAGGCAAATTACCAGGCGATGCAAACATGATTCTAGAAACCGGCCCCCACCGGCTGGACATACCTGCTACCTACGCCGCCCTCGACCCGACAAACATCGGCGGTCGATTTCTATCGCTACCATCGCAGGTGGAAGCTGGATGGGAATTAGGTGCTGTCTTCGGTAAATCTGACTCAGTCAAAGATGTCAGCCGGGTGCTGGTTGTCGGCATGGGCGGATCAGGAATTGGTGCAGAGCTTGCGCGCGGGCTGACGGACCATCACCGCGATGGCATCGAAGTGGTTCCATGGCGCGAATACGAACTGCCCGCATGGGCTGGCCGCGATACGCTGGTGGTGGCGGTCAGCGTGTCCGGGAACACTGCTGAGACGAACACAACCTTTCAGCAGGCGTGCGAGCTGGGCATTCCAAGTATTGCCATCTCAGGCCCCGGCAGGCTTCGTGCGGCGGCGGCAGGCAACAGTGTCCTCTGTGCCAACATCGAGTGGGATCACGAGCCTCGTGCGGCGTTGGGCTTCACCTTTATAACGCTCTACCGCGCACTGCAAGAACTTGGCCTCGCCCACAGCATTTCAGGTGACATCCCTCCCGCGGTAAGTGAGCTGTCAGATGTGGCCAGCCAGCTTGCACCTGAGATCCCGGTAGATGACAACGTGGCAAAACAGATCGCGATGGAGCTTGATGGTCACTATCCGTTGATCGCCACGGTGCGACCATTGCTTGGAGTGGCGGCTCGCTGGAAGAATCAGATCAATGAAAATGCTGACTGCTGGGCGGAATGGGATCAGATCCCTGAGATGAAGCACAATACCGTTCAGGGAATTTTCCAGGCACCCAACTGGCCTGCACAGCCGTACGTAGTCGCGCTGAAGCCTGATGAGTGCGATGAGTTCGCCGCAGAAGATATTGACCGAATTTTGGACGAACTGTCAGCCAACCATGTTCAGAATCTCCTGCTGGAGATCGATGGCCCCAGTACACTGGGCAGAATGCTGGTGGGTTCACTGCTCGGCGACATGGTCTCTTACTACCTGGCCATCCTGCGAGAACGAAATCCCTCAACGACCGAATCACTGGACCGCGTAAAGATTGGCTGAAGCCTGTGATTGACACAATGCGACGCATCCGCTGGCAAAGAATATAATCCGGCGATGGATTTTGCACTGATATGGACCGTTCGCTTTGGATTGATGGCCCTTCTCTTCACACCACTAATCGTTTCACCCACCACGATATTCCCTTTTATCGTTGGAAAGGCGCTGTTTAGCCGGACCGTCATTGAGATCACATTTGCCCTCTGGTTGATCCTGATGCTGAGGCGGCCAGAGTACCGGCCAGCACAGTCCAAACTGGCACTTTTCCTGGGACTGTTTGTCCTGGCAACCGTAGTCTCGGCAATCTTCGGGGTGAGTTTCCAGCGCTCCATTTGGAGCAACTACGAGCGCATGACCGGGACGTTTGACCTGGTCCACTGGTGGGCAGCTCTGGTGGTCTTGATGTCTATGATCAAAGGTGCCCCACAGTGGCGCATCTATTTAACATCGTTCCTGAGCATTGGATTGTTTATATCGTTTCTGGGTCTGCTCCAGGCAAACGAATTGGCATGGGCCGGGCCGAACCAGTGGTTCGGCTGGCTGCGAGGTCAGGAGATTGGCCGACTGACAATCAGCCTTGGGAACGCCACGTACGTTGGCTCACTTGGCATGACCTTAGCCATGCTCGGATTTGGCCTGTTCATGGACAAGATGTGGCGAGCCACGCCTGCGGCCAAAGGGGAGGCACCAGAATCGGCAACTCCAAGACGACGAGGCCGTAGAGCACCTGGAGCAAGAGCAACAGCACCGGGGATTGCTGAGGACTTGAAATACCCGCTTGCCGCGCTCTATCTGGTGGTTATTGTTGCGGGCCTCTACATCCTCTATGAGTCTGGTTCCCGTGGCTCTACGCTTGGCCTGGCGGTAGGCCTGGGTTCTGCAGGAGCTGTTTACGCCATCTGGGGTTCGCAGCCGACCTGGCGATGGATTGCCGGAATTGCAACTGCTGCACTTCCGATAATGATTATCGTGATCCTGATATTGCCATCTGGCGCTGTGGACAAGCTTAAAGATGCAGCGCCACTACTTTTCCGGAATATTGGATCACTGGGCGATGACCGAGCACTACATTCCAGAGGTGTTGGCACACGAGCTGCACTGCAAGCGTTTGCAGATCGACCAATCACCGGCTACGGATTTGAGAATTTCTCAACCGTATGGAACAACCGCCTTGAAGATGATGACTTCCTTGATACATTCCCTGAATTAGACGTTGCCCACAACGACCCGGTCGAAATCCTATCCACGACGGGACTGGTTGGCTTTGCTCCATACGCGGCGATGTGGATATGGGCGGTATGGCTTGCCTATGCTCGATTTAGATCCCGAGAAGAGTCTCAGTGGCTTGATCTCGCGATGTTTGGCGCGTTAGTTGGATTCTTTATCCATTTGCTATTTCTATTTGATACCGCTTCCACGATGCTCGTGCTTATCATCATGCTGGCCTATGCCGGAGCTACTGAATCGCGCGTAGCCGCAAGGGCCAAAGAACATACGCCGGGAGATTTCCTCGCGCCGCGTGGGAGCACGCTTCCAGCAGAGCGCCGGGAGACCTCACGGGAAGCCAGAGCGGCCAGACGTCGACGGGAGCGCGAATCGGCGCAGGCATCTATGCCTGGGACTGAGTCGTGGTCTGAAGTACTGCGGATGTGGGTAGGCCCGATTGCCATTACTGCTGTGCTAATCCTGAGCCTGATGTTCACGCAACTCCAGCCATGGCGTGCTGCGCAAAAAGTGCTGATTCCAGGGACGCCGACAGAAGTGGTAGAAAACCTTGACGTCTTCAGTCAGTTGGGATCAATCAGCAGAACTCAGTTCATGGATGTGATCGCCTCCGAACTTCCGAACATCGATCCCAATGACCGCGCCGCCATTTTTGCAACCGTTGAACCTGAGTTGAACACCCTGCTCGAAGACGAGCCAGAAAACATGAAGGTTCGTCTAGCGGCCGCACGCTACTACCGGTCTGGCGCCTTGAATATACCGAGTGACGATGACGGCGCTCGAAACATAGAACTGATGGCTCTGGCTCGAAAGCAAGTTGAAGCAGGCATCAACATCGGCCCGTTTGTTTTTGAATCCAACAACGAGCTGGTGAATCAGGCATTTGCTGAGCAAAACCTGGTGGCGATTGAGGCCGCTGTTGAGCATTGGAAACAGATGAACTGGAGCGAAGCGCATCTGGCGAGGTGGGATCAACGCCTGGAAGATGCCCGCACAGCCCTTGGTGGCTAGACTCTGAGGGGCGTTGGCCAGCACAGGTCAGGGCGTCAGCGTTGCTCCGGCGAGCACCAGATCCAATGTTGAAGAGCATTCTTCAATAAAAGACTGAGGACAGCCCAGCTCAAAGATGAAGCTGTAGTCACCGGCGACGGTAATCACAAAGTCCGTCCGCCACTCCCGCTCCTCATCCAGAATTCTGTGGCGAGAAGCCACATGCCCGTCAACAGTTTCGCCTGTCGAATCCACCAGGCTGCCGAACTGGTCAAATAACGGCCTGATCTGGGCATCCATCTTCTCGAGGTTCCAATCTGGCGCGTTCCTGACTCGGCGTGCCCGGATAGAAGTACCGTAGCCCTCCCGACCGCTGCCAAGGCCATCCACTCCTTCCTCCTGCAACTCAACCGGGCCGGTGAACACGATCTGGGAATCCAGACGCACGAGATACCAATCATCGGGCCGTACAGTCGCAATCCGAGCACGAGCGCTCTCTACGCGCTCCACGCGTGGATCCAGCGGTAGGTTTACGTCAAAAGCATCCGCCACGGCGGTAAGAGCGTCCTCAGCATCACTTCCCAGCGATCCGGTACTGTCTCGCTGGGTCTCCAGGAATCCCGTTGATGAGATACCAAGATCCCGGATGGAGTTAGCCGACGCTGCAGACCATGACACCCGCTCACGGAGAAACTCACTTATCGCATTGTTTGCTACTGCCACTTCGGGCGGGAACTCTGTAAGTGCCGCTGAGTTGCACAGAGCGGCCAACCGTCGCCCCTCAACAAAGATGAGCGCAGCGCGATCTTCCAGCCCCGATGAAGTCTGCCACGCCTCATTCGTCACCTCAGCGTAGAGAAGTGATGCGCGCAAAAGATTTGTCGCAGCGGCCAGATACTGCTCAATCTCCGCATGGGCTGCATCAATCGAACGCGGAGTTGGTGGCGCTACGGGGGTAGGAGAAGGAGTGGGAGTAGGGACCGGAACGGTGCCAAATCCCGGAAGAAGCCCATCTTGCAATGACGTGTTGCAGATGGGAACAGACAACTCAACAATATTGAACTCCGTGCGAGTCACTGCAACGACATCGGCTACCGCTGGTGTCGGCGGGATCCGCACCGTTGGCTGAGCTACATGAATCGATGGCGTGACAGACGGTGGAGGCAGAGTACCGGCAACTTGCGGTAGTCCAGGAGTGGGCGTCGGGACTGGCGATGGCGCCGGGTCATCTCCTCCGCCACCGCACGCGATCACGACCGCGCCAACAGCCCCGAGAATCCACGGCCACAGTGTCAAACCTGATCTTGTCTTTCTAGTCGTTCTGGTGTTCTTTCGGGCGATCAACCGGTCGTGCCTACCTTTGTGAGTTCAAGTTGCAATACTGTGTCTCGGACCAGGTTGAATTCGAACTCGACTTGTCCTGCCAGCGCGAGGCTTGGTGCGATATTGCTGGAAGCATACTCGTAGCCAGCCGGGAGGTTCACGCTGATTACTGTGGAACGCCCGGCAGTTCCTGCCTGCGCCTGTAACTCAAGAACGTACGTGGCGCCGGAATCGTTCCATTCAACCACCGTTTCCGGCAAGTCATATATGAACTCGATTACCGAGGATTCTTGCGCTGGCACGGTTTTCAAACCGCCAAAATAGGCTACCCCAGCCACAAACCCTGCCTCGAACGTGTCGGTACCCACCGCCTTGAAGCCCGTCTCCGATTGAACGCTGTGTTGAGGAAGCGGAAGGGCATCGCTAGAAATAAGCCTGGCACCAGAAGGAACAAACACGCGAGCAAAGTTCCAGTAGCAGGCGTTCTTGAGAAGCTCATATGCGAGCCCTCGATCCATCTTCTGCTGGTCACAGTTTGAAGCGTCGGGGCCACTATGATTCTGATACTCCAACTGAACCCGTGCGATTGGCCTGCTGGCTTCGATCAACGATATCGAGTAGTTCATCGAACGCTCAATATTGCGATCTACTTTGCTCCAGCCAACGTTGGAGTCAACGGCCATCAGACGATCCCGAGTGATGCTCAGATTCGGATCTGAAAGCTGCCCGGCCCAACCGTTGGCTAACACCGCATTCTGAGCGGACTGATCGACCATGTTCACCAGGATATTCTTCTCATCCAGCGCCGCGGAGAACGCACTTGCAAGGTCAAGTGCCCTGCTGGACACGTCTCTGCCATTCACCGTGTCTATGAGCCCCTGGAAGAGCACGTCCATGAACTCCCGGCCACGCTCATCGGTGCCAACTTCCAGAATTGGTAGAAGCTCTTCCGCCGTCAAGGTGCCGACGGTCGTCGATATGCCGCCGAGTGCTTCTGCAACCTTGACGAACGCCTGAGGCGTGATTGCGATCACCGAGTCGGCCTGTCGTTGCTGCCCCAGGAACAGCAGGCTCCGGGCAATTCCAGCAGTCGACGGGAAGTCCGGCTCCCATCCCACGTCTCGCATTAGCCAGACCGAGGCGGCCATATGGTCTTCCAGTGACTGAGGTGGGCGCGGATACAGCCCCAGACGTGAAATGTCATCAACCTCCACCACATCGACGTACTCGCTGGAGACCAGAGCGCCTCCATCGAACGTCACGAGCCAGACCCCGGACACGAACCCACCGCTGGCTCGCAACTCATCTGATGTCTGTCCAAGCACCAGATGTGTTTTTGGCTCACTGAGGCCCAGCAACTCATCTGCAATATCAGGCAACGTGGCCGCTATCCGCAGTGCGCCCGCCACATCGTCCACTAGGTCAATCAACTCTTTTTCAACGCCACTTTTACTTCCATCCAGAGTTCTACTGACATTTCCCGTAGCGCTTGTGATCTGCTGCGCTGAAGATGACAGTGCAGGGCCAGCAACTTCCAGCAACCCGACCATTGAACGAATCCCTTCGCCGTCTGAAAGCAGCCTGAGGTCTGATTCCGATATAAACTCCAATACCGGCCCAGCGGCGGCGAGTCCAGTCCTTGCACCTAAAGCGAATTGCCCTATCGACTCCAACACACTTACAAGTGCGGTCACCTGCTGACCGAGAGCGGTATCTTTCAGGTCGGCAGGCACACTCATTCGTACCGCCATCGCCGGTTCGCGTACGCGGCTACCGTGCTCCGCGAGATCGTTGAGAAGTTCCGTTACCTCGGTCTGTGTTCCAAGGCCGCTGATCCCGCCCTCACCAACCAGCTCAAGTAGCGAGACCGTGGAATCGAGTAGAGGTCCAAGTTCCTCACCTACAACCATCAATGAGGCGGTCCAATCGATAACCTCCCTGAGCCGCGGCTCCTGCTCCTCAAGAATCTGCGCATACTGAGATACCAGGTCTGAAGAGTCCGACTTGTTGGACAGAGCGATCTTTTCGGCACGCTGCAAATACTCATCGGCCGCAGCAATGTGGGCGCTGGCAATATCCAACGACGCAGGCGTACGGCCGGAGCTATATGCGGCGTGCAAGTCTTGCGTTGTGCCTGAAATCAGATCGCTGAACTCAAGGAGGACCTTTCCAGCGAGCGCCACCTCAACAGCGGCATCAACGTCAGCCAATGCTCGATCGCCAATACTGGACACGGCCTTGAGATCTGTGCCAACCAGCGGAAGCCACCCGACAAGTGGTTCCACCAGGCGTATGAAGGCAAGGTCTGAGTGAATTCCGTGCACCTGACCTTGAACTTCTTTGAGCCGAGCAAGCACGTTTTCCACGTCATCTGCGTCACTTGATAGAACGTCCGTTGAACTCAACGACTTCAGGTCGTCCGAATACTCAGACAACTTGTCTACATCACCTTTGATCTGGGCAGCTCGAAACGCGACTCCAAGCACCAGTACCACCAGAAGCACGATCGCGATCAGTGCGATCCGGAGTCTGCTTGAGCCTCGGGATGAGCCGAGTAAATTTGGGATGGTCATTAGTTAGTTGAGGTTACCTGCTGTAAGACCAGCGGTACCAAAACATACGTAGGCGATGTGACATGAGCTTGCATCTGGAGTCAGCAGGGTCAACGCTAGTCGGAGACGCTGCCCCGACCCGCGCCAACGTACCGCAGGCCGGCCGCTTTGATTTCACTAACGTTCAGCACGTTGCGGCCGTCCACCACAAGATTGCCTGACATCGCGTCAGCCACTTCAGGCCAACTGAGATCCTGATAAATCGGCCATGCTGTTGCCAGAACTACGGCATCAGCGCCCCTAACGCACTCTGCGGGGTCCACGAAAAGCTCGAACTCATTCGTAGCTCCCCTGGGAGCGTGATCCATCGCTGGATCAGTTGCGCGGACATCCACGCCCTCAGCAGATAGATGGTGAGCAAGCGCCATGGCTGGAGAATCCCTGAAGTCTGCCGTGTCAGGCTTGAAAGTAAGTCCAAGGATCGCCACTTTCTTGCCTTCTAAGCCATCAATCCGCTGATAGAGCTTTTCAGCAATCACTAAAATCTGATCGTCGTTGACCTTGAGAGCCGCTTCAAGCGCTGGCGGTGACCACCCGAGAGCGTGAGCCGAAGAAATTAGCGCCCGCAGGTCTTTGGGAAGACAACTTCCGCCGAATCCGATTCCCGCCTGCAAATATCGACGTCCAATGCGTGGATCCAGCCCCATTCCTTTCGCAACAAGGTCGATGTCTGCACCTGTGGCATCACAGATACGGGCCATCTCATTGATAAAGCTGATCTTGGCTGCCAGAAATGCGTTGGAAGCCTGCATGATCATCTCCGCGGTTGCGGTGTCCGTGATCATCTGAGGCGTTGCGCTGCTTTGCCACAACTCTGCAACCCGCTGGGCTGTTGGCTGATCATCGGACCCAACCACTATCCGAGATGGCGCCTGGCAGTCTGCAACGGCCTGACCTTCCTGGAAAAACTCCGGGTGAACCACGATGTTCATGGGCTGATGACCATTCCTGGCCGCTATGCTCTGGCTCACCACCGCGGTGGTACCAGGCGGCACAGTGCTTCGCATCACAAGAGTTGAAACGCTGTGGCCATGATCCAGGACAGAGTCGATGGCACCCATGAGATTCCGAAGATTTGGTCCGGTCACCGGATCGGTGGGCGTATCAACGCAAAGGAAAACAATGTCAGCTGATCCGAGGGCTGTTTCGGCGTTGCCGTGAAAAGATAGTCGGCCCGCATCCTGATTCTTGGCAACCAGTTCCGTCAGACCCGGTTCAAGTATGTCGACTATGCCATTGGAGAGTTTGTCCACCTTCTCAGAATCGATGTCAAAACAGGCAACCGAGTGGCCGAGGTCTGCCAGGCACGCGGCGTTGACGAGCCCAACATAGCCCGCACCAATTACCGCGATAGAACTACTACTACTCAATTACACACCAATGCCCAGGTTCCCAGTATGAATTCTGAAGTGAACCACTTTTGCACCACAACCCAAATCCCGTCCAGATGAACGCCAGATGGATGCCAGGCGAATGAAATACGAATGAAAGAACAAAGTTCAAGCCTACCAGCAGAAAAGGAGCCGTTGCGTCACGATTCATTTACGTGTCACGGTCGGTTAACTTCCAATTCTCTGGCAATTCCCTGACAATTGGATTGCCACCGGGAATCATATTCGTTGTCATGCGTCCAAAATCCTCAAGGAAAACGTGACAGTGATGGCCTAGGAAATTAAGAGTATTTGAACTTCCAAAATCATCACGTTTGCGGCACCATCTAGCACTTGTCTACACCACACGGTCGATTAACGATCCGAGCAGAGCCTTGCGGTCACCGCACGCCCAACAGAGTGCGACGCCCCAATTTACTGCGCTGGTTGTGGCATAGGCAGCACAGACTGCACTGCTCAGCCAACGTTGAACACCGCGATAACCGCCAAAAGGCTCGAGTTCGCCGGGACGAAACACGCGCGAGTCAGCTCAATGTCACCAGTGCAGTAGATAACAGTTCTGCCGTGGACTCACCGCCATCTCCTCAAGCCCAACCTTCAGCAGCGCCGCCGACATCACGCCGCACCGCCGTCCCTGAGTTCTCGCCTGAAGTAGCTCCAGAGCCTGTTGAACGTCACGTCTTCCAGACCAGCGGGGAACGCCCCACTGAGACTCCGTTTGAGCGGATTGGGTCAGCTCTGGCAGCAGGCTTACTACTGGGTGACGGACTCTGGATTGCTGTCGTTACTATCGACAGAGACTCCGGACTTGACCTTGCGATCGGCCTCTTTACAGGCATCGTGCTGACGCTGGTGGGCGCGGCCTGGCTTCTCTACATTGTTGGACGCAGGCAGTAGCCCAGAGCCTCTCGTATTCGGTTGGCTACAGCGTCCAGTACCTGACGCCCGCGTCTTCAAACGACGCTCGGTCAAATGTGCTCTTGATATCCATGAAGAGCGCGCCGTCCGTATCATCACGTAACAGCCCAAGCATCTCCGGAACAGAGCGGGCTGAGAGTGTCCTGTGCGGCTCAGCCAGGATAATCGCATCGTAGCGTGTGTCCAGATCGAATGGTGAAGCCTCAAGCTCCTCAACATCAAACTTGAAGCCCTGAACGCCCACTAGAGGATCGTGAACTTTGAGAGTGCCAACCTTGCCGGCAAGCTCCTGAAGGACAGGAATGACCAGTGAGTTCCGGGTGTCTGGAACATCTGCCTTGTAGGTGATTCCCAGCACCAGGACAGTGGCCGACCCGGGATCAATACCGGCAGCGCTCAACTCTTTGATCATCTCATCAACAACAAAATCACTCATGGAGTTGTTAATGCGTCGGCCAGCCAGCACCATCTCCGTCTCCAATCCATGAAGTGATGCCGCGTAACTCATGTAGTACGGATCCACACCAATGCAGTGTCCGCCCACTAGACCCGGCGTGTACTTCTGAAAATTCCATTTCGTGCCGGCAGCATTCAGGACATCTGACGTTTCGATGCCCATGCGGTGGAATAGCACCGAAAGCTCGTTCACAAGCGCGATATTCACATCTCGTTGTGTGTTTTCTAGGACCTTCGCCGCTTCTGCCACACGAATACTTTTCGCTTTGTATAGTCCGGCATCGGCAACGCTGGAGTAGACGCGCTCCACAATCTCCATCGCCTCGTCATCCTGCGCCGATATGATCTTCACCACTGAGCGGAGTGAGTGCTCGCCATCGCCCGGGTTGATTCGTTCTGGCGAGTAGCCAACTTTGAACCCCTCACCGGATTTCTGGCCTGATGCGGACTCCAGAATTGGTACACACACATCTTCCGTGGCTCCCGGATATACGGTTGATTCGTAAATCACGGTGGTTCCGGCGGACATCTGCTGGCCCACGGTTAGCGTTGCCGCCTCCAGAAGCGCCATATCGGGAACGTTGGAATCATCGACTGGAGTTGGCACCGCAACGATCACAACATCGGCGTCAGCGATGCACGAAACGTCTGTGGTGAAGCTCAGCTTCTCCGCTGACAGAGTTGCAGGGTCGACACTCTCAGTACGATCCTGACCGCCTTGAAGCTCGTCAACGCGAGCCTGGTTGATGTCCAGTCCTGTGGTGTCGAACGTTCGGGCCAACGATACAGCCAGCGGAATACCAACGTATCCCAGGCCAACAACGACGATGTTGAGATTATCTGCCACGTAGAAACCTGTTGTTGTTGAAGATTTGTGTGGGATTGTGCGTGATCAGATTACGCTCAAGCCATCGGTTGAGCGAGCGTCATCCTTAGCGAGCAAGCGCCAATCTGGCGGCCACGCCGGGAACTGCGCCAAGCACAGACATGAAGAGAGAAGATTTCAAGGCCTTGGTGACGAGCACGCTGTGGTGGTCAAACGAGACGTCCCCATCCAGGATGCCACTGGAATCGGCAGCAACCAAAATCCTGTCCAACTCAGCGTCTGTGAGTCGTTCATAGAACAACCTTGCCATATAGCCAATCCGCAGTTCTTTGCCCAAGAGCGACTTCCAACTATCTTCGTACTTCTTCAAGCGTCCCTTTGAAAAGTCATCACGAGCAAGCGCATCATCCAGCGTCTGGGCAGCCATGTCTGCTGCCTTCATTGCATAGTAAATACCGCCTCCAGTAGTTGGCTTGATTTGCCCGGCAGCATCGCCAACCGCCAGGCAGCGGTAGGCGTACGACCGGCGGGATGCCCGCAGAGGCACTCCCCAAAAACGCGGCCGAGATGTTGGCTGATATTTGAAACCATCACTATCAAGTCCATCAGTGAAGCCTTGAAGCACTGATCGTGGATGCTCTCGACCAAGTAGTCCAATGTGGGCTGTGCCGGGGCCTGTTGGCGAGACCCAGCCAAAGCTAGTCTGAGGAAGATATCGGCGGGCGTAGACCTGCACCCTGTCTATGTCATCAGTTTCAATCTCCAGTTGAGCCGCCAGGCCAATGGCGTGTGTAGCATCCAATCCCATCTGAGCAGCCAACGGCGCCTGGAAACCAGTTGCCAGAACAATCGAGCGCGCTTCAATAACTTCGGTCCGACCGTTCGCAATAGCACTCACGCGTACCCCGAATTTGTTGATATCGACATCTGTAACACGGTGGCCCAACATCAACGTCGCACCGGTTTTCACCGCGCTCGATGCCAGATGCTGAACAAAACTCTCGCGATCCAGGGCAACAGCCTGTGACTCACTGCGATTGATCACGATGGATCTGCCTGTAGGCGTATGAACAGTCGCTCCGCTAGCTGTGAACCACTGGAGCCCCTCCGGGATTGAGTACTCCTCAACGCACTGAGTGCTCACAATGCCGGTACAGATCTTATTGCCAATGTCATATCGTGTGTCCAAAAGAGTCACACTTCGACCGCGCTCCGCAAGCGCAAGCGCGGTCTGCGCTCCACCCGGACCTGCGCCTATCACTACAACATCAAACATTAAACAGCGTTCTCCCTGTTGCGTCGGTTACTTTTGACCCCACAAAAACGTGATAACCGCGTATGCCTACGTTCTGCTGTCCACAATCTAGAATGTTATTCGTGGCATCTAACGTGTAGCAAGTCTGAATACCTGCGGATTTGGTAAAGATACAATTGCAATTGAGTGACAGACCCGTGACAGGCGATCTAATACCAACCATCCGCTGAGCCAGTAACCCAAATAATTTAGCCAAATCTAGGGACCCCAACGAATGGCAGACACACAAAAAGTAGACATCCTCATCGCCGGTCAGGGCGCATCCTCCTTCTCTGCGGCTCTGTACTCCGCCCGCTACCAGATGAACACGCTGATCGCAGCCGAGCAGTTCGGCGGCGAAACGGCCATTGGCGGCGACATTGAGAACTACCCCGGCTTCCCCAGCATCGACGGCTACGATCTCATGCTCAAGATGAAAGAGCAGGTGGACCTGCTGGAAGTTCCAATCCACAACTCCAACGTGAAAGCCGTTGAGAAAAGTGGCGAGGGATTCATCACAACGCTTGATGACGGAACACTCGTCGAATCGCTCAGCGTAATCCTGGCAATCGGCCGAGAGCGCAGAAAGCTCAACCTGCCCAATGAGGAAGGCCTCATGGGCAAGGGCGTGTCCTACTGCTCCACATGCGACGCACCGCTCTACCGCAACAAGAAGGTTGTGGTCGTGGGCGGCGGCAGCGCGGCCGTTGAGGGCGCGATCCTACTCGGCAAGTACGCAACGGAAGTGTGGCTCGTCTACCGAAAAGATGAGTTCACTCGACCGGAACCGATACTCGTCACCCAGCTAAACCAGGCTGAGAACGTCCACCTGGTGATGGGGACCGAGATCACAGAGCTACTCGAAAACGACTTCGGCCTCACTGGCGCAAAGTTCAGCAAGGATTTTGACGGTAGCGATCAGGTAGATATCGACGGCATCTTCATCGAAATCGGCGCAGACCCCCGCAACCAGATCGCCAAAGAGCTTGGCGTAGATATCAACGCCGAGACCGACGAGATCCACGTCAACCGCGAGATGAAAACCAACATCTCAGGCCTCTACGCCGCCGGCGACCTAACAGACGGCTCCGGCAACCTCAAGCAAACCATCACCGCAGCAGCCCAGGGTGCAATAGCAGCGCTATCTGCATACGAGCACGCGTCGGAGATCAAGGCGAACCAGGCGGAAGCCGCGGTGACGGTAGGGGATTAGGAGCGACTTAATTTTGGTGGCCAGTCGGCGACTTTTCTCGGAACATTTATCCAAAATATTGGGGCAACTGACCTGGCCCCAAGACCGTTACCACCGATTATCTCGGTTCTCCGACTAGCTGTAGCCTGGGCATGATGACCTCTGGGGCTGGCGGTCGGTATCCAAGTGAGTTGTGTGGCCGTATCGTGTTGTACTCCCTCCTCCAACGTTCTGTCAGTATCTCCACCTCCTTGAGCGTGTAAAAGAT